>Ga0308172_1000026_pt1 | contig 362821 bp, 324 predicted proteins | sample PhyGR2_FD_202134 | JGI IMG/M metagenome (GOLD analysis project Ga0308172, IMG submission 202134) | Phyllosphere microbial communities from UC Gill Tract Community Farm, Albany, California, United States - DLSLSG.R2 | ecosystem: Host-associated > Plants > Phyllosphere > Unclassified | place... | reverse complement strand
GCACCAAAGTGACGTTTGATCTGCGCTGGCATTAAGGCCTGAATCAATCCGATACCGCAACCCGCCACCAGCGCGCTGGTAATCAACGCTGTGGCAGATTGGTCGAACCCACGCGCGACGCTCGCCAGCGCCAGCAACAGCAATCCGGCAGCGATACCGCGTACATCGCCAAGCCGGCGCAACAGCAGCGGCCCGGCCAGCGCCGCCAATCCCATCATGATGACCGGCAACGTGGTCAGCAGGCTAAGCTGCGTGGCGCTGAGCTGCGCGTCGCGCTGCAGCAGTGGAAAGAGCGGTCCCATCGCCGCCATCATCGGCCGCAAATTCAGTGCGATAACAAAAACCAGTAAGGCAAACATCCCAACCGCAGGTAAAGTACGATTCACTTTGCATCTCCATGCTCATTAAAAGTACCTTAACGTTAAGATACTTTTCGCAGCAGCAACAGCCCATGCGCACAAAGCAACAAATGGGGATGAGATGGCGAATATTAATCACCGCACAATCCGTAGCGGCGCAATTTATTGCGCGATGAATCGCGCCGCTACGGATTGTGCAAACAGGCAACAACAGCATCTGGAGAAATCAATTTGACCGATCACGTCGATTTTGTAGTTGAACAGTGGGCCAGCGCGATGCCGGAGCTGGATGCATCGTCGATGGCGGTATTTGGTCGCATGCTGCGTATCATGAAACATCTGGCGAAAACGCGCGCTGAAGCGCTGGCACCGTTTGGTTTTCGCGATGGCGAATTTGATGTGCTGGCGACGCTGCGGCGCGCGGGTGCGCCCTATCGCTTATCGCCGACCCAGCTGTATAAATCATTGCTGGTGACATCGGGCGCGATGACCAATCGCCTCAATCGGCTGGAAGAAGTGGGGTCGATTGTGCGCGTTGCCGATCCCGACGATAAGCGCAGCATGCTGGTGGCGCTGACTGAAGAAGGATTAGCGAAGATCGAGCAAGCCCTGCTGGTACACACGCAAACGCAAAATAGCCTGCTGGAAACGCTGGATGCAGCGCAGCAAGCGCAGCTGAAAACCTTGCTGAGTCAATTGTTGGTGGCAACAGAAGCGGAAAGGTAAAAACGCTGTTGCTGATGTGTCAAATAATGAATTCATTCAGCGCATTTTCCATTAAAGTAACCGTCCCGCCAGGCCTTTTTACGGATTAAAAATGAGCAATAAATACGCCCCATCGCAGATTTTTCTTCACTGGTTGACCTTCCTGTTGGTCGTCACTGCATATTGCACCATGGAATTTCGTGGACTGGCGACGCGCGGTTCGTGGCAAGGCTTTGCCATGATTATTGGTCACTTCAGCGCAGGAAGTTGTGTGCTGGTGATTATGCTGTCACGCATCCTGCTGCGTTTTCGCCATCGCAGCCCGGCGATTTTGCCCAAGCCGCCGCACTGGCAAACCGGTCTGGCGCATCTGATGCATCTGGCGATCTACGTGTTTTTCATTGTCTTACCCACGCTGGGCATTTTGTCGCGCTTCTATATGGGCCGCACCTGGTGGATTTTTGGCATTCCGATGCCGGTGAGTGGCGATCCGGATCCGGATTTCGCCGACATGATTGCGGACTGGCATGAAACCCTCGCGCCTTACGGATACTGGCTGATCGGCATTCATGCCGTGGCCGCGCTGGCGCACCATTATCTGTTCAAAGACAATACGTTAATGCGCATGATGCCTGCGCGCCGCTCGCGCGCTAAAACGTCAGACTGAAGCTGTCATCCAGCAACGCCAGAATCTCGCTATCCGGCAAGCCGTTCTCCAGCGTGATGCTCAGCCAATGCTCTTTGTTCATGTGGTAAGCCGGATAAACGCCGGGCAACTGGCGCAGCGACCCAATCAGTTCAGGTCGCGCTTTGATGTTCATCACATCAATTACCGGCCTATCCGGTAAACCGAGTTTGTGACTCTCCAGCGGGAACACCAGCGCAAACCATTTGCGGTGCCGCGGATGACGCAGCACTGCATACTCACTGTGCTTTTTCCACGGATAATCGGGTTCTACCTGATAGTGCTGATTGATGTAGTCGAACAGCTGCTGGCGTTGCATGCATCCTCCGTGGTGAACGCGGGATAAGGGCCGCCGAAGATGGCGGCCCTGAGACTTTATAAAGCTGAAGCAAAAGTTGCCAGTGTTCGATTAAAACGCGCAGGTTCTTCGATAAATGGCGCATGGCCAGAATCGGCAAACATCTGTGTCTGAATGCGCGAATTGATACGCTTTACTCTGGCGAGAGATGCAGCAGGGTTCACCAATGCATCATGCTCACCGTAGATGAACAGCAGCGGCACACGCACATTTTTTACTCCTTTTTCTAATGCAATGGTCATGGTGGGCACCGCTCTTTGCATGGGCCACGCAGCCAGCGCGGCGTTGGCCAGCAGGCGTTCAAAGGTGGTGCGGTCCGGTTGCTGGTAAAAACACAGCTGCAGAAAGGCCCGCTCGCCATCCAGATGTGTTTTCAAATCACTTGCCGTCATTGCGCCATATACGTCATGCGCCGGAATCAACGTGGGATTGAGCTCTACCACGCCGTCGACGTAGATAGCGCCACTGATATTACCGTCACCATAGGCCGCCAGATAGTTGGTGATCACCGCCCCGCCCAATGACCATCCGACTAATAACGGCTTATTTGCATGGCTTTGATTAATTACTGCACGGAGATCGTCGGCCCAGCGTTTCCCATCGCGGTAAGCTGATTCTTGTTCAGGCTTGTCGGATAAACCGTGACCACGCATATCGAATGTAATCAGCCGATAGCGTTGCTGTAACTGCGCATCACTGATCTGTTTTTCCCAGTTTAAGTGGCTGCCAAGCAAACCATGAATAAACACAATAGGTAAACCATCAGGATTACCTGATTCCTGTACTGCCAGCTTCACGCCATCTGGCGCGGTAATGGTGTATTGCTTCTCAGCGGCAAACAGCGTGGCAGAAAAGAGCATGAGAACGACGCTAAACAGTGTGCGTTTAAAAAGTAACAGCATAAAAATCTCCTTAAATGAATGATTCCCGGCTATCCTGAACCCTGACACTTATGTCAGAGTCAAGCCGCTTTATGGGGAGTCACTTATGCAGTTATCAATTGGAGAGCTGGCAAGAGAGACAGGCGTGAGCGTGCGCGCCATTCGTCATTACGATCGCCATCATCTGCTAACTTCAACACGTGCCTGCAATGGATACCGTTTTTTCCCGCCACAGGCGATAACCCAGGTGCGCCAGATTCAACGGCTCATCAATACCGGTTTCAGCATTGCCGAAATCTGCTCTTTTCCGGATTGTATGCGCATGATCGAAGGGGCAGCATTCTGCCCGGAAACTCAGGCTGTGCAATATAAGCGACTGGCGGATATTGAACGCCAAATTAGTGAACTCGAATCTCGTCGGGCATTGCTGATGGCCACGCTGGCTGAAGGCATCACCCGATGATGCGGTTTTATCAACAGGGCGGTCAGTAATGTTCTTTGCGGATAAATTTTTGCGCTAAATCAGCGCCCTTAAACCAGGGAAGTGAATGATGTTCCATCTGATTTTCAGCATACCGAGCTGGTATGTGATCGCCCGATTTTTGTTCCCGTTAGCCATGCCCTTGCTGTTAAAAATCATCCTTTCTCTGCTGGTGTTGCTGGCTTCGCAATATCTGCTGGTGAGCCGTTTTACCTCTGGCAGCATGTTTTCGCCGGAAATGCCGCGCGCCATCGTCATCCTGTTCAACTGGGGTTTCAGCGCCGTTTTATTCCTCGCGCTGACGCAGTTTGTGATTGATATAGTGGCGCTGGTTTCACTGTTGTTCCGCCATCCGTTCGAAATCGTGCCCGCGGTGCGTTATGTGGCGGCGGCGTTTGCCTTGATTCTTGCCACGGTTGGCGTTTATCAGGCTATCCGCGTTCCGCCCATCAAAGATGTGACCATTGAGATCGACAACCTTCCGCGCGAATTCGAAGGCTATAAACTGTTGCAGTTAACGGACATGCACATCACCAAACTTTTTAATGAGAAATGGACGCGCGCGCTGGTGCAAAAAGCCATGACGCTGGACGTCGACCTGATTCTGGTCACCGGCGATGTGATTGACGGCACGCTGCAGAACCGTCGTGCGGACGTCGAACCGCTGCGCGGATTACACGCGCGCGATGGCGTTTTCGCCATCACCGGCAATCACGAATATTTCTTTGAGCAGGAGCGCTGGACCGCACATCTGGCGTCGCTAGGTCTGGAGCCGTTACTCAATCGCCATACGGTGATTAAGCGCGATAACGCCGAGCTGGTGATCGCCGGCATGCCGGATACGTCAGCAGCACGACGTGGCGCAGTTGGCCCCAATTTGGAACTGGCGCTGGCCGGTGCGCCGGAAAACGCTCCGGTGATCTTGCTCGACCACCAGCCGCGCAACGCCCGGCAAAACGCACAGAAAAACATCGATCTACAGCTGTCTGGCCACACGCACGGCGGCCTGATTGTTGGCTTCGATCGCCTGTTTGCCAAACCCAACGCGGGCTTCGTGTCGGGTTTGTATCAGGTCGACGGCATGCAGCTCTACGTCAACAATGGTACCGCGCTCTGGCCTGGCATGGCGGTGCGTTTGGGCCGCCCCTCAGAGTTGACCCGCATTACGCTGCAGCGTAAACCGTGACGCCCTTAAGATTGTGGGATTGCCCGCGAGGCATCCCACAATCTCATCATCTGCGCGATTCCGCGCTCAACTTCGTGGAGAGGAACGTCATCGCGCGCTAGCGTTGAGATCCCCAGCATAAAACTGTTGAAGCTGATCGCCAGCGAAAGCGTCTCCTCCTCATCCCGCAACTCACCGCTGCCGATCCCTCTTTCAACGCAATGCTTTATCCCTTCACCGGTGCGCATGCGCGATGCTTCAAGCGGTTTAAGCACGTGGCGATTTTCCTCAGAACAGGAAGACATCACGCTTAGCGCAACCATGCATCCACGCGGATGCGCAGGATCGTACTGCATTCTGGCGGAGTTGAGCAGCGCGGTTTCCAGCGCCTGCCGAGCGGGCACGCGGGTATCCCACAAAGCTTCCGTGACCTGAGCATGGGTTTGCAAATAACAGTTCACGGCTTCAGCAAAGAGTGCCTCTTTCGATCCAAACGCGGCGTAGAAGCTTGGCGCGGTGATGCCTTTGCCTATTGAGGCTTTGAGCTGCGCCAGCGAGGTTGATTCATAGCCGTTTTCCCAGAAAAGGTGCATCGCTTTGATCACCGCTTCATCCCGGTCAAATTGTCTTGGTCTGCCTGTTCTCATCATCACATCCTCCGCCATTTATACTAATCGATACAGAATTCATTGACAACGCACAGCTCGCCTCCGCAATATAAATACCGATCGATACATATATCCATGGCGCTTCGCGGCGCTGTTGCAAATCAAGAGCAGGCTAAATAATGAATTCAACGTTTAAGCACGAAGAAGCCCAACGGCTGCCAATCCTGGCGCTTTTGGCGCTCGCAATGGCAGGTTTTATCTGCATTCTGACTGAAACCATACCCGCCGGATTGCTGCCACAAATCAGTCAGGGCCTTAATATTTCCCCCTCGCTGGCCGGTCAATGGGTTACTGCCTATGCAGCCGGTTCGCTACTGGCCGCGATTCCGCTCACATTGCTGACCCGAAGCTGGTCGCGCCGGGTTGTGCTGCTGAGCACCGTGTGTGGATTTCTGCTGTTTAACACTCTTACCGCCGTCTCTTCTGACGTTGTCATCCTCTTAATAGCGCGATTTTTTGCTGGTGCGTCAGCCGGTTTGGCGTGGAGTCTGATTGCGGGCTATGCGCGAAGAATGGTGGTTCCATCGCTGCAGGGACGCGCATTGGCGCTCGCCATGGTGGGCACGCCCATCGCTCTTTCACTCGGTGTTCCGGCAGGCACATGGATGGGTTCGTTGCTGGGATGGCGTCTGACATTTGCCGCCATGTCGGGTCTCTCTCTCATTCTTATCGGCTGGATTTTGCTGGCCGTGCCGAACTATCCCGGCCAATCTGCTACGCAAAAAATGCCGCTCGGCGCAGTGTTACGCCTCCCCGGCGTAGGTGCCGTGCTGGGTGTGGTGCTGACCTGGATGCTGGCGCATAACATTCTCTATACCTACATTGCACCGTTCATTGCTTCAGCCGGTCTGGCGCATCGCGTGGATGTGGTGCTGCTGATCTTTGGTATGGCGGCATTGGGGGGAATATTCATCACCGGTAAGATCATTGATACGCATCTGCGCAAAGCGGTGCTGCTGTCACTCTCCATCTTTGCTGCGGTGTCGGTGATTTTTGGTCTGAGTACGCCAACACCCGCCGTGATCTATGCGGGCATAGCCGTTTGGGGACTCACCTTCGGCGGTGCCGCGACGCTGCTGCAAACGGCTCTGGCAGATGCCGCCGGCGAATATGCCAATGTCGCGCTCTCCATGAATGTCGTCACCTGGAACAGCGCTATCGCCCTCGGCGGTTTGACCGGCGGAATGTTGCTGGAACATGTCGGCTCCCAATCTTTTCCGTGGGCGATTCTGCTATTGCTGTTGGTCGCGTTGGGAATTGCGCTGCGTGCTAAGCAGGGTTTCCCGGCTGAGAACAGCCGGGAAACCGGCATTACACCGGTGGCTTAGCGTAAACATACATTGCACATGCTGTAGCGGCGCGATTTATCGCGCAAATAATTGCGCCGCTACGATTCGTGAACTCGGTAATTTACGCTTTCGCAAACGCCAACAAATCAGGATTAATCTGCTCAGGATGCGTCGCGAACATACCGTGCGACAAGCCTGGGTAGGTTTTCAGCGTGCCCTGTTTCAGCAGCTTAATCGCCTTATGCGCCGAATCATTAATCGGCACCACCTGATCGTCTTCCCCATGCAGCACCAATACTGGCACGGTGATCGCTTTTAAATCTTCGGTAAAATCGGTTTCCGAGAACGCAGCGATACAGTCGTACTGCGCCTTAGCGCCGCCCGCCATGCCCTGACGCCACCAGTTATCGATCAAGCCCTGGCTCGCTTTCGCACCCGGACGGTTAAAACCGTAGAACGGCCCCGCTGGCACATCGATAAAGAACTGCGCGCGGTTAGCGGCCAGCGCCGAGCGGAAACCATCAAACACCTCTTTCGGCAAACCTTCTGGATTGGCGGCGGTTTGCAACATGATTGGTGGCACGGCGCCCATCAACACCGCTTTCGCCACGCGACCTTTTTCGGCATGCGCCACATAACGCGCCACTTCGCCGCCACCGGTAGAGTGACCGATATGGATGGTGTTGCGCAGGTCCAGCGCTTTGGCCAGTTCTGCCACGTCAGCGGCGTATGTGGTCATATCATTGCCGCTATCGGTTTGGTCGGAACGTCCGTGGCCGCGACGGTCGTGGGCGATAACGCGATAACCTTGTGCCAGGAAGAACAACATTTGGTTATCCCAGTCATCGGCGCTTAACGGCCAGCCGTGATGAAACACTACCGGTTGGGCGTTTTTTGGGCCCCAGTCTTTGTAAAAGATTTTGGTGCCGTCTTGGGTGGTGATGATGCCGTTGCTCATGAGTAAGTCCTCTGTATGTGATTGTCTGCGTTCGATGGGCTTATTGTTATGGAAAGCGGCAGCGGCTAATATTGTCAAATATGACACATTAAGGGCCGTAACTGACAAATGATAAAAACTGATGAAAGCAGCGTTGTCGCGGAGATTGGCTTAGTGATCTATCCCGATTGCCAACTCGCGGCGATATATGGCTTAACCGATATGTTCAGAATTGCTGCGGAATGGGCCGAGAATATATCGGGTGAAGAGCGTAAGCGGACGATTCGTGTCTCACATTGGCAGATTGATGCGCACAGCGATCACATGGTTTGCGTCTGGGATAGCCATCCCGATACAGCACATCGCCTGAGCCACGTGATTGCGCCGCCAAGTCTGGTGGTGCCAGCGAAAATGGTACCCATGAAGGTGCCCGCCGACTGGATGAGTGAGCTTTATGACGCAGGCGTAACGCTCTGTTCGGTGTGCGCCGGTGCCTTTGTGCTGGCCGAAACCGGACTGATCGATCATCGTCGCGCCACCACGCACTGGGCCTTTGCGCAGACGCTGTCGGAGCGTTTTCCTGCGGTAGACGTCGCGGTGGAAAATATGGTGATTGACGATGGCGACATTATTACCGCCGGTGGGATTTTGGCGTGGACCGATTTGGGTTTAACGCTGATCGAAAAAGTGCTCGGCACCGGCACCATGCTGGCGACCTCACGCTTTTTACTGATCGACCCGCCGCGACGCGAGCAAAGCACCTATTCGGCATTTATACCCAATTTCGATCACGGTGATAGCCAGATTCTGCGCGCGCAGCATCATCTTCATGCCCATGTTGCCGAGCAGCACAGCATTGAGAGCATGTCGGCGCTGGCAAGCATGACGCCCCGTACTTTTCTGCGCCATTTCCAGAAAGCGACCGGCCTGCGGCCAACGGATTATTTGCAGCAGGCACGCATTATGAAAGCGCGCGACGCGCTGGAGCTGAGTAATCGTTCGGTCGATCAGATCGCCTGGGAGATCGGCTACAGCGACCCTTCCGCTTTCCGCAAAATTTTCCGCAAGCTCACTGGCGTCACGCCCGGCCAGTATCGGCAGCGGTTTGGTACCCGGCAACATAATTAACGCCCATCACAGCAGGAAAATTGCCTTTTTCCTGCCATGATTACGTTCGTCCCGTTCCGATTACTTGCTAAGGATTTCTATGCCACTGCGTTCGCTTCAGGCTCTGTGTCTGGTTAACTTTTTTATGGCTGACGTACGAGATGGTCTTGGGCCTTTTCTCGGCATATTTCTGACAGAACGCCACTGGAATGCAGGAGATATTGGCTGGGTGATGACCGCCGGTGGCCTTGCAGGGCTGGTTGCCACCCTGCCGGCGGGTTTAGCCACAGACGCTACTCGCCATAAACGATCGTTGCTGCTCATCGGTTCACTCCTGATCACCCTATCCACCTTGCTGCTGTGGTATTTCCATCAGGGATGGATCGTGGTTTTATCGCAGATTGTGACTGGCCTTTCCGCCGCGCTCATCGCGCCGATGTTGACGGGTATTACCCTTGGCCTGGCCGGCCCGCAAGGATTCAGCCATCAAATGGGGAGAAATGAAGCCTTCAACCACGGCGGAAATATGACGGCCGCCATTATTGCGGGTGCATCAGTGTGGTTGTGGGGCACGGGCGCGGTGTTTGTACTCATGACGACGATGGCGCTGTGCGCAGGTGCAGCCGTGCTGGCTATTCGCCATAACGACATCGATAACCTTGCCGCGCGCGGGCTTTCTGGCAGCGAATCGGTTAGCAACGTCCCGCGTCTTTATCAGATTGCCCGTAATCCTGCCGTCATTATTACGGGAGTTACGCTGTTACTCTTCCATCTTGGCAATGCCGCGCTGTTACCTATGCTGAGCCTGCGGGTGGCGGCAGCGCACAATGCAGCCATCAGCCCTGGACTCTATGCTGCCGCCACGGTGGTTATTTCACAATGTGTGATGATTCCCATGGCGCTGTATGCTGCACGTCACGCACCGCGTTTTGGCTATCCCGTGCTGATCACGGCGGCGCTGCTGGTGCTGCCGTTACGTGCGTTGATTGCCTCCGCTTTTGACGGCGCTTATTTCATGATTCCGGTACAGATTCTGGATGGCGTAGCGGCGGGTCTGCTGGGCGTGGCGGTGCCGGGTTATATCGTGAAGGTGCTTGAGGGCAGCGGACATACCAATGCCGGTCAGGGTTTTATCATGCTCATGCAGGGCGTCGGCGCGGCAATGAGTCCCGCGTTGGCGGGAAACATTGCCGCAGCCTATTCCTATCGCAGTGCGTTTGCCGTGCTAGGCGCAATCGCCCTGGCGGCGCTGATCACCTGGTGGATAGGCAGCCGTTATTCAGAGAAAAACGGCGTGCCACGCTCAGCGCGTTCTTAGCTAAGGCTCAATTAACTCAGCTGGAAACGCCCAACGGTGTTCGCCAGCTGCGAGGCCTGATCTTCCAGCGAACTGGCGGCGGCAGACATCTCCTGCACCAGCGCGGCGTTCTGCTGCGTGGTGCTGTCCATCTCGTTCACCGCGATGGTCACCTGGCTGATGCCGCGCGCCTGCTCATCGGAAGCAATCACGATTTCACCGATAATGGTGCGCACCGAATTCACCGCCTGCGTCATCTCCTGCATGGTCTTGCCCGCATCCTGCACCAGCTGCACGCCGCTGCCGACGCGCTGCGTGGATTCTTCAATCAGCGCGCCGATATCTTTCACCGCATTGGCGCTGCGTTGGGCCAGATTACGGACTTCCGACGCCACCACGGCAAAGCCGCGTCCTTGTTCTCCGGCACGCGCCGCTTCTACTGCGGCGTTCAGCGCCAGAATATTGGTCTGGAAGGCGATGCTATTGATGATGGCGGTGATGTCACCAATTTTCTTCGCGCTGTCGTCAATTTGCGCCATGGTTTGCACCACTTCGCCCACCAGCGTTTCACCACGGCTGGCAATGTGCGTGGCGTTGTCGGTGAGCGTTGTCGCCTGATGCGCGTTGGTGGCGTTGTGTTTCACCGTAGCAGTGATCTGCTCCATGCTGGCGGCCGTTTGCTCCAGCGCGGCAGCTTGCTGCTCGGTACGCGAGGCGAGATTGAGGTTGCCGCTGGCGATTTCACCCGCGCCCTGACGCACCGACGAACTGGCATCCTGAATCTGTCCCACGATATCGCGCAGCTGATTTTGCATAGTATGCAGCGCATAGAACAAGCTGCTGTTATCGCGCCCTTTCAACGTGATGACGTTATCGAGTTTGCCATCGGCGACGGCCAGCGCGATGGTCGCGGCTTCCAGCGGTTCGCCACCAATCGGCTTCAGCACTTTGCGACTGAACAGCATGCCAAGCAGCGTACATACCACCAGAATGCTGATGATCATCAGGATCACTGCGTTAATCAGTTGACGATGCGCCGCCGCCATCACCTGGCTGACCGGCGCAACCACGCCGAGATACCATTTCTGATCGCTGTTACCAATCACCACCGGCTGCCATGTCACCAGCGCATCTTCACCCAGCAACGCATCATGATGTTCCATCACGCTGCTGCTGAAGTTATGGGTATCACCTTTCCACGGCTTGCTGGTCTGGCTTTTATCCGGATAAGAGACCACATTACCCGCGCTGGAGAGCAGCATCGCATAGCCGCTGCCATCCCATGGTTTGATTTTGTTGACCTTTTCCTGCAGCGACGCCAGCGAAATATCGGACGTCACCACGCCCCACAGTTTGCCCTGGCTCACAATCGGCGCCGCTACCGAAGTCAGCAGCGTCGGCACGCCGTTGTAGGCGTAGCTGTAAGGCTCAATCAGCATATCTTTCTGACTTTTTTGCGGCAGCAGATAGTAATCGCCCTGACCTGGCGTGAAGATCGAGGTCAGCGGATGCAGGTTAAAATTGCCGGTTTGATCGCGATCGACGAAGAAGGCGTAGCGACCTTTCGGTGCCGCATTGGCTTGGGTGGCGAACTCCGCGTCACGTCCGTCGAAGGCGTTCTCTTCGAAGATCACCGAGATCGACAGGTAATCGGGATTATCGCGCAGCGCCGATTCCATCAGCTTATCAGCAACTTTACGGTCCTGAATGCCCGCCGCTGGCAATGCGATCAAGCTGTGGCCGAGGTTATGCGCCACATCGCGCGCGTAGCTAAGTTCATGCTGAATTTGCAGCGCCTGGCTTTGTGCAATCTGCTGCAGATAGCTTTCGGCCAGTGACTTTTGTTCGTTACTGGATTGCCAGCTCAGCACGCCGATGGTTACGGCAAAGCCGAGTGTGATGGTTAAGGCGCCCGTCAGCAGCATCTGCGTGCGGGTGCTCATTGTTTTCTTAGGTGATGCGTGTTTGGCCATTATGGCGCTCCTGGAGTTGACACTTTTCGGTATTCAGAACCACTCCCTGTGCGCGTACATCCCTTTGAACACTCTATCGGCGCGCGGCGGTAGAACTTGATGGCAAGGTACCAAACTCCGGTGGATTGCCATTGATGGTCACCGACATTAGCTCAGCGCCAGATGCCTGCAAGCTCAGCTGGTCAATGAGCCGATTACAGACTATTATTCAGCTCACCATGTGAGCCGAATAGCCGTTCTATTCAGCTCATGCGATTCAGGAGTGACTTTATGATGTGGATTTGGCAGCAGCCCGATTGGCCGCAGTTTCGCTGGCAGGAAGAGAAATTACTGCCGCGCCTGCGCCAGCTGCAGCAGCAGCGCGGCGTCTTGCTGGGCCGCGCCAGCGTGCAAGATAACAGCGATCAACAAACGCTGGATACGTTGCTCAGCAATATCCTCTCTTCCTCAGCGATTGAAGATGAGCGCGTCAACGCGCAGTCGGTACGATCGTCCCTTGCCCGCCGTTTAGGCGTTTCGCTCGATCAGCCTTACCCGGTTTCCGAACGTTCCGAAGGTTTGGCAACCATGATGATGGATGCCATCACGCAACGCGATCAGGAACTCACGTTGGCGCGTTTATGTCAGTGGCATCGCTGGTTATTCCCCGCAAGCGAATGGACCATTAAGCGACTAAATGTTGGCGCGTTGCGCGGCGATGAACCGATGCAGGTCGTTTCGGGGCGTATCGATCGGCCAACAGTACATTTCGAAGCGCCGCCGCGCGCCGGGCTGGAGGCACAGCTTGAGGAATTTATCGCGTGGTTTAATCACAGCCGCGCGGATCCGCTGCTCGACCCGCTGTTGCGCGCCGCGCTGTGCCATCTGTGGTTCGTTACGCTGCACCCGTTTGATGACGGTAATGGACGCATCACCCGCGCCCTGACCGATTTGGCGCTGGCGCAGGCGGATAGCCAGAGCATCCGCTTGTATGCCATGTCCGCATCGATTCTGGCGCAACGTGCCGATTATTACCGCATCCTGCAGCAGACGCAGCGCGGCGCCATGGACGTCACCGATTGGCTACTGTGGTTTTGTGATGTGCTGAATGACAGCCTTGAGCGCGCGCTGGAAACCGTCACGCGCACGCAAAACAAAGCGCGCTTCTGGTTAATGCACAATGCTGCTGAGCTGAGTGCGGAGCAAACCCGCGTGCTGAATCGCTTACTGGATGGCGGTGAACAGGGATTTAACGCAGGTATCAGCGCCGGCCAGTATCAGAAGGTGGCGAAAGTGAGTAAAGCCACGGCGACGCGACATCTGACAGAACTGCTGGCGAAAGGTTGTCTGGAGAAATTACCCGGCGGCGGGCGCAGCACGCGCTACCAGATTAAACATTGATGAGTAACCAGGTGCGCATCAATGCGCACCTGACAAAACGGCTTAGGCCGCTTTAACCGCGCGGACTTTCTTTTCCGGCGCTACCGCTTCCGCTTCGCTCTCGGTTTCCGCAGCGGCTTCAGGCGTTGGCGCGACCTCTTCTGCCTTTACAATATCCGGCAGCTTGCTGGTGCGCAGGATATGCTGCACCGCGTCTTTCTGTTCAGCCAACAGCAGACCCAATGCTTCGGCCTGCGCTTCACCCAACTCTGGCTGATGTTGCTGTAGCCAATCGGTAAAGGCGTCTGCCATATCGAGCATTTTGTCCCAGGCATCCGCGTCTTTTTTATTGGCAAACGTCATCTTTTCTTCACCCTTTCTGACTACAACATATTTGGTTTCGACTGCCATGATGCACCTCGATTAACTGTATTTATATACAGTATATTCTGATCAAACTTTTCCAGGCAATCACTTTCTGCTGTTAAGCCAGTAATTCTTCCAGGAACAGCGCCAACGCTTTGCGCGGATCGTCCTCTTCCGAGACGATCATCTCAATGCCCCACTGCCCTAATACCTCTTTTGCCACCGGGTTATTGCGGTTGGTGAACAGGTACGATTTAGGACGCGCGGTGGCCAAGCCGGTTCGGCCCCACATTTTTGTCAGGCGGTAGAATAACAGACGAATATTGAAATCGCTGATGCTGTAGCCCACAAACAATACCGAGTTGCCCATGACGTCGTGCGTGAGTTTGATATCCAGCGGCGAATCAAAATAGAGGCGTTCAAAGTAGCTGCTTTCATCCAGCACAATTGACGTATCATCGTCGAAATCACCATGCAGTTTGATGATGTGGCGCTTATCTTCAGTCAACGACACCAAATCTGCCGCGTTCGCTACTTTACTGTAAGGCACGTTGTGCGCCTCATGCGCCATTTCAAGCCAGCGATCGTAATTGGTGGTGTAGATGCGTGAGAAATTGCCTTGGGTGATCATGGTATGGATTTCAGAACTGCGCACGTCAATATCCGGGCGATGCCATTCGCGATCCATCCAGCTGCGCAGCGGTCCCAGCGAGCCTTTACGCTGCTTGTAATACTCCGCCAGCGACAGATGCGTGCCGTAGGTATTGAAGATTTTCGGGTCGTAGCCCAGCTCTTTAGCCAGGTGCGCAATCAGCTCATGCCATTCCGGCAGGCCAAGATTGCGTGAAATGCCTGCACCGGCGAACAGGATCAGTTTACCGGCGTCGTAGGCGCGTTTTAGCTCGGGTTTCATGCCAATCCCCGCGATGTTTTCAAAAAGGTTGCGAAGCGATCCAGCGCCAGGCGACGCATCGAAATCTCATTTTTCAGCTCGCCCATTTCGGCGAAGGTTTGCGTATGCCCTTCCGGGATAAACACGCAGTCCCATTGAAATTCGCGTGGACCAGCAGGCTCGGTGGCGATGGTGCCGCGCAGTTCGCCTTCGAACTGATACATTTTTTGCCCATCGCAATAGCCAAGCACGGTTTTTGCCGTGACGCAGGCGCTATCTAAACCGTTCACCAGTTTGGTGAAGCGCTCGGCATTCAGGCGGCTCCAGAAGATGCGCGTCAATCCGGCCGGTAAGCCGTTCAGGCCATCCAGATAGAGCCCGGTGTGTTCGACAAACAGCGGACGACCAATAATAGAGAACGCTTTGGTGAGCTTGTCGCGCACCAGTTCAACCTCATTTTCAGTCTGAATCTCTTCAATACGGCGTGCGATTGGAAGCACTTCGACACCGACCGGCTCAAGGATGGTACGCACCTCGGCCAGCTTTAGCTCGTTGGCAGACAGGAATCGTATTTTCATTGCAATCAGTATGTTGAAGGTGAGTTTAAGCTCTGTGAAAGCTTTTCCGTTGGTCGTTGATTCTAACGCGCCTACCGGGAACTGGATAGGAACAATCTTTGATCGGAGAAAACAAAATTATGACTTTCCCGATGCATGAATCTAGAATAATTATGCGATTCAATTTAATAAATATGACAGAAAAAATGAGAACCTCAGATGATTTCTTATTTTAGCTCCAGATATTCCATGCTAAAAGATTTACCCTTCATTTTGCAGGGTGATAACCCAGAGAAAAAATTGCGCTTAACTCTGCTCATTGCTGGATTTTCCAGCATCCTGGCGGGTTTTTATATGGTAGTGACGAATTTCATTAAGGGAGAAAATGGTGTTTCCGCCTTATATTGCCTGAGCACCGCGATGGGATTTTATATTGTCATTGCGGCATTCCGTGACAAGCTGAACAAACATCTCTACATCATCGTGCATGCTTTGTTACTGATCATAATGCTGTTGTTTCTGCTGGATAATGACCACAGAGTAGAAAAACACTCAGAGTACAATTATCTGGTGGCGTTAACCGTCGGCTCAGCATTGGTATTACGCCAGCAAACACCTTACTTAAGTAAAATATTCCCGTTAATCTGCCTGGTGGTTTATCTGTTTTTTATCTCGACCGGATTAACCTGGCAACATAGCGCGTTTCAGCTCAATATTCCGCATGAATCCGGCTTTTATATCGTCAACTGTGCAGTGCCAATGATCGCGCTGTTGTTGACGGCATTCACGCTGCGCGGCAACTACTCCGAAACCGATTTGATCAAACGCGAACTTTCACAAGCCATCGAAAAGAATCAGCTGGAGCTCTATTACCAGCCACAAGTCGACAGCAATAAAAAGCTGATTGGATTTGAAGCCCTGCTGCGCTGGAAGCATCCTGTTAAAGGCTTTATTTCACCCGAAGTGTTTATTCCAGTGGCCGAAAAAAGTGGCTTGATTATCGACATTGGCAAGTGGGTGATGGAACACACCTTACAGCAAATCGCCGAATGGGATCGCGGTCAGCACCTTAGTGATTTGGTGTTTTCTGTTAACATCAGTCCGCTGCAGTTAATACACCGCGATTTCACCCAGGATACCTTGTTATCGCTGTCACATTATAAAATCCGCCCCGAACGCCTCAAGTTTGAAATTACTGAAACCACCTTTGTCTACGACCAGAAGCGTATTGGCGACGTAATCAGCCATTTTAGCCAATTAGGTGTTAAATGGGCGATTGATGACTTTGGCGTCGGCTATTCATCGCTTAAATCGATCAGTGATTTTGCCATTGATGATATTAAGATTGATAAATCATTAATCATGCAGATTTTTAAAAATGAGTCATCGGCGATTGTGGTGCAGAAAACCATCGAGTTATCGCGTGAAATGGGTCTGAATGTGCTGGCTGAAGGCATCGAGAGTGAGGAGTATTTCACCTACCTGCGCGATAAAGGCTGTCATCTGTTTCAGGGCTACCATTTCGCCCGCCCGCTGCCGCCCGCAGATGCGCAGGTATGGATCAAAAAAGCCAAAATATAATCTGCTGTTTTGCAGGGTCGCCATTTATGGCGACCGGCACACGAAATATTAACTAAAACAGCAGTTTCGCGAGGAAAAGTCCTAACCCAAGTGTCATGAATTGCATTGCTACCAGCCATTTAGTTTGTATCATTATCGCCTCATACAAATCGCTGTTTATCGACTCCACCTTAACTCCTCTGGACTCGACATCTTGCTTAGTCGCATCATTAGATTTGTTCGCTGGCACATCGGTGAAAAGTACATTAACCTGACTTTCAAGTCTGCTGCCTCTTTCCTGCATTCCCTTACCTCCGTTGAATGAATGCACATCACACAAAACCGTAAGCATCCTGGCACTAAAATATTTTTAAAACATTAGCGTTTCGAATAACAGAATGATGTTTTAGGGAGATCATTGGTCTAATTAGTGGAAGCCATAACTAACAATAGAAAATTTAATGTGAGCCGACCTAAAACCCAATGAAATAAAAAAAGCCCACAACTTTCACATCGTGAGCTTTCTCGCAAAATTAAGCAGAACAGAAAATTACTGGTAAACAATCCCCGGCGGATTTACCTGCGAGGTTTCCACCGCCTCTTCCTGTTCGCCCCAGCGTGCCAATACTTGTTTGTACTCGCCGCTGGCAATCGCGCCATTAATTGCCTGCTGCAGTGCCACATCCAATCCATTACCTTTTTTAGTGGTCACCGCCACCCAGGCGCGGAACGGGCTGTGACCGACGATTTTGGTCTGCCCGCGCGAAGCGACTTTCCATGCTGCCAATGATTGAGGGCCAAACGTTGCATCCGCACGTCCCGAAAGCAGCGCCAGCGTGGCCGCCGCATCATCGTTGAGATAGATCGGCTGCACCGGCGCTAAGCCCTGCGCGCGGTTCTTCTCATCCCAGCTGAGTAAAATCCGCTCCTGATTGGTGCCCGAACCCACAATGATGCGCTTACCCGCCACATCTTCGCGGCCCTTAATCGCGGTTATCGCGCTGTTGGTTTTCACCGCAAAGGCGTGGTTATCCGCGCGATAAGTGGCGAAATCGAACTTCTTTTTGCGCTCTTCGGTGACGGCAATATTGAACATCGCCACGTCATACCGTCCAGCGGTAATACCCAGCGGCCAATCTTCCCAGGCGGCTGGCACCAGCTTCAGCTTTAAACCCAAACTGTCCGCCAGCAGACGCGCAATATCCGGATCGCTGCCGATCAGCGTTTTATTATCCGACGCCCATAAACCGATCGGCGGCGAGTTCATCGCCGTGGTGGCGACGGTCAAATAACCCGGATTCACAAAGTGAAAACCCGCCGGAATCTTCGCGATAGCCTGGGGATTCGCGGCTATATTGATCGGCGTTTCGTTGTTTTTGGCATCCAGCGTTTCTGCTGCGATGGCTGGCGCGCCTGACATCACTGTCAGCAACGCCGCAATAATCACTCTTTCCATTAAAGTACCCGCGCCAGAAAACGTTTGGTGCGCTCGTGGCGCGGCTGATTCAGCACCTGATTACTGCTGCCCTGCTCAACAATGCGTCCATCGACCATAAACACCACGTTGTCCGCCACTTCACGCGCAAAACCGACTTCGTGCGTGACAATCACCAGCGTGGTGCCGGAACGCGCCAGTTTTTTGATCACATCCAGCACTTCACCCACCAGCTCGGGATCGAGCGCTGACGTCGGTTCATCAAACAGCATCACGCGCGGATTGAGCATCAAGGCACGCGCAATCGCGATACGCTGCTGCTGGCCGCCCGACAAATGGCGCGGCCAGGCATCGGCTTTGTGACGCAGGCCAACCACATCCAGCAGCTCACCGGCACGATCAATCGCTTCACGGCGAGACAGTTGACGATGCGCAATCGGCGCTTCAATCAGATTCTCCAGCACCGTCAGATGCGGGAACAGATTGAAGTTCTGGAACACGTAGCCAACGTTGATGCGCTGACGCAGAATTGCCTGCTCTTTCAGCTCATACAGCTTGTCGCCGCGACGCTGATAACCGATGTAATCACCATCGATCTGGATATAGCCTTCATCAACGCGCTCCAGATGGTTAATGATGCGCAACAGCGTCGATTTGCCCGAGCCAGACGGCCCGAGAATCACCGTCACCGATCCCGGTTCCAGCTCCAGTGACACATCATCCAGCGCTTTCAGTTTGCCGAACGACTTGCTCACGCCGGTAATGCTAATGGCGCCAGCGGTATGCAGATTGCGGTAATCAATGGCTTCGGACATGGGAAAGCTCCTCGGTTGCAGGTTTGGCGCTGCGGTTACGCCATTGACGCCAGCGCGACGGCTGCGGTTCACGGGTGACACTGCGCGCCAGCCAGCGCTCAACGCTGTGCTGCAGCAGTGACAAAACGGTGGTGATGATCAGATACCAGGCCGCGCCGACCATCAGCAGCGGAATCACCTGCTGCGTGCGGTTATAGATCATCTGAATGGTGTAGAACAGTTCCGGCATCGCCAGCACGTAAACCATTGAGGTGCCTTTGGCGAGGCTGATGATTTCATTAAAAGTGGTAGGAATAATCGCGCGCAGCGCCTGCGGCAGAATGATGCGGAAGGTACGGCGCGTGGAGGATAATCCCAGCGCCGAAGCCGCTTCAAACTGGCCGTGATCGACACCCAAAAAGCCGCCGCGAATGATCTCAGCACTATAAGCGCTCTGCACCAGCGTCAAACCAATCACCGCCGCCGGGAACTGGCCGAGCACGTTGATGGTCTGGAAATGGCCCCACGACAGCGCGGTAAACGGAATGCCGAGCGACAGCGTGTCGTACAGATAGGAGAAGTTGTAGAGGATGATCAGCACCACGATCAGCGGCAGCGAGCGGAACAGCCAGATATAGCCAAACGCCAGCGTACTCAGCAGCCAGGATGACGAGAGACGCGCCAGCGCCAGCAAACCGCCAAAAATCAGGCTGAGTATGGTGCCAAACAGCGTCAGCAGCAGCGTTTGCCCCAAACCGCTGAGGATCACCGGATCAAAAAACCATTTGGCGAACACGCCCCATTCCCAGCGCGGATTGAACGCAACCGAATCAATCACGCTGGCCAGAATAAACAACGCGACAATCGCGCCGACGGTACGTGCCGGATATCGCGCCGGCACCACGGTTAAACGTTGTGGTTCATTACGCATTACAACTCCTTAGCTGGCCTGCGCCACGCTATGTACATCAATCACTTTCAGGAAGCGCAAGCGTCCATCGTGTGGCGGCTGGCTGTAGACTTCCATATCCTCCAGCAGCGCAAACTGCGGCTGATAACCGTGGCCGATATACAACTTCACCGCTTCTGGCTGGCGGAAACCGGTGGTGAGAAACACGCGCTGATAGCCCGCACGCAGCGCACGGCGCTCCAGTTCCTGCAGGATTAGCAGTGCCAATCCCTGACGACGCAGATCGCTGCGCGTCCAGATGCGTTTAAACTCAGCGGTCACCTCGTCGTAGGGTTTATACGCGCCCATCGCGATGATCTCGCCGTCACGCTCCAGCACGATAAACAGCCCGCGCGGCGGTAAATACCATTCGGTCAGCTCCACCTCTTTTTGGCTGGTGAAGAACGCGCCGTAGCGCGCGGTATATTCACCAAACAGTCCGGTCAAAATCGGTTGCAGCTCAGGCGCTTCCGGTGATACTTCGCGGAACAGTTGCTCGCTCATGCGGCCTCCTTAATCGCCCAATCCGGCCGGATTGATCTCTGAACTGTCGATACGCTCCACGCCTTCACCCCAGCGCTTCAGCACCTTGTCGTAATCGCCGTTTTTGATCACGCCATTCAGCGCGGTGTTGATCGGCTGCACTAAACCGCCATCTTTCTTCACTGTCACCGCGATGTGCGCCGCTTTCGGCCAGCCGCCATCGACGCTGCCAACCAAACGCGTCTGCTTGGTCAGCGCCGCTTTCCAGGCGCCAATTACGTTCGGACCAAAGTAGGCATCGGCGCGGCCTGACTGCAGCGCCAGCGTTTGGGCCGCATCGTCTTTGGTATACACCGGCGTAAACGGCTTCAACCCTTTGGCCTGATTCTCTTTATCCCAGGCCAGCAGGATCGATTCCTGATTGGTGCCAGAGCCGACGATAATACGCAGTCCGGCAATATCTTCGGCTTTGGTCAGCGACTTAATTGGACTGCTGGATTTGACGTAAAAACCGAGTGAATCTTTGCGATAGGTGGCGAAATCGAAGCGCTCTTTGCGCTCTTTAGTGACGGTCACGTTACTGATCGCCGCATCGTATTTGCCCGATGCCACGCCCAGCGGCCAGTCTTCCCATGAAGTTGGCACCACGTTGAGTTTCAGACCCAGGCTGTCGGCGACTAAGCGGGCGATATCCACTTCGCTACCGAGCAGGGTTTTGTTGTCATCACTGAATACAGTTAATGGCGGCGAATTCAGCGCGGCGACCGCCACGGTGAACGAACCCGGCACGGCGAAGCGATGTCCAGCCGGGATCTGCGCCACTGCGGCGTCATTTTTCGCGGTATTGATCGGCGTTTTGTTGGCTTCAACACTGATGTTCTGACCATTAACCGCCACATCTTCGGCGAATACGGCGCTGCTCATGCCCAGCAACAACAGCGCAATAAGGGATTTTTTCTGCATAGCGTCTATTCTCGTGTTTTATTTTTGTGTGTATTGATTAACCGGATCTTTCAGACCAAAGCTGGCGCGCAGCGTGGTTCCGGGGTATTCGCTGCGGGTTAAACCGCGCGCTTGCAGAATTGGTACCACGCGATCGACAAAGCGTTCGAAGGTATCTGGCGTGCCGCCCTGAATGATGAAGCCATCGGTCGCTTCGCTCTCAAACCACAGCTGCAAACCGTCGGCCACCTGCTCTGGCGTGCCGTGGAACAGCGGACGCGGCGTCGCGGCTTCCAGCGCCGCCTGGCGCAGTGTGTGACCATGCTCGCGCGCCTTACGTTTGATTTCGTCGGTGGTGCTGCGGAAGCTGTTTTGTCCGATATCGCCGAGTTCCGGGAACGGCTCATCCAGCGGATATTGTGAGAAGTCGTGATGATCGAAGAAGCGGCCGAGATAGTTGAGCGCATCTTTAATGGAAACCAGCGCGGCGGTGGTTTGATACTGCTGCTCCACATCTTCCGCACTGTCGCCAACAATCACGCCAACGCCCTGGAAAATGTGCAGATCGCCCGGTTCGCGGCCGTTCGCCACCAGCTGTTTTTTCACATCGCGGTAGAACGCCTGCGCCTCTTCGCGCGTCGGCTGATGGGTAAAGATGGCGTCGGCGTGTTTAGCGGCCAGCTTGCGGCCATCTTCCGATGCGCCCGCCTGGAACACCACCGGACGTCCTTGCGGCGTGCGTTCGATATTGAGCGGCCCTTGCACCTGGAAGAAATCGCCGTGGTGATTCAGCGTGTGCAGCTTCTCAGGATCAAAGAACTGGCCGCTCTCTTTATTACGCACGAAAGCGTCGCCTTCCCACGAATCCCACAGCCCTTTCACCACGTGCAGATACTCATCAGCGATGCGGTAGCGCAGCGCGTGTTCCGGATGCTGCTGGCGCGAGAAGTTCTTCGCCGAACCTTCCAGCGGCGAGGTCACCACGTTCCAGCCCGCACGACCGCCGCTCAGATGATCGAGGCTGGCAAACTGCCGCGCCACGGTGAACGGCTCACTGTATGAGGTGGACACCGTGCCGACCAAACCAAGATGCTCAGTAACGCCCGCCAGCGCCGACAGCAAGGTCAGCGGCTCGAAGCGATTGAGGAAGTGGGGAATCGATTTTTCGTTAATAAACAGGCCATCGGCAACAAACAGGAAATCCAGCTTGCCCGCTTCCGCCTTGCGCGCAATGTGTTTGGCGTAATCAAAATTGATGCTGGCATCGGCCAGCGCCGCCGGATGACGCCACGCGGACATATTGCCGGACGCGCCATGCAGAATGGTGCCCAATCGCAGTTGTCTTGCAGTCATAATGTTCTCTCTTTTGCCAAGGCGCAGCCTGACGGCGACATGCCTGTCGCCGTGCAGAACCGGAATTAAACGGGTGAATCGCGTTAGTTCAGAATGGCGTCACGACATCGCGCGTTGAGGTGCTGCAACGCTTGCTGAGCCAGTTGCGTAAAATAGTGAGCAGCGGGGGCAATCAGCGCTTCATCAGGATTGAAGCCGCCATGATGCAGACCAAATTCGCTCGCGCTGCCAATGCTGACAAACGCGCCGGGGATCTGCTGTAAGTAGTAGGCAAAATCTTCGCCGCCGAGATGTAACTCAGCGGTCTGCACGCGGTATCCCGCCTGCTGCGCCACGTTGCTGGCAAACTGCGCCCAGCGCGCATCGTTCTCCAGCACCGGCGGACCCGGATGCCAGCTGAAGGTGGCGCTGGCACCGTTGGCGGCGGCGATATTCTCCACCAGCGTGCGGGCGCGCTGCTCCAGCTCCGCGCGCACCTGTTTGTCATGGGTGCGCACCGTGCCGCCAAATTCGGCCTCGCCGGGCAGTACGTTCCAGGTTTTGCCAGCGTCGATACGCGTGACGCTGAGCACTAAGCTGTCCAGCGTATTGAAGCTGCGGCTGGTGAGCGATTGCAGCGCCTGAATAATCTGGCTGGCGACCACAATGCTGTCCACGCCCTCTTCCGGATGCGCGGCATGCGCGCCTTTGCCGGAAACGCGCACGATAAATTTATCCGCATTGGCGTAAAACGCGCCGCCACGGGTGGCGAAGGTGCCGGTCGACAAACCGGGTTCATTGTGCATGCCGAAAATCGCCTGCACACCGTCCAGCACGCCCGCATTGATCAACTGGCGTGCGCCGGTGGCGTTCTCTTCCGCCGGTTGGAACAGAATACGGATGCGCCCCGGCAAGTGATCTTCAACGGCTTTCAGCTGCAAGGCCGCGCCCAGCATCACCGCGCTGTGAACATCGTGGCCGCAGGCGTGCATTACGCCGCTGTTGCGCGAGCGGTAAGTGAGTCCGGTGGCTTCGTGAATCGGTAGCGCATCGATATCGGCGCGCAGCGCAATCAACGTGTCGCCGTGCCCCACTTCCACGATTACGCCGGTTTCCAGCGGATAATCCAGCAGACGCAAACCGGCGTCCTGTAACCAGCGGCGCAGGCGCGCGGTGGTTTCGACTTCGCGACCGGATAACTCCGGCCAGCTGTGCAGCTCACGTCGCCAGTCAATCAGCTGATGTTCGCTAAATTGCGTCATACCTGCCTCCGGAAGCAGCGAATCATGCGGTGACTAAACGGTGAGTGGCCAACAGTTCGAGTGATTTCACGCGCGCCTGCTCTTCAGCCACCGGCGTATCAATCACGAACTCTTCAATGCCAAAATTCTGATGCAGCGCATCCAGCTTGGCATGCACCTGCGCGGCGGTGCCTTTCAGCAGCGATGGCGTGCGCGGTTCAATCACGTAATCGGTATAACCGCCCTGACGCACGTAGCGTTCGGCCTGCTCGACGCTGCCGACGTTAACGCTGGGGCCATCTTTCACGCTGACGTGGTAAACGCGCAGGTTATCCACCAGCAGATCGGCTTCCGCCGGCGAATCCGCCACCACCACTTGCACCGCCACCAGCGCGCGCTGGCCGTTGCTGTGTTGGCGATAGCTGTTGAGGACTTTTTCCATCAGTTGCGGATCGCCGTTGTGATGCGCCGCAAACACCAGCTGCCAGCCGAGTTCTGCCGCCAGTTTAGCGCTCTCTTCGCTGGCACCCAGCAGGAAGCGATTGGCCGGACGCGGCGGCTGCGGCGTGGCGCGCAGAATCTCTTCATCGCCCACTGGCGGCACTTGCAACCAGCTATCCAGCAGCGTCAATTGCTCGGCGAAGCTGCCTTTCTCCTGCAGATGCACGCCGAGCTGCAACGCACGCGTTGAGAGTGGCAAGCCGCCTGGCGCTTTGCCGACCCCAACGTCAATGCGGCCCGGCGCTAAGGACGCCAGCAAGTTGAAGTTTTCCGCCACTTTGTACGGGCTGTAGTGTTGCAGCATCACGCCGCCGGAGCCGACGCGAATATGTTGCGTCTGGCCGATGATCCAGGCGATCAGCAGTTCCGGCGACGGACTCGCCAGGCGATCGGTATTGTGGTGTTCCGCTAACCAGAAACGGTGATAGCCCCAGGCTTCCGCCTGCTGCGCCAGCTGTAACGTGCGGTGTAGCGCGTGGCTGGCTGTCTCTCCGTCGGCAATCGGCGATTTATCCAGCAAACTCAGTCGGTATGACATGCGCCTTATCCTTTTCGTCATGAATATGGCGAGTAGTTTGTGGCGGAGAAGGCGGATTCGTAAAACATGATATTGTCGTATCTATATTTACTTTATGCATATCAGGGAGATAGATTGGACCATGTGGTTTAAACTCCTTTGAAAACACACAATTATCCCCACAGGATATGGATTGTTGTGGTGATGTTTTGAAAATGTGACACTCAATATAAAATTATTAAAACATCGTTTCAAAATGTGACGTAATTCATCCAATCGCCATTCCCTTATTTTTCCAGCCACTATTTTCTCTATGCTGACACCACGCGGCATCCTTCGACAAATTAATGCGCCGCACCTTCCTGCCTCCCTTTAGCTGGAGAAAAAGCATGACGTTTAAAAAATTACTTCTGGTCGTTTCGTTATCCTCTGCGGCAGCGTTTTGCCCGGCAGTGTCTTCCGCCAAGGTCATTAAAGTGGCCGAAGTTCAACCGGCGGGTTATCCCACCGTGGTGGCGCTTGAACACATGGGCGAGAAGTTAAAAAAAGCCACTGATGGCCGATTAGAAATGAAGGTTTACGCCGGTGGCGTACTAGGCGATGAAGACCAAACGCTGCAGCAGGTGCAACTGGGCGCCATTGACATGATCCGTGTTTCGCTGGCACCGGTCACCACCATCGCGCCAGAAACCAGCGTATTAACCTTGCCGTATGTTTTTCGCGATGAGGATCATATGCACAAGGTGCTTGATGGTGATATCGGGAAAAATATCGTCGAGAAATTCGATAACGATCCTAACGCCCGCATGATATTCCTCGGCTGGACCGACGCCGGTGTGCGCAACATGATCACTAAAAAGCCCATCGCCAAACCCGACGATCTTAAGGGTATGAAAATCCGCGTGCAAAACAGTGCGATTTCGTTGGCGACCTTAAAAGCCATGGGCGCAAACCCGGTGGCAATGGGCGTGAGCGAAGTGTTTAGCGCCATGCAAACCGGCGTGGTGGATGGCACTGAAAACAACCCGCCAACCTTTGTTGCCCACAACTATATGCCCGTCGCTAAGTACTACACCCTCACCGGCCACTTCATTCAGCCTGAAATGATTCTCTACTCTAAACCGTTGTGGAATCGTCTCTCGGCTGACGACCAGGCGTTGCTGAAGAAATTAGGCAAAGAGGCGCAGGAGGAAGAGCGTCAGCTCTGGGCAACTTACACCCAACAATCCATTGAGAAGATGAAAGCTGGTGGCGTGACCTTCCAGGAAACCGATCGTGAAACCTTCATGAAAGCCACCCAGCCAGTGCGCGATCAGTTTGGCGGGAAATATCAGGATTTGATGAAACAAATTGCTGATGTGAAGTAATCCTCCCCACGCCACGTGCCTGCGTGGCGTTTTAATCAGGTAAACATTATGACTGCATACTCTCGTCTGATGGATGGGCTTTATTTGCTGTGCATGGCGATCGCCGCTGTTGCCTTGTTGATCATGGTGACGGTGATTCCCATCGGGATTTTCACCCGCTATGTGCTGAACGACGCGTTATCCTGGCCAGAACCGGTCGCCATCATTTGCATGATCATCTTTACCTTTATTGGTGCGCCAGTCGGGTTCCGCGCCGGTACGCATATTTGCGTCTCGATGATGACCGACCGGCTCTCGCCGGTGAATCAGCGCTGGCTGCTCAAGTTGTCTGACGCGCTGATGATCATCACCTGTCTGGTGATTTTCCGCGCCAGTTACAACCTGTGTGAAGCGATGTGGGTGCAAACGCTGGCCTCACTACCGGTGGTGACCTATGGCGAAATGTATCTGCCGATCCCAATCGGCGCGATTTTCACCCTGCTGTTTGTCATTGAAAGATTGGTTAATGGCGATCAAAGCCAACGCGCCATCGTGACTCTTGGCGGCACCCACTAAGCGGAGAAGAAAATGGACGCACTGATTTTGATAGGCAGTTTGGTGGTATTACTGCTGGTGGGTTTCCCGGTGGCATTTGCCGTTGGATTGAGCGCGTTTATCGGGGCATGGTGGATCGATTTACCACTGGAAGCGGTGGTAATTCAGATTACCAACGGCATAAATAAGTTTTCACTGTTAACCATTCCGTTCTTCATTTTGGCTGGTGCGATTATGGCGGAAGGCGGCATTGCCCGACGGCTGGTCAACTTTGCCTATATTTTCGTTGGTTTTATTCGTGGCGGTTTGTCGCTGGTGAATATTGTCGCCTCAACCTTTTTTGGCGCGATTTCGGGCTCTTCGGTGGCGGATACCGCCTCGATTGGTTCCGTGATGATTCCGCAGATGGAGGAGAAAGGCTATCCGCGTGATTTCGCTGCGGCGGTAACGGCCAGCGGCTCGGTACAAGCGGTGTTAACCCCGCCCAGCCATAACTCGGTGATTTATTCGCTCGCCACCGGCGGTGTTGTCACCATCTCATCGCTGTTTGTCGCCGGCATCATTCCTGGCCTGTTACTGGGTTTTTGCTTAATGGTAATGTGCCTGGGATTTGCGCGTAAACGCGGCTATCCCAAAGGTGAGCGCATCCCTTACAAGCAGGCGTTGAAAATCTTCTTCGATGCGTTTTGGGGATTGTTCACCATTTTCATCATTCTCGGCGGAATTCTGTCCGGCGTGTTCACCGCCTCGGAATCGGCAGCCATTGCCTGCATCTGGGCGTTCTTTGTCACCATGTTTATTTATCGTGATTTCAAATGGACGCAATTGCATATTCTGGTGTTTCGTACCATCAAAACGGTAACCATTGTGATGGTGTTGATCGCCTTCGCCGCCGGTTTTGGTGCGGTAATGACCTTTATGCAATTACCCACCATTATTACCGAAGCCTTTACCCAATTTTCCAGTAACAAGTATGTGATTTTGATGTGCATTAATCTGCTGCTACTGGTGGTGGGGACGCTAATGGATATGGCACCGCTGATCCTGATTCTGACGCCGGTACTATTACCGGTAGCCACCGCACTCGGCGTCGATCCGGTGCATTTCGGCATGATAATGCTAACCAACTTAGGCATTGGTTTAATTACGCCACCGGTCGGCACGGTACTATTTGTCGCCAGCGCAGTGAGTAAGCAAAAGATTGAGCAAGTGGTCACCGCCATGCTGCCTTTCTATGGCGTGTTGTTTATTGTGCTGATGTTGATTACCTATATTCCGGCGTTATCGCTATGGCTACCGCGTTTAATGGGCGTGATGTAACAACCGGTCAAATCATTGTGCTTTAAATCTGCTGCGGGCTCTGACACATCTACTGCGTCACGGGCCGTCCTCGCACCGCTAGCGCGGTACCTTCGGCTTTCACGTCGTGCCGACGGATCATTCGGGGATCGGCCGTCCTGGCCGGCCCCGAACTGCCTCACGCATCCCTGCGTGAGGCTCCTGGCCCAACGTAAAAGCCTCAGCGCTGCGGATAGCCCTTTTGCCGCAGCAGACGCGTCAGCGCCTCTGGCAAATGTGCCCTTTTCAACAACACGCACTGAAGGTTTGGAGCAGGCCGGGGCCGCTTTTGGGCCGGCAATCCGCAGCGCTGAACGAAGCGAGGAAGCCAGGAGAGCCCGCAGGACGCGGGCGAAAGGCGGAGCCGGGACAGGACGTCCCGTCTCCGCCGGTCCGTCAGGCAGACGAGCGAAGTGAAGGTACCGCGTAAGCGGCGCGAGGACCGCCGGACCAAAAGTGGCACCGGTCAGCGCCATCGCCAATGGCTTAGCTAATAAGCATTACGCCATTTATGGCGCCCCATCGTATGAACAGAACGCCTATTTATTTTTTTTAGCAAAGCTTAGTGCAATTCCTTGGTTCAACTCCCGTGTGCGGCATTCAATGATGAAAACCGCCCGTCGGGCTATTGATTAAAAAGGGAAACACCATGACTAAGCATTTTCACTTGCAGGCGTTGAGTTTGGCCCTGCTATCAGGGATTTTTAGCGCCCACGCGGCAGACACGCCCGTTAAAGGCGGCACGCTGGTTTACCTCGAACAACAGGCACATACCAACCTTTATCCACCCGCCGGTGGCTTTTATCCCAATGGCGGTATTCTGAATCAAATTACCGATAAGCTGACGTGGCAGAATCCTGAAACCTTAAAAGTGGAACCGTGGATTGCCGAAAGCTGGAGCAGTAACGCCGATAAAACCGAATATACCTTTAAAATTCGTCCCGGCGTCACTTTCTCCGATGGCACGCCATTAGATGCCAATGCGGTAGCCAAAAACTTTGATACTTACGGTCTGGGAAATAAAGCCCAGCGCCTGCCGGTTTCCGAAGTGATCAATAATTACGACCGCAGTGAAGTTATTGATCCTCAGACGGTGAAATTCTATTTCAAAAAGCCATCTCCCGGTTTTTTACAGGGCACCGCTACCATCGGTTCGGGCCTGGTTTCCCTCAGTACGCTGCAGCGTAGCTTCGACCAACTCGGCGATGCGCGTCATATTATTGGTTCCGGTCCATTTGTGGTCAGCGATGAGAAACTCGGCCGCGAGGTCGATTTAACCGCGCGCAAAGATTATCAATGGGGCCCGAAAAACCTCGCCCAGCAAGGTCCCGCCAATCTCGACGGCATTAAATTCATCGTCACGCCGGAAGACAGCGTGCGTATTGGCGCGCTGCTGGCCGGCCAGGCAGACTTTATTCGTCAGGTGCAAGCCTACGACGAAAAACAGGCGCAGCAGCAAAACTTCCCGATTTACGCTGCACCCACACGTGGCGTTAACGACAGCATCAGCTTCCGCCCGGATAACCCGCTGGTCAGCGATGTGAAAGTCCGTCAGGCGCTGCTGCACGCCACCAACGCTCAGCAAGTGGTGCAAACCCTGTTCTCACCGAACTATCCGCAGGCCACCTCGGTGATCGCCACCTCGGCGGCCGGTTACGTCAATCTGGCCGACAAGCTGAAATTCGATCCGGCGTTATCGAAAAAGCTGCTGGATGAAGCGGGCTGGAAACCGGGCAGCGACGGCATCCGCGAAAAGGATGGCAAGAAACTGGCGCTGACCATTTATGAATCGCTGCCGCAACCGCAGAACAAAGAGGTGCTGCAGCTGGTGGCACAGCAGTGGCGTCAGGTTGGCGCCGCGCTGGCGGTGAAAGCCGGTGATGCCGGCAGCCGCGTGCTGGATAACCTCGATCCGCTGAAAACCCCGCTGGTGGTGTCCGAAGTGGGCCGCGCCGATCCTGACGTGGTGAAGAGCCAGTTCTATCCGACTAACCGTGATGCGCTGCTGCAAAAAGGCGGCTCCAGCGACAAGGTGCAGAACTTCCGCGACGACAAGCTGAACACGCTGTTGCTGGGGATCTCCTCGGAAGTCGATCCGGCAAAACGCCTGGCTGTGACCGGCGAGGCGCAGCGCTATCTGCTCGATCAGGCCTATGTGATTCCGATCTTTGAAGAACCGCAGGTGTTTGCCGGTGCGCCGTGGCTGAAAGGCGTGAATTTTGAAGCCGTGGGTCGTCCGTCGTTCTACGGCGCGTGGCTGGAAAAACACTAAGGCAGGTTAATGATGCAACGTTCACTGCTGCGAAGAGTGGGCCAAAGCGTTTTGGTGCTGTGGGCCGCGTTTACCCTGTCGTTCTTTCTGCTGCAGGTGCTGCCCGGCGATGCGGTGCTGATCAAGTTTCAGAACCCGGATCTGGGCCTTAGCCCGGATCAAATTGCCGAAATGCGACTGGCTTACGGCGCGGATAATCCGCTCTGGCAGCAGTACGTGCACACGCTGCTGGCGATGGTGCGCGGCGATTTTGGTTACTCGGTGCAGGCGGGCGTGCCGGTCAGCGAACAGCTGATCAGCAACCTGCCCGCCACGCTGCAACTGGCGCTGCTCGGTTTTGTGCTGGCAACCCTTATCGCGTTCGCGCTGGCGGCGTTATCGCGCTTGCCAGCGCTGCGCTTCCTGCGTTCGGTGCTGCAATCAATTCCGGCGCTGTTTATCTCCCTACCGACCTTCTGGCTCGGCATCGCGCTGATTCAGCTGTTCTCCTTCCAGCTGCGCTGGATCCCGGTGATCAATCCGTCGGCGCTACAGGGTTTGATTCTGCCGGTGATTACCGTGGCGATCCCAATCTCCGCGCCGCTGGCGCAGATTCTGTTGCGCAGCATCGATCAGGTTTCTACCCAGCCGTTCGTGGCGGTCGCGCGCGCTAAAGGCGCCAGCGAAAGCCATGTGCTGTGGCATCACGTGATGCGCAATGCGCTGCTGCCGGTGCTGAACGTTGCCGGTTTGCTGCTCGGGGAACTGATCGCCGGTGCGCTGATTACCGAAACCGTGTTTGGCCTAAGCGGCGTCGGTCAGCTGACGCAGCAGGCGGTGAATAATCAGGACGTCGCGGTGTTACAGGCGGTGGTGATGATCTCGGCGCTGGCGTTTGTGCTGATTAACCTGCTGGTCGATGCGCTGATGCCGCTGTTCGATCCGCGTCTGCAATCCATTGCCGGAGGCAACCGATGAGTCTGGTCGATTACTCAACTGCGCGTCAAAGCAACGGCAACGCACGTGCGTCCCGCGTGCTCAACATCCAGCCAGGTTTGTGGCTGGCGTGGGGCGTGATGCTGTTGGCGCTGCTGGCGGCATTTGCGCCGGGTCTGTTTACCCATTTCAGCCCGACGGAAGGCGTGCCTGGCGCGCAACGTCTGCCGCCGCAGGCCGCTTACTGGCTCGGCACCGATCAGCTGGGCCGCGATCTCTACGCGCGCATTATTTATGGTGCGTCACAGTCGCTGTCGGCGGCGGTCGCAGCGGTGGCGATGGGGCTGATTGGCGGCACCACGCTCGGCGTGCTGGCGGGCGCAATGGGCGGTCGCACTGAGAACTGGCTGATGCGCTTAGTGGATGTGCTGCTGTCGATTCCTTCGCTGCTGCTGTCGCTCAGCATTCTGATTCTGCTGGGTTTTGGCACCGTGCACGCCGCGCTGGCGGTGGGCATCGCCTCGATTGCCAGCTTTGCCCGCCTGGCGCGTGGCGAAGTGGTCCGCGTACGCCGCAGCGAGTTCGTCGAAGCGGCTTACGGCAGCGGCGGCAGTTTCGGGCGCGTGTTGTGGCGTCACATTTTACCCAACTCGCTAACGGCGGTGATCGCCTTCGCCGCCTTGCAGTTTGGCCAGGCGATTCTGGCGTTATCCACGCTCAGCTTCCTCGGCTACGGCACGCCGCCGCCGACGCCTGAATGGGGTTTATTGATCGCCGAAGGACGTAACTATCTGGCGACCGCGTGGTGGCTCACCACCTTCCCCGGCATTGTGGTAGTCGCCGTGGTGCTGGCCGCCAACCGCATCAGTCGTCAACTGGCCGGAGGTGACGCATGAGCGCGTTATTAGCCATTGAAAATTTAACCCTCAGCTATCGCCAGCGCGGCGAGTGGCGCGCGGTGGTTCACAACGTCAGCTTTGAGTTGCAGCCGGGTGAAATGGTGGCGCTGGTCGGTGAATCCGGATCCGGCAAAACCACCACCGCGCAGGCCATTATTGGTTTGATGGCGGAAAATGGCCGTCGTGACAGCGGCAAAATTGTGCTGAACGGCACCGATATCGCCGGCTGGTCTTCTAAACGTCTTGATAGCTTGCGCGGCGTCAGCATCAGCTTAGTGCCGCAGGATCCGGGCAATTCGCTCAATCCGGTGAAAACCATTGGCGATCAGGTCGGTGAAATGTTGCAGCTGCACCTGAAAATCAGCAAAACCGAACGTCAGCAGCGCGTACTGGAGCTGCTGCAAAAAGTGGGGCTGAGCCATCCGGAACAGCGTCTGACGCAGTATCCGCATCAGCTTTCCGGCGGCATGAAACAGCGCGTGCTGATTGCTATCGCCCTCGCCCTGCGTCCGCAGATTATCATTGCCGATGAACCCACCAGCGCGCTGGATGTCACGGTGCAAAAACGCATTCTCGATCTGCTGGATGTGCTGCGCCGCGAATCCGGTACGGCGGTGCTGTTTGTCACGCACGATTTGGCGCTGGCGGCAGAACGCGCCGATCGCCTGCTGGTATTTCGTCATGGCGAAGTTCAGGAACAAGGCCCGGCGCCGCAGGTGATCAACGCGCCTAAGCATGCTTACACGCGGCAGCTGTTGCAGGACGCCGATCCGGGCGACAGCGCGCTGTCCGTGCCGACACAGGCCAACTTCTCGTCGCCAGCGATTCAGCTCTCCGGTATCAATAAACAGTTTTCCCTCGGTCGCCAGCAGCAGCTGCAGGTAGCGAAAGAGGTATGCGTGACCGTAGCGCGCGGCACCACGCACGCGCTGGTAGGCGAATCCGGCTCGGGGAAAACCACGCTGGCGCGCATTCTTTTAGGCTTTGAGCAGGCCGATAGCGGCCGCGTGGTGATCGATGGCATCGATGCCACCGCGCTGCGCGGCGAAGCGCAACGTCAGCTGCGCCGCAAGATTCAGTTTGTGTATCAAAACCCGTTTGCATCACTGGATCCGCGCCAGACGCTGTTCGCCATCATTGAAGAGCCACTGCGTAACTTTGAGAAACTCAGCAGCGACGAGCGCCGGCAACGCGTCGCAGCCGTGGCGCAGCGCGTGGCGTTACCGCTGGAGCTGCTGACGCGCAAACCGCGCGAGTTGTCCGGCGGCCAGCGTCAGCGCGTAGCCATCGCCCGCGCCCTGATTCTGCAACCGGCGATTCTGGTGCTGGATGAAGCGACCTCAGCGCTGGATGTCACAGTGCAGGCGCAGATTCTGCAACTGCTGCAACAACTGCAACGCGAGCTCGGCCTTACTTATCTGTTTATCACCCACGACCTCGCCACCGTGCGCCGCATTGCGCACAGCGTCACCGTGCTGCGCGCCGGTGAAGTGGTGGAGCAAGGTGACACCGTCACGCTATTTAATGCGCCGCAGCATCCGTATACCCGATCGCTGATTGACGCGATACCCGCTTTCCGTCCGCTGATTAAGGAGTCTGCATGACGCGCAAACGCATTGGTTTTTTCACTCGCCTGCTGGATGACACTTCCGCACAGCAGCGCTATCGCCTGGCAACGGAACAGATTCAGCACGCCGAGCGCACCGGTTTTGACAGCGCGTGGATTGCTCAGCACCACTTTCACGAGAAAGAAGGCGGCTTGCCGTCACCGCTGCTGTTTCTGGCCCACGTTGCTGCGCACACCCGCACTATTCGGCTTGGCACCGGCATCATCACGCTGGCGATGGAGAACGCGCTGCGCGTCGCCGAAGATGCCGCGGTGCTGGATTTGCTGAGCAACGGTCGCCTCGAAGTCGGTTTAGGTTCGGGCGGCACCGCGACCTCGTTTCTGCCGTTCGGTATCACCATCGACCAGCGCGCCAGCGTGTTTGCCGATCATCTGCATCAACTGCTGAGCGCCTGGCGCGGCGATACGTTGGGCCATCCGGAGAATCATCTTTATCCCGCTGCGCCGACGCTGGCGCAGCGCGTGTGGATCGCCACCTTCTCGGTGGAAGGCGCGGCGCGCGCGGGACAAGCCGGGCACGGTTTGATGCTGTCGCGCACCCAGCCGCGTCCGGCGGGCCAGCCTGATTTGCCGCTCCACCAGATACAAAACCCGATGATTGATGCCTATCTGGCGGCTTTACCAGCAGGCATTGCGCCGCGCATTCTGGCATCGCGCACCGCTTTTGTGGCCGATTCCAACGACTACGCGCGCCGTCTTGCCGAGCCGGGCTTACAGCGCCAGGCGCAGCATTTCCGTGAATCGGGACACGTGATTGGCAACACGCTGGACGAACAGGCGCGTCAGCTGGATGCGCACTTCGGCGATGCCGACACGGTGCGGCAATCGCTGCTGGCCGATACGTCGCTGCAACGCGTCACCGATATCAGCTTCCAGGTGCACTCCATCGATCCGCCACACACCGACATTCTGCGTTCTATCGAATTGATTGCCGAGCATATTGCGCCCGCGCTGCGTGCGCTAAGCCACGCTTAACAGGAGAATTTCATGTCTCAAACGTTTGATTTAATGGCCGCGCTGGCGGATATCGATCCCGCGTCTGAACTGGCGCAAGCTCGCGCCGAACGTCACGCCGCCACCCAGCACACGCAAGGCAGCTATGACGTGCTGTTTTCGCAGGATGATGAAGATTTGCCGTTAGCAGAACGTTTCGCCCTCGCCGCGCAGGTCGCGGCCTGGCATGGCGCGTCGAGTCTCGAAGCGCATTACCGCCAGCCGGATCAGCCCAACAACGCACGCTTCGCTGCGGGTCTGGCGTTTGCGGAACTGCTGAGCCTGCATCCGGTCGATGCTGCGCCGCAGCACATCGAGACGCTGCAAACTGCCGGATGGTCGCCACGCGGCATCGTCACGCTGGCGCAGCTGATCGCCTTTGTCAGCTTCCAGAGCCGCTTGCTTGCGGGTTTGCGTTTGCTCAACGGTGAAGAGACGGCGTCGCAGCCGCATGCGGTGGCCGGTAAATGGCACGATGCGCCGCTCACCGTCAGCGGGAAAACCGCCCTCACCGCCTTTACCCAACAGGAACTCGGCTGGGAACCGTGGCTGGCGGCAAAACCGCTGCAGGAATTTAGCGCTGAAGAGCAGGCAACGCTGGCGAAATTCGGCCACAGCGACTCTGATTACTTCCGTCTGCTGGGCCGCAATCAGCCGCTGCTTGAGCAGCGCACGCTAACTGATAAAGGCATCTTCTACACCGCAGGCGGACTCTCACGCGCCGAGCGAGAACTCGCCGCCACGGTGGTGAGCAAGGTCAACGGCTGCATCTACTGCGCCTCGGTGCATGCGCGCAAAGCCAGCCAACTGTCGAAAGATGAACCGGCGGTGCAGAAGCTGCTGAATGTCGCGCCGGGCGCTGAGCTGTCGCACGGACAATCGGCGCGCTGGGCGGCGCAGATCGATTTGGTTGCTACCTTATCGATTACGCCTGCCGCCACCAGCCTGAAACAGCTGCACGCGCTGCGCGATCAGGGATTCAGCACGCTGGAGCTGCTGGACCTGATTCAATCCGCCGCCTTTTTCGCCTGGGCAAATCGCCTGATGCTGACGCTCGGCGAACCTTTCTTACCTGAACACACACAAGGATGACCATGACGGATCTTTCCCATCAACAGCTGGTGCGCTGGCGACGCGAGCTGCATCAGCATCCTGAACTGTCGGATCAGGAATTTGCCACCACCGAGCGCCTTACCCGCTGGCTGCAGGAACTCAACGTCAAGCTGCTGCCGCTGGATTTGAAAACCGGTGTCGTGGCAGAAATCGGGCACGGTGAACCGCTGATTGCGCTGCGTGCCGACATCGACGCCTTGCCGATTGACGAGCAAACCGATCAAGCATGGCGCTCCCAGCAGCCGGGCGTGATGCACGCCTGCGGCCACGATCTGCACAGCAGCGTCATGCTGGGCGTCGCACAGCAGTTGCAATGCATCGAATCGCAGCTGCCTGGCCGCGTGCGCATTCTGTTCCAGCCTGCCGAAGAGATTTTTACCGGCGCGAAACAGCTGCTGGCGGCGGGCGCGCTGAAAGAGGTGCAGGCGATTTTCGGCCTGCATAACGCGCCGGATCTGCCAACCGGCACGCTGCGGACGCGCGGCGGTGCCTATTATGCCAACGTTGATCGTTTCCAGATCACTATCAACGGCAAAGGTGCGCACGCCGCGCGTCCGCATGAAGGCATTGATAGCATCGTGATTGGCAGCCACATCGTCACCGCGCTGCAAACGCTGCCGAGCCGCGTGTTCAGTTCGCTGGAGTCGCTGGTGGTCAGCGTGACGCGCTTTACCGCAGGCAACAGCTGGAACGTGCTGCCACAAACGGTGGAACTGGAAGGCACGGTGCGCACCCACAATGCGGCGATTCGCGCGCAGATCCCGCAGAAAATGAGAGCGCTGATAAACGGGATCGCCGCCGGAGTTGGCGCACAGGCGGAGCTGGTGTGGCAGGAAGGTCCGCCTTCGCTGGTTAACACCCCGCAATGGGCCGATTTCGCGCTGGATCTGGCCGCAGAGCAAGGCTATCAAACACAGGTCGGCACGCCGCAGATGGGTGGCGAAGACTTCGCCTTCTACCTGCAGCAGCTGCCGGGCGCGTTCGTTAGCATCGGTAGCGCCAGTGAATTTGGCCTGCATCACGCCGGTTTCGATCCAGATGAAGCGATGCTGGAACCGGCGGTGCTTTACTTTACCGAGCTGGCCCAGCGCGCGCTGCTGACGCTGCGCCAACAACAGGCGCTGGCATCGTGACCATGAGAGCAAGGAGAAAAGCGATGGCGATTTCTGTACCTGTTCCACGTCTCGACCATGTGGTGATCAACGTTGCCAGCCAGTTGGATGACGCCAGCGCGCTGTTTCGTCGCCTGGGATTTCAGCTGACCGAGCGTGGCCATCATTCGCTCGGCTCCAGTAATCATCTGGCGATTTTTGGTGATAACTATCTGGAGTTGCTGGGGTTTGAACCTGGGCGCGGCAATCTGCGCCAGGATTTGTGGCAGTCGCCGATTGGCCTCAGCGGATTAGTGTGGAAAACCGAGGATGCCGATGCGGTGTGGCGCTATCTGGAGAGCCAGGACATCGACGGCGATCTGCCGGCCAGCTTTTTCCGTCCCGTTACTTTGCCGGACGGCACCGAACAGGAAGCACGCTTCCGCACCGTGCGGTTGCGCCCGTCGCTGGTGGCGAACGGCCGCAGCTTCTTTTGTCAGCACGACACGCCGGATTCGGTGTGGCAGGACGCGTGGCGCGTCCATCCGAATGGCGTGAGCGATATCGTCGAATTCGTGGTGGTGGCGCAGGATCCCGCCGCCGCTGCTCAGCCCTACAGCCGTTTATTCGGTGCCGATAAACTCACCGCCTGTCAGGAAGGCGCGTTTGTGCTCAGAGCGGGCGTGGCAACGGTACGCTTTGCCGCCGCGGAGTACGTTACGCAGCGCTTCGCCGGATTGCCGATTGATTACGACGGCAGCGCGCGCATGGCCGGATTGAGTTTGCGCACCTCGGATCTGCGCAAAGTGAAAGCCAGCCTGCTGCTCGGTGATGTGCCGTTCCGCGAAGAAGAGTCGACGATTATTGTTGGTGCCGAGCAGGCGTTTGGTGTGGCGTTGCGGTTCCAGCAATAATCACGTTTTGCATGTATCCGTAGCGGCGCGATTTATCGCGCACTGTGATGGCGATTGCGCAGCCAGCCTGATATTGCGCAATAAATTGCGCCGCTACGTTATGAGCGTTGTAAAATATCGTTGTGGAGTAATCTGAATTCTAAAGGTGAAAAGTGACCGCTAACCTGCATCTCGACACGCCCAGACTCACTTGCTCGCAGATCGCGGAAGACGACTGGGACTTCTTCCGTCAGCTCCAGCTCTCGCCTCACGTCATGCATTACGTCGCCGATGCAAAATCTGATGAAAAAATTCACGCCGATTTTACAGCAAGATTGCCGCGCTGGTCGCCATTCAGCGCGCATTGGCTGTGTCTGGTGGTGCGGGAAAACAGTCAGGCAATCGCCTCGGCGTTAGCGGTTATATTCATCGGGAAAAGGACTGCGCCGAAGTCGGCTTTCTGTTCGCACCTGAAGCGCAAGGCAAAGGCTATGCGCACGAGTCGCTCCGCGCGATTTGTGACTATGCATTCAGCGACGGCGGCATTCGACGCCTAAGCGCTACCGTCACCGCAGACAATACGCCCTCACGGCGACTGCTGGAAAAAGTCGGTTTTGTATTAGAAGGTGAACTGCGAGAAAGTTACTGGCTGAGAAATGCGTGGCATAACGATTGGCTGTTTGGGTTGTTGCGCGAGGAATATGGGTTGTAGTGCAGGTGTGATCAACTCAGCTCGGGATCAAGGTTATTTAACGAATTAGCCATATTTAACCCGACCAAACATAGAGATGTCTACTAACTCCTATATCGTCACCCACGTTGAACGCCATTCCCGCTTTGTTATGCTGTCCAAAATCAGCGACAACAAAACCATAACTGTTGTATCTGCACTCATCAAACAAGCGCGGAATTACCAGCTGAGCTTTTATAAAACACTAACATGGGATCGAGGCGCCAAACGACCAGCCACGCTCGATTTACGGTAGCGACAGACATTTGGATTTATTTCTGTGGTCCTCAATCTCCCTGACAGCGTGGCTCAAATGAAAATACGAACAAGCTGGTCAGACAATATTCCCAAAAGGAACTGACTTTGGACGCTCAAGTTATTCTGTCCAATCCATAATATTTCGCGAATCAGTAAATGAATACGAGGCGGTTTGGTGCGATTTTTAGATGCATTCTAAATAAGCTGCAAAAAAATTCTCAAGAAATGAATCGTCAAATATTATCAGCCTAACTATTAAGAACGTTACTAGCCAGGCGTAATATCCCACTATGGAAAACTGAATATGAGCTTTTGAACGATCACTTATGTTAATTATAAAGCCTTTTTTGTTGGGAACGCTGCCTCCGCTCGTCATACTCCTTAGCTTTTTCCTTATGCCACATATTGCTGCATCCTGGATCGCTAGGGGTAAGACAATATTGAGTTGTATCATCTTGAGACTCACTTTTCTCCCAAGATAGTTTTGGCGTTACCTCTGTGGACCAGGAATCTTTCGCTTTTTCCTCATACCACATTTTGCTGCATCCAGGATCGCGAGGGGTAAGACAATATTGGGTTTCATCAGCTTGAGACTCACTTTTCTCCCAGGAAAATTGTGGCGTTATCCCTGTTGACACCGAATAGTCCTTCTTATCAAGATTATACATAAAATCTGGTGAGGCCGATGCTGAAACACCATAAAGTAGTGATATAAATGGGGCATATACATATTTTTTTAAGCATGACATATTCGTTATTCCTTTAAACGTAAATTCGTTTAACTTCAATTTAGAAGCCCAGGTTCCTGACACGACTAGACGCATGAGTAAAGTAACGTAAAATGTAGAACTGTCGATTATATCCTCATTACTGGGGAAGACCCACTATACATATTTTTTTAAGCATGACATATTCTTTATTCCTTTAAACACAAATTCGTTTGACTTCAATTTAGAATCCCAGGTTCCTAATTTTAATATTCGATATCGCATCGTAAAAATCGTGCTTTCCTACATGAACGAAAAAGCATATTCGGAAAGAATGTCTGGTGACAAAGTCAGTCAGATCAGAATTAATCATCTTGCTTGATTGCGTAAATTCAAAACCACCAGCATCTGTAAATGATATGTCAGTTCTTTGCTCATTACAGACATCCGCTTCTTACAACAAGTAACTCTGTGCCAGAAGCGGACACCGGAGAAATTTGCGATACGTAGAATGATGAAAAGTCGTTTCCGCTCAGTTTTTAAGGTCTTCTACATTCAATCCAGCAAATGACAATAATAGCATTCACTCACTTACTGTATTAACGCCTCTCGCTGTTCGCTGACGCATAGCGCCCGGTGGATACCCATTAATACGCTTGAACGCTCTGCTAAAGGCTGCCTGCGAGGCATAGCCGAGGCGAAGCGCTACGGTGTCAATTGAGATCTTATCGTGAGTAATCCAGTGACCCGCGATGCGCATTCGCACTTCCCTTGCATAGCGCTGCGGAGGTATGCCGATGATTGATTTGAAGCGTTCAGCAAAAACAGAACGGGATACATGCGACTGGGCAGCAAGCTCGGCAACAGACCACTCCCGGCTTGTATCACGATGAATGGCCAGAATGGCACGGGCAAGTCGTGGATCACGTAACGCAGCGATCAGACCAGCGGCGTTCTCGCTGCCGTTTTCAATCCATCCACGCACAATCATGGCCGCCGCCACTTCTGCGAGGCGTGCCAGAATGCCCGCGAAGCCCGCGCGTCCGGAACAGATTTCAGATTTCATCGCGCCCAGAACGGGAACCAGCCCCGGATAAATCTGTTCATTTGCCTCAACCACGATGGCTTGCGGCATCAGTTTACCCAGGCCCTGCATTCCACCAAGATCGAACTCCATACAGCCATAAAACAGAACTGTGCTGGGTGTCGGATGCGAACTCGGGCAGGTATTAATTCCGCTGACGGCCTCGCCTAAAGGAGCAGAGCCGAACGTGTCGATATGTTGAAATGAACAGCTGACATCCGATAAAAGCTGATGCTCCTCGCCCTGCGGCATGAATACCATGCTCCCGGCTTTCAGTTCGTGCAACGTACCATCATGTGTGCGCAGCAGAGCAGTACCCACTGCGATGTAATGAAAATAGGCATGTCCGAGTCTGCTGCTGAAACCGACGCCAAACTCAGAGCCCGTCTGTAAACGGCGATACTGCACGCCACGCAGACGCATTTCCAGCAGCAATTCACTAATGAGTTCGGATGACAGGGCAAAGTGTTTATTCACATGCATAACCGGAGTTTCGGGTAAAAAATCAGGATGTGGCATCATAGATCGTCCAGCGGCTCAACTCTAGACTTGGAGTTATCATTTTTTCTCCAAAAAAGAGTGTGTTATGAGAAACGAAGCAACTGAAGCTGCATCCGTTAGTTTGAACAGTTCGGAACCCAAAGAATCCGCATGGATGGCCGTTATTTCACTGACGATGGGCGTGTTTGGCTTGCTGACTGCAGAATATCTTCCTGCCAGCCTGTTAACACCCATGGCCGCGGATCTTGGTGTGACCGAAGCGCTTGCTGGTCAGGCTGTGACGGTGACAGCTGTGGTGGCCCTGTTTGCGGGCCTGATGGTTCCCCGGCTGACGCGTAATTATGATCGCCGAACTGTTTTACTGGGTTTTACCGTGCTGATGATCGCCTCCAACCTGCTTGTCGCACTCTCCTCCAGTCTGGCTGTTCTGCTGGTCATGCGCATTCTGCTGGGCATCGCGCTGGGAGGCTTCTGGAGTATGGCTGCTGCCGTAGCTATGCGACTGGTCCCTGCAAAAAGCGTCCCGCGTGCTCTCTCCATTATTTTTAGCGGTATTGCTGTCGGTACCGTGGTTTCGATCCCGCTGGGGAGCTATTTAGGTGGGCTTTATGGCTGGCGTAGTGCTTTTATCGCTGCAACCGCAGTTGGCCTGCTGACACTGCTTTTCCAGCTGTTTACGCTTCCTGGGATGGCTCCGCGTAAAATGATGATTACGGCATCTGTCATGGATTTACTCCGCCGTCCAGGCATTGCTGTGGGAATGACGGGTTGTGTGATTGCCCATACGGGTCAATATGCGCTGTTTACCTATATTCGTCCGGCTCTTGAAAATATCGTTCAACTTGATGTGGATCGTTTGTCTTTGATACTGCTTGGATTTGGCGTCGCTAATTTTATCGGTACGCTGCTGGCCGGGTGGCTGATGGAGAAAAGCCTGCGTCTTACCCTGGTACTGATGCCAGCACTTGTTGGTTTAGCGGCATTAAGCATGATTTTGCTGCCACTTGAGGAAGCAGGATTGATGTTGTTCGTCGCGTTGTGGGGGATGGCATTTGGTGGCGTACCCGTTGCGTGGTCAAACTGGGTAGCGCGTTCCGTTCCCGATCAGGCTGAAACCGCTGGCGGCATGGTAGTCGCAGCAGTTCAATCCTCAATTGCTATGGGTGCTGCATTGGGAGGATTACTTTTTGGTCTCAGCGGCGTAACCGGTGTTTTCATTACCGCGGGTTGCATAATGTGTTTTGCCGCGCTGGTGATTGCACTAAAAGTGAGGGTCGCGCTGAGCTGACCACTTCCCTTATTAAAAACGTTTAAATAAAGGCCAGCTGAACCATTTGGCTGGCCTGAAAAAAGTAGCGAGGTTTCCTGGCTCTTTCCGCTCACTTAAAATCTCTACTACTCTGTTCGGCACCTCAGCGTCCAAATGAATTGGCTTTGAGGTGTCAGTGTAATGAAGCAGTAATGTCCGGAATTAATTATTTCCCATCGAAGAAATTGTCCGGAAGTTGACCTGGGGGCATATTAATAACAGCATCATTATCAGGCCCTTCATTTTTCATATACGTGACCCTGGCAAATTCGGGTATCACAACATAGGGATATGCCGGTCCTTCATCGCGGAAGCGATGCATATCCTCAATGAACTCATTTTGATAACAAATTGTTTTTTCGGGATGTTGATTTTCACCTGCAATCCACTGAGGAAAGAAGATGGTGCCATGAATGATCTTTCTTTCAATGTCAAATAACAGGCTCACACAGGTTCCTGTCGGCTCGTGCCAGTCGACTTTATAAATGCCAGGTGCGAACTGCACGGCATTCATTTTTTGATTTGTCACCCAACGACCACCTACCAACCCCTGATGAATCCTGTAATCACACGTATTGTCATTACGCGCATACCATTCATATTTCCATCCATTATCATAGGTATAGACAAAATGCGTCCCTACAAAGGCGGATAAGTCTTTTGATATATCATTAACTGATTCACTTGACATAACGACCTCATATTTTCCGATAGAGTGGCGTAGTGTGGAATGTTACTTGCTGCACCCGCGTAATCTAAATACTGTAGCGTTACGCGGTGAGCATGTTATGAAACAATGCGCAAGCATTTGCATATCAATTATTTACATAATATTAGCATTTAGATGACAGATACAAGTCATTTGCTTAGGAATAATATAGCCACTTTGCATGAGTTTTCCATAATGATTAACCATTTTATAATGCTTAATAGTTTGACTCAGTCGAAAAATGAATAAAAAAGTTAACCGTATGTAATAAATTGCCGGTTCGCCTTCAAAATGTAACGATTAAAATTAGACTACTTATCAGTATTTTGCACTACCTTAAACCTGTTTCTTAGGATTTTTAATTTGCGAAAGTAAATTATAAAGCTACCCTGAGATAAGCATCAAACGCTGACGTTTCTTCTAACTGAATAATCACTCTTCAGGCAGAAAAATATGCCTGAGTCCTAAGAATTTTCTCTGCAGGATATATTTCTATGGATTTGATTCATGAAGTTTTTCGATTATCACCGGAGCTGGCGCTTTTTCTTTCTCACGCTGTAGGCACGTGGATTGGTAAATTCAAACTGGGCGCATATTTGCGCTGGACAAGAGAATTGCGGTCGCCATCGCAAAACTGAACTTGATCCAGCACAGCTCCAGCAGATGCAGGGGAATGTCGCGGTGGGATATGCGGTGACATACATCTTCGGCTCCCTGGGTGCCATCATTATCTGCGTTAACATTCTTGCCAAAATTATGGGGCGCTCTATTCGTGAAGACGCAATAAAAGCTGAACAGGAACTGATGCATGGTGTAATCATACCGGCATCAAGACAGATGCCTGCTTTATCTGAACTGATAGGTCGGGTGTTTCTGGCAGGAGCGGCCGCGAGCAGGAGCATTACTCAGATTAGAGCGTTAGCTAACCCACTTTCCCGGTTACCGTTGAACGCATGAAACGCGGCGATAAAGTCATCGCCGTTACGCCTGACATGCCGCTAAATGAGAACCACATTCTGTTACTTGTGGGCCGCCGCAAAGGCATCGTTGCCCTTGCCTCCTCGCTGGGAAAAGAGCTGGATGCAGAGGATGGGCCGGAAATGACCATGAAGACATCTGAAGTCTTTTGGATGGTATCAAGCGCGGAAGCCCCTGACCGGGAATTTGCCTTTGCCGGCCTCTGGCCTGCGGGCCGTAGAGACCATCAGGAACAACGGTATTTCTATGGAGTTAATAGATAAGGTTGTGCAGAGAAAAAGCAATGAGCATTATCCCGCCGACAATGTTGACGTACTTTTTCAGCATTCGCGGGTTAGTTTTTTTGGCTGAGAATATGAGCGTTTGAGTGATTGCAAAAAGCCAGATACTCATAACCACTATATGAACTGATGCCAGTATAAGGTAGTTGTAAACGCCACCCTTCGCGCCTGCGAACTGTGAAACGACCGTCAAATAAAAAAGGATGGCTTTAGGGTTCAAAACATTAGCCAGCCAAGCCTCTTTTAAAGTCACGGAATGCTTTGCACCAGTAAACCCGCCTGAATTTACCGCTATCCCTCTCCGGATAAGCATCGCGCCTAACCAAAGCAGATAGACAGTTCCGGTTACTTTAAGCACAGCAAACGCTGCTGACGACGAGATGAGCACTGCCGTGATACCAAACCCTATAAAAATTGCATGGGTATATATGCCCAGAGCGGTTCCGGCGAGGGTTCTAAATAAACCTTTGTTACCTCCTGTCAGAGCACTGTTCATAACGAGAGTGAAGCTCGCTCCGGGAGACAGGGCAACAGGGAGTAAGGCTGGCATAAAGCCCAAAATGTTCATATCCATAGATTCTGGATAGTAATTGGCACTCTCTGAAATTGCCAGTGCAAGCGTTTCGCATATAGGCAATGTTCAGCTAAGCAAAAACGGGGATCTTTTTGACTAAAAGTCCGCTCTTCGCTCATAGCGACCTCGACTCAGTTAGCTTGTCCGCTTCGTGCCACATGCGGACGTTGAGCAGATTACGACGTATTCAACTTCCGCCCCGTAAAAATATTTATTATCAGCCATGCATCTCATATTTTCAGTCCAGATTAAACTGGACAATTAAACGCTTAGTCTTAGATGCCTGAAAGAAATATAATCAATCATCTGGTCGCGCACTTCTGTCAGAAGGTCTGTAATGAACTCAGAACACCTGCAAAAGATGTATCTTTCTGCAAATGAGAACACCATCGCAATGTGGCTCAAAAATGCAGGTATTGGCAAGGCCAGAGAAGAAAACTACTACGATCCGCTTAAACTCGCTCTTGCAGCAGGCATTAAGCCCCCTGTGTCCGGTTCTGTCTCACATCTTATTGAGGAATTGAAAAGGCTCACACAGGATGATCCGCTTGCCGATACGCTGCCAACACAGGGTTTCCATTTCACTTTCTTACCCCTGACACTACCACTGTATAACGTAAACGAACCATTGCCAGAGAAAATGGATCAATTGACAAATATATGGACAGAATTTCATGCGAAAAAAATTGTTCTCAAAGATCTCCGGTTAGTTGCGTTGCCCAGTCAGTTATTGCTTGCTGGGATCCCTGAACCTGCTGCGATAGATCTGCGCCAGTCGTTCTGCGAAAAGGTTCTGGATTCACACTGGAAAAAAGAGTTGCTAATGCGACATACCGGCAGCCCTTTACCAGCACCATTCTGGCACAGCACACTTCTGCGCTACAGCGCTGCTTTTTTACCCGTAACCGTGCGTCAATTTTTTATTAAACGTCAGGGTCTTAATTTCGGCAATGTTGCCGGAGAATTGATATTAGCGAAGGTCAATTACAACTGGACAAAATGTTATCCATTAACGAGTTAACTGAGACGTTGTAGTCGTATGCCAAAAAGGCTTTCGCCACATATACTAGCTTAATAGCCGGAAGCCGAATGAGTTTTAGTCCGCTCCTCGCTCATAGCGGACCTTGCCATATGCACACATTCTTTCAATGCCAGATGCGGGAGATGTTAAAGCGCTTTACCCAGATCAACGGTGAGCAGATGAACATGGGTAATCCACCCTAAAACCATTATGGTAACGAAGTCGCGACTCATATTCACTGCCCTGCCCAGACGTTGAGGCAGTGAATACATCGTTTATGAGCAACTTATTGCAAATCTACATTCAACGCCGGTGCACCAAAACTAACTAACTCTGCATTCGACGCAGTAAAATAGTCGCGCCAGAATATCTCAAGCTGCTGAATGATTTTCCCTGAGCGATAATTATTTTTCGCGTCGGTATCAATCAATCCTGCACCTGCGACAAATACCTTAGCGCCGGCAAAATCCGCTAACAAATTCTGCTGTTTAACCTGCTGCAACGCTTTCTCAGGCGAAAGCAAACGCAGCGCGTTATTGCGATAGAAGCTATCAAAAGCGCTGTTTTCCAACATATCGGAGATCAGAAACAGAGTGCGTGACGCGTTTTCATCCTGCTCAAGATCGTGACTAATGCGTTTCAGGCTATCGAGGATCTCGCTTTTAGCGATGTTATCGCCCTTCTCAGCGAAACTTTTTGCCATCAACCCACCCATTGCGCTCGCGAAATATTGCTTTTGCTCACTCAGGCATTTGTCGAGGTTCTTCAAACTCTCCATGCCTTGATTGTCGCGGATCTTCTTGTCCGTGAGTAGCGGCTCCAGACGTCCATCAAATAAGCGCTGCATGAAATTGTTCTGCAACAACGCCGAGAACTGATACAGCACCACATGATCGCCGGGCTGGCTAAAACGCATAATCTGCTGCCAACTGGCATTTTTGATCTGCAGCGGCACTTTAACCGTTTGATCAATAATCACCACCAGCTCACGACCGCTGTTGGCCGGGCGATATTGACTGAGTTTGGCATAGTCATAACAGCTCGGGATATCGTTGCGATCCGCAGCCTGCGCCAGGGCACTCACCCCGGCTAACAGCAGCAAACACCATTTGCTGATCTTCACCTGATTACCCTCTGGCCTTATTAAGCACGCGCTGCACTTTACGACGACTGAGCAGTGCTTCCATTGGCAGACCCAAATCCTCAGCCACCAAACGCAGTTCTTCATCATCTAAGGCTGTCAAATCGCCCAACTCCGCGATGCGCGCCTTTTCATCGGCGTTAGCAACAGGTGCCGTTTGCAGTGCCACCGGTGCAGGTGTTGGCGTTGTAGGTTCAAATACTAAAGCCGGTTCTGGCTGATGTACCGGTCGCTCTTGAGCAACGGTTGCGCGCGTGGCGTTAAATTGCTGATGCTGATCGTCAGCCAGTGCTTTATCGCGCTGCTTACCGCGCACGTAATCGTCGAAGGTCCGAACATCAGTTTGTGCAATGCTGGCGCTACTGGCGCGTTGCATCGCCATACGATTCTGCAAGCTTGCCAGTTTATCCTGCGCATCACGCTCTACGCGCTCACGGCGCATGGCGTACCACGCGGCAAACTCTTCAGAGCTACTGAAATTACCAATATATTTCGCCGCCAGGCGCGATTCGATGCCGACCAGAGAACGGTAATAACCAATCAAAATACCGATAATCTGCACGCCAATGAAAATCACCGACAAAATAATGAAGGTCAATTTGGAGGCGAACACGCGGTTGTCACTGACCTCTTTCGCCGCTTGTTTATCAGCCAGCTGATTATCTTCCACCGCTTGCTGTGGCAACTCAAAAGGTGAAGCGTTGCTCGCCGCGCTGGTTTGGCTGAACGGCGTGCCATTAACGGCCTGGGTTTCGGCGGCATTAATGGTTGCCGCACGAATGAAATAGGCGCCTACCGCAAAGGTGACGATCAGCAGCAGCGTCACAACCGTTTGTACATATTGCGGTTTTGCGCCAATACCGTGGTTCACACGGTTGAGCATTTGCAAATAGCTTGGTGCGTCATCGTCAATGCGGCTGTTTTCCAGCGAGACGCGGTTGTCTTTGACCAACGCCTGCGCATGGCCTTCCAGACGCGCTTCTTTATGCCAGTAGCGGATTTTGCTCAGCAGCGTATTTTTGTGTAACTGCGTGCCCATTAAATGCGTTGCGGGCACTAAAATCACACCAATCAGCACCGAAACCACAATCGCCGACAGCTCCGCCTGGTTCGCAGAGATGTTGTTGGCAATGAATGGCGAAAGTACCAGCGCAAAGATAAAGGCCTCCAGAATGACGAGGGCGATACTGCATAACCACAACACCACGCTGGTCGGTTTGCGGCCCCGCTCATCCACTTTGTTCAGATAGTTAACGCAGCGCAGATAAAAATCGGCATCGCGGTTTGAAATGCTATGAAATTGATAAAACTTGCCACACAACGCTTCTTCAGCCGGATGCCAGATGCGTCCGCCGGTGCCCGCACGGCGAGATTCATGGCTACGCGACAAACGGGTGATGTGGCCAAAGAGCGGTAGGGAACAAAACAGGTTGAGAAAGAAGTAACGAACTTGATCCCACCATTTGATCACGCCAAGTGTTAGCGCCAATAGCCCGAAAAGCGGCCAGAAGATGTAGCGATAGGTGGCGATCGCCTGCATTAAGGTATCTAAAATTTCCATAAGAGTGTTATCCGTTTATCCACGCTGAGGAGCGTAATTGGCCAGCCACGGCTGACGATGATTGCTATAAAAGAGCTGTCCTTGTTGCGCAGGCTTGCCCGATTTCGGCAGCAAGAGGTCGACGCAGGAGATCGGTTGATGCTGGGCATCGGCGATGTAGACGCGGTAAAGAATGCTGTCTTCACCTTCCCAACTGTTGGCGACACTTGCCATGCCTTGTAGCGCCTTGCGGTTGCCCTGCGCATAGTTTGGCGTGATGAGCACTTGAGGGTTTTGCGTCACCACGGCACCCTCCTTGAGAACAAACACTGGCGTCAATGTCACCAGGTTGCCATTCACCAATCCAGCCCACGCGCGCCCGTTCATATTGGGCAGATATTCCCGCGTATCATGCTGATCGATCGCCTTACCGCTGGCTAAATTCTTAGCCAGCCCACTGACGCGGGGAAGATCGGTGAGACAGCTACCGCTGACACTGCTGGCCTGCGCCTGACTAATCAGGCTGAAACCTTGCGACAGCGGCTTTAAGTTGCTGGCGAGACCCGTAACCTGTGCGCTGGTGGGCTTGCCACCAAAATCGACAAAGTTAACGGGATTGCTCTCAGCAATGGCTTGAGTGGGTTGGGTCACCACTTCCGGCGCTTTTACTTCAGCGCTTTTAGTCGCAGCCTTCTTGCTCGCTATACGTGGTGCCGCCCTGGCGGTTGAAGTACGCGCCAACGTATTTTCAGCAGCAGAGCTGTGGCGCAAATACAGTGGGTTATTGCTTTCCAGAGCCAGGCGTTGGCGTAACAGTGCTTCATTCGCCAACGCCACGATTTCAACCCGGCGGTTTTGTGCCCGACCCGAAAGGGAATCGTTATCCGCCAGTGGACGTGAGGAACCCACACCCTGGAAATAGAGTTGGCTGGCTTTAATGCCACTTTGCTCCAGTACTAGCCCAACGTTGCGGGCACGCGCTTCAGAAAGTTGCTGATTGTGTTCGGCGTTGCCCGTGGCGTCCGTATGTCCCACCACCAGCAAAACATCGTTGGAGGATTGCTGGCCGCCTTTCATCGCTGTGGCAATTTTTTGCACCTGACGCATGCCGCTGCTGGTCAGTTCTGCACTGTCGATGGCGAACATGGTACCGTCCTCAACTTGTGCAACAATCCCCACCGGCTCCTGCTTGCTGTTCTCCTGCGCCTTAAGCGCCTGAGTGCTGATGCGAATTTTTTCTTCCTCGGCGACTTTAGCCAGAGCCTGTTCACGATTCTGCCAAACGTTCCCGACCACGCATCCCGCTACGCCGCCTGCCAGTCCACCCACCAGGGCTTTCCTGGCGTCGTGAGTCACCAGATAAGTGATGCCGCCACCCAGTGCGGCACCGCCGATACAACCGGCAGCGGTACCGTAATCACGAGCAAAGTCATTCATTGAGGCACAACTGGAAGTCAGAGAAGCGGCGATCAGCACGGATGCAGCTTTTTTAGAAAAGGGTAAATTCACATCAAATCCTTGATTGAAAAATCCTCTGTCGTGCGGAGGAAACAATGATTAATGGTTGAGGCTGATTGATAAAAAAAATTCACAGGTTTGTATCGGCAGCAATGCCGATGACTTTAGACCTCAGTGGCGAATTTTTTCTATTCAAGGAGATAGGGGATTAAAACGGGTTGACGCAGGAGGAAATGATGAAATTACGTTAGTAATATTATCCAATCACCGCGCGATTTATCGCGCAATACGTGTTTGATGAATATGGGCACGCGTGGCAAGTTTGACCAAACGCCAATCCTGATGGCCGTTAATCATCGGGTTCGCCTGCGCTTTTGCCAGTTCGACCACCTTTCCTGCGTCAGGATGCGCACGCGATTATCGGAAAGATCTTCGATCAACCATGCATGCAGCACGTCCAGACGATCGTCGCTGCCCCACCCTGGAAATCTCACGTTAAGGACTTCTGCGCACAGGATCACGCGCTGGTGTCTTATCTCGGCGGGAATTTTCACGGCGTCACCGATGCGGCTTTGAATGCGATGGGACGCTCGCGCCGCCGCTGGAGATTCAGGATTTCACTAAAACCGTGGCGTGGCACGAAAGAACGCACCGCGATGCCGGGCATCGCTGGTTGCGCGAATTATTGTTCAGCACGGTCAGCCGCAATGATGCTGTCTAAAGATAAATCTGCCTGACAGGATTCAGCCTAAGGTTGACTTAACCTTCATTTCTTAATCTGGCGCCATCTTCACTGTTACGGATGGACCAATGACGTTTTCGCTGCGCAAAAGACCGACGCTAAGTCGGCTGACGTTTATTTCGCTATTTTCAATTTATATTGCGGTGTTCCTGAATATTGCCTTTTATCGTCAGGTGATTGCAGCAATGCCACTCGATACGCTGCGCACGATATTCGTCTTCGTCTCAATGCCGCTGGTGGCATTTAGCGTGATCAATATTATCGCCACGCTCGCCTCTTTTGTTTGGCTTGACCGGCTTATTCTTGCGCTGTTCGTATTAGTGGCGGCGGCTGCGCAATATTTCATCTGGACCTTCGGCATTGTTATCGATCGCTCGATGATCGTGAATATTCTGGATACCACACCGTCCGAGTCTTTTGCTTTATTGTCGCCTAAGTTAATTATCACGCTGGGTTGCAGCGGCCTGCTCGCTGCCCTTTTGGCATTCTGGATTCGGATTAAACATAACGAACCTCTGTGGAAAAACATCGCCAAACGCGCCGCGTCAATTGTGGTGTCGATCATCTGCATCGCCCTGGTGGCGACATTTTTCTATAAGGATTACGCCTCGCTGTTTCGTAACCAAAAAGAGCTGATCAAGTCGCTCAGCCCGTCGAACTCCATTGTGGCGACACTTTCCTGGTATCACCACAGCCGCACCGCCAATTTGCCGCTGGTGAAAATTGGCTTAGATGCCAAACAAAAGCCGCAGATGCTGGCGGGTGCAAAGCGCAATCTGACGATTTTGGTGGTGGGTGAAACCACGCGCGCGGTGAATTTCCAGCTCAATGGTTATGGCCGAGAAACCACGCCATTGCTGGCGAAAGATGACGTCTCTTATTTCCCTAATACGCAATCCTGCGGTACCGCTACTGCGGTCTCGTTGCCATGCATGTTCTCGAATATGCCGCGCGCACATTATGACGACCAGCTTGCTGAACATCAGGAAGGCATGCTCGATATTATCCAGCGCGCCGGCCTGCAGGTTTTATGGAATGACAATGACGGCGGCTGTAAAGGTGCCTGCGATCGCGTCCCGCATCAGGATATGACCAGTCTGAATCTGCCGAATATGTGTCACGACGGGGAGTGTTATGACGAGGTATTATTTCACGGTATCGAGGACTCTATTAAAAACCTTAAAGGCAACGGCGTGATCGTATTGCATACCATTGGCAGCCACGGCCCAACCTATTACAACCGTTATCCGCCGCAGTTTAGAAAATTCACGCCGACCTGCGATACCAATCAAATTCAGGATTGTTCGCAACAGCAGCTGGTGAATACCTACGACAACAGCATTCTGTATATCGATTACATTGTCGATAAGGCGATCAATGTATTGAAGGCACATCAGGATCAATACACCACCAGCCTGGTGTATTTATCGGATCACGGTGAGTCGTTGGGGGAGAATGGCGCTTATTTGCACGGTATGCCGTATGCGATTGCACCAGATGTGCAGAAACATGTGCCGATGCTGATTTGGCTGTCACCAGATTACCAGCAGCGTTATGGCGTGAGTAAAAGCTGTGTCGATAAACAAGCGGCGCATCAGGGTTATTCGCAGGATAATCTGTTCTCCACCCTGTTGGGATTGACGGGGATTCAGACCAGCGAGTATCAACCTGCGGATGATATTTTGGCCGGTTGCCGGATCGTGCAGGGTTAAATGCCAGAAGGTCGCCATGAATGGCGACCCACATCAAGCAGCTACCCGATCCGCCCCCAACAAATCCAATATCCTGCTGCGCAGCGCCACCAGCTGCGGATCATCGCGACGACGCGGCCACGGCAGATCCACCTCGATCACATCCACCACTTTCGCCGGTCTTGGGCTGAATACCACCACGCGATTCGCCATCACCAACGCTTCTTCAACATCGTGCGTCACCATCAGCGTGGTGAACTGCTGCTCCTGCCACAGGTCGACAATCTCCTGCTGCATCCGCAACCGCGTCAGGGAATCGAGCTTGCCGAGCGGTTCATCGAGGATCAGCAAACGCGGCACGTTAACCAGCGCGCGAGCCAGCGCTGCACGCTGCGCCATACCGCCCGAAAGCTGATGTGGCCACGCGCGAGCAAACTGCCTGAGGCCGACGCGATCCAGCATCGCGTTGATACGCTGTTCGCGTACCGGCCGGCTCTCCCCACGAATCTGCAAACCGAGACCGACGTTGTCATAGACGGTGCGCCACGGATAGAGCGTGGGATCCTGAAACACCACCACGCGCGACGGATCGGGCGCGGTTATCGCTTTGCCCTCCTCCGCCAGTAACCCGCTGGCGGGCGGTTCGAGGCCGGCCAGCAAACGCAGCAGCGTCGATTTGCCACAGCCGGACGGCCCCAGCAGCGCGACAAATTCACCGGCCTCTACCTGCAAATTAATATTCTCCAGCACCGGTAAATCTTCGCCTTCTAAGGTGAAGTGATGATTCACCTTCTCAATCGCAATATTAACGCCCGCCGAAGTGGTAGCCATATTTTCGCTCCTGCTTGATTTGCTAAGAAATAAAGCATAAGCCGCGCCTTTCCCACACTGAAATAGCCATTTCGGCAAACCTATCCGCAAATATTCATAATGAAAAACTGCATGATGTCATGCGGGATTGTTATTTGGTCGCGCTAATTGCCTTTGCCATAGTGCCTGTGAACTTTATCTACAAGGAAGACAGGATGGCATTGCAACAATTCTCTCTGAGCCGCCGCGCGTTATTACGCGGGCTGGGTCTCTTTAGTGCCGGCGTGGCGGTGAATCCGTTGCTGAGCAGCAACGTGTTTGCCGACGAAATATCCCTCAAAACCATCAAGCTGGCCTGGGGGCAAACCGCAGTGTGTCAGTCACCGATTTCGGTGGCGCTGAAGCAAGGCTTCTTTAAAAAGTACGGCTTGAATGTTGAGCCGGTGAACTTCAGCGGCCCCACCGATGCGCTGTTACAGGCGATTGCCACCGGCCAGGCCGATGGCGGCATCGGCATGGCGCTGCGCTGGCTGAAACCGCTGGAGCAGGGTTTTGATGTGGATCTCACCGTCGGCACGCACGGCGGCTGCATGCGTTTACTCGCGGCGCAAAATAGCGGCATCCGCGATGTGAAAGATTTGGTGGGCAAATCGGTGGCGGTCAGCGATCAGGCCAGCCCGATTCGCAACTTCTTCGCCATTCAGCTGGCGAAACAGGGCATCGATCCCGATAAGCAGGTCAACTGGCTGCAATATCCGCCCGACCTGTTTGGCGAAGCGCTGCGCAAAGGCGAAGTGCAGGCGCTGGCTACCGACGATCCACAGGGCTGGCTGCTGAAGAAGCAGCACAACCTGGTGGAAGTCGATAACAACCTGAAAGGCGAATACGCCAACCTCACCTGCTGCGTGCTGGGCCTGCGCGGCTCGCTGGTACGTGACGATCCCGCCACCGCGCGTGCTATCACTCAGGCGATTGTCGATGCGCAGCAGTGGACCGCCGAACATCCGGACGAGACGGCGAAAATCTTCCAGCCGTTTGTGCCCGGCTCCGTTGCGGTGGAGGATATCGCCGCGATGCTGAAAGAGCACACTCATAGTCATCACTCCACCGGCGTGCAGCTGCGCAAAGAGGTGGCGGTTTATATCGATGAGCTGAAAAAAATCAACGTGATCCGCCCGGATACCGATGCGCAGCGCTTCGCCGAACACTATGTGCCGGAGCTGTTGCCGGCGGAATCCGCCCATCAGCACGCCAGCAACATGGCGCACATGAGCAACATGTCGAGTTAAGGAGACGAGAATGGCCAGTGAAACCCTGACGATTGCCCGCAACCGTGATGTGCCGCGCCGCCTTCAACCGGCGGTTTGGGGTGCACTCCTGCTGTGGTGGGCGCTGGTCGCGCTGATGGTGGCGGTGCCGGATAAGCCGCAGGGTTTTGCCGCCCCGCGCTTTGTCAATGAAACGCACGAGCTGTTTGCCGCCATCGCGCTGCTTCTCACCGGGCTGGCGATTGCCTCGGGTCTGTTCCCGCGACTGACCTTACTCGCGCCGCTCAAACGCAGCGGTCCGTGGCTGATTGTGCTGGCGCTGCTGATCGGCCTGTGGGAAACCGTCACCGGCAAACTGGCGCTGCTGCCGGCGCCGTTTTTCGCCCCGCCGCGTGCGCTGGTCGAAGCCTATGCCACCGACTGGCCGCGTCTGCTGGATAGCGTGCTCAATTCGCTGCGTCTGCTGGCCTTTGGCTTTATCTACGGCAGCGTGGTCGGCTTTATTACCGGCGTAGCGATAGGCTGGTCGCGCGGCTTGGGTTATTGGGTGCATCCGATTCTGCGTTTCCTTGGCCCGGTGCCCTCTACCGCGCTGCTGCCGCTGTCGCTCTACTTCTTCCCGTCAAGCTTCTCGGCGGCGGTATTTCTGATTGCGCTGGCGACCTGGTTCCCGGTGACGGTGCTAACCTGGTCGGGCGTTTCCAGCGTTGATACGCGTTATTACGATGTGGCGCGCACGCTCGGTGCCAATTCGCTGTTCCTCGTGTTGCGCGTGGCGGTGCCGGCAGCGCTGCCGCACTTGTTTGTTGGCCTGTTTATGGGTTTGGGCGCGTCGTTCTCGGTGCTGGTAGCGGCGGAGATGATGGGCGTGAAGTCCGGGCTCGGCTGGTATCTGCAGTGGGCGCAAGGCTGGGCGGCTTACGCCAATATGTACGCCGCGCTGATTGTGATGGCGCTGCTGTTCTCTTCGCTGATCTCCCTGCTGTTCCTGGTGCGCGATCGCCTGTTGTCATGGCAGCGCAGCGCGGTGAAATGGTAACGACATACATTGCGTAATAAATTGCGCCGCTACGGTATGTGCACCCATCCGTAGCGGCGCGATTAATCGCGCAATTGTTCAGGCTCATCTCATCTATTTATGAGGTCGATTATGGCTGCAAAAATTTCTGCTTCTATCACTGAACTGATTGGCAACACGCCGCTGCTGCGCCTGTCTCGCTACGCACAGCAACACGATATTCAGGCCGATTTGGTCGCCAAACTCGAACTGTTTAATCCCAATCACAGCGTGAAAGATCGCATCGCCCTCAGCATGATTGAAGCCGCCGAACGCAACGGCATTATTCAGCCCGGCGATACGCTGGTCGAAACCACCAGCGGCAACACCGGCATTGGATTAGCGGCGATTGCGGCGGCGAAAGGCTATAAGTTCCGCGTCTATATCAATGATTTCGTTAGCATCGAACGCAGCCAGATTATTCAGGCGTACGGTGCCGAAGTGGTGCCGTTCAGCACCATTGAAGGCTTTAAAGCGTTTTACGATGCCAGCAACGGCGATTTCGTCGCCGCCACCAAATGGCTGGCCGAGCAGGTCACCGCAGCGGAACCGGAAGTGCACTTCCTGCTGCAGCTGGATAATCCGGCCAATCCGGCGGTGCATGAGCGCACCACCGGGCCGGAGATCTGGCGCGACAGCGGCGGCGAGCTGGATATCTTTATCGCCGCCGTCGGCACCGGCGGCACGCTCTCCGGCACCGGACGCTATCTCAAACAGCAGCATCCGGGATTACAGGTGATCGCCGTCGAGCCGGGCGTGGGTTCACAGCCGAGCGAACTGCGTCCGGATCCACTGGAAATTACCGGCGTGCATGCGTTCAGCAACCAGACGCCTGAGCGTATTCCTGCCAATCTCGATCACCGCGTTTACGATGAAGTGATCGCGGTGGAAACCTGGCAGGCGTACACAGCGGCGCGGCAGCTGGCGCTGAGCGAAGGTGTGCTGGTAGGGGATTCGTCCGGGGCAGTGTTGTGGGCGGCCCAACAGGTTGCAGCGCGACCGGAGAACCGTGGCAAGCGCATTGTGGTGTTGCTGGCTGATGGCGGCAGCAGTTATTTAACCACCCAGCTGTTCGCGCATCAGGTACCAGCCGAATCGCTGAAGCTGGCGAGCGCCGTGCAAACCTCCAGGAAAATCGCCTGAAAATAATGCGCGATAAATCGCACCGCTACAGAATCCTGCATGTATTCTTAGCGGCGCGATTTCAATTTAAACCAGCACGTTGCTGGTAATCCCCTTAGCAAACAGCAGCGGATCGGTTTCCGGTCGTAACACGTTGATCGCCTTTAAATCGCGCGCATACACGTCGATCTCATTCACAAACGCGTTCCCCACCGAATAGTGTCCGTGCGTATGGGTTTTCAGCACGCTGGCGATCTCCTGCGGCGTGGTGTTGAGTGCCTGGCCGTTAAACTCGCTGCCAATTGCTTCCGGGTGTTTGGCCGCATAAGCATGCGCCTGCAAAATCGCGTGGGTGATCGCCGCCGCCACTTCCGGCTGCTCGCGAATCAAACTGCCGCGCGTGCCCACCACACAGCAACTCAGTCTGGCGTACTCGTCCATTAAGTTGGTGCCAATCTCACGGTAGCCCGGCTTCTGGGTTAAGCGCCACATCACCGGATCGGAACCGCTGGCGGCCTGAATCTCGCCCTTCTCCAGCACCATCGGCAGCAAATCCTGCGGGAACACGCGCCAGTCGACATCGGTATTGGGATCGACGCCGTGCTTTTTCAGCATCAGCGAGAAGAAGTTTTTATCCGCGCCCGCCATGTCGGTGACACCGATGGTTTTGCCTTTCAGCTGCTCCAGCGTGGTCGGCCCGCCATCGCGCGCCAGCAGGCGCATACAGCCGCCATGCGTGCCGGCGGTGAGTTTGACGTCAAAGCCCTGCTCCAGCGCTTTCAGCCAGCGCAGCGCCATGCCAATAGCGGCTTCGGCTTTGCCGGTGGCGATGGATTCCAGCAGCAGTTCGGTGGAGTTGCCGAAGTTAACGAACTCCACTTCCAGGTTGTGCGCTTTAAAGAAGTTATGCTGATCGGCCACCACTACCGGCGCAAGGCAGATGGCGTTGAGATTGACCGCCAGACGCACATGCGTTGGCTTCGCCAGCGCCCATTTTCCGGGGCCATCTTGCAGTAAATCGCCGGGCATCTGCATGCCCGCCATATGATCATCGGCAAACACGCGGCCCGGTAACGTTGCCGCCATCGCCGCAGCGGCGGAATATCCCAGAAAATGCCGACGGGAAACTAAATAATTATTTGGCATTAAATGACTCCCAAAAATAAATGCAGGTGAAGGTGTTGACCCTAATTAATGGCTCGCGCAGAAACAGCCATTGCAAATTAACACTTCCACCGGCGGCATAATTATGCCGATTCCGCATGTATATAGCCGGTTTATTGCTTTTACAGCGGTGGCAGAACAGGAAACAATTAAGCCTGATTTAATAAGGGGATTAATAACGCATGGCAAATAACCCGCCCTTTCTGGCTGAAATATTGCCGGTGATTATTCAGGCCTTAGAAAAAGACGCTGAAGAGGTTGATCGCAGCGGCGAATTTCCTAAAACCGCTTTTAGCGTGTTGCAGCAGCATGGCTTGCTGCATTTTGTATTGCCGACGGCGTCGGGCGGCAGCGGCGGCGATCTGCTGGCAAGCCAGGCGATTATCCAGGCCGTGGCGCGCGGCGAACCTTCTGCAGCGCTGATCCTCATCATGCAGTATCTCAACACGCGTCGCCTCGACGACAGCTCAAACTGGCCAGACGCGGTGCGCCGCAGGGTGGCGGAGAGCGTGATTCGCGACGGTGCGCTGATCAATGCGCTGCGCGTCGAACCCGAATTAGGCACGCCCGCGCGCGGCGGATTGCCCGCCACCCGCGCACGCCGCACCGCTGAAGGCTGGCGCATCAGCGGCGAGAAGATTTACTCCACCGGCAGCTATGGACTGAGTTGGTTTCTGGTGTGGGCCAGCAGCGACGATGCCGATCCGCTGGTCGGCGGCTATCTGGTGCCGGCCAACGCGCCCGGCATCCACATTATTGATGAGTGGGATCACCTCGGCATGCGCGGCACCTGTAGCCATCGAGTGGTGCTGGACGAGGTGCTGATCCCGCTCGATCACGCGGTCAACGTCGCGCCGTGGAGCACGCCGCGAGCGGGCCTCAACGAAGAAGAATCAGTTTGGATGGCGGTGCTGCTCGGTTCGCTGTACGACGCCATTGCGCACAGCGCGCGCGACTGGTTTATCGGCTTTTTGCAGCAGCGCGTGCCGGCCAATCTTGGCGCACCGCTGGCATCATTGCCGCGCTTCCAGGAGCTGGTTGGCCGCATCGATACGCTGCTGTTTACCAGTCAAACTATGCTAAGCAGCGCCGCCCACGGCCACATCGCCAGCGGACATGCCGCACAAATCAAACAGGTGGTAACCGAAAACGCCATTCGCAGTGTGCAGCTGATGGTCGAAAGCATTGGCAACCACGCGCTGACGCGCCACCATCCGTTACAACGTCACCTACGTAACGTGTTGTGCGGCCGCATTCATACGCCGCAGGACGACGCTATTTTCACTTCCGTGGGCAAATCCGCCCTTTCTGCTGAGAGGAGTACATCATGACGCTGGAATTTATTGGTCTGGAGGGTAATCAGAAGAAATGCGGGCTGCCATAAAAGGCCAGCTTAAGGTGATTTGACGGGGTTATTATTGGGTGCGCATGACACGCACCCTTAATTTTGATTAAAAACGATACGTCGCCGAGACAGAGAAATTACGTGGATCGCCGTACACGATACCGCCGTTGCTGACATTGGTGTCGTACTCTTTGTCGAACAGGTTGTTAATGTTCGCCTGCAGTGAGACGTTTTTGGTGACGTCGTAGCGTGCGAACAGATCCACCACCGAGTAGCTGCCCTGACGTGCGCGCCAGGTGCCTTCGCCATCTGGACCGCCAATGTCGCCGTAGGTTTTCGACTGCCAGGTCACGCCACCACCCAGGGTCAACTGATCCAGCATAGGCAAGCGATAGCTGGTGAAGAGGTTGAATGAGGTGCGTGGCAGCTTAGAATTGTAATTCTCGCCTTCGCGATCTTGCGCCACATAACTGGTACCGCCGAAGGTCATCTGCCAGTTATCGGTTACCGCGCCGTTGACTTCAAACTCTACGCCACGGCTCACTACGCCACTTTTACCCACATAGATGGCATTGCCCGTTTCCGGGTTAGTTTCGCCGGTCGCTTCGCCAACATTATCCAGCTCGGTGCGGAATACGGAGATCGAGGTAGTCAGGCGGCTGTTAAACCAGTCCGATTTCACGCCCGCTTCGTAGTTTTTGCCAATCACCGGCGCCAGGAATCCGCCCGAGGCATCCTGATAATCCTGCGGCTGGAATACCGAGGTGTAGCTGGCATACGCCGACCAGTTGTCGTAGAAGTCCCAAATCACACCACCGTACGGCGTGATGTTGTTCTTCTCCATCTCTTCGCTCAGCGTCTGACGATTCCAGTTGGTATAACGCGCGCCGAGAATCACATGCAGCGGATCGGCCAGCGAGATGCGGGTTGCCAGATAAGCAGATTTCTGACGCACCAGCTGTGTATCTGAAGCCGGTTCGCGCGGATCCCAGTTAGATTCCGGGAAATCGCCGTTGTAGTTATTGAAGTTACCCAGCTCTGCTGATGAGATGTTCTCCCACGAGCTGTAGTACTTATTGTCCTGACGACTGTAGTTAACGCCGATCATCAGCTCATGCTGACGTCCCAACAATTCGTATGGGCCGCTGGCGAAGGCATCCACCGCATCCACTTTACGTTTGCCGGTGTTATAGCCGGTGCCGCCGATAACCGGATAGCCGGCGTAAGAGGAAGAGCCCGCGCCGGTGGTTTTATCAAAGAAGCCATCGATATACAGCTGTTTGCTGTCGAGGAACATTTCGTTATGCGTGCCGTTAAGCGTGATGTTCCAGCCGTTATCGAAGTTTTGCTGCAGGTTAACAAAGACCTTTTTGTTTTCTTTGTTGTTGTAAGCCCAGTCTGGCGCGGTGTTGTAACCACGACGCGCTTTGATCTGAGAACCGTCGGTATACCAGCGCGGGGAACCGCTCCACATTGGCGAATCGGTGTTTACCTGGGTAAATTCGTAACCAACCGACAATTTGGTGGAGTCGGTCAGATCAGCGTCAACCACGCCATAAACGAACTTTTTGTCTGCGCCGTAGCGTTCGATAAAGCTGTTTTTGTCTTCATAGCCCGCAACTAGCCGACCACGCACGTTCCCTTCAGGCGACAGCGGTGCAGAGAGATCGGCTACGTAACGCTGCTTGTTCCAGCTGCCGTAGCTGGCGGAAACATCACCGGTGAACTCTTTGCTATCGGCGTGCTTACGCACCATGTTGATGGAGGCGGAAGGATTACCTGGGCCAGTCAGCAAGCCGGTGGCACCGCGCACCACTTCGACGCGCTCATACAGCGCCATGTCGCTCTGCGCGTCGCCAAGGTTCCAGCGTGAGGCGAAGGCAGTTGGAATACCGTCGACCATATAGTTGTCGATCAGGAAACCGCGCGAATAGTAGTTGGTGCGGTCCATATCGGAAGAGACGCCGTGGATACCGGTGGTGTTCTTCAGCACATCGTTCAGCGATTGCAGCTGTTGGTCTTGCATACGCTGCTTGCTGACGATTGAAACCGATTGCGGAATATCGCGCGCGGTGAGCGCCATTTTGGTACCGGCACGCGTCACCGGTACGCTGTAATCCTGTGCCGCCTGCTGTTGCTGATCGGCGTTGGCGCTGGCATCCACGTTCAGCGTCTGTTCGATGGTGGTGGTCTCTGCTGCCTGCGCGATACCTGACGCAACCATCACAGCCAGTAAAGAGAGACGTAACGCACGCTGAGGCGCACTGCCGGGCTTCCTGACGCGCAAATCACTGAAAGACATACGATTCCTCAATCAACTTATCGTTATTTTTTTGCGGCACCGCTGCTGACGTCGGAAAGAGGAACGACAGTAAGGAAGCCGTTAAGAAAGCAAATGAGAAATATACGCATTAAGATTTCCAATGCAAGAAAATGTTACCAGTTTACTGACACTTTTACACTTGGTGAAAAGCCTTATTCTTCAACGAGTAATAGTTGACTTACGTTATTTTCAGGAAGGTTCATGGCGGGGCTTTCGGCAACTATGTGAAATTGAACAGATTCTTATGTGTACGGTAACCATTTATGGCGACCTTCACACGCACCGCATACACACGCATATTAAATCACCCACTATTATTCTCCTTACTCTCCCGCTTCACGTGAATAAGCCAAATAGCTCGATAAAGCGTCACGGAATATAAAGGAATCTCTGATCACCCGGATATTTTACAGACAATTCTGCCCACGTTTGATTATTTTAATTTGGCAAAAAATCTCGTAGAATGCTTCCCTTTACACCAGTCAAATAAGTAATAAGGATTAATACATGAGCGATGCACTTAAAGCATTGAACAATCTTCGTACGCTGCGTGCCGAGGCGCGTAATATTGACGTCGCAGCATTAGAAGAGATGCTGGAAAAATTCGCCGTGGTCGTCGCAGAGCGCCGTGAAGAAGCGGAAGCAGAAACTGCAGCTCAGCGCGAAAAAGAAGAAAAGCTGGCGCTGTATAAAGAAATGTTGTTGAAAGACGGCATTGATATTAGTGACCTGGCGCAATTAACTACCCAGGAAAGCAAACCCAAGTCGAAACGTGCTCCGCGCCCCGCGAAGTATAAATTCATCGACGAACAGGGGAACGAGAAATTGTGGACCGGCCAGGGCCGTACGCCATCACCGATTAAAGCCGCACTGGAAGCGGGCGGTTCAATGGATGATTTCCTGATTTAATCGGTGACTTGCTGTACAGCGCATGAACAGTAAAAACGCAGCGTAAGTGCTGCGTTTTTTCGTTATTACTTCTGCGCGTTAATCTGTTTGATATACGCTTTTAAAACGTCGTAAACATAATCCTGGCAAGCGATACCGGATTGCGCATCATACTTGTCGTTAAGTCAGATAATCCCCCGGAAATATCTGACGTCTTTTACTAATAAGCTTATTTCAGAACCGCACAGGCCTGCGCAATTCTGCGGCCCGCTTCACGCACCGTTTCAATGTCGGTGGCAATCGACAAACGGAAATAAGGTGATAATCCGTACGCGCTGCCCGCCACGCCAGAGACACCGCTTTCCAGCAGATAATTCATCACATCCTGCTCGCTTTCGATCTTCTGACCATCGGGACGCGTTTTGCCTAATAAACCGGCGCAGCGACAGAAAATAAAGAACGCGCCATCAGGATTAAGCACGTCAATTTCCTGCACCGGCTTTAACAGCGCCATAATCGCATCGCGGCGATCCTGATAAGCCGTGCGTTGCGGCGGCAGGAAGTCGAGTCCACCGTTATACGCCGCCACCGCTGCAGCCTGACTGATCGCGCTGGCACCGGAGCTGTTTTGCGACTGCACCACCACCATCGCGTCGATCAACGCTTTAGGCCCGGCACCGAAACCGATGCGCCAGCCGGTCATGGCGTAGGTTTTCGACACGCCGCCCACCAGCAGAATACGGTCGGCTAAATCCGGCGCAACGTGCAGCAGGCTAATATGTTCACGACCATCAAACAGAATATGCTCGTAGAGTTCATCCAGCATGATCAGCACATCAGGATGATCGCGCAGCACCGTCGCCAGCGCGGTCAGCTCATCTGCGCTGTACACCATGCCAGAAGGATTGCCGGGATTGTTCAGCACCAGCCAGCGGGTTTTAGCAGTGATCGCCTGCGCCAGCTGCTGCGGCTGCAACTTGTATTCCTGCTCCAGCGGACACGCCAGCAGCACCGCTTCGCCGCCGTTGAAACGCACGCTATCCGGAAACGTCGGCCAATACGGCACCGGCACAATCACCTCATCGCCTTCATTCAGCGTGGCGGCAAAGGCGTTGAAAATAATCTGCTTGGCGCCGTTGGCGATGCATATTTGCGACAGCTCATAATCAAGCTGATTTTCATTTTTCAGCTTAGCCAGCACCGCTTTGCGCAGCGGCGTGGTGCCGTTGGTCGGCGTGTAGCGCGTTTCACCGGCTTCCATTGCCGCCACCGCCGCCTGGCGAATATGCGCGGGCGTATCAAAATCTGGCTCACCAGTGGTGAGATCGAGAATATCCACGCCCTGCTCTTTCAGCTGGCGCGTCAGTTGACGCGCCGCCGCATTGGCAGAGAGCGACACGGACTGCACACGCTTTGATAAGGTGACCATGTTGAGCTCCTTAATGGGTTAGACCACCGGCAAGCCGAGGTTTTCACGCAGCGTGGCGAACTCGTAATCGTCACGGAACAGGCCGCGACGGCGCAGTTCAGGGATCACTAGCTCAACAAACAGATCCAGCTGCTCGGACATGATCGCCGGCATGATATTGAAACCATCCGCGCCGCCCTCGTTCATCCACAGCTCGAAATCGTCAGCGATATCTTCGGCGGTACCGACAATCACGCGATGTCCGCGTGAACCAGCAGCCACCGCCGCCAGCTCGCGCAGCGTCAGATTTTCGCGTTTCGCCATATCGGTCATCAGTTTAACGCGGCTCTGGTTGCCCTCGCCCAGCGGCACTTCTGGCACCGGACCATCCAGCGGGAACTGGCTGAGATCCATGCTGAAACGCAGCGACAGCTGACGCAGACCGTTTTCGATGTCCACCAGCGTGTTGAGCTCTTTCCACAGTGCTTTGGCCTCTTCACGCGTGCGGCCCACAATCGGCATCACGCCCGGCATAATCACCACATGATCCGGATTACGACCAGCGGCAATGACCTGATCTTTCTGCGAACGGTAGAAAGTTTGTGCTTCTTCGAGGCTGGCAGCCGCGGTGAAGATCACTTCCGCGGTTTCCGCCGCCAGTTTCTGACCATCGGCGGAGGAACCGGCTTCGATGATCACTGGACGACCCTGCGGCGAACGGGTGATATTCAGCGGACCCTGCACCTGGAAGTGCTCGCCTTCATGGTTAATCGGCTGGATTTTTTCATCAACAAAGTACGCACCGGTCTCTTTGTTCGGCTGCACCGCGCCCTCTTCCCAACCGGCCCACAGCTTGTCAGCCACTTCGAGGAATTCGCGCGCACGCGCATAACGCTCGGCATGGTTTGGCATATCGTTGCGGCTAAAGTTACGCGCTACATCGGTAGAGAACGAGGTCACCACGTTCCATGCCGCGCGACCACGGCTGATGTGATCCAGCGAAGAGAAGCTGCGCGCCATGGTGAACGGATCGCTAAAGGTGGTAGACGCCGTTGCCGCCAGACCGATGCGTTTGGTATTCACCGCCAGCGCCGACAGCATGGTCAGCGGCTCAAGGCGCGCCATGGTCGAGGGCAGACGATACATGCTGGTGGCCAGCGCATCGCCTACGAAGAACAGATCGAATTTACCGGCTTCGGCTTTTTTGGCGATGGTGATCAGCCAGTCGATGTCAGTTGGATCGCCGAGCTTTTCCGTCAGACGCCAGCCGCTGACGTGTTGTCCTACCGGCTGCACGAAAAGGCCTAAACGGATGCGGCGTTGTTGTTTTGAGTTAGCCATTAATTTGTCCTGGTCAATAAAAAGTGGTGCGATTTAAAACGTGTTCTCGGTCGCCAGCAGCGCCTGTTCCAGCGCATCGGCAGAGATGCGGAATGGCAGACGTTCGGCGCTGGCCGCCGGGAATTTAATCTGTTCTGCGATGGTGCGAATCGTCGCCGCGCGGTCACCGGTTAACGGCGCTAAGGTCAGCGGCATGTCGTACGCACGCAGCAGCGTCAGCAGATCGGCATCCGGCACGCCGTCATGCTCAATCAGCGATTGCACCAGCAGGCTGTAACCCACTTTTTCACCGTGCAGCCATTGATGCAGTTCCGGCTGATGCGTCAGACGATTGTGAATGGCGTGAGCAAAACCTGGCGTCGGCAGCACATCGCGCACGCTGTTGGCTAATCCGGCCAACACGATATTGGCATCGATGATTTTCACCAGCTCCGGCGTGACCTGCTGTTGCTGGTTAGCGGCTACCGCCGCCGGGCCCAGCTCGCGATAGAGATCCAGCGCGCGTTTGGCGGTCATCACTTTGAGATCCAGCGCCAGATCGTTAGGATTGTTACGCTGATACGGATAGAACTCGTAATATTTTGCCAGCGCATCAACGATGCCGGCCTTCAGGTAACGCACGTCGCTGCGCGCGATAATCTCGCTATCGACCAGTACCAAATCCGGCATTTTGCCCAGCGGCTGGCTGCGCACATGGCCGCCCTGCTCGTTGTAAACAATCGCCACCGGCGACCAGGCAGCGCAAGTCGCGGCAACCGTCGCGAAGTTGATCACCTTGAGATTGGGCAGCTGGCTACCCACCGCTTTTGCCGCATCCAGCACGCGCCCGCCGCCAATCGCAAACAGCAGTTCAGCGCCCTGCTGCTCGACATTGTGCTTCAGGGTTTCAATCGCGGCATCGGTGCATTCACCGGTCAGATACTCTATTTCCCAGCGAATATCATTGGCTTCAAGGCTCTGGGTTAATTCCGGATTAACGGCCTGCCAGGCGCGGGGGGAAGTAAAGACGCGAATATGGGAAGCGTAAGGTTTGATAAATTCACCGGCGCGCGCACGCAAACCGGATTCATGTGCATATGCACGCGGAGATTTGATCGCTAACACGGCGTCACCCTGATTAAGAATAAGGCTATAACGGATTAAATTAAGATAATTCAGAGGGTTAATACAGAATAGTTATAGCGCTATGTATTTTCTGCATACTACGGTAAATAACGATTTAAGCAATGCAAAAGGGGAGATTTCATTTTCACAAATTCGCATTAGCTTAGTTATTTTTCACATATAGCGGGGAATGGCTTTGCTGGTAATCTGAACCCTTATAACAGACGAGCACCTTGCGTAGCGGCGCAATTTATTGCGCGATGAATCGCGCCGCTATGGAAGGTGCCTGTTTTTTGATTCTCCGCCTGATGGCGGTTTTTTCCCGGGAATGTCTATGTCACTTGAATTTCGTCAGGTTAGAGAAGACGAGGTGGAAACCTATCAGGCGCTGATGCATGCCGCGTATGCACCCACGCTGGCGCTCGGTATTAAATTTGATGCCGCCACCGCCGATCTTGCCAAAACGCTGCGTCATCTGCAGAGCCACGGTGTTTATGCCCTGTATGCCGATGATGTGATGGTCTCATCTGTGACCGTACGCTATCCGTGGGGACCGCTGCCCGGCCCGTTTGGCCTGCCGCATATCGGCTGGTTTGGCGCGCATCCCGATTATCCCGGCCAGCAATTTGGTCGTCAGGTGCAGGATCGTCTCGAGCAGGAGATCTTGCTGGGCCAGTTACGCGCGCCTGCGGTGTCGCTCGGCACCGCCACTAGCCATCCGTGGCTGATCGAGATGTACAAAAAGCGCGGTTTCCAGCTGATGCACACCACCGATCTCGGCAAAGGGCATATCACGCAATATATGAAGAAAGTACTGGATGAAAGCGCCCACGATGCGTGGTTAACACGCCAGGCGGCACAACAAGGAGTAAAAGCATGAGCCAATCTCTCGACACCTTAGGCGAACAGCTGATCGCTTTCCGCCATGAACTGCACCGTTTTCCCGAGCTCTCCAATCAAGAGTTTGAAACCACCGCACGAATTCGTCAGCAATTAGAGCAACACCAGATTCGCGTGCTGGATCTCCCGCTCAAAACCGGTTTAGTGGCGGAAATTGGGGCGGAAAGTGGCCCATTGATGGTGTTACGCTCCGATATTGACGCGCTGCCGATTGAAGAGCAGTCAGATGTGAGCTTCCGATCTGAACGTCCCGGCGTGATGCACGCCTGCGGCCACGACTTTCACAGTTCGGCGGCGCTGGGGGCAGCGATTCTGCTCAAACAGCAGGAAGATACGCTGCCAGGTCGCGTGCGTATTCTGTTCCAGGCCGCTGAAGAGACCGGCCAGGGCGCGCCCGACGTGGTCGCGACCGGCGCGCTGGATGATGCGGTGGCAATCTTCGGCATCCACAACGATCCGTCGCTGCCGCCAGGCGTGATTGGCAGCAAAGCCGGTCCGCTCACCGCCGCAGTCGATCGCTTTGATATCAGCATCACCGGCATGGGTAGCCACGCCGCCAAACCGCATCAGGGTAACGATCCGATTGTGATTGCCGCGCAAATTGTCTCGGCCGCACAAACGTTGATTAGCCGCAATGCCCCATCCGGCGATAACGCGGTGGTCTCGATTACCCAGATTCACAGCGGCAGCACCTGGAACGTGATTCCTGATAGCGCCTGGCTGGAAGGCACGGTGCGCTCCTTCTCGCAGGAAACGCGCGAACGTCTGGAGCAGCGCTTCCGTGAAATCGTGCAAGGTATCGGCGCCGCTTTCGCCGCCGAGGTGAAATTCAACTGGCACGCGGGTCCGCCATCGGTGGTAAATGATGCGCATTGGGCGGATTTTGCCTTGCAGCAGGCCAGCGCCAGCGGCTTTGAGGCGCGCGTGGTGGAAGCCAGCCCAATCGGCGAAGACTTCGCGTTCTATCAGCAACAGCTGCCGGGCGCGTTTATGATGATTGGCACCGGCGAGCCTTATGCGCTGCACCATCCGGCGTTTCGCATCAATGATGATGTGCTGCTGCCGACGTCGCGCTATCTCGCCAATCTGGCGGTCGCAGCGCTGAAGAGCCTGAGCTGATGAGCCTGACTGCCGCGCTGGCTGAGCGCATTGTTCACAGCCAACCGGACGCCGCCGCACGTGATGCGGCGCGCGAAGGGGTGCGTGATTTCCTCGCCGTCAGCTGGCCGGTGCTGCAAGGTCAGGTGCCAGACAGCGGATTACCGGCGCTGCGCAGCGTATATGGCGACGGCAGCGCGCGAGCCAACGCGCTGCTGCTCGGATATGCCAGCCACGCGCTGGATTACGATGATTTCCATGCGGATTTTCGCGGGCATCCCAGCGTTGTGATTCTGCCTGCGCTCTTTGCCTGGCAGCAGTTGCAGCCCTCTGAGCTGGATCAGTTTCTTGATGCCTATGCGGTCGGCGTGGAGGTTGCCGGACGTTTAGGCCTCGCCGTCAGCCAGCAGCATTACGCTTTAGGTCATCACAATACCGCGACGATTGGCACAGTTGCCGCTGCCGCCGCGCTGGCGCGTTTGCTGGCGTTAGATGTGGCTGCCACCGCAACGCTGCTCGGCATCGCCACCACGCAGGCCAGCGGCTTACGCGCGCAGTTTGGTTCGGCGGTAAAGCCGCTGCATGCCGGGTTTGCAGCTGAACGCGCGGTGAGCGCCGCACAGCTGACGCTGGCAGGCTTTGATGGCAAGCAGGACGGCGTGATTGACGCTTTCATCTCCGCCACCAGCAATGGCCAGGCGCAGCCGGAAAAACTGATTGAGCATTGGGCGCAGCCGTGGCGCATCGTCGCGCCTGGGCTGGAATTCAAACCCTTCCCCACCTGCGCCGGTACGCACAGCGCCGCCGAAGCCACGCGCATCTTGCGCAATCAATGGCTGGCGAGCGGTAAATCACTGGAAAGTTTGCTGGAAAACATTATCGAGATTAGCGTGGCGTTTCCGCCGGGCGGTGATATTGCGGCATCGGTGCGCGTGCCAACCAACGGCATCGAAGCGCGTTTCAGTCTGGAATATGTGATCGCCGCGATGCTGATGTATGGCGATTTGCGTTTGCAGGATTTTGCCGAAGGCGAGTTGAATCAAGAGGTGATGCCGCTGGCAGCAAAGGTGCGTCGTATGCCAGATGAAGGTGCGCCACCGGATGCGATTAACCCGGCGCTGCGTTTTCATCTGGTGACGATTACGCTACGCGACGGCTTGCAGATGCAGCATCACCGCACACGTCAGCAATCGCTGGCCGATGCGGTGGATGTCGCAGGCAAGCTGCGCGCGGCACTGCAGCAGGAATCCTCGCTACGTCAGCAACAACTGCTGAACAGCAGCGAGTTGGCTAACAGCGCGCATCTGGCGCAGTTAACCCAGTTGCTCGCTTAAAGCGTTTCGACCGGCTCCAGCGCATCCTGAATGGCATCGGCCAGATTTGCGATCTCATTGGCAACCGCCTGCAAATCCCACGATGCCTTTGATCCGCTGGCAGAGGTTGAGGCGCTAACTGACTCTTTTGCCACCGCTAATGCCGCCGCAACCGCAACGGTGCGTTTATGCTGCTCAACCGTGACGCCAATCGGTGGCTGTGTGAAATAGTCGTTGACCATCGTATCTCTCCCTTAAGTGTTAAAAAAATAAATGAATCCTGGAGAGGTATTATGGGGGAATTACAGCAGAGTGCACTCTAAATAGTGAGCCGCCAGCGGCGGCTCGACCGATTTTCAGATTTTAGGTTGCTGATCTTCAGGGAATTCAGTATCGCGGGGTAAATCATCATCTTCGTCAGGTAATGTTTCATCATCACCTGGCAGTGGAATTACATCATCATCTGGACGTTCTGACATACGTACCTCCGTAAACCCGAATTGGGTTAATTAAAGTGTAGTAATGAAATAAATTAAACATCGCCCTTCTTTTCATTATGTGAGTTAAGCGTAAGAAATCGCGCAACAATAATATCTTCAATTCTTCGTACCGCTTCACTTAAATAATAAAAATTCACGCTGGGCTTATTTTCTTTTCAGCTCGGCCATTTGCGCTAAGCCAAAGCGTGGTTATAATTTGAATTAGGTTTAACAGTCGATTTCCCTGGCTGCCTTAAATGGCGCCCCTATAACACGATTAACTTCTTTTATTTATTGCTATTTCCTGAATGTTATTCCGGGGGAACATCATGTCGCCATTTTCCAGCTTTTGGCAAGCCGGTTATGAGGGAGCGGATCATATCAATCCCTTCGGCGAACGGCTTTCAATGAATGCGTTGACCGACCATTTATCGCAATACCATAACGATTACGCCGCGCTGCAGCAGTTTGGCATTACCTCCGCCCGCGAAAGTATTGGCTGGCGACTGGCGGAAATGGAACCGCAAACCACGCTCGAAAGTTTAAAAAAACGCATGAATTCGGCGCGCTCCTTTGGCGTGCAAATTAACTGGACCTTTTGCCATTACGGCTGGCCGGATGACTTAACCTTATTTTCCAGCGAATTTGTGCCGCGCTTCGCCGCTTTTTGTCAGCGCATGGCGGGCTTCCTCGCGGAATATTATGAAGACGCACCCATTTATTCGCCGATGAATGAAATCTCGTTTTTGGCGTGGGGAATTTCTGTCGGCCTGTTTGGTAATAATGCCCATACCGATCCCGATGAGATTAAACGTCAATTGATTCGCGCCACGCTGGCGGGTTGCGCCGCCATTCGCCTTGCAGATCCGCGTGCGCGTTTCCTGCACTGCGACCCGATTATTCACGTGGTGCCGGATGAAGACAGCGATGCATGTCGGCAGCGCACCCGGGATATCAACGCTTCGCAATATCAGGCGTGGGACATGATCGTCGGTTTGCGCGAGCCGGAACTCGGCGGCAAACCGCACTATCTCGATGTGGTTGGCGCCAATTATTACCACGGCAATCAGTGGCTCACCGGGTCCGGCTGCCGACTGGAATGGCATCTGGGCGATGCGCGCCGCGTGCCGCTGCATCCGCTGCTGGCCCAGTTAACTGAGCGTTACCAGCGCCCCATTTTGCTGGCGGAAACCAGCCACGTCGGCAGCGGACGCGCCGCCTGGATTTCACAAGTAACCGCCGATGTCGCGCAGGCACAGCTGAATGGCTGTGATATCCGCGGCATCTGTCTTTATCCGATTATCGATCGCCCACTTTGGGAAGATCTCGAACACTGGCCACGCAGCGGATTGTGGGATGTCGATCCTCACAAAAAGCGTCTGCTGAACCCGGTTTATGCCGCGTCATTACAGCAATCACAACGATTATTAGCCCGTTTTCAGGGTCTTATCACCGCGGCCAGCAGGCCAGAGGAAAGCGTCATGAAACAATCCGTATTAGTGGTATTCAGTCATTTACGTTGGGGATTTGTCTTTCAACGTCCACAGCATCTGTTGTCGCGCCTCGCCCAGTTCCACCGCATTGTGTTTATTGAAGAGCCGATTTATCAGCCCGGTGAAGCCGCGTTACGCCAATATCAGCCCGCACCAAACGTGACGGTGATCGAACCGCATACCGATGTGGCCGCGCCTGGCTTTCACGATAGCCAAATCGCCGTGCTGCAACCGCTGCTGGCCGAACTGCTTGATGACGATGAAACGCCGCTGGTGTGGTTTTACACGCCGATGGCGCTGCCGCTGCTGGCCTGCTTTACACCGAGCGCGATTATCTATGACTGCATGGATGAGCTCTCCGCCTTCAACCAGGCGCCGCGCCAGCTTCAGCAGCGTGAATCTGCGCTGTTGAGCCGCGCCGATTTGGTGTTCACTGGCGGCACCAGCCTGTATGAAGCGAAGAAACATCGCCATCCGCAGGTTTTCTGCTGCCCAAGCAGTGTCGATGCGGGACATTTCGAACAGGCGCTGGACCGCACTAACAGCCATCCGCTGCAGGAAAACCTGCCAAAACCGCGCCTCGGCTATTACGGCGTAATTGATGAACGCCTCGATTTGACGCTGATTGCCGCGCTGGCGGATGCGCATCCCGACTGGCAGATCGTGATGGTTGGTCCGGTGGTGAAAATTGATGCCGCCAGCCTGCCCCAGCGCAGCAATCTGCACTGGTTCGGCCAGCAACCGTACGCCGCCTTGCCGCACTTTCTCGCCGGCTGGGATCTATGCCTGATGCCGTTCGCGCTCAATGCTTCGACGCGCTTTATCAGCCCCACCAAAGTGCTGGAGTACATGGCGGCGCAGTTGCCGATTGTCAGCACCGCGATTGCCGATGTGGCGCGACACTATGCCGACGTAGTGAGCATTGCCGACTCACATCAGAGCTTTATTCGGGCCTGTGAAGCGGCGCTCAGCATGCCGGTGGAAACCCGCTATCAACTGGCGAAAAACATGGCGGCACGCGTAGCGGAAACCTCGTGGGATCGCACCGTCGATGAGATGCAGGCGCATATCGTGGCGCTGACCCAACGTCAGATTTCCCATACTGAAGTAGCCGCCGCCCCTCCGCCCGCGCTGGCGCACAATACCGTTGCGTGCTTGATTTTGGGTGCCGGGCCTACTGGATTGAGCGCCGGTTATCACTACGGCGCGGGCGCAGTGGTGCTGGAGAAAAATGCCACCGTGGGCGGCTGGTGCCGTTCGGTCGAGGATCAGGGATTCACCTTCGATCACGCCGGCCACATTATGTTCTCCAACGATCCTTACGTGTTGCGCCTGTACGATATCCTGCTGGGCGACAATCAGCACTGGCAAACACGTGAAGCCTGGGTTTACAGCCATGATGTTTACACCCGCTATCCGTTTCAGTCGGCGCTGCATGGTTTGCCTGCCGAAGTGATTGGCGAGTGTGTGTTAGGCGCGATTGAAGCGCGCTATGCGTCGCCTCCCGCTTTACAGGCGGTGGCCACCGAGGCGCGGCGTGATTGCTGCGCCGATGGCGCCATCCCGGATGGTGAAAGCCTGGTTTGTCAGCCGGAGAGCGAAGATTTCGAAAGCTTTATTTTCCGTACCTGGGGCAAAGGCATCGCCCGCCATTTCGCCCTGCCGTATAACCAGAAACTGTGGAAAACACCGCTGGTGAATATGGAAACCTCATGGCTCGGCGGACGCGTGCCGCTGCCCGATTTGGAGCAGATCATCTCCGGCGCGCTGGCGCCGCTGGATAAGCCGGTCGGCCCCAATGCGCGCTTTGGCTATCCGCTGCGCGGCGGTTTTCAGGCGCTAATGGAAGGATTTCTGCCACATCTGGACTGCACGCTGGAGATGGAAGCGGGCGTCAGCGAAATTCAGCCGTTGCAACGGCGCGTGCTGTTAAGTGATGGTCGACAGTTTCATTATGACCAGATGATCAGCACCTTGCCGCTGCCAGAACTGGTGCGATTGATGGGCAGCTTTGCACCAGAAGCGGTGCAGAAAGCGGCGAAGCAACTGCGTCATATCTCGGTGCGCTGCGTCAATCTGGGCATTGGCCGCGCCAATATCAGCGACAAACACTGGATTTACTATCCCGGTAACACGCTGTTCCACCGCATCTTTTTACAGGGCAACGCCAGCCCGCACTGCAATCCAGAAGGCGGTTTTGGCCTGACCTGCGAAATGACCTATCGCGACGATCAGCCGCTTCCTTGCGAAGGCGATGCGTTGATTGAACGCTGCATTGCGGATTGTATTCGGGTCGGCATCATTAATGCCGATGACGAGATCGTTACCGCCAGCGAAGTGGATATGCCGTACGCCTATGTGGTTTACGACCATCAACGTACCGCCAACGTCACGCTGATTCGCAGCTGGCTGGCAACGCAAGGCATCCATCTTTCCGGGCGCTACAGCGAATGGGAATATTACAACTCGGACCACGCGTTCCTCGCCGGTAAACGTGCAGCGGAAACGGTGAAAGATTTGACCCATAACCGGAAAACCACGGCGTGAGATGAAAAAGCTAGTCAGTTAGGGTGAACGGGTCGGCATTCATGAATGGCGGCCCTACGATTGCATCGTAAGTTTCGTAGGGTGCGCATTCAGCTTTTTAACGCGGATCAATCAAATCCACTACCATCGACAGGATTTCATCCATGACGTGCGATTCAACTTTCGCGGCGAAACTTGCCTTCCGCGCGGTCAGGTCAAGAGAACAAAGTTGGTAGCACAACGCTACGCCAGTTACGCTGCCGGTATCCGTGCTGCTGCCATCCAGATACATCGCAACAGCCCTCGAGCGTGATGCGCCGCCACCGCTGGTTACCGGAATGCAAACCGCTGTCCCTAAAGCAGCGACGAGTTCCCGCCGTGAAATCACCAGATAATAATGCGGCCCTTTAAACTCCCTGCCTTCAACGGGATCACCGTTGACGTGCCAGATTTCACCTAACTGCGGAACTCTGCGCGATATCATCAGATAGCCTCCTTGCCCTGCGGTTTATCCTGCAAATCGTCGCTGACGGCTTCATTAAACTGGCGAATCTCTTCCTGATCAATGCCAGCTAACAGTTGGTCCATCGTTTTCCTGCCGCGTGCGAGCCGGTTAACAGGTTTGATGTTGATTGACTCGTCAGTTGCAGTGACATCTAGCTCAATCCCCACATGCCAACCCGCTTTGGTCGCGATGTCACTGGGAATCGTTAGCACAACGGCTCCGCCTTGCTGACGCAGTTTGGTTAAAGCCATACATCCTCCAAAGTGTAACTTTGTCACACTGAGTCTATCACTCGGTGAGACAAAGTCACACTTTGATTTATTGAGATGCGTCTGCTTTTAGGCAGGCGGAATAAACGCCTGTACCGGCGTCACTTCGCCGCGATATTTACGCACCTGCACGACGGTGATTTGTCCGCTGCAACCTTGTGCCAATGAAGACGTGCCGATATCCAGCGTCAACACATTGGGATTACCGTGACGGCAAAGCGGACGCAGCGCGGTAGGATCGACCGGATCGTACCAGGCGCCGGTCGGCAACTGCACCACGCCGCGCATGATGGTTTCGGTGAGACGCGCACTGGCGAGCACGTGGCCGCGCGCGTTGTAGAGCTCGATAATATCGCCATCATTAATGCCTGACGCCGCCGCATCCGCCGGATGCAAACTGCACACTTCGCGGCCATGGCGTTTGCCGCTCAGGCTGTAATCACCAAAATCGAGCTGGCTGTGCAAACGCGTCGCCGGCTGATTGGCGATCAACCAAAACGGATGATCGGGATTCGGTTTTTGCTGCGGTTCACGCCACACCGGATGTCCCGGACAGTTTTCGTAGTTAAAGCTGGCGATGGTGGCAGAGAAAATTTCAATTTTCCCGCTCGGCGTCGGCAGCGGCGACGCTTCCGGGTCGGCGCGGAACGCGTTGATCATACGGCCGCCGTCTTTCAGCTGCGGCAACTCCAGCACGCCTTGTTGCCAAAACTTCTCGAAGTCGGGGATCTCAACCTGATGCGCCGCCAGCTTTTGCTGCAGCTGGGCGTAATGATGCTGCAACCAGCCGCGCGTATCGCGCCCTTCGGTGAAGGCCTCTTCGCGGCCTAAACGGCGCGCCAGCTCGGTGAAAATCGCGTAATCATCTTTGGCTTCACCGAACGGTTGCGCCACCGGTTGCATGGCAAACAAGTGGCGATCGGTGTGTGCGCCGCCAATGTCTTCGCGCTCCAGCGTCATGGTGGCGGGCAAAACGATATCGGCATGGCGCGCGCTGGCGGTCCAGGCGATCTCATGCACGATCAGCGTATCCAGCTGACAAAAAGCCTGACGCAAGCGCGCGAGATCCTGATGATGATGGAACGGATTGCCGCCGGCCCAATATGCCAGACGGATGTGCGGATAGGTTAAACGGCGGCCATTGTAATCAAACGGCTTGCCGGGATTGAGCAGCATATCGGAGATACGCGCCACCGGAATCAGACGATCGATATCGTTTTTACCCTGCGGTAGCGCCGGAAAACTCACCAGATTGTGATGCTTACCGTAATGGCCCAGCGCACCCAGCGCATAGGTGTAGCCGCCGCCCGGCAAGCCCGGCTGACCAAGTGCGGCCGCCAGCACCAATCCCAGCCACACCGGCTGTTCGCCGTTTTCGGCGCGCTGCAAGGCATGCGCCACCGTCACCAGCACGCGTTTGCCGTGCAGCTGGCGAGCAAAATCGCTGATGAACGCAGCACTCACGCCACAAATTTCTGCTGCCCACGCTGCATCGCGCGGCGTGCCATCTTCTTCGCCACGAATGTAGGCCGCCATTTCTGGCCAGCCCACGGTGTAGCGCGCGAGGAAAGCCTCATCGGTCAGCTGTTCAGCGATCAATACCGATAACACGCCGAGGATGAAGGCCGCGTCAGTGCCCGGACGCAGCGCCAGCCATTCGCCCTGCGCTTCTTCAGGGAGATCGCTTTGCAGCGGGCTGACCGAGATAAAGCGAGTGCCGCGCTCAGCCGCCTGCCGCATAAAGCCGCGCTCGGTGTGTTCGCTCAAACCGCCGCTGGCGACCTGCGAGTTTTTCAATGCTAAACCGCCAAATGCCAACACGATGTCGCTGTGCTGGGCGATCTCTTCCCAACTGACGCCGCGACGGGCAATTTCATTCATGTCGCCGACGATATGCGGCAGCAACACCGACGCGGAGCCGGAACTGTAGCTGTTGACTGAACGCACGTAGCCGCCGAGCGTGGTGTTGAGGAAGCGATGCACCTGACTTTGCGCGTGGTGGAAGCGCCCCGCGCTTGACCAGCCGTAAGAGCCGCCGAAGATGCCTTCCGGGCCGTACTTATCGCCGACGCGTTGCAGTTCGCGCGTGACCAGCGCGTAGGCTTCATCCCAGCTCACCGCGACGTACTCATCGTTGCCACGACGATCGTCCGCGCCCGGGCCGTTCTCCAGCCAGCCACGGCGCACCATCGGACGGGATACGCGCGCCGGATGGTTTAACGCAGTGTGGAAATTTTGCAGCAGCGGGCTGGGATCGGGATCGCCCTTGAACGGTTCGATGGTGAGCCGATCGCCCTGTTGCTGGGCATGAAAAGCGCCCCAATGGGCGCTGTGCATTACCGGTTTTTGCGTCATCACTGTTCCTGGCATCAAAAAAGAAAAACGGTGCCTAAAGCACCGTTGCAATAAAGTTTCTTACGCGCCCGTTTTCCGGGTCGTCGAGCACTTGCTGGGTTGGCCCCGCCGCCACGATTTTGCCGCTTTCCATAAACACAATGTTGTCAGCAACCTCGCGCGCAAAACCAATCTCATGCGTCACCACCACCATGGTAATGCCGGAGTGCGCCAGCTGTTTGATCACTTGCAGCACTTCGCCAACCAGTTCGGGGTCGAGCGCTGAAGTGGGTTCATCAAACAGCATTACGCCGGGATCCATCGCCAGCGCGCGGGCAATCGCCACACGTTGCTGCTGTCCTCCGGAGAGATTCTGCGGCCACTCATCTTCGCGGCCAGACAAACCCACTTGCTTCAGCAGCGACAGCGCTTTGCTGGTCGCCTGCTGACGACTCTGCTTCTTGACGCGCATCGGCGCATCGACGATGTTTTGCAACACGGTACGGTGAGGGAACAGGTTGAATTGCTGGAACACCATGCCGATTTCGGCACGCTGACGCGCAACTTCACCGCTGCTTAACTCGTGCAGCGCCTGGCCTTTCTGCTTGTAGCCGATGATCTCGCCGCCGATGCGAATGGTGCCGCCATCCAGTTTTTCCAGGTGGTTTATGCAGCGCAGCAGCGTGGATTTCCCCGAACCCGACGGCCCAAGGATCACCGTGACTGAACCGGCCGGAATATCCAGATTCACTTCATCCAGAATGGTGACGCCAGAGAAGCGCTTAGTGACTTTACGTAAGGCGATCGCTTCACCCATTGCTGACGCTCCTTTCTGCTTTTGGCGCTGAGAAGCCCGGCAGCGATTTCAACAGGCTGCGTTTTTCCCGGCGCGAAACGCCACGGCCAAAATAGCGTTCCACATAGAACTGACCCACCGACAGCACCGAAGTCATCAGCAGATACCACAAGGTAGCCACCAGCAGCAGCGGAATCACTTCATAGGTGCGCTGGTAAATAATCTGCGCCGAGAACAGCACGTCCTGCAGCGAGATCACTGAGACCACCGCCGTGGTTTTCAGCTGACCAATGATTTCGTTGCCGGCGGGCGGCATGATGGCGCGCATCGCCTGCGGCAGCACGGTGTGACGGAAAATCTGCGAAGGGCGATAGCCGAGCGCACGCGCGGCTTCCAGCTGGCCGTTGCCGACGCTTTGGATACCCGCACGCACAATTTCGGCGGCATAGGCAGATTGGTGCATCACCAGCGCAATCACTGCCGCACTAAATGGGCTCACCAGCGCGTTCGATTGCGTGCTCCAGACTTCGCCGAGGCCCGGAATCGACAGAGCGATGGTGGGATAAAGCGCCGCGATGTTGTACCACAGGAACAATTGCACCAACATCGGTACACCACGGAAGAACCAGGTGTAGAACCAGCTCACGCCCACCAGCACCGGATTGGAGGAGAGGCGCATCAGCGCCAGCACCGTACCGAAGGCAAAACCCAGCACCACAGAGATCGCAGTGAGCTGCAGCGTCATTAATACGCCTTGCAGGATCGATTCGCCGGTAAAGTTCTCCGCGATCACGCTCCATTCGAAGCGTGGATTGTTAATCATCGAGTTCGCCATCGCCACCACGCACAACAACACGACCAGCGCACTCAGCCAGCGTCCGTAGTAACGTTTGCCGACGATTTTCAAGTCGCCGGTGTGGTCGTGAATGTCACTCATTGAAAGATTTCCTGATTGCGTTTGGCTTGTTTAACAGCACCAAAGCCGATGCCCCAGTTGTCGAGGATCTTGGTGTAGCTGCCATCTTTGATCAGCGAGTTAAGCGCGGCCTGTACGGCGGGCTCCAGCGCGGAATCTTTCGGGAAAGCGACGGAGACTGGCGCATCGTGTACGGTGATTTCGCCGCTCATGGTCAGCGGTTTAATCACTTTCACCTGCCACAGCAAACCTTCATACGGGCCAAGGAACATTGGCACGCGACCGCTTACCACCGCCTGCACGCCAGCTGGACGATCCGGGAAGACGGAGACTTTGATTGGCTTTTTACCCGCCGCTTCACAGGCTTTGCTGGCGTCTTCAAGACGCGTAACCTGGGTGGTACCGGAACCGGCGCCCACTTCTTTACCACAGACATCGGCCAGTTCTTTGAATGGCGCGATGTTGGCATCTTTGCGCGAGATAATGCCGAGGCGGCTGGCATCGTAGTAACCCACGAAGTCGATGATTTTGGCACGCGCTGGCGTGGCGTTGATGTTGGAGAGCGCCACATCGTAACGACCGGTTTTCAGGCCTGGAATGATGTTGTCGAAACCGCCGGTGTCCCGCCACTGAACCTGGATTCCCAGACGCTCGCCCACGGCATTCATGATATCGATTTCACGGCCGGCCAGCGTTTTGTTGTCTTCTTTATAGAAGGTGGTTGGCGGCGTGTTGGGGTTGGTTCCGGCAACAATGTAGCCACGTTTCACCACATCCGCAGGCAGCAGGCTTTTCAGCGCAGGATCGGCCTGCACGTGGATTGAGCTGTCAGTTGGGACGTTTTCATCGGCGGCGAACGCGGTGTGTGCACTCAGCGCGAGCGCAAGAAGAGTCATGCCTTTGGCGAATTTCACTGGAACCTTTCTCCTGATTTATAAAAAGTTTCCCCACAGGGAAAAGGCGTTGAGGTAGCGATGGTTTTGTCTCCTGACTCACCTCGCGCGAGCGGCGTGCGGTGAGTGGAATTGTCATCCTCATATACCCTAAATAATTCCAGCTGCAACAAGGCGGCAAGTGTGTGAATCCCCGGGAGCTTACTTAAGTAAGTGACTGGGGTGAACACGCGGAGCCAACGCAGTTGCGGCTGAAATTATGACGGGTATTTACGTCCCGATTAGCATTCTCTGGAAGATAGATAACAATCACAAATGCGAAAAAAACATATCTATTGCCGAAATATGGCAATAGCCGCAAGCACGGTTGCAAGGCGGGATTTCCGCCCCAGATTTGGCACGTAACACTCAGCAGAATTCAGAATATGCTAGTGAATCAATAGCCTGCTTATCCAGTATTCATCGACACATTTCTTCTTACTCATAACGGTTTCTTCTAAGCAAATGAGAAATTCCCCTCTCCGCAACTCACACCCCGCAACCGAACAACCTTTGTAAAGGTTTGTATTGTCAGGCATGTTGCCGTCTCACTGAATAGACAATGAGAACCGTTATCATTATCATGCGCATTTACTTACAATTGTTAACGTTACAGGGAGAAAACTTAAGTGAATGTAACCATGCGTGGCAAAAAGCGTCCAATTGCGCTTTTTTTAGCGGGAATGCTAACGTCGCCTGCCTTTGCAGCTGAAACCACCGAAAAGCTGGCTGACGATGAATCAATGATCGTCACCGCCGAGCAGGAGCTCAAACAGCAACCGGGCGTGTCCACCATCACCGCTGAAGACATCAAAAAAAATCCCCCTGTTAACGATCTCTCCGACATCATTCGCAAAATGCCCGGCGTAAATCTTACCGGCAACGGCGCCAGCGGCAGCCGCGGCAATAACCGGCAAATCGATATCCGTGGCATGGGCCCGGAAAACACCCTGGTGATGATCGATGGCGTGCCGGTTTCCTCTCGTAACTCGGTGCGCTACAGCTGGCGCGGCGAGCGTGATTCACGCGGTGATACCAACTGGGTGCCAGCTGAAATGGTTGAGCGCATTGAAGTGATTCGTGGCCCGGCCGCTGCTCGATACGGTTCTGGCGCGGCGGGCGGCGTGGTGAACATCATCACCAAGCGTCCCACCAACGACTGGCACGGCTCGCTGTCGCTGTACACCAGTCAGCCGGAAAATAGCAAAGAAGGCGATACCCGACGCGCTAACTTCAATCTCAGCGGCCCGCTGGCCGGTGATGCGTTGACCATGCGCCTGTACGGCAACCTCAACCGCACCGATGCCGATGCGTTCAATATCAACACCGCAGAAAACGGTTCATACGCGGCGGGCCGTGAAGGCGTGCGCAACAAAGACATCAATACCGTGCTGTCGTGGAAAATCACGCCGCTGCAAATCATCGACTTCTCCTGGGGCTACAGCCGTCAGGGCAATATTTACGCCGGTGACACGCAGAACAGTAACAGCAACGCCAGCACCGACGGTTTAGTGGAGTCGCTGTACGGTGATGAAACTAACCGCATGTATCGCCAGAGCTACGGCATCGCGCACAACGGTATCTGGGATTGGGGAACTTCGAAGCTCAATTTAAACTACGAGAAAACCAATAACACTCGCCTGCAGGAAGGCACTGCCGGGCGTACTGAAGGAATGATCAACAGCGATACGTACGCCACCAGCCGCCTGGAAAGCTATCGCGCGGGCGGAGAGATCAACTTCCCGCTGCAGCTGCTGGTCGATCAAACCGTGACGCTGGGCGCGGAGTGGAACCGCGATGAGCTGAACGATCCAGCATCAATGCTTGCGGCCAGCGCGACCGGCGTGAATTTGCCAGGCAGTTCGGGCGATCCATCGCAGCGCAGCAGTAAGAACAGCGCCACCATCAGTTCACTGTTCTTCGAAGACAACATTGCCGCCACCGATAGCACCGAAGTGATTCCTGGCCTGCGCTTTGATTATCACGATCAGTTTGGCGCCAACTGGAGCCCAAGCCTGAACCTCTCACAAGGTCTGGGCGACTATTTCACCCTGAAGGCCGGTATTGCACGGGTGTTTAAAGCGCCAAACCTGTATCAGTCAACGCCGGGGTATCTGCTCTCCACGCGCGGCAACGGCTGCCCGATTGGGCTCAGCCAATGTTATCTGCTGGGGAACAACGATCTTGATGCAGAAACCAGCGTCAACAAAGAGATTGGACTGGAGTTCAGCAACCAGGGCTACGTTGCGGGCATCACCTGGTTCCGCAATGACTATAAGAACAAGATTGTGTCGGGCACCGAGCCGGTTTATTCCAGCACTCGCCCGGTTTACAACGTGCTGCGCTGGGAAAACGGCGGCAAAGCGATTGTGGAAGGACTGGAAGGAAATCTGACTATTCCTTTGATCGCCGATACGCTGGAATGGCGCTCCAACGCCACCTACATGTTCCGCTCCGAGAGCAAGAAAACCGGCAATCCGCTGTCGGTGATCCCGGAATTCACCATCAACTCGCAGCTGGAGTGGCAGGCGACGCAGGAGCTTAGCGCCAACATCAACTGGACGCAGTATGGCCGCCAGAAACCGCGTCAAAATGTTGAGACCAATATCGATACCTCGAGCATGACGACGCAGGAAATCAGCCCGTATTCGGTGTTTGGTTTGAACGTCAATTACGACATCAGCAAAAACCTGCGCGCCAATGCCGGTATCAATAACCTGTTTGATAAACGCCTTTACCGCGAAAATTCGGGTGCTTCGACCTATAACGAACCGGGCCGCGCCTATTATGCCGGTGTGACGATGTCGTTTTGATTGAGCGGTGTTTAGTCGCCAGACATGGCGACCTGACGTTTAATTAAAAAACTCACTCAACGCCTCTGCCAGCGCCTGCGGTTGCTCATCCGGAATGAAGTGACCGCAGTGCGCGATCTTAATTCCCGTCACATCCGCAGCGAATTCTCTCAATGGTAAGGCCATATCCGGAATCGAACCCTGATCGGCGCTGATCGCCAGTAACGGCAACGCTAATTTGCCGCGTTCTTTCAGCAACGCACGGTTTTGCGCCGCCGAAACCGTCACTTCACGATAAGTCGCCATTCCGGCGCGTATCGCGCCCTTCTGCTGTAACAAACGGGTATATTCCGCCATGTCCTCATCGCCAAACACCATCGGACTGGCCGCTTTGCGTTTCAGGAACCATTCGAGATAGATCGCTTCGCGCCCTTCTATCAGCGCCTCCGGCAAATCCGGTAAGAGATGAAACGCGAAGTGCCAGGTTTTCCACGCTTTATCCGGCGTCGCGGGCAGCGATTCTGGCAACGTCACGCCAGGAATACCGGCATCAAGCAGCGCCAATTTCTTCACCTGATCGCTAAACAGCGTGGCATACGGCCAGGCAACCCACGCGCCGACGTCGTGCGCGGCGAGGTAATAGCTTTCATGACCCAATTGCTGCATCAAGCCCTGTACATTCTGCGCCAGCGATGTGGTGTCGTAGCCGCTGAGCGGTTTATCTGAGTCGCCTTGACCGGGTAAATCCGGCGCGATGATGAAATAGCGATCGCCCAGCAGCGCCATCACCTGGCGCCAGGCGAACCAGCTTTGCGGAAATCCCGCCAGAAGCAGCAACGTTTCTCCATTTGCATTGCCGCCGCTGACGTAGTGCAAACGCACGCCGTCTACCGTGGCGTAATGATGGGAAAATCCGTCTAACGCGTTGAATGGCTGCGTCCAGCCCTGTGCGTGTTTGATAACTGATGCTGACATTTTCGCTCTCCGCTCATTTAGGAAATGATCAATTCCTAAATACTACCTGATGATTGCGCTGCCTGGGAATATTTCTGCAAAGCGGTAATCAGCCGCCGTTAATAGCGGCCCGACGGAGCGGGTTATTTGCTATTCTGTGCGCGACTCTTTCTTAACAATTGTGAAACTTATGCGAACATCGGATTTGTTGCGGCTGCTGCTTTTAGCGGGGATTTGGGGTGCCAGTTTTCTGTTTATGCGCATTGCGGTACCGGCGCTAGGCGCGGTGAACATCGCGTTTTTACGCGTGTTTTGCGGCATGTTGGGTTTATTGATCATTATGGCGGTGATGCGCATTCCACGCCGCTTTGAGGGCAAATTAGGTTGGGCGATGCTGCTGGGCGTTATCAACTCAGCGATTCCGTTCCTGATGTATTGTCTGGCGGCGCGCGTGCTACCGGCGGGCTATTCCGCAATTCTTAACGCCACCACACCGTTGATGGGCGTAATCATTGGTGCGGCGTTTTTCGATGAAAAACTGACGAGCACCAAAGTTCTCGGCATGATAGCCGGATTCAGCGGCATCATTGTCATCAGCACCACCGGCGAAGCGCATCTGAGCAGCACTTTAATCGGAGGGATTTTGGCTTGCCTGGTCGCCACCGCCTGTTATGGATTTGCCGGTTTCCTGACCAAGCGCTGGATTGGTGCACGCGGCGGACTGGATGCCACCAAAGTGGCTTTTGGCAGCCAATTGGGTGCATCGCTGTTTTTACTGCCAGTCTTTGCCTTTAGTGCACCGCAAACGCCCGCCAGCAGCTGGCAAATCCCGGAAGTATGGGCTTCTATTTTGGCGATTGGGTTTATCTGTACCGCGCTGGCCTACATTATTTATTTCCGCCTGCTGGCCGATATTGGCCCGCTGCGCACGCTGACCGTCACTTTTATGATTCCGCCGTTTGGGATCTTATGGGGCTGGTTAGTGTTGGGCGAGCAGATCAATCAGGGTTTTATCGGCGGTTCGCTGCTGATTGTTTGCGCGGTGTGGCTGGTGACCAGCAACGGCTTTGGCAAACGCGCCGCTGTAAACAGCAGCGCCAGCAAATAGCGTTACTTTTTGCCGGATGGCTTCAGCGATCGATTGAGATCCTGAATACGCTTCATGGTTTTTACCGTACGCGATGAGGTCGCGGAAGCCACCGACAATATCAACATCTCCAGACACACCAACACCGTTCCGTGCAGCGGCATGCGACCATTCTCGCCGCCGCGCGGCACGTTAATAATGACATCCGCCTGTTTAGCGAAAGCCGAATCAAGCGCATTAGTGAGCAAAATCATCGGCATGCCGAGACGCTTCGCCTCTTTCAGCGCGGTCATGCCTTCACGATGCGCCGACTTCTGCGCCATCATAATCAGCACATCGCCGCGTTGCAGCCCAATCAGCTGTTCCGCCAGCGCAATCCCAGAGCGATTGAGCGTTACCGCCGGAATACCAATGCGCGTGAACAGACGCGCACTGTAATCCGCCAAAATCCCGGAGGCATTAATGCCAAATAGCGCCACCTGACGCGCGTCAATCAAGTGCGTTACCGCTTTGGCGACGGCTTCACGATTGTGCGGTTCGGACAGCGCATCGCAGGCATGTTTATGGCCGCTCAACACAAAATCGATGCCGGAATTGATATCGCACGACAGTTCGCTGACGGTGGCGCTCATCTTCTCTTCAGAGTTCATCGCCGGTCCAAACCAGGCGTTCAACGTGGTTTTTAAATCGCGCAAACCGGCAAAACCTAATGCCTGCACCGCGCGTACCACCGTCGCATCCGAGGTGCTAGTGGCCCTTGCAATTTCCAGCGCCGTGGCATCTAACACCACCTCGCGATGGTCGTGGATGTACCGCGCCACCGCTTGCAGACCGGATGATAATGTCGGTGCGCGCAACCGATAGCGTTCACCCAGCACATCCACACGACTTTTAATGCTATTTCGACTCATCTGCTGATTGCTCTTTAAAGTGTGAGAGTTTTACTGAAGGTTTGTAGTGAATTACCCACTTACTACTTAGAATTAAGATGTAAGCCAATGAATTTATAATAATAAAAATGTAACAGCTTCGTAATCATTTCCATTTACTACTACATTACAACATGATTGAATGATTCTCAATTGCATTGCACCAGGTTAATAAAGAATGAATAACAACAAGCCGTCGACTTTTAAATCTCAACGCCATCCCGCCATTCTGGCTGCGATTTACGGCGTCAGCATTTGGGGTTCCACCAGCAGTTTTGCCGCAGAGGAGAGCAACACGCTCACGGTTTCGGCGCAGGAAGATAATGCACAAGGTTACAACGTCACTAATAGCGCGATTGGCAGTAAAACTTCCACGCCGCGCATTAACCAGGCACAGTCGGTCAGCGTGGTAACGCAGCAGCAGCTGGAGGATTATCAGGCGTCGAGTCTTGCCGACGCGATGCGTTTTGTCAGCGGCGCTACGGAAGGCAACACGCTGGCCGGCACCGAAGATGGCTTCGTGCGTCGCGGCTTTGGCAGCAACTCGGATGGTTCGATCTATCGCGATGGCGTGCGCAGCAGCCAGGGTTTGAACTTTGATGCCACCACTGAGTGCGTTGAAGTGTTGAAAGGCTCCGCATCGCTGCTGTACGGCATCCAGAATCCGGGTGGCGTAATCAATGTGATAAGTAAAAAGCCGCAGTATGAGTGGCACAGCAAAGTCAGCGGCCGAACCTCCAGTGAAGGCGGTGGCGCGGGCACGGTGGATGTCACCGGACCGCTTGGCAACGGCTTCGCCTTCCGCCTGATTGCGGAGAAACAGAATCAGGATTACTGGCGCAATTTCGGCAGCGAAAAGCACACGCTGATCGCGCCCTCGCTGCAGTGGTTTGGTGAGCAAGCCAGCTTCCTGATTAGCTATTCAGATTATCAGTACGACATTCCTTACGATCGCGGCACCGCATTCATCAACGGTAAGCCGCTGGATATGGGCTACAAAGATCGTCTGGATGACAAAGCCAACCATGCATGGGGCCACAACAAAACCCTCAACGCCCATTATGACTGGCAGTTTAATGATGACTGGAGCACGCGCGTCACGCTCGGCTGGAACCAGCGTCAATACGATAATAATGAAGTGCGCGTCACGGCGGTCAATGCTAACACTGGCGTGGTGAGGCGTCGTGCCGATGCCAATCGCGGTTTTAATCATAAAACCAAATACGTTTCGTGGGACGTGATCGGCTCACAGCAAGTGTTTGGGATGACGCACGATCTGGTGCTGGGCACCGATTACGAGATGATCCAAACCTATCGCGCGCATCAGTATCAGGGCAAAGCCAACACCGGTTTCAACTTCACCGATCCGCAGTACGATATTCTGTCGCCTGTTACCAACAGCAGCACCGAAAACAGCGCCAACGCCAATAACCTCAACCGCACGCACAGCCGTTCAATCTATGCCAAAGACAGCATCAGCCTGACGGAAAACTGGATTGCAGTGCTGGGCGGACGCTATCAGCATTACGAGCAACGCGCCTCGAAAGGTTTTGATCCGGTGGTGCAAACGCTGGACAGCGAAGGCAACAAATTCCTGCCGCAGGCCGGTTTGATCTACAAAGTGACGCCGGACGTTTCGCTCTACACCAGCGTGAGTAAATCCTTCACACCATCGACCGATGTTGATGATGATGGCAACGTCGGTAAACCGGAACAGGGCACCACATGGGAAGTCGGCAGCAAGTGGCAGATTTCACCGAAGCTGTTTGCCAGCGTCGCGCTGTATCGCATCAACGAGCGCGATATGTCGCTAAGCATTAACGGCACCACGCGCGCCATCAATAAAGCGCGCTCCAGCGGCGCGGAATTTGAGTTAAATGGCGAAGTGCTGCCGGGCTGGGATCTCAGCGCCAACTACAGCTATGACAAAGCCGAGATCGTGGATGACGGTGTTAACGCGGCTAATAACGGCAATCGCCTGCAGAATGCGCCGCGCCACGCAGGCGCGCTCTATCTGAGCCATAATCTGGCGATCTCCGGCATTCCGGGCGATTTCCGCGTAGGCGGCGGTGCGCGCTATGTGGGAACGCGCGCCGGCGATCCGGAAAACAGCTTTACCCTGCCCGATTATGTGGTAGCGGACAGCTTTGTCGCCTGGAACAATCAGCTGTTTGGCGAGAAAACCCAGCTGAAGCTCAATCTGAATAATCTGTTCAACAAACACTATTACACCTCCAGCGGCGGCAATCTGCGCGTGCGTGAAGGAGAAACCCGCAACCTGATGCTCGAGGCCAGCGTTGAATTCTGATTCGATAGTTGTACGACGTGCGCCTGGCTTGTCCGGCCCGATGTTGGTGGTGCTGGCCTGTTTTCTACTGGTGCTCAGCAGCGTGGCCTGGGCAAAAACCATCACCGATATCGACGGTAATCGTGTTGAAATCCCCGATCGTCCGCAGCGTATCGTGCTAGGTGAAAGCCGCATGCTGTATACGCTGGCGTTACTGGAGCCCGGCGATCCGTTTCAGCACATTGTGGCGTGGCCGCATGATCTGAAGAAGTACGACAGCCAAACCTGGAACAGTTTTGCCCGTCACTTTCCCCAGATGCTGAAAATCCCGTCGCTGGGTGCTGGCGGGCCGAACGCCATCAATCCCGAGCAGATTCTGGCGCTGAAACCGGACGTGGTGATTTTGCCGAGTCTGGCACGCTACGATGATGCCGACCTGCGCCTTGTCACCATGCTGAAAGCGGCGCACATTCCGGTGGTGAAGATCGATCTGCGCGTGCATCTGCTGAAAAACACCCGGCGCAGCGTGGAGATATTTGGCGAAGTGCTGAATCAGCAGGCGCGGGCAGAAGCGTTTAATCGTTTCTACCAGCAGCATATGCAGGTGATTCATGATCGCTTAGCCAGCTATCAGGGCGCGAAACCGTCGGTGCTGCTGCAACTGCATCTTGGACGCCGTAACGAATGTTGCGTGACGGCGATCAACGGCAGCCTCGGCGAATTACTCAACGCAGCGGGCGGCGACAATATCGCCAACAAAACCCAGCACGGCGTGTTTGGTCGCCTGAGTGAAGAGAGCGTGATTGCCGCTCAGCCGCAGTACTATTTTGCTACCGGCTTTGGCGATAACGCCTCGCAGGGCTTACTGAAATTAGGGCCAGACGTGGCACCCGAAACCGTGCTCAGCAGTTTCAGACAGCTCACCGCGCAGCAAAACGGTTTACGCGAATTATCAGCATTGAAAAATGGTCACTCGGCGGTGATCTGGATGAATTTCTACCTCAGTCCGTGGCACATTGCGGCGACAGAATTTATGGCTAAAACACTCTATCCACAGCTGTTTGCGGACCTGGAACCCGAAAAGACCCTGCAGCAGATTTTTCGTGATTTCTTACCGATTCCTTATAGCGGCACTTATTTTATTAACATCCCGCCAGCGAGCAATAAATAATCACTTCCGCTCCGCTTGTGATTAATCCGAACCTCGCTAATCTTAAATTGCAGCACGGGCATGGCGTTGAAGCCCTTATTTCCGCCATGCAACAACAACTCACGAGAGGATGTTTTATGGCTGAGCATAGAGGCGGTTCCGGTAATTTTGCTGACGATAAAAAGAAAGCATCAGAAGCCGGTAAAAAAGGCGGAGAAAAAAGCGGTGGTAGTTTCAAAGATGACCCCGCTAAAGCATCAGAAGCAGGTAAGAAAGGCGGCAAGAAGTAGCCAACCATGTTTTAAATAGCACATAGCACCTTGGAAATCCGCCAGGGCACGGACGCCCTAAGCATTATCCCCTTCTGCAGTCGCACCTCGATAAATATTGTTAATTACCTCACGTTACTGCTGCACTTTTTAACCCCCTTTCGTTTACCGTTTCGTCTTAATAAATCTGATTGCTCACTTTCTAACGTGACAAACATCACATTTATGCCAGGCTTAGTTTATTCACCTCATGCGACAAGGAGATATATATGACATCGCAAACCACAAATAAAACCCTTATTACTGAAACGTATCCGGTTCCGCCATTTAAAAAGCAGACGCAACCGATGCCGGGTTTGGCGAGCAAAATGGATCCCCGTCCCGATCATGGTGAAACCAGCTATCGTGGTACCGGTAAATTGACCGGTCGTAAAGCGCTGATCACCGGTGGTGATTCCGGTATTGGCCGCGCCGTGGCAATTGCTTATGCCCGCGAAGGTGCTGATGTCGCCATCAACTACCTGCCGGAAGAAGAGGCTGATGCGGCAGAAGTGGTAAAACTGATTGAAGCCGAAGGCCGCAAAGCGGTGGCGATTCCGGGTGATATTCGTTCGGAAGAGTTCTGTCAGAAGCTGGTGGATCAGGCGGCTGAGCAGCTAGGCGGATTGGATATTCTGGTGAATAACGCCGGACGTCAGCAGTTTAATGAATCCATCCTGACACTCTCTACTGAAGATTTTGACGCCACCTTTAAGACCAACGTCTATGCGATGTTCTGGATTACCAAAGCGGCGCTGAAATATCTGCCAGCTGGATCGTCCATCATCAACACCTCGTCGGTGCAGGCGTATCAGCCAAGCGCGATCCTGCTGGATTATGCGCAGACCAAAGCGTCGATTGTCGCGTTTACCAAAGCGCTTGCGAAACAGCTGGGTGAAAAGCAGATTCGCGTCAACGCGGTTGCACCTGGCCCATACTGGACCGCGCTGCAGGTGAGCGGCGGACAACCGCAAGAGAAAGTGGAGAAGTTCGGTGAATCCGCACCGCTGGGTCGTCCGGGACAACCGGCTGAAATCGCCCCGCTGTACGTCACGTTTGCCGATGTGAAAAACAGCTTCACCTCCGGCCAGGTGTGGTGCTCTGATGGCGGCACCGGCACGCTGTAATCATCTTTGGGGTCGCCATTCGTGGCGATCCCGCTCTACCCGTTCAATCGTTCAGGAAACACGTCCCTCAGCCATCCGATAAATACCCGTAATCGCTGCGTAAGATGACGATTCTGCGGATAAACCACATGAAACGGATAATTCCCCGGACGCCACGCCGCCAGAATCTCAACCAATTTCCCTGCCTGTAAATCTGCTGCCGCTGCATAGCGGAAGGTCTGAATAATCCCTAAACCCGCAACCGCTGCCGCCAAATGCGCGTTACTTTCATTGACGCCAATCCGATGCTCACTCTTAATCTCAAGCTGCTCTTCGCCCTGGGTAAAACGAAACGGAAACGCTCTGCCGCTCTGCGGTGACAAATAGCTCACCATGCGATGTCCATTTTTCAGCTCCTGCGGATAAGCCGGTACGCCATAGGTTTTCAGATAGCCCGGCGCGGCGCAGGTAATCATCTCCGCATCCCCCAAATGACGCGCCACCAGCGACGAATCGCTAAGCGGACCGCCGCGAATCACGCAATCGACGTTACCGCTGATCAAATCCACCGCGCGATCCGCAACGCCAAGATCGATACGAATGTCCGGATAGCGGGCAATGAAATCGGGCAGCGCCGGAATCAACACATCGCGCGCGGTTGAGCCGCCAATATCAATACGCAGATAGCCGCCAGGTTTGGCGCTTTCCGCATTAAACGAGTGATCGATATCTTCCAAATCGCGCACGATGCGCAGCGCTTTTTCATAGTAATCGCGCCCTTCTGGCGTCACCGTGACGCGCCGCGTGGTGCGTTGCAGCAAGCGAATGCCGAGATGCGCTTCCAGTTCCTGCACCAGTTTGCTCAGCGTGGCATTCGGCATATCAAGAGAATCCGCCGCACGCGTAAAGTTGCCCGCTTCGACGACGCGCGCAAAGGCCTTTATCGCCAATAACTGATCCATGCTGTTTTCCGCCGCCTTTAATTATCCACACACAGAAATAGTCATTTCGATTTTACACCATTTATCAGCAAACGCCGTGAAGATAGATTGCTTCTCATGCACTGCAACGCAGTCATCAAAACCTCATCATCCATTGGAGAAGCAAACATGAACGCACTCGACGGCAAAATCGCATTGGTAACCGGCGGCACAACTGGCATTGGTCTGGCATCCGCGCAGGAGTTGGCGACACAAGGCGCTCGCGTGTTTATCACTGGTCGTCGTCAGGCGGAGCTTGATGCGGCAGTCGCCAGCATCGGTGCCAGCGCCAGCGGTATTCGCGCTGATGCTGCGGTGCTAAGCGACCTCGACAACGTTTACGCAGAAATCGCCAAACAAGCGGGCCGCCTCGATATCCTGTTCGCCAACGCCGGTGGCGGCGACATGCTGCCGCTTGGCGCCATCACCGAAGAGCATTTTGACCGTATCTTTGGCACCAACGTGCGCGGCGTGCTGTTTACCGTGCAGAAGGCGTTGCCACTACTGAGTGACAATGCCTCGGTGATCCTCACCTCGTCCACCACATCGGTTCAGGGTACTGCCGGATTCAGCGTATACAGCGCCAGTAAAGCCGCGGTGCGCAACTTTGCCCGCTCATGGGCGCTGGATGTGAAAGATCGCGGTATTCGCGTTAACGTTGTGAGTCCCGGCCCGGTGCGCACGCCAGGTTTGGGTGGTTTGGTGCCGGAAGATCAGCAGCAAGGATTGTTTGATGCGCTGGCGGCGCAGGTGCCGTTAGGTCGTCTTGGCGAACCTGACGAAATTGGCAAAGTGGTGGCGTTTTTAGCGTCCGATGCGTCCAGCTTTATTAACGCCGCTGAGCTGTTCGTCGATGGCGGTATGGCGCAGGTCTGAAAGCTATTTTGTAGGTCGCCATTTATGGCGACCACGCTCTCAAGCCGCACTCGGTTCGGCCTCCACATACAAATAACCAATCCCCAGCACCTGCCGCGCCCGATCCAGCTGACCAAAATGCACATTGGTGCCTTTGCTTTTCAACGCATCACGCGGATCGAACGGATTGAAATCGATCTGCCGCACAATGGTCTGCAACCAACTGTCACCAAAGGTACAGCTGCGACCATATAGCCAAATCTGATTAATATTCAGCGTGTTGAGAAAATTATATAAGCTCATACCAATCGCTTCGGCGGCGCGCTGTGCCCACGCTACAATCCAGGGTTCGCCCGCTTGCCACGCTTGCAATAACTGCGTGCTGCTGGGCTGCGGCGCTTCAGGATCGCGCTGATGAGCCGCCTGTTTTAAGGTGCTGAGTGAGGCCACCGTTTCCAGACAACCCTGACGCCCGCAACTGCAGCGCTGGCCGTTAGGCTCAATGATGGTGTGGCCGATTTGGCCGCTGCCGTACAAATTGCCGCGAAAAATCTCACCGTTGATCACAAATGACGAGCCGATACCGTAATCCACATTGATGACGCAGAATTCGCTGAGCGCATTGCGATTTAACCACTTCTCAGCCAGCGCCAGCATCACGCAGTCGTTATCCACACGCACTTCCACGCCGAGCTTCTCCTCCAGCAGAAATTTCAACTGCAACGGCGTTTTCCACGCGGCCTGAGGCATATGCTGTGACACACCGGTGACCGGATCGACCTGACCATGCACTGCCAGCGCCAGATTAATGCGTCGCTTCGGCCACTGTTTGCAGGTTTTCCGCCACACCGCCTCAATCTCACTGAGCAATGCTTCCGGCGTTTCCGCTTTGATGGCGACTTGCTCAAATTCTCCCTGCGCTACCAGTTGCGCATCGGCCAGTTGCCGTTCAATGCTGCTCGGCTTGACGCATAAACACAGCGTCCAGGCTCCGTTGGATGGCAGCTGAAAACTGCCGTTGCTGTTACCGCGTGCGCTCATCAGCGCCTTAGAGTGTTGCAGTTTTCCTTCATCCAGCAGCGCCTGCAAAATTTTACTGGTAGCCGGAATGGTTAAGCCGCTGAGGAGTGCCAATTGAGATTTACTGAGTTGCTTATGCCGCCACATCAGCGACATAAACAGCGCCTTATTATGTTTTCGCACCTGCAAATTGTTCAAACCAACCGGCTTCATTTTGTCTCCATTACACCCCATCCGCCCCGTTTACTAAACAGAGTTTACTGTCTTTTGTGATGGTCTCGCCATCCTCTTCACTACCGTTGCCTTAAAGTTCGTGCTCATCCCAATAACAAAAAAATATCCTCACCTCTCAAGAGACATTGAACATGACAACATCACCTGCAAACCATCCGTGGCTGATACGCCTCGGCATTCCACCCGCGCTGGCCTGGGGCTACGTCGCTGTATTGCTGTTTATGATTGGCGATGGCGTAGAGTCGAACTATCTCGCGCCTTACCTGCATGAAAATGGTTTCTCACTCAATATCGCGGCGGCGGTGATCGCCTTCTACGGCGTCACCGTTACGCTCGGTTCGTGGCTGGCCGGTTCGCTCTCCACACTCATTGGCCCGCGCAAAGTGATGCTGGCAGGCGGTGTGATCTGGATTGTGTTTGAAGTGCTGTTCCTCGCCATCGCCTTGCCTTCCCATAGCGTGGCCTTGCTGGCGTTAACCTACGGTTTGCGCGGCGTTGCCTACCCCATGTTTGCCTATGCGTTTCTGGTGTGGATTCAGGCCGCCGCACCCGCCGATATGCGCGGTTCAGCAACCGGTTGGTTCTGGCTGGCGTTTACCGGCGGCTTGCCCACGCTGGGATCGCTGGTGGCGATCTTCTCAATACAGTTGATTGGTGAATACGCGACTTTCTGGCTGTCGCTTGGGCTGGTCGCGTTGGGGTTGCTGGTCATGGCGATCGCGCTGAAAGAACGCAGCGGCTATCAGTCGTTGCTCGATAAGCAACACCGTCAGCAGAGCGTTGCGCGTACGCTAATGGGCGGCATCGATATTTTGTGGCGTGAACCGCGCATCGCCGCCGCTGCCGTAGTGCGCATCATCAACACCACGCCTTACTTCGGCTTCTTTATTTTCCTGCCAGGCTTTTTCACCGAGCAGATTGGATTTACGCAAACCGAATACCTCAGCCTGATCACCATCATGGGTTTAGTCGGCATGAGTTTTAATCCCATTGTCGGCAAGCTCAGCGATCGCATCGGCTGGCGCAAAGTGCTGACAGTATTTGGTGGACTCGGCTCTGGCATCTCAATGTTGCTGATGTATTTTGTGCCGTAATGGAGCCACGGCAGCTTTGTCCTCAGCGTCATCTGCGCGTGTTTATATGGCATCACTTTGTGCGGCTATGTTCCCGCTGCCGCGCTGTTCTCTTCCCTGTGCCAGCCAAAAGATAAAGGTAACGCGATGGCGATTTACTGCTTTGCTGCCGGGCTTTCCACTTTCTTTGGCCCCGCGCTCTATGGTGCCTTCAACGCGCTGTTTGGCACCTCGGGCGTGGTGTGGGGTTACGCCGCTTTGTACTTGATCAGCGCTCTGGTTTCCTGGTGCTTCCTGCTCAGCCCGCTTGATCCCGGCGAGCAGCATAATCCCGAGGCGCAGCGCCTGCGTCGTTTAGATTCTGTCGCTCCAGAGTAAAGAGAGAACCATGAAAGAGTTTGATTACATTGTGGTGGGCGGCGGCAGCGCCGGTTGTATCGTCGCCGCCAGGTTAGTCACGGAAGGCAACGCGCGCGTGCTGCTGCTGGAAGCCGGGCGCGATGAGTATCACCCGGTGCTAAAGATGCCCGCAGGTTACATGAAGTTTCTCGCCAGCGACAAATTCCTCACCATGCACCAGACCGAGCCGCAGCCACAGCTCAACGGACGCGGCGTGATTGTGCCGCAGGCGAAAGTATTAGGCGGCGGTTCGACGGTCAATGCGATGGTGTATATGCGCGGCCATCGCCAGGATTACGCCGACTGGAACAGCGCGCTCGGCAATCAGGGCATCGACTGGTCGTGGGATGCGCTGCTGCCGCACTTTACCGCCATCGAGGATAACGATCATCTCGGTGCGCCCCATCACGGCGTCGGCGGGCCAATGAAAGTGTCGCATCTCGGCCACTTCAGCCCTCTGAGCCGCGCTTATGTGAAAACTCTGCAGGGATTGGGCATTCCTTACACGCCGGATTTCAATACAGGCAATCCGTTTGGCGTAGGCTTTATGCAGCACACCATTAACGGTCAGACGCGCCAGCGCTGCAGCGTGGTGGATGCCTTTATTACGCCGCTGCGCCATGACGCGCGCTTGACCATTGTCACCGGCGCGCAGGTAGAGGAGATTCTTTTCGAGGGCGCAAATGCCAGCGGCGTACGCTACACACAGGATGGCCATCCGCAACGTGCCAGCGCGCGTAAAGAGGTGATTCTGGCTGCCGGTGCCTATCAAACGCCGAAGCTGCTGATGCTCTCCGGCATCGGTCCACAAGCCCAGCTAAAACAGCATGGCATCACGCTGCGTCAGCATTTGCCGGGTGTCGGCAAGAATTTGCAGGATCACTATGAAGTGCCGGTGGTGGCCAGCACCAACGGTGCCTTTGGCTATTACGGCCAGGATCGTGGCTGGCCGATGGTCAAAGCCGGCTTGCAATATATGTTGTTCAAAACCGGTCCGGTCACCACCACCGGCGTGGAAACCTGCGCCTTCTTTAACCCGCTCGATTTCGGGGCCACGCCAACGATTCAGATGTTTTGCGTGCCTACGGTGTATCTCGACCGCGACGTGATGGGCGCCGATCCCGGCCATGGCGTTACCGTCAATTCGCTGCTGCTGCGCCCCAAAGCGACCGGCGAGGTCACGCTGCGCGATAGCAGCGCCAGCAGCTTGCCGATTATCGATACACAAATCTTTGGTCATCCCGACGATTTGGCGCGCACCATCGCCGGTTTCCGTTTTGCGCGTAAGGTCATCACCGAGACGCCCATCGGCGCGATGGTGCAGCAAGAGATCTTCCCCGGTGCAGAGATTACTTCAGTTGAAAAGATTGCCGAACACTGCAAGCGCATGGTGAAAACCGGCTATCACCCGGTCGGCACTTGCCGCATGGGCCACGATAACGATCCGCTGGCGGTGTTACACGACGACCTGCGCGTGCGCGGCGTTAACCGCCTGCGCGTGGTCGATGCCTCAATGATGCCCAACATTATCAGCGGCAACACCAATGCCATTGTGATGGCGGTGGCCCATCGTGCTGCTGAATTGCTATTGCAGACGCAGCAGAGCGAGAACAAGGAGCACGCTTATGAGTGAAAAATTATCCCGCCTGCAGCGTGCACTCGCCTCCTGGCAGCTCGATGGTGTGCTGCTTACCCGGCGCGATAACATCGCCTGGCTGACCGACGGTGCCAGTTTTTACGTGGTGGAACGCGCCGAAGTCGGCGTGGCCAGCTTGCTCATCACGCAGGACAAGGTTCTACTGCTCGCCCCTGAAAATGAGATGCCGCGTATCCTCGCCGAAGAATCGCTGCCGTTTGCCTGTGAAACGCTGAGCTATCCGTGGTTTCAATCGTTAAATACCCTGTTGCCTGAGGGCAAATTCGGCAGCGATACGCCGCAAAACGACATGTCTGATATTCAACAAGCGATGGTGGCGCTGCGACAGGGCCTGAACAGCAACGAGCAGCAGCGATTTAAAGCGTTGGGGCGTGAAGCCGCGCAGATTGTCGAAGGCGTGGCGCGTCAGTTACAAGCAGGCGTGACGGAATGGCAGGTAGAGGCCGAGATTGTCGCAGCCTGTCTGGCACGCGGTATTCGTCCGATGTGCACCTTAGTGGCGGCCGATGAGCGTATTAGCGCGTTCAAACATCCGGTGCCCACGCAGAAAAAGCTGCAACAACACATGCTGATCACGCTCGGCGCCGAGCGCCACGGGCTGCACGTGAGCCTGACGCGGTTAGTACATATCGGCCAACCTGGACTCGCATTACGCCAGCACCTCAACTCGTTGTGCCAGATCCACGCCGATATTCTCTGTGCAACGCAGCCGGGCCAAAGCTGGTCAACGCTATTTCAGGCAATTAAAGATGCCTATCAGCGGCACGGACATGGCGATGCGTGGCGCGATCATCATCAGGGCGGCCCGGCGGGTTATGGTTGCCGCGACGTGATCCTAACGCCAGATACGCGCGGCGATATTCACTCTGATATTGCCGTGGCGTGGAATCCCACGCTCAGCGGCGTAAAAAGCGAAGATACCTTTTTACTTACCGCTGAGGGCTGCGAAGCCTTAACGCGCAGTGGCGAATGGCCAATGATTACTGTGCAGCACGGCGAGCGCACGTTGTACTTCCCAGACTGGCTGGCATTACCGGCATCTTCATAAGGAGGCGATTATGTCATCACGATTAGCTAATAAAACCGCGATTATCACCGGTGCTGGCAGCGGCATAGGCAGCGCAATCGCTACACTGTTTGCGCAACAAGGTGCTCGCGTGGCGCTGTTCGATCTTGACGGTGAAACCACCGAAGCGCTGGCGGCAGAGTTGCAGCAGCAAAGTGGTCAACACTGTATTGCCTATAGCGCAGATGTCACGCAACCCGAGGAGGTGCAGCGGGGGGTGAGCGAAGCGCAGCAAGCGCTGGGCCCGATTGATATTCTGATCAACTGCGCGGGCGTGAATGTGTTTCGCGATCCGCTGGCACTGGAAGATGACGACTGGCAGCGCTGTATGGAGGTCAATCTGAAAGGACCCTACAACCTGATCCGCAGCGTGCTGCCGGGCATGCTGGCGCGCCAGTACGGCAATATCGTTAACGTCGCGTCGGTACACGGGCACAAAATCATTCCCGGCGCGTTTCCCTATCCGGTCGCCAAGCACGGTTTGATTGGCCTGACGCGTTCGCTGGGCGTGGAGTACGCCAGTCAGGGCATTCGCATTAACAGCATTTCTCCGGGTTTGATCATGACGCCCGCCGCTGAAGCCTGGCTGGCAAGCTGTCCCGATCCGCAAGCCGAACGTGAACGGCAGGCCGCTTTGCTACCGTGCAAACGTATTGGTGAACCGCAGGAAGTGGCATATACCGCGCTGTTTCTCGCCTCGGACGAAGCGCGCTTCATCAATGCCACCGATATCCTGGTTGATGGCGGACGCAGCCAGATTTATCACGAGTAATAAATGATATTTTTATCGGGTCGCCATTCATGGCGACCACGCTTAATCTAACCCTCAATCACCGGAATCTCATCCAGTTGGGTAAAGATCGCCATCCCCCGCTCCTTGCCAATCCGCACATCGTTATCAGCCCCCTGCGACGCGCCCGGAATGCGTAAAATAGCATCGCAACAGTGAATCAAACGATGCGCCACCGGATAGAGAAAAGATTCACTGATTTCATCGCCAATTTTCTGCGAACCGGCGGCGCTCGCCAGCGGCAACGCCAGCCACTCACCGATCACCGGCGTATGTCCGCGCTGGTAGACCTGCAGGGCAATCTGGTCTAATTTCTTAATGTTTTCATGAATTAACACTTGATTGCCGTTGGTGCCGCTGCGTACGGGCCCTGCTATAAGAATCAACATTGCGTTTCTCCAAAAATTCGATGGTGTGGGCAAGCGTTTTTTTGCACGATTTGCCCGGCGATAGGTGACAAAATCTACGCTAACATGCATAATCGTGCAGATACAAGCAAAAACATGAATGAGAAAATAATGCTCTCCAGCCAACGTAAACAGTACATCCTCGCCATTCTGAGCGAAGAAAAACAGGTGATGTCGAGCGAGCTTAGCCAGCGCTTTGCGGTGTCAGAGGACTCAATTCGCCGCGATTTGCGTGAGCTAGCCGCCGAAGGATTACTGCAACGTGTACACGGCGGTGCGCTGCCGGTTTCTGCCGCTATTGCACCGTTTGAAACACGCAAAAGCGTGCAGATTAGCTCTAAACGCCTTATCGCGCAGAAAGCGGTCCAGCTAATCCAGCCCGGTCAGGTAGTGATTATCGATGGCGGCACTACCACCGCCGAGATGGTGAAAATGCTGCCGCCAGATCTAGCATTTACCGTGGTGACGCACAGCCCAAGCATTGCCGTGGCGCTGGTGGATTATCCACAGGTTGACGTGATCATGATTGGCGGCCTGCTCTATCGCCATTCGGTGGTGGCGGTGGGTGCGGCGGTGCTGGAAGGCATTGCGCGGATTAATGCCGATCTGTTCTTCATGGGCGTGACCGGCGTGCACAAAACGGCGGGATTAACCACTGGCAACTACGAAGAGGCCGGGGTGAAACGTGCGCTTTCCGCACGCGCGGCGGAAACGGTGGTAATGGTGTCGAATGAGAAGCTGAATTCCGCTTCGGCGTTTGCCATCGGCGAATTATCACTGGCCAGCACCTTGATCGTTGATGCTCAACCCGATGACGAAATGTGCCAACTGCTGCGGAAAAAGCACATAACTGTGCTGTAAACGGCTATTCTTCGCTGCTGAAGAAACGTTCTGCCACTAGATAATCAGGAGCTTAATAAGATGTCTGAGAATCCCACCATCGCCCTTATTGGACCGGGCGCGATTGGCACTACCATCGCGGCAGCGCTGCATGAAGCTGGACGCACGCCCACGATTTGCGGGCGTACCGCACATCCGCAGCTGGAGTTGCGTCACGACAGCGGCAAAATTATTGTTCCCGGCCCGGTGCTCACCAATCCCGCCGAGATCGCGCAACCGTTCGATCTGGTGTTTGTGGCGGTGAAAACCACCCAGGTTGAGGATACCGCGCCATGGCTGGCGGCGCTGTGTGATGAAAATACCGTGGTGTGCGCGCTGCAGAATGGCGTGGAGCAGAAAAGCCAACTCGCGCCCTATGTCAATGGCGCGATCGTGCTGCCGTCGGTGGTGTGGTTCCCGGCCCAGCGCGAACCGGACGCCTCGGTGTGGCTGCGCGAAAAGCCGCGCCTGACACTGCCGGAAACGCCGCACGCTGAGTTGGTGGTTGCGGCACTGCGCGACACGCGCTGCGCGGTCGATCTCTCCGCCGATTTCCTGACCATTGCCTGGCGCAAACTGCTGCAAAACGCGGTTGCCGGTTTGATGGTGCTGTCGAATCGTCGTGCGGGCATGTTCCAGCGCGACGACATCAGTGCGCTGGCGCTGGCCTATTTGCAGGAGTGCCTGACGGTAGCACGCGCTGAAGGTGCCGCGTTAAAAGATGAGGTGCCGCAGGAGATTGTAGAACGCTTCCACCGCGCACCGACTGATTTAGGCACCTCGATCCTTGCCGACCGCCAGGCCGACCGTCCGCTGGAGTGGGATATCCGCAACGGCGTCGTGCAGCGTTATGGTCGGGCGCGCGGTATTCCCACGCCAATCAGCGATGTGATTGTGCCGCTGCTGGCGGCCGGTAGTGAGGGGCCGGGCTGATTATCTACATTCACGGTCGCCATCCATGGCGACCTCCCTCAACCGTCCCATCTACCCGTGTTTTATCCTGCCAACTTGCGAGATGTTAAAATCTTTACTAGGGTTTGCGCTTCTTCTGCCTCTTATAGCTTTCTTTTCCATTTATGAAATTACGGCTGCGAAAGCTATAAGATCGCGCCATTTTCTCAACTGGGGAATTTATGAGCACAGGAACGGATACAACACACTCAGCCACAGCCAGTGGCTTAACCGTTGATGACATCACCGTTATCGACAACAAATTGCTGAAACGCGCGGTCGGTGCCGCCGCATTGGGTAATGCGATGGAGTGGTTTGACTTCGGCGTTTACAGCTATCTCGCCGTGATCATTGGCCAGGTCTTCTTCGCCGATGCCAGCGCTGCCGCGCAGCTGATCGCTTCGTTCGGTACTTTCGCCGCGGCGTTTTTAGTGCGCCCGATTGGCGGCATGGTGTTTGGTCCACTCGGCGACCGCATTGGACGTCAGAAGGTATTGGCGTTAACCATGATCATGATGTCGATCGGTACGTTCTGTATCGGTCTGATTCCGAGCTATGCCAGCATTGGTATCGCTGCGCCGATTCTTCTGCTGCTGGCGCGCTTGCTGCAAGGGTTCTCCACCGGTGGTGAATATGGCGGTGCCGCGACCTTTATCGCGGAATACTCCACCGACAAACGTCGCGGCTTTATGGGTAGCTTCCTTGAGTTTGGTACGCTGGGTGGCTATCTGCTGGGCGCCAGCCTGGTGACAGCAATGATCGCTTTCTTACCGCATCAAACCATGATGGATTGGGGCTGGCGTGTGCCGTTCTTCCTCGCCGCGCCGTTGGGTCTGTTCGGTTTGTATATCCGCTTAAAGCTGGAAGAGACGCCCGCGTTTAAAGATCACATGGATAAGCGCGAAGAGATGGAGCACAACAAGCCGCGCCTGAGCGTGTGGCAGATGCTGCGCGATCAGCGTAAACCGCTGCTGAAATGTATTGGTCTGGTGCTGTTGTTCAACGTCTCCAATTATATGCTGACCGCCTATATGCCGAGCTATTTAACCGGCGTGCTGGGAATGAGTGAATTATCCGGCCTGATGTTGGTGATGGTGATTATGTTTATCATGATGCCGCTGACGTTAATGTGGGGATATCTCACCGACCGCATTGGTCGCCGTCCGGTGATTGGTTTAGGCGCGTTGGGCTTAATCGTGCTGGCGATTCCGAGCTACATGTTGATTGGTTCCGGCAATATGCTACTGGTGTTTGCCGGACTGGCGATTCTGGGCTTATTGCATACTTGTTTCAGCGGCACCATGCCGGCAACGTTACCGGCGCTATTTGTCACCGATATTCGTTATAGCGCGCTGGCAATTGGTTTTAACTTATCGGTTTCGCTATTTGGTGGCACCACGCCGCTGATTACCGCCTGGCTGGTGGATACCACGCACAATAATCTGATGCCGGCGTATTACATGATCGGTGCCGGGATTATTGGTTTGCTGACGGTTTTAACCTTGAGTGAAACGGCCCGCAAACCGCTGAAAGGTTCATCGCCTGCGGTGGCAACAGAAGCGGAAGCGCATCGTTTGATCGATAAATTGCGTAAACGCAAGGTCAAGCATAAACCGGCTTAGGTTCGAGTCGGCATTAACAAGGGCCGCAGTCCTGCGGGATTTAAAGCGATTTTGAGTTAAGAATACGCACGACTGCTGCAGCGCGGATGTCGCCTCAACATCCACGTTGCAGCAACTATGCATTAACCTGACTCACCATCGCTACAAACCCCGTAGGGTCGCCATTCATGGTGACCTGGTGCGCATCAATGCGCACCCTACGAAAAACACGTTCGGGCACTGCCATCACAGACGGCGCTGTTGCGCGCCATCCGCAGCGCCGAGCGCAGAGTGACGGCCAGGATGAGCCGACAGGACGTCGGCGAAAGCGCGGCATGAGCCAGGAAGGCGAATCCGCGCGGTCCGTCAGGACGGAGCGATAAGCGAGGGAATAGCGAGGACGCCGCAGGCGCGGATTGCTAAGGTCCGCGCCTTCGGACCTTAGCCCGGCCGCCTGCTTCCAGCATTCTGAAACTACCAGATGCTTAGCGGGCGGAACCCCTGCGATGCCAGCGCGCTGCACATCTGACAAACATCACGCCTTTTTGGCGACCTCATCTAACCGAAGCGTAAAAATCCCCCGCTTATTCGATAATTTCTTAAACCCACCTGAAATCCTCTCGCGCGCGCCAGAAAACGCCAAAATATCGACTATGATTTGTTGTCCGACCTAACTTTCATCCCAAATTATTTATCGTTTTCAGCCAGTAGCGAATCGCTTGATGTCGTCCATTGCCCCTGCGTGGGCTAAACGAGGCAATTGAATGGAATTCAGATCATTTGAAAAATCCTGGGGCGCTGAAATTCTTGCTGATGACAGCGTCCGTTTTCGTGTTTGGGCACCAGGGCAGCAGCACATCACCTTAAGACTTGCCGATAACGACACCGCCATGCTCGACGCAGGCGACGGTTGGTTTGAGCTGCAAGTCAGCGGCGTGGCGCCCGGTGCAGAGTATAACTTTGTGCTGGACGATGGCACGGTGGTGCCGGATCCCGCCGCGCGTGCGCAAAAGGCTGATGTTAACGGCCCTTCACTGGTGGTCGATCCGCAAAGCTATCGCTGGCAGCACACCGAATGGCAAGGTCGTCCATGGCATGAAACGGTGGTGTATGAAATGCACATCGGTACCTTCACGCCCGAAGGCACCTTCCAGGCGGCGATAGCTAAATTGCCGTGGCTGGCCGAATTAGGCATCACGCAGCTGGAAGTGCTGCCGGTGTCGCAGTTTGGTGGCAATCGCGGTTGGGGCTACGACGGCGTGCTGCTCTACGCTCCGCATGCGGCTTACGGATCGCCGGATGATTTCAAAGCCTTTATCGATGCCGCGCACGCGCACGGTTTGTCGGTGGTGCTGGATATCGTGCTAAACCACTTTGGCCCGGAAGGCAACTACCTGCCGCTGCTGGCGCCGGCGTTTTTCCACCAGGAACGCATGACGCCGTGGGGCGCAGGCATTGCATATGATGTCGATGCTGTGCGGCGCTACATTGTCGAAGCACCGCTCTACTGGCTGCAGGAATTTAATCTTGATGGCCTGCGTTTTGATGCCATTGACCAGATTGAAGACAGCTCCAGTAAGCATGCGCTGATTGAGATTGCCGAACGCATCCGTCAGGAAATACCCGAGCGCCCTATTCATCTCACCACCGAAGATTGCCGCAACGTTATCTTCCTGCATCCGCGTGACAAACAGGGCAACGCGCCGCTGTTTACCGGTGAGTGGAACGATGATTTCCACAACGCGGTGCACGTGTTTGCAACCGGTGAAACTCATGCCTATTACGAAGATTTCGCCGACGTGCCGGAGAAGCTGGTGGCGCGAGTGCTGACTGAAGGCTTTGCTTATCAGGGCGAACTTTCACCGCAGAGTGGGCAGCGGCGCGGCGTGCCGAGCGCCAGCCAGCCGCCGGTGGCGTTTGTTGATTTCATCCAGAACCATGATCAGGTGGGTAACCGCGCGCAGGGCGATCGTTTGCTCAGCCTGGCGGGCAGCGATCGCACCAAAGTGCTGCTGGCGACGCTGCTGCTGTCGCCGCATATTCCGCTGCTATTTATGGGCGAAGAGTATGGGGAAACGAATCCTTTCCTGTTCTTCACCGATTTCCACGGCGATCTAGCCAAAGCGGTGCGTGAAGGGCGCGCGAAGGAGTTCACCGGGCACGCCGGGCATGACGAAGAGGTGCCGGATCCCAACGCCGAGCAGACCTTTGCCCGCTCAAAACTTGACTGGGATAAGTTACAAACGCCTGAAGGCCAGAGCTGGCTGGCGCTCACGCGCGAGCTGCTGGCGCTGCGTCAGCAATATATCGTGCCGCTGCTGGCCGATGCGGGCGGCAACAGCGGCAAGGTGCTCGCCACCGCTGAAGGCTTTGTGGCCGTCAGCTGGCATTTCCCACAAGGCGAACTGTCGCTGGCGCTGAATATCGGCAAGCAGACGCAACCTTTACCCGCCACGCCAGGTCGCACGATTTTCGCCTGGCCGCAAGAAACTGAAGCATTATCACAAAACGCCATCGTGGTGCGTTTGGATCAGGGAGCAACAAGATGAGTATTCCAACCGCGACGTATCGCATTCAGTTTCGCAACGGCATGACGTTTGATCGCGCCGCGGCGCTGGTGCCCTATCTGCAACGCCTTGGCATCAGCCATCTTTACGCGTCGCCGATATTTAGCGCCACCGCCGAATCCACCCACGGTTACGACGTCATCGATGCCAATGAGATCGAACCGGCGATTGGCGGCCGCGACGGCTTTAATCGTCTGGTTGAGGCGTTGCAGGACGCGGAGATTGGCTTGATTCTCGACATCGTGCCAAACCATATGGCGGCCTCGCTGGAGAATGCCTGGTGGCGTGATGTGATCGAGTATGGCGAGAGCAGCCGCTATGCCAATCATTTTGATATCGACTGGACGCGCCGCCTGACGCTGCCGTTTCTCGGCGACAGCTTCGAGAACGTGCTGGAAAACGGTGAGCTGAGCATTAAAGCGCATCCGCAAACTGGCCATCCCGCGTTGGCGTATTACGACAGCTTTTACCCGCTGACGCCCGCCAGCTGGCAGGATCGCGCCGACGAGGTGCTGGCGATGACTGAAGCCAAAGCGATTGCTGAACTGCATGAGCAGCAGCCGTGGCGTTTGATGAGCTGGCGCGATGCACGCAGCGAGCTCTCTTATCGCCGCTTCTTTGAGATCACCGGTCTGGTCGGCGTGCGCGTTGAAGATGAAGCGGTGTTTGCCGATTCCCACCGGCTGATTCTTGAACTGGTGCGCTCGGGCGCGGTCAGCGGCCTGCGCGTCGATCACGTTGATGGCCTTGCCGATCCACAAGGCTATTTGCGCCAGCTGCGCCAGGCCACCGGCCCGGATTGCTATATCACGGTAGAAAAGATCCTCGCCGAAGGGGAAAAGATCCCTGACGATTGGCCGATTTCCGGCACCACCGGCTACGAATTTATTGCCGCGCTGTCGCACGCGCTGGTGGATGATTCGCAGATCGACACGCTGCATCTCGCCTATGAAGCCACCACCGGACAACGCAACGACGTTGAAGGCGGACTGCGCGTGGCGCGTGAATTGATGGTTGACCGCAATTTCGCCGGTGAGTTTGCGCGTCTGCTTAAGCTGGCGACGCAGATTGCCGGTTCCGAACATCGCAACCTTGGCGAAGCGGAACTGCACGTCGCACTGCGCGAAATCCTCATCGCCTTCCCGGTGTATCGCACCTACGGCCAGCAGGACGGCATGCCGCTTGAGGGCGAAGAGCTGCTGCAACAGGTGCTGGAAACGGTGAAAAACAGCGCGTCGCCAACGGTGTTGAGTTTGCTGCAGGCGATGCTGCTGGGCGCGGTTTCTGAAGAGAGCGAAAAAGACGCGCACGAATTCCGCATGCGCTTCCAGCAGCTGACCGGACCGCTGATGGCGAAATCGGTGGAAGACACGCTGTTCTTCCGCAATCACGTCGCGTTAGCCATCAATGAAGTGGGCGCAGAACCGCTGCCGCACGTCTTCTCGCTGGCGCATTTCCACAGTGAGATGCAAACGCGGCTGCAACAGCAGCCCGATGGCATCTCATCCACCTCAACCCACGACACCAAGCGTGGTGAAGATGCGCGTGCGCGGCTGTATACGCTAAGCGAAGCCCCCGCGCTGTGGGCGGAACACGTAGCGCGCTGGCGGCAGATTAATCAGGCGCAGGTAGTGGAACTGGACGATGGCGCCGCGCCGGAACCGGCAGTGGAATGGATGCTGTATCAGGCGTTAGCCGGCGTGTGGCCGACCACCTTGCAGCCGCAGGATGCCAGCCAACTCGAAGAGCGCTTTATTCCTTTTGTCGAAAAAGCGTTACGCGAAGCCAAACTGCGCACCGACTGGGCAGAGAGCAACGAAGCCTACGAAAAAGCGGTGCTGGATTACGCGCGTCATCTGCTTTCACCGGCCAATCAGTTGTTCCTCAGCGATTTCAGCCACGCGTTGCAACCGTTTATTCAGGCCGGATTAATCAATAGCCTGACGCAAACGGTAATTAAACTCACCGCGCCGGGCGTACCGGATATCTATCAGGGTAGCGAAGCGCTGGATTTCAGTCTGGTCGATCCCGACAACCGCCGCACGCCGGACTTCGCGCTGCTGGAGCAGCAGCTGGAAGAGTCCGCTTCGCCCGACTTCAACGACGCGCAAAACTGGCTGAGCGGCAAACTGAAACAACAGGTGATTGCACGCCTTCTGCATCTGCGCCGCGATTATCCGCAGCTGTTCCGCGTGGGCGATTATCAGCCGCTAGACGTCAGCGGCGAGCATCAGGAGAAAGTCATCGCCTTTGCGCGTCAGGACAGTAATCACGCGCTGCTGGTGATTCTGCCGCGCCTGAGTTTTGACAACGCGCAGTGGACGCAAACCGAAGTGGTACTGCCCGAGTCACTCGCCCATCGCCACTATCGCAACTTATGGAGTGGCGAAACCGTGACGATTGGCGATTACATCGCGCTGGATGAGGCGGCCTCAAGTGCGCCGTTAGTGCTGCTGAGCAGCTGATGCATTACCCGATTAATCTGTGTGGAGAATAATGGATGACAAGTAAGCCTCTAGAAATTACAGCAGGTTCGGGACAAGTGCTTGGCGCTAACTATGATGGCCAGGGCGTGAACTTTGCGCTGTTTTCGGCCTGCGCTGAGCGGGTCGAACTGTGTTTGTACGATGAGAGCGGCGAAAACGAAATCGCCCGCTTCGATTTGCCGGAATACACCCATGAAGTGTGGCACGGCTACATTCCCGGCTTGCAGCCCGGCGCGCTCTATGGCTATCGCGTACACGGCCCGTACGAGCCGGAAAATGGCCATCGCTTTAACCCTAACAAACTGCTGCTCGACCCTTACGCACGCGAACTGGCGGGCGAATTGCAGTGGGACGAGTCGCACTTCGCGTATGACCTGCTGCATGAAGATAAGGATTTGAGTTTCGATACCCGCGACAGCGCACCATTTACGCCCAAATGTGTGGTCATCGATCCCAATGAATTTGACTGGCAGGATGCTAATCGACCGAATATTCCGTGGTCGAAAACGGTCATTTATGAGGCCCACGTTAAAGGTTTTAGTCAGCTTAATCCGGCGGTACCCGAAGAGATGCGCGGCACTTACGACGGTTTAAGCAATCAGGCTTCGATCGATTACATCAAAAGCCTGGGCGTAACCACCGTGGAGCTGCTGCCGGTGCACGGTTTCCCGGACGATCAGCATCTGCTGGATCGCGGTCTGAAAAACTTCTGGGGTTACAACACGCTGGCGTTCTTCGCCCCGGCCACGCGCTACTTTGGTCCGCGCGGGATTCAGGGCTTCCGCGATATGGTGCGCGCCTTCCACGATGCTGGCCTCGAAGTGATCCTCGACGTGGTTTACAACCACACCGCCGAAGGCAATGAACTCGGCCCCACGTTGTCGTTTAAGGGCATCGATAACTACTCTTATTACCGCACGCTGCCGGATCAGCATCGCTACTACATCAATGACACCGGTACCGGTAACACCGTGAATACGTCGCATCCGCGCGTGCTGCAGATGATTTTGGATTCGCTGCGTTATTGGGCCGAATCCATGCACGTTGATGGCTTCCGTTTCGATCTCGGCACCGTACTGGGCCGTGAACCGGAAGGCTTTGACCAGCGTAGTGGCTTCTTCGATGCCATCATGCAGGATCCAGTGTTGTCCAAACTGAAACTGATCGGTGAGCCGTGGGATATCGGGCCGGGCGGTTATCAGGTTGGCGGCTTCCCGCCGGGCTGGGCGGAGTGGAACGATAAGTATCGCGATACGGTGCGTGAGTACTGGAAAGGTGACATGGTCACTAATGACTTCGCCGCGCGCCTGCTCGGTTCTGGCGATCTCTACGATCAGCGCGGTCGCCGTCCCTGGTCCAGCATTAACTTCCTTACCGCGCATGATGGCTTCACGCTCAACGATTTGGTTTCGTACAACGAGAAACACAACGAAGCCAACGGTGAAGATAATAATGACGGCCATAACGAGAACCGTTCGTACAATTACGGTGCGGAAGGCCCGACGGACGATGAAGGCATCAACGCGGTACGTGAGCGGCAGAAACGCAACTTCCTCGCCACGCTGCTGTTCTCGCACGGCACGCCGATGTTGCTGGCGGGTGATGAGTTTGGTCGCAGTCAACTCGGCAACAATAACGGCTACTGCCAGGACAGCGAAATTTCCTGGCTGCATTGGGAAAACCTGCCGCCTTCTGCTGATGCGCTGCGCGACTTTACCCGACATATTCTGGCGTTACGCGCTCAACAACCGCTGCTGCGGCGTGAAAGCTGGCGCGATGGTATGGAAATCAAATGGTTTAACGCCGGTGGCGGCTTCCAGCAGGATGATCAATGGGACGATGGCACCACGCTCGGGGTGTATCTCGGTCGCCCGGATTTAGAGCCGGAGGAAGGCATCTGGCATGACGTGTTGATGCTGTTTAATCCGTATGAAGGCAATGTGCCGTTCAGTATTCCACAGTTTGGTGAAGGCGGCTGGGTGCTGGAGCTTTCGACGTCTGACAGCGTTGAGAAAGGGTTAGTGATTACCAAGGAGAAGGATTTCGAGCTGGAAGGCCGCAGTATGGCGCTGTTCCGCAGGCCGTAATTATATAAATTTGCGCAATAAACTGCGCCGCTACAGAAGCATGCATGCATTCGTAGCGGCGCGATTTGTGTTATCAGAAATTAACTTTCACGCCCACCATCGCGCTGGTATCGCTGTAACCCTTATCCCCCATCTGCTGACCCATATTGCCCCAAAGATTAACGGTTTTATTCAGCTTCGCATCGACACCCACTTTCACTTCACCGAGGTTACGCGCTCCGGCTTGCTGCACGCTGATGCCATTCATGCTGCTGCCAAAGGTTTCGGTGTTGTGCACCCAGTTGGCTTCGATAAACGGCTCGAAGGTGCGGTTTTTACCATCATCAATGGCATTGTGGCCTTTGATGTAAGCGCGAACACCCAGACGCGTTTGCAGGTTGTTGTCGCCTTCACCCACCACGCGCGTGCCGTTTTGCTCTTGATGATCCTTCGCTTTCACGCCCATCCAGGTCGTCTGCGCCTTCGGCTGCAGATAGACGCTGGAACGCTCGCTCATCTCCGCGACTTTGAAGCTGTAACCGGCTTCCACTGACGCGGTGATGCCTCTCGATTTGTAGCTCTCTTCCGCGATGCCATCACCTTTCACGCTGTTATCAAACCAGTTGTAGAGCATCCAGCTGTCTACATAAGCTCCGGTCTTGTCAGCGTTGTCCTGCAACCAGGTCGCGTAAACGCCCGTGCTGTAACCGTGCACCTGACCTTTTGCGGTGTAACCCGTCACGTTGGAGTGTGTGTTACTTTGCGCATTAGCGTAGCCGCCCATGACACCCAGATGGAAGCGGTCCGCACCATTACTGCTCCACTGGGCGATATCGCCGCCTAACTGCATCACATAACGGTTACCGGTGGATTTCAGCTGGCCGGAACTATCGCTGAAGCGCGTGTGTCCACCTGCGTTACGCAACCACAAGCTGGTGGCGTGTTTCTTACCGTCTGCGCCAATGTAGTGGGTCTCACCCAGACGATCATCCAGCGAGGTGGTAAATAAGGTATTCGCCGCAGCAAGGTTAGCCGCATAACTGCCCGCTTCCGGACGCGTAATCGGGAAGCCTTTAACCGGCTTGCCCACATCGCCCGCATTACCTGAGCCACTGCCTGGCGTGCCGGTATCATCGCCTGGCGTGCCGGAGCCGTTGTCAGGATCGCCAGGATTAACCGGATTGCTGCCTGGATTGCCCGGTGCCACGTTGTTGCTGTTGCTCTCCAGTACCCATTTATTGGCATCCTGCACCAGATGATAATCGTAAGCACCGGCCACAATACGGCCCTGCTGGGTGAACGTACCGTTTACGTTGCCATCGACGAGAATCAGCTCGATACCATCGATGGTTTGCGCGCCGATGCCGCCGGCGTTCTGCACCACCACGTTGCTGTTACCGTTGTAATCACCGGTGATGTGCAGATGATCGGTCTCTGAGTGGTCATCCATCAGATGGGTTTTGAAGTCGATGGTACCGTTGGTGCTGTTCAGGCTGCTCAAGGTCACCTGGCTAAAGCCGGTGCCGGGCGCGGTCATATTCAGCGTGGCGTTATTCAGCGTCAGATTATCCACCGCAGAGCTCGACGTAACATTCCACTGGCTGCCATTCGCCAGGTTCAGATTTTCCAGTGAGCTGGTCGCACCACTCCAGACGGAGTTGTTATCGAGGTTGATGATGTTAGTCGCGGTGTTGGCGCGATCGATGATGACATCACCGTTAAATACTGAGCCGTTATCACCGGTCAATGTCACATTGCTCACCGTGCCGCTATTGCCAATGCCTGCGGATAACAGCGTCGCGCCGGTTAATGCGGTGCCGGAAGTGGTGACTTTGGTATCGGCAGTGCCGGAAACCACCATTGCACTACCTTCACTCGCAGTAACCGCGCTGTTGCTCAGCGACACGGTGTTGTTGCTGACCGCATCAGACTGGAACAGCATACCCGCACTGTTCGCGCCGGTGAGCGTGATCTGTGAATTGGTTAAATCGACGCGGTTGTCACCATCACGCATCCCCATCCAGATACCCGAAGACAAAGCTGCGCCATCCTGACCCGCGATATTCACGCTGACACGGTCGCCCCTCAGCGTTCCACCCTTAAGAACAGCCAACCCATCAGCATTACTAACGTGGTTGAATTCAACATTATCCAATTCAACCAGGGCGCCTTCGCTAACGCGAACGCCGAGTAAATTTCCACGTGTACTGTTGACCTGGACATTCTTCAAGCTGGCTAATCCACCAGTATAACGGGCTGCCACTGCGGCTCCTAAGCTCGTCAAATCGTTGGTCACCATCGTATCAGGCGCCTCAAGGCCATTATTATTAATAACGGTATTAAACGCTGTTACTGTGCCTGATGTTGCTGCAAGACCCAGAGCTGAGGTATTTATCGTCGCGTTACGAATGTTTACTTCACTGCCCGCATTTAGTGCCTGAACGGAAGTGGTGGGTCCGGAGGTAGTAATTGTGCCGTTATCATAATTCACTACCGCTCCGCTGCCGCTAGCACGTAATCCATAAGAGTTAATTCGGTCGGTAAAAATGGTTGTGTTGGTTAAATTGACCGTGCCACCGTTCTGCGCCATTACCGCTTCTGAAGAAGACCCAGTCGTGCTTATTTTGCTGTTAGTAATATCTATTTGACTTCCAGCTCCTGTCGCATAGGCACCTAATGCCAGATGTCCGGAAGTTGCGAGTGTGCTGCCATCGATGGTGATTTTTCCGCCTCTTGATGCGTAGGCAGAATGACCGCGTTCACCTGAAGTGCTGGCAATGGTGTCGCTAAGATTAATATTGCCATTAGAACCTTGCGAAACCAGACCATAGGCCGATGATGTAATTGAACTATTGCTGAGCGTGGCTGAGCCATCAACAACATGTACACCGTAGCTCGATGAGCCGCTGGTGTTGATATGGACGCCATCCGCATTAATGTTGCTGTTGTTTTGCGACATCATGCCCTGCGCAGAGGACCCCGAGGTCTTAATTTCAGTGTTCTTCAGCGTGATGGTTGCGCCCGTATTTGCCATCGCACCCACACCGGCGGTGCCGCTGGTGGTCAGCGAACCGTTGGTAAAGGTGATCGAACCCTTATTCGATGCGCTCAAGCCGCGCCCGCTTTCACTGTTGTTTGCGGTCGAGACGATATCCTGTCCGTCGTAGTTTAAGATTGCACCGTTGGCGATAATCGCCGCGGCGAATACGTTGCTGACAGGTAATGTGACAGCGACAGCCATCGCCAGGCCAGAGAGCACCGCTGTTTTCCGCGCTGCACTGCCCATCGCATTACCCGAAGATTGGGATTTAACTTTGCCTTTGGCCAGCTCAGAGGCCACCACATAACGCTGCGTTGCAGCATGCCAAATCACGCGGAATATTTTATTCATGGGACTTTACTCTCTCTAAGTTCAGAAACTTTCACGATTTCCGAAATGATAGAGAGCGGGTCTGTAAGGCAATATCGGAGGGAGCGCGGAGTTTTGTAGTCCTTTACTTATTCAATGCAATACAGCGCTGGTATCCGGCAAAAATGTTAAAAATTAGCGTGATAACCAGTTGAAGACTTAAACCCTGAATAAAAAAATTAACTAATTTCCTCAATCTGCCGATGGTTATTAATCTGCCCTCTTCCCTACGCGGCTTTTGCCGGGACGCTTTAAGATTAAGGATAATAAAATGAACATCTCTCAACGTCTGTTTGCCACCTTTTCCATACTGTTTGGCGCCATCATCCTGCAAGCGATACTCGCCATTTCCTTACTCTCTGGTTTTCAGGATCGCTTTGAATATGTACAGGCCAATGCGATTCCCTCGATCAAAGATCTGGGGAAACTGATTGATGGCAGTAACCAGTTGGCGTTAACGCTCTACAAACACAAAAGCCAGACCGACGACAGCAAAATGCCGGCTATTGAGGACGAGATCCAGAAACAGCTGGCGGATTTGAAGGCGCAGACCGATTACTACATGGCGCACGATATCTCCAGCGATGAAGATAAGCGCTTGACCGAAGTCGCTTATGCCAATATTCAGCACGTCACCGCCGCACTGGCGCCGTTTATCACCGCCTCGCGTGCGCATCAAAATGATATCAGCCTCAATCTGATTGATGGACAAACAGGTATCGGAGCCGCCATTCGCCAGCTGATTAGCGATTATCAAAAACAGCTGCAGCTGAATATCGCCATTGGCGATGAACTGCGCGCCACCAACCGCAGCACGTTCCACTCGGTGTTATGGACGACCATCACCGGCGTTATCGCCACCGTGCTGATTTTTGGCGTGCTGTCGCTGTTCACCGTATTGCGTATCCGTCGCAGCTTGTCTGCTGCGGGCAAAGTGATGATGACTGCCAGCGAAAACCTCGATTTGACGCTGAAAGCAGATGAGAGCCGTCGTGATGAAGTGGGCAACATGGCGCACTCGTTTAACGTCCTGATGGATCGCGTATCAGGCGCGCTCTCCTCGGTGCGTCAGGCGTCACAATCAGTGAGCAGCGCATCGGTACAGATTTCCGCGGGCAATGAAGATCTCTCATCACGCACCGAGCAACAGGCGGCATCGCTGGAGCAGACCGCGGCCAGCATGACCGAGCTGAGTGAAACCGTGCGTCAAACCGCGGATAACACGCGCCAGGCCAGTCAGCTTGCCGCTAACGCCAGCGGATTGTCGGAGAAGAGCAGCACATCACTGACCACCATGCTTTCAACCATGGATAACATTCGTGGTAGCTCGCGCAAAGTGACGGAAATCGTCTCGATCATTGAAGGCATCGCCTTCCAGACCAACATTCTGGCGCTGAACGCTGCCGTTGAAGCCGCACGTGCCGGTGAACACGGCAAAGGCTTCGCCGTAGTCGCCGGTGAAGTGCGCAACTTGTCGCAACGTTCAACCACCGCCGCGCACGAAATCAAAACGCTGATCGAAGAGTCACATCGTCTGACCGAAGCCGGTGCTGCGCAGGCCAGCGACGTAGGCCGTAATATGAGCGTGATGAACGATGCCATTCATCAGGTAAGTCAGTTGGTGGAAGAGATTGCCGCTGCCGCAGTAGAGCAGAGTCAGGGCATCGTGCAGGTGCAGCAAGCGGTGAATCAGATGGACGACGTTACGCAGCAGAACGCCGCGCTGGTGCAAGAAGCCTCTGCCGCTTCGCAATCGCTGCAGGAGCAGGCCGGGAATTTGAATCAACTGGTGGGTAAATTCCATGTCGCGGCGGCTGGCGAAGTTCAGCAAAAGCAGGCTGTGGTGCGTACGGCTTCATTCGTTAAACCCTCGCGCGTTGCGGTGGTGAATGATGCGGATTGGCAGAGTTTTTAAGCTGATTTAGCCGGTGCGCAAAAATGTGCACCCTACGAAAACGCTGGGTCGCCAATCATGGCGACCACGCGGCCTTTGCCAGGCAAACGCTGCCATAATCTCCCTAAACTCTCCAATAGTTAACCCGCTATTAGTGGTTCCACTCCTCTCTTTTGAACAAAAAATAGCGTTCATCACGTTGTAATCTGGCCGCCTGTAATTCAGGGAGGATGATTATGGATACGGTTGAGCAGCTTAATGGGACGTACTTCTATGCTGGACGTTCGAATCTAACGAGCAGTGAACTCCTTTTTATGATTTTTTGTGAAAAGGTTGTCGAACAATATGGACTGGGTGTTGCTGATTTTTCAGCTGTTGCGGCTATCGTTTCAGGTAGAAATAACTTATCAACGAGAGGGAAGATTGGTGGTAATACCACGAAAGGAACTTCCTATGCCTCTAAGGCTTCACGAGCCGTATTCAAGAAAGCTAAATTCCCTTATGGGATTGAACTTCCAACATGGTTAGGGGGTTATACCCCATGGACTGCAAGGAAAATCTATGTAAGGAATATTGGCACTTTTGTGGGGCGAACCGTTCCACTACTCGGTGTCATTATACTCGCTGCCGATATATCCCAAATAGTTTACTGTACAATCAGGGACTACAACTTTATTGTCTCAGAAGCAGATAAAATATGGTAAGTAATATCGAACAGCAAATATATGATTTCATTCGGCCGTATGCCGGAACCTATTTGTTCAACATTAGAAAAGTGATTCTTACCCATGAGACTGATCTCGATACCGATCTGAGTATTGATGAGTATGAGGTTGAGGAGTTAATGAAAGAGTATTTTACGAAATTTAACGTTGACCCCGCTGGTTTCGATATCAAAGTTTATTACCCAGACATCCCATTTTCCTGGAATCCTTTTAAGAAAACTATTCCAGTTCAGGTTCCCGACTTTACGATAGGAATGTTAATAGAGTCCGCTAAAGCAGGCTGTTGGTTATATAAATAATACAAGGAGAATTGACATGGCAGTTCCAGTTCATATGTGGATTAAAGATGATGGCGGTGCTGTAATTCGTGGTGGTTCTGATGTGATGAACCGAGAAGGGAGTATCGAGCTGAGAGGTATTCACCATAATCTCAGTATTCCCACGGATAACAGCTCCGGCAAGCTGACTGGTACCAGGCAACATGCTCCGTTTCAGTTCGAGAAGGAAATTGATTCTGCCTCCCCTTATCTTTACAAGGCAGTCGCCACAGGCCAGACGCTGAAAGCTGCGGAACTCAAATGGTACCGCATCAGCGATGCCGGTCAGGAAGAAGAGTACTTCAACATATTAATGGAAGACGTAAAGGTCATATCGATATCGCCGATCATGCATGACACGCGTAATTGTCCAGGAACCGGGCATATGGAAAGCATTGCGCTGCGTTATGCGAAGATCACGTGGAAATATGTTGATGGAAACATTCAATTCAACGATGCATGGAACGAAAGGCCAACGGCATAATCAATGCGGAAATCCTGCGTGAGGATTTCCGCTGAGAATTAATCAGAATATCTTCACACCTTAAGCATTTTCACCGTGGCATCAATATCAATTTCATCTGCCGTGAAAATCAAAGTCGTTCCCTGAAAGGTGGTTACCGCCAGTTTTTTCAGTGAGCGCGTTTCATCCGGCTTAACGTCTGTTTTCGGCTTGATGCTATTCATCAGAATACCTACCGACAGCACGGTATTCTCTTTATCGATGCGCGTTTCAACCGGCACGTCTTCGCTGTAAACCACATAAGATTTGATCGAGGTGAGCTTCAGGCGCTCGCCGGCAATATAGATGTATTTGCTCTCAGGTGAGACCTTCACCGCATACGCGGACAAACCTTTGTTATTGGTGGTGGGTTCAAAGGTCACCGCCGCGTCTTTCTTAATCAGCTCAGGGTTAGCGACCTTAATCACATGGAAATAGCGGTTATCGCCATTTTCATCTTTGATAAATCCAAAACCTTTATCCTGAAACCAGGTTGTGATCGTTCCGTTCATCGCCATTGCCGCCTACCTAATCGTTATCTACTCAGTTTTTTCAGCGCGCAGTGTAAAGCACATTGCCTGCGCAGACCACGTCTTTGCTTTAAGTCTGGACGATAAATTTCGCCTGAGCGAATAGACACATGCCCGGATTCGCCAGTTGCCGCAAAATTCGCTATTATCCGCATCCCTTCGCCAGCCGGGCAGCCTGATGTCTACGATTATCGATACCTTTATTGCCCCGCAATGTCTTGAAGAGATTGAGATTCTCTACCAGGACGATCATCTGCTGCTGATCAATAAACCAGCTGGTCTGCTCAGCCTGTCGGGGAAGAATCCGCGCAATCTCGATTCTGTGCATCATCGGTTAGTGAAGCTTTTCCCCGGCTGCACGCTGGTGCATCGTCTGGATTTCGGCACATCAGGGTTAATGGTGATTGCCCGCAATAAGGCGATCAATGCCGCAATTTGCCAGCAGTTTAGCCAGCGCAGCGTGACCAAGATTTATCGTGCACTGTTGTGCGGGCATCTGCATGACGACGAAGGTGTGATTGACGCGCCGATTGCCAAAGATCCGACGCTATTTCCATTGATGTCAATTTGCCCAATCAATGGTAAGCCAGCTCGCTCACGCTATCGGGTAATTGAGCGCACTCATCACCTAATGGAAGATAGGACGTTCATGCCATTAACGCGGGTGGAACTTACGCCAGAGACTGGACGCACCCACCAGCTGCGTATCCACTGCCAGCTGTTGGGCCATCCGATTTTGGGTTGCGACCTGTATGGCGGTCTTATGCTGGCGGGGACCGAACACATCCCGCGTCTGATGTTACACGCCAGCGAGTTGAAGTTTGTTCATCCGGTCAGCGGCGAGTGCCTAAACGCCCGGTGTGCCTGCCCGTTCTGACAACGCAACCGGCGTTGTGCTTACCACATTAAATCATCAGGCACTTTGAAATCAGCGTACGGATCGTCTTCATCCTGAGCTTCCTGACTCAATGCACTATTCAACACGATGCTGTTCGCATCACGCTGTGCAATTTTATCGGCGACGCTGGCGGGAATAATCGCGTATTGGCTCATGCCTTTGCTATCGACGGCCAGGCGCGCAATCGCCAATCGGCCATTAATCAGTTGTGTCTGCGTTTGCTTATCGACGTCGATTTTTTTAATCAGATTATTGTCGGTGAAATTAAAACCAATATTGCCTTTAGAGATATCGATTTTGTTCATTTCAATCAGCTGCTTGACCTGCGCTTTGTACTCTTTCGATAACGCCGCTTGCTTTTGCTGTTCGCTCAACTGCTTATCACGCTCAAGCTGAGCCTTTTTGTTCTCTTCCACCGCTTCTCTGGCCTCACGAGCCTGAACGCGTGATTTCTTAGCGGTTCTCTGGACCTTGTCCATTTTTTTGCTGCTGACTAAGCCTGCTTTCAGCAGCTGCTCTTGTAAGGTGAGTTTTGCCATTGTCATGTCTTAACCGGTTAAAAATTTGTGGAAGAGTATACCTTTAATTGTAGAGCCTCTGCCAGGTTGAACAGGCTGGCTACAGTGAGCGCCGTTCATCCTCCTCTCCTCATCATGAAATTCCTTCATGTTCGATGAAATTAAATCACTTTTTTTCAACCAGTGACTCAGGCATAAAAGTACCATTGTTAATAACTTAAAATAATATCAAGCCTGCTGAATGAAAGTACCCTGCAAAAGCATTGGGAAATCCTGAAATTCAGCGACAGCAAGGCTTTATATTGGTAACCGGGATAGCAGACTAAAATGAACAACGCCTTTACTTTTACTGTTAAGAGCCTTCGTTTCGACGAAAATTACAACCCTTCTGGCAATACACGCATCACCACCAATTTTGCCAATTTGGCGCGTGGTGAGAAGCGTCAGGAGAACCTGCGCAACGCCTTAGTGATGATTGATAACCGTTTCAATTCACTGGCGCATTGGGACAACCCTAAAAGCGATCGTTACGCGGTTGAGCTAGAGATTATTTCTGCTGAGCTGAATCTGGGTGCTGAGGGCAACAACAGCACCTTCCCGGTGATCGAAATATTGAAAACCAATATCGTTGATAAAAAAACCAACGAACGCATTGAAGGGATTGTTGGAAATAACTTCTCTTCTTACGTGCGTGATTATGATTTCAGCGTTTTATTGTCTGAGCACAACAAGAACCATACTGAATTCCGCACGCCAGATAATTTTGGCGATCTGCATGGCAACATCTTCAAGCATTTCGTTAACTCAGAAGCTTACAAAGCGAATTTCAATAAAGCGCCGGTTATTTGCCTGAGCGTATCCAGTAAAAATACCTATTACCGCACCGGTAATGAACATCCGGTATTGGGCATTGAATATCAGCAGGATGAACTTTCTCTGACTGACGAATACTTCGGCAAAATGGGCCTGCGGGCGCGCTATTTCATGCCGGCAAACAGTGCTGCGCCTCTGGCCTTCTATTTCCATGGCGATTTACTCAGTGATTACACCAATCTTGAGCTGATTAGCACCATCAGCACCATGGAGACGTTCCAGAAGATTTACCGCCCTGAGATTTACAATGCGAATTCTGCAGCTGGTAGACACTATCAGCCAAGCCTGAGTCATCAGGATTATTCTTTAACGCGAATTGTTTATGATCGAGAAGAACGTAGCCATCTGGCTATTGAACAAGGAAAGTTCACGGAAGAGCGCTTCATCAAGCCATATCAAACTCTTCTTGAGCAATGGTTTACTCCCGTTCTTTGATTACCGATAAAAATATAAGGTCACCTGCTATGAAAAAATTATTACCGACTTCCACTGCTGGTAGTTTACCGAAACCATCGTGGCTGGCTCAGCCGGAAACGTTGTGGTCACCGTGGAAATTGCAAGATCAGGAATTAACCGACGGCAAACAAGATGCGCTGCGTTTGTGCCTGGACGATCAACAGCAGGCAGGAATTGATATCGTCAGTGACGGCGAGCAAACCCGCCAGCACTTCGTTACCACTTTTATTGAACATCTCAACGGCGTAGATTTTGAGAAGCGCGAGATCGTTAAAATCCGCGATCGTTATGATGCCAGTGTGCCAACCGTTGTGGGTCCGGTGAGTCGTCAAAAATCAGTATTTGTTGAAGATGCGAAGTTTTTACGTCAGCAAACGGATCGTCCTCTTAAATGGGCGCTGCCGGGTCCAATGACCATGATCGACACGCTTTATGACAACCACTATAAAAGCCGCGAAAAACTGGCATGGGAATTCGCTAAAATTCTTAATGAAGAAGCGAAAGAGTTAGAAGCGGTGGGCGTCGATATTATTCAGTTTGATGAGCCGGCATTTAACGTCTTCTTCGACGAAGTGAATGATTGGGGTATCGCAACCTTAGAAAGAGCCATTGAAGGGCTGAAATGCGAAACCGCAGTGCATATTTGCTACGGCTATGGCATCAAAGCGAATACCGACTGGAAAAAGACGCTGGGCACAGAATGGCGTCAATATGAAGAGATATTCCCTAAACTGCAAAAGTCGAATATCGATATCATCTCACTGGAGTGTCAAAACTCGCATGTGCCGATGGAGTTGATGGAACTGATTCGCGGCAAAAAAGTGATGGTTGGTGCCATTGACGTGGCAAGCAATACCATTGAAACGCCAGAAGAAGTTGCAGCAACGCTGCGTAAAGCCCTGCAGTTTGTTGATGCTGATAAACTCTACCCTTGCACCAACTGCGGCATGATTCCTCTGCCACGCGGTGTGGCAAGAGGCAAGCTAGATGCATTGAGTGCAGGTGCAGAAATTGTTCGCAAAGAACTGTTGAATAAATAACACCAGATAAAAGCTCAGTCCGGGATTATTACCCACCCGCAACCGGACTGAGCCGTTGAATTAAAGTTTATTAATCTGCCCACCCGATTTTCTAAAATCAATCACCATCGTTTGCCCATCCTGAAAGGCGTCATAATCGGGTCCCTGCGCCAGAACCTGACGCGGTTTAATTACTCTCATTTCATCCGTTGCTTTCACCGCTTTCAATCTCAAACCTACATGTTTAATCAGCGCCAGCCATATCCACGGTTCAGACTCACCCAACATTTTCATGCGGATATGATCGATGATGGGGAAGTTACGAATATTGGTTTGTACTTCTGGAGCATCATTCAACTGCCCAATAAAGGCGAGTGAATCAATCGATTGGGCAGCGGGAGCAGAAAGCGTGATTTTGATCTGATTCATCACCTCCATTTGATAACGTTGATCGTTAACTACAGTGTTAAAAGTGACCAGCATCACCATCAGATGATAAAACAGCAATATCGCACTCAATCCCGCCAGCCAGCTTCTTATTGCAGGTAATGAATAAACGGCTACATAGAAACAGAACAGGAAAGTAATGCTGCACGCGCCCAGCATACGCGGTGCAAATAACGGCGTGGCTAAGGCCAATGAAAGCCCGGGGATGGCGATGATGACGATCAATCCCGCACTGAACAGCATTAAGACCGCACTTAGCGTCAACTTCTGCTGCTGTTTTAAGTTTCGAACCATCAAAACAAGGCCTGAAAACATTATCAGCATAGGCAGCCCTATAAATACCATCATGCCGCGCGGATAGGCGCTGAGAAAAAGGTCACTGAACGCCTTAATAGTGTTGATAAGTACTTGCAGAGAATCGGAATTCAGTGATAACAGCTTGCTGTGTTTCATGCTGTACCAGTCGATCTTCACCGGCAATAAATAATTCATCGCGAGTTTATAAGTCAGGATGGCAATGCCCAGCGCCACTATTTTCCCGCACAGCCACTTCCAGCTGGATTGATCATTTACCAGTCGAGAGACGACCAGCAAGGCTACGCAGGCAATATAGACATTGAGCCCTGGCTGATAGAGTGTCTGAATCAGCAATAATATCAGCGCCGTGTAAACGATCTCCTGAAAAGGCTTTGCGCGATTAACCATGCTTGCCAGCATGGCGCCTGCAAATGACAGAAGTATGGTGAGACTGTCATAGGTATAGAGCATTCCCTGCGTCAGAAAGGGATTAAGAATGACAAATAGCGGCGGGAGAAATGACCAGAAACCCGCAAGCGGAATTCTCAATCTTTCCGTGAAAAATACCGCAGCAATACTTAGCGCCAGCAATCCGAGCAGTAAATTAAGCGGAGAAATATCGCTGACCGTATCACCAAAAGAGATCAGGGATTGTAATAACCAGGTGCCCGGCCTCCCATTACTTAGCCATGTTGATCTATCCCCATCTAATATCCGGTAAAGATCATCCCGATAATAAATTTTGTTGGTCCATAGAGGGATGGTGGCCAGCAATGCCACCATCATAGTCAAAGCGATACGCTGCATCCGGCTTACCGACGGAGAATCATTAACGGGCATCATTTTATTAGTGAATTTCCATCGAACGGGGTCGGGCGGCCTTTTATTTCCGCGTAGTTACAAACTAGTGTAGGCGGTTTTTTAGAACGGATGCTCAGGAATGATAAACATCATTGGCAGCTGCGGGATGTGCAGATAACATGTCGCTTTATCTCTTTCAAATAGGCAACGTCGGCAATGGCTCTGATCCCTAAAAACTACTCGCGGCTGGAAAGCGGCTATCGTGAGAAAGCATTGAAAATCTATCCGTGGGTATGCGGCCGCTGCTCGCGTGAATTTGTTTATTCCAACCTGCGCGAATTAACCGTTCACCATATCGATCACGACCATACCAATAACCCGGAAGATGGTAGTAACTGGGAGTTGTTGTGCCTCTATTGTCACGATCACGAGCACTCGAAATACACCGAAGCGGATCAGTACGGCACGCGAGTTGTGGCGGGTGAAGATGCGCAGAAGGATGTTGGTGAAGCCACCTATAATCCTTTTGCCGATTTGAAGACCATGCTGAATAAGAAAAAGTAAGGCTAGTTTCAGAAATAGCGATCGCCATTTATGGCGACCGCGTTACGCTTACTTATTGGTCTTTGTACTATTGCTAAACTGCTCGGTGAGATAGTTGCTGGTGTTATTCAGCACGCTGACCATCTTATCCAGATTGGTGAACTGCTTTTTATACCGCGCAATCGTGTCATCAATACGTTTGCTGGCGGTATTGTACTGATCGGTTAGCGTATTCAGTTTTTTACTGATGGAATCCGTCGCGCCCTGCAACACACCTTTACTGCTGAGAAATGCGGTGAATGTGGTGTTCAGCACCGTCGAAACACCGGTTTTTTTGCCATCACCGACAAACATGTCCCGAATCGCTTCTGGTTTCACTTGCAAGCTGGTGGTCAGTTTGGTGGCATCCAGCTTAAGTTGGCCGTTAGTGGGATCGGTAGTAATGCCCGCCTGAGATAGCGTTTTATAAACACCTGAACCCGAGCTGTTGGCCAGAATACTTTTCAGTTGCACCTGAATATTACGCAGTGTGCCATCACCGAGTAGCGCTCCATTCTTCCCGTCCGGATCTTTACCCGCATCCACTGGCGTGTATTTAGTCAAACTCGCCATCGTATCCTGCAGCGAGTTATAGGCATTCACCCAATCGGTAATGGCGGTTTTCGCCTTGTTGGTATCGCTGCTCACCGTCAGCGTTTGGTTGCCGCTGGTTTCATCGTTAAGCTTCAGCGTGATGCCTTCCACCGCGTCGGTGATAACGTTGCTGCTGCTCTCAATCGCCACATTGTTTACGGTCAGCTTAGCATTCTGCGCCTCGACGCTTTGCGCCATGCCGCTGCTGGCCGCATCTGATGCATCAAAGCCGATAAAATCCTGCAAGGTATCATCGCCGGTCACGCTCAGCGATTTCACCGCATTGGCGGTGCCGGATGCCGATGATGTCAGCGACAAACGGTATTCCGTGGCGGAGACCTTGATCAGGCTTGCAGTAACGCCAACGTCGGATTTGTTGATGGTGTCACGAATCGCCGAAAGCGAAGTCTGATCTTTGGTTAGCGTAATGCTTTTCTCTTTACCTTCCGCGTTAACAAATTTCAGGGTTCTGGACGCGGCATCGCTACCTATCGCCGCTTTGATATCGGTTTTCGTCTCGCTGGTTAGCGTCTGGGATTGCGCCAGCTTCTGCACGCTGATGGTGTATTTTCCCGCCAGCGCATTGCCGTTGGAATCGGCGCTAAACGCACTGGAACTGGATGCTGTGGTCGTCGAAGTATAAAGCGCGGCATCGTTTAATTTATTGTTTGCCGTCTGGAAGGTCTGAATCGCGGTTTTAAGGGTGCCGTAGGCGGACAACTTCGCGGTCGCAGCGGATTGTTGTTTGGAAATCGGTGCCAGCGATTGTTTTTCTGCCGCGGTCAGTTTGTCGAGAATGGTGCTTAAACCCAGTCCTGAACCGACGCCTAATGTTGAAATCCCAGTCATGTACGCAACTCCTGTTAATTTAACGTTACGGTACTATCGGCAGCCTTAACGCAAACTTTATAGAAATCTGATCATTTCCTTACGCTATCCTTACATTCATTAAATTGCGCCATCAACGCATCTGATTAATTGCGCTGGAAATATGATGCGTTTCACATTTAACTGTCGCTCTGCTTGTCGGGAAAGCAGAGCCGATTATGATCTGGCGAGATTGTTACTGCGTTCAGCGCAGGCAAAACCTGACACGCCGTCCTCCCGGTGGGTCAGGTTTTTTATTTTCAGGGCAGATAAAAATGAAAATCGCGAAAATCCTCAACAATAATGTCGCGGTGGTGCTGGGCGACAACGGCAAAGAACAGGTGGTGATGGGACGCGGTTTGGCGTTTCAGAAGCGCGTGGGCGACGAACTGGATGCACAGCAGATCGAAAAAGTATTTGCGCTACAAAGCGACACCTTAACGGGCCGGCTCAGCGAACTGCTGTCGGATATCCCGCTCGAGGTGATCACCACCAGCGAACTGATCATTGCCAACGCACGTCAGCAGCTGGGCCAGCCGCTGCATGAAAGCCTCTCCATCGCACTGTGCGATCACTGCCATTTTGCGATTGAGCGCCATCAGCAAGGCATCCCGATTCGTAACGTGTTGAAGTGGGAGATCAAAACGCTCTATCCGAAAGAGTTTTCATTGGGTATCGAAGCGGTGGAACTGATTAACCAGCGGCTGGGCGTAGCGTTGCCGGAAGATGAGGCCGGATTTATCGCGCTGCATCTGGTGAATGCGCAGCTTGGTAGTGATTTCGCCGATGTTTCGCACATCACGCAATTTATGCAGGAAATCCTGCATATCGTGAAGTATCGCCTGCAGCTGGATTACCGCACAGAGAGCCTGAGCTACAACCGTTTCGTCAACCATCTGAAGTTCTTTGCACAGCGCATGTTAGGCAAACGCGGCGTGTGGAGCGAGGATGAATCTTTACATGATGTGGTGCGCGACAAATATCCGCTCGCCTATCAATGTGCAGTGAAGATTGACCAGCATATTCAGCAGAAATACCTGTATCAGCTCTCCAGCGAGGAACGCATGTTTCTCACCATTCATATTGAGCGGGTACGCAAAGAGACGCTGGCGTTGCAGGATGATGCGGACGAGGCGTAAACCAGGTGCGCATGATTGCGCACCCTTCATTCAACTCACTTATTTCAACGCTGCACCATGGCTACGAATCACGTCCTGATACCAGAAGAAACTCTTCTTACGTGAACGCGCCAGCGTGCCGTTACCCGCGTCATCGCGATCAACGTAGATAAAGCCGTAACGCTTGGAGAACTCGGCTTTTGACGCGCTGACCAAATCAATCGGTCCCCAGCAGGTATACCCCAACACCTCGACGCCATCTTCAATCGCTTCACGTACTTGCACCAGATGATCGTTGAGATACTGGATACGGTAATCGTCGTTAATTTGCCCATCCGCTTCCACCACATCTTTGGCACCAAGCCCGTTTTCCACGATGAACAGTGGCTTCTGATAGCGGTCATAGAGGATGTTAAGCAGAATGCGCAGCCCTTCAGGATCGATCTGCCAACCCCAATCGGAACTCGGCAGATGTGGGTTCGGCACCATCGAGAGAATGTTGCCGCGCGCTTTCTGGTTCTCCTCTTCGTTAGTGGTGACGCAGCCGGTCATGTAGTAGCTGAAGGAGATGTAATCGACGGTGTTTTGCAGGTCGCGCTTATCGGCCTCGGTGATCTCGATGCTGATATTACGATCGGCGAAGAAGCGCTTCATATAGGCCGGATACGCGCCGCGCACCTGTACATCGCCAAAGAACAGCCATTCGCGATTCTGTTGTAGAGTCTCCAGCACGTCCGCCGGACGGCAGCTCAGCGGATAGAGCAGCGCGCCCAGCAGCATGTTACCGATTTTGCCGTCCTTAACGATTTCATGGCAGGCTTTCACCGCGCGCCCGCTCGCCACCAGCTGATGATGAATCGCCTGATAGATTGCCTGCTGATCGCTCTCTTCCGCCAGACCTACGCCGGTGAACGGCGCGTGCAGCGACATGTTGATCTCATTAAAGGTCAGCCACAGCTTCACCTTGTGCTGGAAGCGGGTGAACACCGCGCGCGCATAGCGTTCGAAGCAATCAATGGTGATGCGATTGCCCCAGCCGCCGTACTTTTTGATCAAGCCGTACGGCATTTCGTAATGTGACAGCGTCACCAGCGGCGTGATGTTGTATTTAGCCATCTCATCGAACAGGCGATCGTAATAGGCTAATCCCGCTTCATTAGGTTCCGCTTCATCGCCCTGCGGGAAGATGCGCGTCCAGGCAATCGAGGTACGCAGTACGGTAAAGCCCATCTCGGCGAACAGTTTAATGTCCTCCGGGAAGCGGTTATAGAAATCGATGGCAGTATCCTTGATGCCAAAATCGTTATCGCTGCGCTCGACGCGTGCACCAAATATGCCCTTGGGTTGCAGGTCGGAGGTCGATAAACCTTTGCCGCCTTCCTGATACGCGCCTTCAACCTGGTTTGCGGCAACGGCGCCGCCCCATAAAAATCCGTCCGGGAAACGTTTAGTCATCTGTTTGCTCCTCTATTATTTCAGCACGGCCAACAACGGAGCGCCTTCGCTCACGGCCGTGCGGCTCAGGGTTAACACATCCACAAAGTCATCGCTATTACTCACCAGCACCGGCGTAGTGAGGTCAAAGCCTGCGGCTTTAATCGCATCGAGATCGAACTCCAGCAGCAAATCGCCCACCTTGACCGGCTGATCGTTCGCTACTTTGGGTGAGAAATAGTGTCCATCGAGCTTCACGGTATCGAGGCCGACGTGGATCAACACTTCTGCGCCCTGCGCCGATGTCAGGCCAATCGCATGGCCGGTGCGGAACATTGACGACACCACGCCATCGATCGGCGATACCACGCGGCCCCGCTGCGGGATAATCGCCGCGCCTTTACCGAGCAATCCGCTGGCAAAAGTTTCATCTTTAACCTGATCGAGCGGAATGACATCGCCCGCCATCGGACTGACCACGCTTTCGCGGCGCGTCAGGCTGGTGGGCGGAGCAACCGCTGCCGGCGGCGCAACCGCTTCGGTTGCGAGCTCGGTCAGACCGAACAGATAAGTGCTGACGCAAGCGAAGATCAGCGCCACCGCCGCACCGGCAAATGCCGCCAGCACGCTGGCATCAATGCCGCTGTTTGGCACCACCTGAATAAAGGTGAAGACACTCGGGAAACCAAAGGAGTAAATGGTGGTGTGCCAGAAGCCAAGGATCGCCGCGCCCAAGGCGCCACCGATGCAGCCGAAGATAAACGGACGACGGTGCGGTAGCGTCACGCCATATACCGCCGGCTCGGTGATGCCGAAGATGCTGGCGGTAAAAGCCGACCCCGCCATCGCTTTCAGTTTCGCTTCGCGGGTGCGCAGGAAGATGCCAAGCGTGGCGCCCGCCTGGCCCAGCACCGCAGGCATCAGCAAGGGCAGCAGCGTGTCATGACCAAAGTTGGCGAGGTTGTTCAGCATGACCGGCACTAAACCCCAGTGCAGACCGAAAATCACGCACACTTGCCAAATCGCGCCCATCACCGCACCCGCGATCATGGGGCTCAGGCTGTAAATCCACAGATAACCTTCGGCCAACATGCGGCTCAGCCAGGTCGCCGCCGGACCAATCGCCAGAAACGTCAGCGGCACGGTGATCAGCAGGCAGCACAACGGCGTAGTGAAGTTTCGCACCGCGCTGGGCGAACGCGGATGCACCCAGCGTTCAATCAGGCTGGAAACCCAGGCCGCGAAAATAATCGGAATCACCGACGAGCTGTAGTTCAACACTTCGAGCGGGATACCGATGAAGGTCAGCGCATTGCCCTGCTGCTGCTGTTGCAGCACTTCGAGAATCATCGGATGCACCAGCGCAGCGGCAATCGCCATGCTGACAAACGGATTACCGCCAAATTTTTTACCGGCGCTGTAGCCGAGCAGAATCGGCAGGAAGTAGAACAAACCGTCGCTGGCGACAAACAGCACTTTGTAGCTGCCGCTGTCGGCACTCATCACGCCGAGCACCAGCGCCAACGCCAGCAACCCTTTGATGATGCCGGTGGCAATCATCACGCCGATAAAGGGGGTAAAGATGCCGGAAACCAGATCGATAAAGCGTGCAAATAAGCCTTGTGGTGCACCGTTATCTGCGGCCTCGCTCTGATTATCCAGCCCGTGACGTGACATGAGTTCGCGATACACTTCCGCTACCTGATTGCCAATCACCACCTGATATTGGCCGCCGCTCTCTACCACCATGATCACGCCGGGATTGTCCTTTAACGCGGCGGTCTGCGCTTTATGACTGTTTTTCAGCTTGAAGCGTAAGCGCGTGGCGCAGTGCATCACGCTGATGATGTTCTCTTTGCCGCCAACACCGGTAACGATGTCATCCGCCAGTTCCTGATATTGCATCACTCTTTCTCCTGAACAATGCCCTAAACTCATGCCCTGAATTTCGCGCAAAAAAAAACCTGAGACCCGCCCTCTTCAACTGAAAAAGGGCGCGTCTCAGGTTTTGCCTGCCGAACAGTAACAATCCTTAACGGGCGCAATAATGCTAACAGCGCGGAAAAAGTGGCAAGCAGTTTTAACGAACGATGCGGAAAACTGTGAAGCTGCTCACCGATCAGATCCGTTTCAGTGCCGCTAAAGCCAGCACGCTGAGCAGCGCACCGATCACCATCAGCAGCAGATAACTCATCCACTGCAGCAGCCAAATTCCCAACACACCGCCGCCCAAAAACGCCAGCACGGTGTAAAAATGCAGCTTAAGCCGCTCAATGTAGAGCGGCGCATCTTTGGGGGATTCTTTGCGGCGCAGCACATCAAACAGCATCGCCAGCTCAATGCCGATATCGGTCGCGGTGCCAGAAACGTGCGTGGTGCGCACGCGGGCGTTGGAGATGCGCGTCACAACGGCGTTTTGCAATCCCATCAAAAAACTCAGGCTCAGCACCAGCAACACGCCAGAGCCGCTAAAGCGAAACCAGCTTTCAATCACGCCGAGCAGCAGCAAAGCGATGCCTTCAATCAGGATGTTGATGGCGTAGATGCCGCGAATCTGGCGCCGTCTGCCGGAGTTGATTATCAGCGTTGAGACAGAAGATCCGGCGATAAACAGCAGCACGATGAGCAGAAAAAACAGGCCGACGTGCAGATTAGCTTTGGCCAGATGGTCGGAAAGTGAGGAGACATTGCCGGTCATGTTCGCCGAGAAGAAGCCGACCGTTTCAAACGCTGCGGTGTTAAGTGCGCCCGCAACGGCGGCCAGCGTGCAGGCCAGGCGAATGTCGGTATTGAAGGTGCGCGTGTTCTCGGCGGTGATTAGCATGGGAAATCCTGGCCCGGTGAAAGATGCGTATCTTCCTCCCGTGACCAGGAATTCTCAAGCGCCGCTACGCGGTTTGCTGATCCTGCTCTTGCTCGCTGAACCGCTCGCGCATCTCATTTTCGATCTGCTCGAGTGATTTGCCTTTGGTCTCCGGCAGCATAGTGATTACGAAGATCAGCGAGCCGACGTTGATGGCTGCAAAGATAAAGAACGCGCCATTGCCGGTGGCGGAGAGCAGCGGCGGGAAGGCAAACGCCACCGCCGCGTTACAGATCCACTGGAACGAAACCGCAGCGCCGGTCAGCACGCCGCGCACTTTCATCGGGAACAGCTCCGACATCAGCAACCAGTAAACCGGCGAAATGCACATCTGCATAAAGAACAGGAACACCAGGATCGCCGCCAGCGCGAAGATGCTTTGCGTCATGTCCTGTGGCATCAACAGCAGCACGCAGCCCAGTGCCAGCTGCATGGCGATCACTACCGACAAACCGGTCATCAGCATGGTACGACGACCAAAACGTCCCACTGCTTTGATGCCCACCATGGTCGCCAGCACCGAAACAATCCCGTTACCGATGGTCGCCGCAATCGAGGCGTTGGTGCCCATGCCGGTGGTTTTCAGAATCACGGGCGTGTAGTACATAAAGGCATTCACGCCGGTGAACTGGATAACAATGCCGAGCCCCGCGCCCACCAATAACAAGCGAAGAATCCATTTCTCTTGCAGCAGTTCACGCGCTGACGGCCCCTGACGCGCCGCTTTAGCGTGCTGGCGCATCTCCGTCATCTCCTTTTTCACTTCGCGCGGCGTTTCACGCAGTTTGTGCAGGATACGGCTCGCTTCTTTGATGCGCCCTTCTGCCACCATCCAGTGTGGCGACGCTGGCACAAAGAAGGTGCCGATAAACAGCAACACGCCAGGAATCATCGCCATCGCCAGCATATAACGCCACAGATGCGGATCGTTGAGCGTGAAACTCATTACCGCGCTGACCACATAAGCCAGCAGCTGACCGGAAACAATCATCAGCTCGTTGCGGCTCACCAGCGGCGCACGCCGTTTTGGCCCGGCAATTTCGGCAATAAACACCGGTACGGTTGAGGAACCGCCACCCACCGCAATCCCCAGCAGAAAACGCATCGCCACCATTACGTGCAGGTTTGGCGCTAACGCGGTACCAATCGCGCCCAGCACAAAAATTAGCGCCAGAGAACGCAGCGTAATGCGTCGGCCAAAGCGATCGGAGAAATAACCACTGAGGAAAGCACCCAGCGCGGCACCGAAGATCAGGGATGAAGTGACTAAACCTTCGGTGAACGGTGTGAGGTCAAGACCGCCCTGATTAGGCGGCAAGGTCATAAACGGCAAGGCACCCGAGATAATCCCGGTGTCATAACCAAAAGCCAGAGCACCCATTGTCGCTACGAGTACCACAAAGAAGATGCGCTGTTTAACGGTGAGATTACTTAGCGCTGAATCGTCGTCACTGTTTTGCTGCGATGTGTCCATTCCTGTTCCCTGCATATTGAACGCGCCTTGTAGCGCAAAGGTTGAAACCCAAAGGGCAGAAGTATAGTCAGGAATTGTAAAATGTGACGAAGGTCACTATTAATTCGACAAATTTCATCGCGCTTAATGATCATTTTCAATGATCGGCGTTTACGGCCTGGCTTTAACGCAACGGCGAACTAAAATTGCAGCGTGACTAGCTAGTCCTCAAATCTAACGGAACATTGATAAGAGGTCTTCCTATGAACAAACAGAGCTACAGAGGCGGCGCAGGGAATTTTGCTAACGATCCAGAACGTGCGAAAGAAGCTGGCAAGGCGGGAGGCAAAGCCAGTGGAGGCAACTTCAGAAACGATCCTGAACGCGCCGTTGAAGCGGGACGGAAAGGAGGCAAAATAAGTCGTCGTCCTCCAACGAAGTCTGAGTAAGGCGCCTTAGGATTTTGTCCGCCATGGATTGGCTTCACCCCCTTTTTGCATATCCCAGCCTAAAACGGTAACCTATATACATATCACATACGATTCATATATAGGTTGCACCATGGGCATCGTAAAAATCTCTGACTTAATGCATGAGAATCTGCGCATCGCCAGCACGGCGATGAGCCGTTCCATCAACGCGCAGGCGGAACACTGGATGAAGATTGGCATGCTGGCCGAGATTTATCCGTCACTCAATCATCAGGAATTGACGCGCTTGCTGATGCGCGTTGAACGCGACAGCGGCGCGGATTTAGCGCAACTGCTCGACCATCCTTTATTCACCTCGCAGGGAATCGCGTAATGAGCATCAAACTGCACACCGCTGAAGAGATCGAACTGGCGCGTGCCGCTGGACACGCCGCCGCTAAAGTGCTGGAGATCATCACGCCGTACGTTAAAGCGGGCGTCACCACCGATCAACTGGACGCGATTTGTCATGATTACGTGGTAAACGAACTAAAAGTGGTGCCAGCAAATATTGGCTATCACGGTTACAGCAAAACGACCTGTACGTCGGTGAATCACGTGGTGTGCCACGGCATTCCAGGTGAGAAAAAGCTCAAGGATGGCGACATCGTCAACATAGATGTCGGCATCATTAAAGATGGCTGGTACGGCGACACCAGCCGCATGTATTACGTTGGCCAGCCGTCGGTGCGCGCCAAACGTTTGGTGGATATCACCTACGAATCGATGGTGGCAGGTATCAAAGTGGTCAAACCGGGCGCGACCTTAGGCGATATCGGGGCCGCCATTCAGCAGGTAGCGGAAAAAGCCGGTTTCTCGGTGGTGCGCGAATATTGCGGTCACGGCGTTGGCGAGGTGTATCACGGCGATCCGCAGATTCTGCACTACGGCACGCCAGGCACGGGATTGGCGTTACAGGCGGGCATGATTTTCACTATCGAACCGATGATCAACGCGGGTAAAGCCGGCACCAGCGTACTGTCCGATGGCTGGACGGTGGTTACCAAAGACCGCTCGCTGTCAGCGCAGTGGGAACACACCATCGCCGTGACCGAAACCGGCTTTGATTTGTTGACGCCGTGGCCAGAAGGTACTGGCGAATATCCGGCAATTTAAAAAAAGATCCAGAACGCACATGCCGTTCTGGATCACCCTCGCATTAAGCGGTTTGACGCAGCGTAAACACGCTCACGCTATTCACCATATTCGCCGCCTGCTCGCTCAGCATCGCCGACGCTGCCAGCGATTGTTCCACCAGCGACGCATTCTGCTGCGTGGTGATATCAATCTGGCTAATCGCGGTGTTGATTTGGCTGATGCCGTCGGCCTGCTCGCTGCTGGCCTGATTGATCTGCACCAGCAACTCTTTCATCTCAGCCACGTTGGACATCATGCCGTTCATCAATTTATTGGCATCCGTCACCATATCGCGCCCATCGGCAATACGCGTGGACGACTCCTCAATCAAATTACGGATCTCATGCGATGAGGTGGCGGTTTTCTGCGCCAGCGCGCGGACTTCCTGCGCCACCACGGCAAAACCGCGACCATGTTCACCCGCGCGTGCGGCTTCTACCGCAGCATTGAGCGCCAGAATGTTGGTCTGGAAAGCAATTGAATCGATCAGGTTGATGATCTCTGCCATGCGGCTGGCAGAATCATTGATTTCGGCCATTTTGCTGGCGACGTTGTCCATCATGCTGGCATTACGTCCTACCGTGGTTTCCGCCTTAGCGGAGAGATCGGCGGCAACGTGGGTATTATTACGCGTGTTGCTAATGGTGGCACTGAACTCCTCCACCGAGGCCGCCGTTTGCTCTACCGAGCTGGCCTGCTCTTCCGTACGCGCCGCGAGATCGTTGGTGCCCGACATGATTTCGCTGGCGCCGCCGGAAATCTGTTCTGCGCTAATGCGAATATGACTGACAATATCCGACATCTTTTCCTGCATCTGCTGGATGGCGTTAATTAACTGCCCCATTTCATCCTTTCGCTGTTCATGAAAATCAGAACTGAGATCGCCATCCGCCACTCGACCAAGAAAGGCGATCACTTTTTTCAATGGCACGGTAATCGAGCGAATAATAATCCAGCCAATAAATGCTGAAAGTAAAATAGCCACTACAAAAATAATCAGCATGGAAATTTTAGTTTTGCCGTATGACGCCATAAAATTATTATAGGAGCCATCCATTTGCTGCTCTTGCAGGGTAATAAATCCCTCAACTTCATCGATATAATTTCTTTGCGCTAAGGCAAGCGTAGAAAAATAGAAATTCACTGCTTTTGTCACGTCACTATTCACTAAATCGAAGAATACATTTCGCTCTTTAAGGAACTCTGCTCGCCTCACTTCCACGCGCTTGAGAAATGCGATTGATTCATCATCGGTAGCCAGCTTATTTAACTGCTTATAGGTTTCGGTAATTTTCTTCGAGGCATCCTGAAGATTGCTCTGAATCGTTGTCCGGCGTTGCGCATCAATCGGGCTCAGCAGCAGCGCCTGCTGCTGCACCGTGACGTTGATCTCATCAATTAATCGGTTGCCCAATGCAATAGTCGGGTAATCGTCTTTCATCATGCCATTAACGCCGGTTTCAGCTAAGAACAGCGAATTTAATCCGAGTAACGCCACTAAAAGTAGCATCGCGATATTGAGCATAGAGGATATTGTAAGTTTGGTTCGCAACTTTACATTACGTGAAAATCTTTGAACTACGTCCATTTAGAAACCTCAATGATTTTGATTGAAAAGTAGTGAAGACAATAATGTTGTTTTAAAAAACAGAAGAGCTACGGGCGTTAATCGGCAGCATCTCTGCTGTTATCGTCAGCAATTTCATTAACATTAGAGACGATGATTGATAGGGTCACATTTCAAATATCAGACGCGGAGTGTTATTTTGCTGAAATCGATTTCATTGATCAGTTCCATTTACTGATAGGGAATAACATAAAATTCTAAGCCTGGTTTTTTTACTTAATTTAGAATAAAGGTTCTCGCCAGGCTAACAAATAGCAAAGAATGATCCTGATTTTATTATTTGCAGCAATTTGACTAAGGGAAAACAGTTAGTTTCTCTGTAGCGTTTAACCTGCAAGCCAAATTGAGCGGTCAGCAGAGCAAGGCTGCCGACCACTTATAGTTATCCGTCAGACTGCGGCTACCGCGCTATGCAAAATGGCCTCGTTCGCCACGTCCGGCAGCTGATGAAGAAGCCAATCTGCCATCTGGATTTCATGTTGCAGGATCAGCTGGAAAGTCTTAATGCCTTTGCTGTCCGCCGCCTGCTGCGCTGCGGCCAGTAATGCGGTGTACGTTGCTACTTTATAGTTACAGAACACGTAGCTGCTCACCGCAATGCGCACGCCCTCTTCATTGCGCAACATATCACTCGCGGCTTGCCCAACGATCGACAATCGTCCTAACGCGTCTTTCAGCGCTGACCAGTTACTGTCGTAGCGTTTCAAAACGTCTTTCACCCACTGCTGCTGTTCAGCGGTTTGTTGTGCATATTGCTTCATACGTGCCTGCAACAGCGGGAACTCCTCCAGCCGCAGCGTAGCTGCCTGCAGCAAAGGCTCTGCATGTTTTTCCATCGCATGCGCATCGCGCAACCAATCCAGATATACAAATTCCTTGGTCATCAATTTGCTCCGGTAGTGAGAAGAACATCGACAGTTAGCTGCCTGATGGGTATGACATCAGCTCATTTAGGCTAATTGAGCAAAATAAGCGAAGCGTTAATTTAGGCTAAACAAGAAGATTAATTAAACGTAGCAAGCAAGCGTCAAGCTGCAAGTAATGTGCGCAAGAATTGCGATTGAGGTTATAAGTAAATGTGCCTACCGCTTCGCTTATTATCTGGCTAGAGAAGCTTTCTTTTTAATGTTAAAAATCTTAAGCACGTAACTAATGGTAGTTACATTTAGAGAGAAGTGAAAATTTAACTGGAAGTAACATAAGCAAGCCTCTTAGAATTAAGACTTACGAGAAACCCAGGCTTGAAACTGGAAAAAATGGCACTACATTTATTTTGCATCATGTTGGTATTTAAAAAAGAGGAGAACCAATGACGGACGCTAAGAAGCTACCCGATGAGGAAGAAAAAAAGCCGCAACGTCGTGGTGGTGCAGGCAACTTCGCAGAGAACAAGGAACGCGCGGCTGAAGCCGGGCGCAAAGGCGGTCAGGCTAGCAGCGGTAACTTCAAAAACGACCCGGAGCGCGCCATTGAAGCAGGAAGAAAAGGAGGGAAAATCAGCCGACGCAAATAACATTCTTCCCAAAAGAATAAACATCTAACATCATTTTACTTCTGCACAACACTCTCCTGATACTGTATTTACGCTTCGCTTAAATACAGATTTATCCATGTCAGGAGGGTTATTTCCAGCTAAAAATCCGTATAATCGATTATTTCTTGATCAACTTCAATTTATTTACCGCTTCGCTTATCCAGGCTTTACCCTTCGCTTATTAACCACAAAATTACATTTGCAAGCTAATAATAAATGCCTGACTCAAAATTATATATGTACATGTTACTTAAACTGGTACAACTTTTAGAGAAGAATTCTGACAGATGACTCAGAATAATCGGAGGTGGATTAGCGTAGCTGCCGCTCGCTGGTAATTTAACTAACCGTCATTTGCACTGAGGGAGTGACGACAACAATCACCTGCATTCCGTATGCTCGCCCTTCATGGCAACCAGGTTTGCATCAATGCCCGCTAGCTAAGATGTCAGCACTTGGTCGATTGCTCGTCAGATCTCAGAAATTTCACATTTAGTCTTATCAATTATGATTTTGTTGTCGAAGCATCCAGGATTGCAGCACATTCACCTGCTCAAAAAGGATATTTTAATGAAAACTCTCTTTACCTCAGCCAGCGCCATCCTGATCGCGACCAGCCTGTCAGCGGGAGCAGCACAACCGGCAGCACCAAAAAATCCGCTCAGCGTACATGTTTTGAACCTGCAAACAGGCTCGCCGACAGCGGGTATTGAGGTTGAACTCGATCAGAAACAGAATAATAACTGGGTGAAATTAGCCAGCGGCAAAACCGACAGCAACGGCAGGATTAGCGCGCTATTCCCGGAAGATAAAACCGCCAGCGCAGGCAGCTATCGCGTGGTGTTTAAAACCGGTGACTATTACAAAATGAACAACCAGAAAACCTTCTTCCCGGAAATTCCGGTCGAGTTCAATATGGAAACCACCGGCGAGCACTACCATATTCCGCTGCTGTTGAGCCCGTTTGGTTATTCGACTTATCGCGGGAATTAAATGTAAAACGGTCGCCATTAATGGCGACCCACGGAAACTACTGTGTTATCCCTCTTTCACTAAATGACTTGCGCCAATGAGTCGGCGTAGTGTTGAGCCGCTGTCTGAAGTGATGACGTAAGGTTTCTGGCGATCCAAATCCCGCCTGTTCAGCAACCTGATCAATGCTCAGCTTGCCGCTCTCCAGCAGTGCGCAAGCTTTTTCCAGCCGCACGCTTAACATCCATTCTCCCGGCGTGGTGCCGGTAGCGTCATGGAAACGGCGTAAAAAGGTGCGGCGGCTCATGCCAGCTTGCCTGGCGAGTTGGTCAATCACCAGCGGCGTATTGAGGTGATTACGCAAATCATCAAGTAACGGCGAAAGATTTTTTGCCGCACGCTGCGGCACCGGCTGCTGAACCAACTGCGCCTGATTGCCTTCGCGCAGCGGCGGCGTCACCATGCGGCGCGCGGTGCGGTTTGCCACTTCAATACCATAATCACGGCGGATCAGATGCAGGCACAAATCCACGCCCGCTGCGCCACCCGCTGACGTAATGATGCTGCCCTCATCAACATAAATCATACCGTGCTCAACCTGCACCTGCGGGAAGCGTTGCGCCAGAATCTCGGTGCTGTTCCAGTGTGCGGTCGCGCGCTTACCATTTAGCAATCCGGCAGCGCCCAACACGAAACTGCCTGCACAGATCGAAACAATACGCGTGCCGTTGCGATGGGCTTTTTGTAACGCGGCGATAAGTTGATCCGATGCCGGTTCATGTACGCTGCGCCAGCCGGGAATCACGATAGTGCCCGCCTCTTCCAGCAGCTCAAGTCCGCCGTCGACCACCAGCCGCACGCCACCTTGCGCGCCGAATACGCCCTCTTCCACCGACGCCACGCTCAAATCGTATAAAGGCTGGCCGAACACTTCGTCGGCACGCCCGAAAGCCTCAACGGCGATGCCGAACTCAAAGGTACACAGACATTCATACGCCAGCAAAACCAGTCGGCGGTTGAACGGTGCAGGCGAATGGCCATGAAGCGGAGCAATCATTTGCATTAAAGGTCACCGGAGAAATTGGCACGATCTTGACGATATATGGCATGCAGGCAGATTTCCACTCGCACGCCAATCTTTCATGCTGGCACGCTCTTAACGTATCGCAGGGATTGAGTATGAAGAACATGTTGGCGCTGATGGCGGTTTGTCTGGCCGCATTGATGTCGGGACTGGAGATATCCAGCGTACCGGTGATTTTGCCGGTGCTGGAAAGGGAGATACACGCCAGCTTCCGCGAATTGCAGTGGATCATGAACGCCTATACGCTGGCCTGCACCGCGGTGTTAATGGCAACCGGCACGCTGGCCGACACTTATGGACGCAAGCGCATCTTCATCATCAGCATTATCGCCTTCGGCGTGACATCGGTGATGTGCGGACTGGCGGGCAATGCGCTGTGGCTGATTGTCGGACGTTTGCTGCAAGGATTAAGCGGTGGCGCGATGTTAACCTGCCTGATTGCTATTCTGTCGTTCCAGTTTCCGCAGGGCAAAGCGCGTAGCCGTGCGTTCGCCGCGTGGGGCATTACCTTTGGCTTTGGGCTGGGATTCGGGCCGATCATCGGCGGCATACTGGTCGCCTGGTTTAGCTGGCAATGGGTGTTTCTGGTACATGGATTTATCGCGTTGCTGACGCTGATCCTCGCGCTGAAAAATGTGGTGGAATCGCGCGATGCTGAAGCCCAAAAGCTCGATCTCAGCGGCCTGATTACCTTATCGCTCAGCGTGGTCGGCGCCACCTATCTCATTACGCAGGGCAGCAGCCTCGGCTGGAACAGCGTCGCGGCACAACTGATTTTGCTGGTTACACTACTGAGCGCGCTGCTGTTTGTATGGATTGAGAAGCGCCATCCACATCCGATGTTTGATTTCTCCGTGTTCCGTATCCGCGCCTTTTCCGGGGCATTGATGGGCTCGATTGGCATGAACTTCAGCTTCTGGCCGCTGATGATTTATTTGCCGGTCTATTATCAAAGCGGCCTTGGCTACAGCAGCATGGCAACCGGTTTGGCGCTGCTGGCTTACACTTTACCAACCTTACTGATGCCGCCGCTGGGCGAGAAACTGGTGGTGCGCTTTGGCGCGCTACGGATGCACCCATTTGCTGCTGACTAGCGCGCCGTCGTCGGTGTAATTCAGCAACGCTCTTTGATTATCTTCCCGCGCCAGCAGGCACCAATCCAGTTGGGTAATTCGGATTAGCAACACGCCAAAATTATCCTCGGCGTTAGCGACATCATTGGATTGGTGGTCAATGTCACTTCCCGGCGCAGCGCCAGCATAGGTTTGCTGCGTACGGCGTGATAATCGTTGCCACGCCGCTTCAGCTACTGAGCTGTGCGCGGCGTGCAGCTCGACCTTTCCCTGCAACCGCAGCTGCGTTTTTGCGCTGTATCCCAGAACCGTAACGTCTGAATTAACCGCCAACGCCTGCCATTTCGGGCTACGCATATCGGTGTGCAACTCCAGCGTGCGTTTGACGCGGTCAACCGCGCGCAGCACCAGCGTCCTTGCCTGCGGCTTGCCCTGTTGATCAACCGACGCGAGCGTTAAGAAGTGAAAACCGGCATCGGGATCGCTTGCGCCGGTTTCCAGTTGTTGCCAGCAATCGCTATCAATCTCGCGTAATGACATCTGTTGTTCCTGTTGGCTGGATAAAAGGTTACTGGTGACGTTCCACCAGCGCCAGAATCAGCGCCTGAAGTTCGGCTAATCCTTGCTGCTGGCTGATGTCACCGCACACCACCGCATGGGAAATCGCATCGGCGGCGCCTAACATTCCCCACATGCTGGCTTGCGGCAACGTTGCCTCCGCAAACCAGCTGCGGAATTTTTCAATGAAATCGAGCTGATATTTACGTTTCACTTCCGCCAGTTCCGGCGTGCTATCGAGCGCCGACAGCACATCGGGAATTTCACGTCCCTGCGTTAACACGCAATCGACGTAACTCGACGCCACCACATTAGCCCGCTCGGCAAGGCTGGCACCGGCAGCATGCATCGCCGCCTCGATAATCGCGTTCTGGCGCAGATCAAAATCTTCATACAGCGCCGCGAGCAGACCGTGGCGCGTACCAAAATGATCGTAGACCACCGGTTTACTGACGCCCGCTTCTTCCGCCACGCGTCCTAACGTCAGCGCATCGCTGCCCTGCTCGCGCACCAGGTTCCACGCCACGCCAATCAGTTGCTGACGACGTGCCTGATGCGTCATGCGCTGGCGAGTGGGTTGATTCATGCCATTTCCTTCACGTTAAAAAGTCGCTGTCCGAGTTGGTTTGCCAGCGTGTAATGCGCGTCGGGATAATTTTCATCGGTTGGCAGCAGCAATTCGCTGGTCACCACCGGCGCGCCGCAGTAGCCAAAAATCCCCTCATCGATCTGCGTGCGCATGCTGCTGAAATAGCCCCGACGCACATAGGTGCGCTGGCTCGCCGCGCCCAGCGCCAGCAAATGCACCTGCAAATGGCCGAGCTTTTTCACCACAGTTTGGCCATCATCATCGTACGCCCAACCTTGGGTGAAAACGCGATCGATCCAGCCTTTCAGCTGCGCCGGAAACGACCACCAATAGATGGGATAAACCAGAATCAATGCATCGGCGCGATCCAGGCGTTGCTGTTCCGCCAACACATCTGTCGGCGATGGCGCACCACTTTTGAACTGATCGAAATCGGCCTGATTGAAGCGCGGATCGAACTGCTCCGCCGCCAGATCGGCAATTTCATAGCTGTGGCCACCAGCAGCAATTCCTTGTGCCACCTGCGAGACGATGTGGTGCGTGTGTGAATGTTGGTCCGGATGAGCAGTAACGATCAGAGCATGCATAGCGACAACCTCCGTTATGAGTAAGCTACTAGTAGTAACTTACCATTGGTAGGTTGTCAATTTTACTGCGTTCGTAACAGGTAAAAAAGCCCGCCGTCAACTAAACCGGCGGGCTTGTGAGGGTAACCGTTTTATCAAAACACCCAGCGTACGCCCGCGTTGTAATTCCAGCCTTGCACGCCGTTGCCGTCGATCTCTTTGCGGTAATTGGCTTCGGCATACAGCGAGACATTGTTGGTGAAAGCCGCATTGCCGCCGATGCCGGCATCCCACATCTGGCCGAACTTGCCGCTGTTGAAGTTATCGCTAACCTCGCTGTTACTGGCACCAACATCCACTTTCGCCGTGCCGCCCCAACCGCGATAGTAGTTAGTGCGCAGATACGGCGTATATTGCCCGCTGCCGCTATCGTTCCAGGTCCGTGCCAGACGTGCGCCGACGCGGCCAATGGTTTGGTCATAATCGTCGTAAGAGACTTGGGTTTGATCGTCGTCGGTGAAGTCATCCAACTTCAAATGCAGATGCAGCAGTTGCGCTTGCGGCTCAAGACGAATGCCGTTCGCCAACTGAAACGGATAACCACTCTCCAGCGATGCGGTCCAGCCTTTGCCTTTCAACTTCGCCACCTCTTTTTGTCGGGCGATATCGGTGTCGCCACGATGCCAATCGAGTGAAAGCGCGCCATCCAGATAGAAGCCACTTGCGCGCTGCCAGGTGCCGTAAATCGCCAGGCTGTCGCTGTCGAAATCTGTTGAGCTGTAACCATCCGCTGCATTTGGTCGGATGCGCGCATTGCCGCGCGTGTAAGCCAGGCCGCCGCGTAGACTATCTTGCTCGCCGTCCAACCGCAGTAGGTTGCCGCCAAACTGCACCGCGCTGTAATCGAGGTCAAAGTCGTAACCGTAATGCGCCGTATCAAGGTTAGTTTTGTACTTCTGGTTGGAGCCGGAATAACGGATGAACATTTCCGCTGATCCGTCTGGATTCTGCCGCAATTCGCCCAGGCGTTGATGTAAATCACCAATGGTTGCCAGGGTGTAATACGCCAATCCGACCGGCGCCGAAATGTACGAAGGAAGCTGTGGAATGACCGCCGGGCGCAGCGCGCCGCTGCCTGCTGTCTGCGGCTGACAAAGGGAACCATCTTTACAAACGTAGTTATTGGCCAGACGATAATCCCAGGTTGTATTGCCATTCTCGGGGGCAAAGCTATAAAGCCCGTATTGCCACGGCCCTGCCGCGACATAACCCCGTTGCAGCGCGAAGCTATTGGCGCTGGCGCTACCAGCAACCTGCACCAGAGAAACGCCTTCATTGGCGGAGATCACGCCATCTCGATTGCTATCCGCCAGCGTGGCAGCACTCAGCGCATCATTGATAAAGGTAGTGCCGGTCACGTTGCCGTTAACGCGTAAAGTGTCGCTTTGCGCGCCCTGCGTCCGCAACGCCAGCTTGCCGCCCGCCGACGCCAAATCACCGTTGATGGTCAACGTGTTGCCCGCCGCGCCGCTGCCGTTGGTGAGATTCAACGTACCGGCGTTATTCACCACTAACGAATCGTCAGTCTCGCCCGACAAAACCGGATTGACCTGATCGCCGACAAACAGCGTTGAGCCGCTATCCACGTTGATGGTGCTGTGTGCCAGTTTGAGATTATCGGTAAGGGTAAATTGCGTGTTGTAGAAGTTGATGGTGCTCCAGCCTGCGCCGAGGTTAACGCCGCGCGCCAGATCATCGTTGCTGAACGAGCCCCCGCGCGCGTTAATCTCACTAAAGTTCAGCGTGCTGCCGCTGCCGCCTGCGATAGTGATGTGACGCGTGTTTGCCAGACTGACGTTGGCGATCGAAGCCACATTGTTAACACCGGTTCCCATCGTCACGCTGCCGTCAATGGTTCCGCCGGTGAGTTCGACCACGTCGGTGCCGTTGCCGGTGTTCACATCGCCCACCACGTTGCCATCGACCAGCGCGATCTGGTCATTGGTGGCGCCACCAGCAACCACTACCGTTTCCGGGTAAGGCGCGGTGACGTTGCCTTCATTGATAAATACGGAGTTGCCGCCACGCAGATCGATAATTGGCGAAACCAGGCTGAGCGAAACGATGGTGCCGCGGTTGATCACCTCGCTGGCGGTGCTGGTGACAATCGCCGAGCCGCCATCGGAACTGTTAACGATGATGTTACCGTTGGCGATCACCCGCCCGGTGGTGTTGGCGCGCACGCCGGTTGCCGGACCATAGACAAAGAAGCTGTAACCTTGTGGGATGATCAAATCGTTGCTGGTGGTAGAACCATCTTCTTTGCTAAACACATAACCTGTCGCGCCTGCACCGCTGACCGTACCGAGCATGTAACCATTAGGATCGAATGAAGTCGCGGAGCGAATTAACGTGCCGCCATCGGTGTTCATCCCGACATCTTGCAGCGAAATATTGCTGGTTTCCGCGCGGTTGTTGAGCACGCTGCCGCCGCCAGAATTGTAGAGTCCGATGTTGCTGGCGCTTAACGATGCTGCGCCTTTATCCAGTAAGATGGTGTCTGCGCCAGCATTGGCGTTGATGGTGCTGTAGTAAAAATTCGGCCCGGCGGTATCACCATTAATCGTTAGGCCGCCGTTATTGCCAACGCGCACCGCAGCAATGCCGCCCGCACTCAATCCGCTGTGATCGGTCCAATAAACGGTATTGCCTTCGGCGGTATCCAGCGCGATACCCGAGGCTATGTTGGAGCTGGCTCCATCAAAGATATTTCCGCCGCCGCGAATACGCACGCCGATGCTGTTTGGCCCGCTGAGATTTATGGTGCCGCGCGGCGTTGACTGATAGATCACACCGTCGCGGATATCAAAGGCAGTGGCGTTGGTTCCGTTGCCGGTGATCGGCGCCACGTTGGCGAAGAATCCACCTTGCCCGGTGCCCGCAATGGTATTGTTGCCGTTCAGCTCAATCGGGTTGGTGATGGTCACGTCTGCACCCTCCGAGCTCTGAACCGCAATCGCCCCTTCGCCGTTAACGTGATAGCTGTCGGTGCCGTACAAGGTGGTGCCGTAAAGTCGTGAACCGGCACCTGAAGCGACAATGCCGCGTGTGTTGGCACCGCTCATCGTCACGTCGGCAGCCACCACCGGATTAAAGATCACGCCATCACTCAGGCGATACAGCGCCGAACCTGGCGTGGAGACATCATAACTGCCGCCGTGGCTATCGATGTGCGCATAGTTGGTGGCTTGATAACCGGTTTGATTCGGCGCGTAAAAATGCAGTGAACTGGCATCGCTGATAGTTAATCTGGCGTCATCGCGCACATCAACACCAACCGTATTTTCGCCGTACAAATTGATTCTGCCGTTCTGGGCAAAATTGGCCTGGCTGCCCGAAACGGCAACGCCCGTCGAGCCCTTGCCCTTCACATTGATGGTGCCGTTATTCGCACCGCTGGCATCCTCGAGACGGATGCCGGTGCTGTTAATCGCGGTATTGATCACGCCATTATTGGTGAAGCGGCTGCCACCGTTGGCATACACGCCGGTGCCATCCGCACCAACGGTCGAGGCATCGACGCCGTTGCCATCGGCATTATTGAAAAAGCCGCTGTTTATGACACCGTTGTTGGTGCCGGTGCTACCGTTCAACAGTTCCAGTGCGTTGCTGCCAACGCTGGCCAGTTTGCCGTCAATCACCGCCGTCGCGCCGTTGCTGGCGCGCATCGCCGCGCTGCTGGCATTTACCACTTCCAGTATGCCGCTGCTACCAATGGTTGCCCTGGCATTGGGGCCATCAGCGCTTAACACAATGCGTTCGCCAATCGGCTGCGTCACTTCGTCGTAGTATTCATCGGCATCGATCACATAGGCGATGACATCGCTGCGCAAGGAGAGCGCTTTATTAAACTCGCTGCTGTAGCTATCGGCGGCCAGATTGCCGTTTTGCAATTGCTCAATCAGCCAATTGTTGTAACTCTGCAAGCTGCTGACGTTGGAAACGTTGAATGAAGTGGTGGCATTGTCCAGCGTGGTGACGCTAAACGCGCCGCGCCAGGAGACCACATTGTCGAACCATTGCCCCAGTTGATAGGTGTAAGGCGTGTAGGAGCCAAAAAAGGAGATGCGGTTGGCGGAGTTCCAGTTCATGGTGCCGCTGCCGCTGGCAGTAAACAATTCGCTCTGTTTCGCCGCCATCGACCAGCCGTTGGTGCTGGCGGTGGTCGCAGCGCCCTTCTGCCCGATATCAACATTGATGGTGCCATTGCTGACCTGCGCAACGCGCGCGTTGATATATTGCCCATTATTAACGTTATAAAAATTCGACAAGGTATTGGTTTCAATGGCGCTAATCGCAGCGGAATTATACACCTGCACGCTATTATTGCCGCTGCCATTGGCGTCCGGCACGTTAATCACATAATTCTGCGCGCCCAGATCGACGCGACCTGAATCTTGCCAGGAATACGAAATAATTCTGCCGCTGCTGAGCAATTCTCCGATGGATATGGTGCCACCGCCGTCCTGACCGGGCGCAAACTGCTGATTGCCACTTAAAGTTTGAGTCGAGCCATTGCAAATACAAAACACGCCGGCGCGGTTGTCATTTAATTCCGGCGTAAAAGGCTGAAGCGTCGCCGCCCAAACTGGCGAAGCCGGATTAAACACACCGTAAGCGGCAATAAGGCTAATAAACAGCGGATGCAATCGAAACATCATCGTTCACTCCAGAGAAGCGTGCAACGCTGCCGCGATGCGTAAAGACATCGCCAGCAATGGGTTTGGCTATTATTAATTTGTGTAATTGAACGTAAAGAAATTCTGCGACGCGGCAATAACATCACTTTAAGCGAGACAGTTCCAGCGCGACTTAAGCCAAATAGCGATGATGAGATAACTTTAAGAAAAGGCCGGGGATTGAATGCAATTATTCGTGGGACTGAAATAGCGGAAAGGATGTTGATCGTGTTAACAACAATATAAAAAAAAGAAGCCACCATTAAGTGGCTTCTTACGATTTATTAGAATGGCCCCCAGTTGATCGCCACACCAATTAATAAGGTGACAACACAAATGGCAAACCAAATCGCCACTACCGGCGCAACGAATTTAATCCATTTGCTGAAAGAGATATTAGCGGTGGCCAAGGCTGCCATTAACACGCCAGAAGTTGGGCTGATGGAGTTGACGATACCTTCACCCAGCAACACCGTTTGCACCGTCACCTGACGGGTTAAACCGAGGTTATCGCCGAGCGGCGAGAAGATCGGGATCAGCAAAGCGGATTCACCGGAACCGGATGAAATACCGAAATGCATTAACGCCGCGCTAATGAACATGCCCACCGCCGCAATGGCGGGATGAACCGGTGCCAGTAAATCAGACAGGAAGCCAACAATAGGATCAAGAATATTGCCCTGTTGCAACACCACGGAAATCGCGCCAGCCATACCCACAATGAAGCCGCCTTTTACCAATTGCGAGCAACCCGTAAGGAAGGTGTTGGCAATGGCAGAACCCGACATGCGACCCATCATGCCGACCATAATCGACAGAATAATAAACATCGCCGACATTTCATTGGTGGCCCAATGCAATTGCACCGTGCCAATCATAAATACAATCAGCGTTGCGGCGCAGGTGAGCAGAATCAGTTTATGCCGACCAGTAATCGCCAGTGATTCGTCATTCTGCGCAGTTTGTTCTATTCGCACTTCACCATTATTTCGCGCGCGTTTCACCGAGATAATCAAATAGGTCATCACCGTTAACACGAACAATAAACAGGTGATGCCGCGCAACAACATGCCGGAAAACAGCGGTAACTGCGCCAGATGTTGGGTTAATCCGGTGGTAGCTGGACCTAATACCGCAACGTTAAAACCCGCCGCACAGGTTAAATACACCAGCGCCATACCAATCATTGGCGATAAACCCAACGATCGCGCCACTAATAAACCAATCGGCACAAACGCCACTACCGAGTTTTGCACCACGCCGGTGGTGCCGAGAATGGCGAATATCACACCAAAAATGATGATAATGCGCGTATCGCTTATTTTGGTACTGCGCGACAGTGAATTAAGCGCCGTGGCAATAGCACCGGTCGATTCGATAACGGCTAATAACCCGCCGGTAAACAGAATCAGGAAAATGATCGGCGCGGCTTTGATCACCCCTTGCACAATCGCCATGAAGATTTCGCCGGGATAAACGCCCGAACGCGCGACTTCATGCAAACTTCCCTTGATGGCAAAAGTGATGCCATTGCGGGTTTCATGGTCAAACTTGCCCGCCGGAATAATCCAGGTTGCCACCGCCGCCAGCACCAAAATAATAAACAGCAGCAGATAAGGACTTTGCTCGGTTTTCGCTGCTGGCGGTTGCCGCAGTGTATTTTTCTCAACATTAACCTGAGACATGCGCATCACCTCCGAGGATCAATCCCGCCACCAACGCCGCGCGCGGAGCAATATCGGCAATAATGATATGTTCATGACGTGCATGAATACCTGCGCCGGTTGCGCCCAAACCATCCAAGGTTGGAATGCCCAACGCAGCAGTGAAATTGCCGTCGCTGCCGCCGCCAACCGCTTTGCCTTCCACCTCGAAACCAAGCTGTAAGGCAACCTGCTGCGCACGTTCCATCAGCAGCAACGATTCCGGTGTTTGACGCATTGGCGGACGTGATTGTGCGCCGCTAATATCCAGCGTGATGCCGGCTAAATGTGGCGTGATCTGGCTGATTTCGGCGTGGATGCGCTCGGCTTCTGCTTCGCTGGTAACGCGCGTATCAATGCCTAACACAGCTTTATCCGCCACCACATTGATGCGGTTGCCGCCACGCGCGATTCCCACATTGACGGTGGTGCCGCGCTCCGGCGCGTTTAAGCTGTGCAAGAACATGATCTGATGCGCCATTTCTTGTACCGCGCTGATGCCCTCTTCGGGATTGTTCCCGGCGTGCGCCGCTAATCCGTTGAGGGTGATTTCATATTGTCCGGTACCTTTGCGCGCTGTTTTCAGTGCGCCCGTTCCCGCCACCGCAGGCTCAACCACCAGCACTTGCACCGATCCCAGGGCGTGCTGCGATAACCAGGCGCTGGAGCTTGGGCTGCCCACTTCTTCATCGCTGCCGCAGAGAAACACGATGCGTTTACCCGCCAGTAAATCGTGTTGTTGCAACGCGCGCACAGCCCAGATGGCTTGCACCAGACCGGCCTTCATATCCAACACGCCAGGTCCGTAAAGCTTGCCGTCTTCTTCACGCATTACCAACTCGCCTTCATCCCAAACGGTATCGAAATGCCCGAGTAACACGGTTTGCTCGTCACCGCTTCCCAGCGTGAATTTCAGGTGATTGCCGTAATGCGGTTGCTCATCAATCTCTGCTACCACGCCCAAACGTTTGGCAAACAGCGCTTGTAAGACTTCGCCACAACGATCCACGGCGGCTTTGTTCATTGATGGAGATTCCGCTGCGACCAATTCCTTGATATCCAGAAGAATTTCATCGGCATGTTGTTGCAGGTAATTTTTTATAGTTTTCATTTGTACTGCCCTCGCATAGTGAATCTTCGAGTATGGAGATAAAAATGCGCTTAAAAAATGGAGATAAAAGGCTATTATTGTTGACCTCAGATCAACAGATAGGAAAAACCTATGGCGATGCTGCTCTATCCAGAAAAATCCATAAGGTATCTGTATGAAGTGGGCAATTACGGCGGTATTCGTCGCGCGGCGGAAGCCCTGGATGTTGATCCCGCCGCCATCAGCCGTCAGTTATCGCAACTGGCGCGGGAGATGCAATTGCCGCTGTTAGAGCGACGTGGCCGTAATGTGGTTCTGACCGAAGCTGGAAAGTTATTGGCTGAAGATTACGCGCACACCCATCAACGGCGCAGCCAGTTGGATCGTCAGTTAAAAGATCTGCGCCATAAGCGCGGCGGCTCAATCAAATTACGCGTCGGGCAGGGCATGGTGGATGAAGTTGTAAGGCATGTGTTACAGCCGTTTTCGCAAACTTATCCGGACGTGTTTATCGATATCCTGTCGGGCGATATGCAAACCACCGTTTCGCTGATTGCCAAAGGCGACGTTGATATGGCGGTGGGTTTTGGCCCGATTGGTCCGCCTGGCCTGAAGTGTTTGAGTTTTCACCGCGGACCCATCTGCGCAGTGGTGCACAGCCAACACCCCATCGCGGAATTCCCGCAAATTGAGGTGGCCGAACTGGTCAATTATTCATTAATTGGCATGGACAAAAATTTTGGCATTCAAAGTTATATGAATGCCATGTTCAGTCAGGAAGGATTTATATTCAGCCCGGCTTATAGCTGTAATCTGTTTTCCAGCGCCATCGCCTTAAGCCAGGCCGGCATGGGCATCGCGTTTATGACCGCCAAAGTGGTTAAAGACGACCTCATCGCTAAGAACTTAGTCGCCGTGCCGATTCACCATCGCATCGCCCGTGAAAGCCAATGCCACTTATTACGCAGCGCCGATCACCGCTTCACGCCCGCCGCGCAGCATTTATGGCAATTGCTGGTGACGTTTTTTGAAGGTACGGCGGGAGCGGTTTAATCGCTGCTTATTTGATTACAAATCTAATCAATTTTGAACTCTTAAGGATAACGCTTACCGCTCATAAACACCTCAGAGCCATCTTAAATGACTCTGAGGTGTCTGTTAAACCCGTGGCGATTTACTACTTTATGAAGGTCCTCTTTACCCGAACAGACACGGTGAAGTACGGGATCCATATCAATGCTGATATTAAACTGCGGAAGATAGGAACCAATTCATCATACCCAATTTTGACGCCAGGAATTAGCACATAGAGCGTGTAGGTATTAATCGACAATGTTATAATTATAGCGATCAAAAATGAAATATATAAATTAGGGAGCAACTTCTTTCTTTTTAAGAATTGTGATAGTGTGAACGCCGCAAATAAAAACATCACTACATAAATTGTAAGAGAAGAAATAAAAAACACCTTAGCATTTATATCTATAGATCGATAATTCTCTATAATTGCCTTAAAAGCCTCATTTATATTCAACAGGTACGAGATAGCTGAAATTATCAATCCTACAAAAGGTATGTAAAGGAGGCCGCCAATTTTTCTAAATTGTATTTCTTCACATCCTGTGCAAAACTCCCTGTCCTGCGGTATTTCTTCTCCACACTTAATGCAACCCCATTTCATGATTAAACCTTTAAATATTATTAAATGACAGTGAAATTTGATGAATATTTTTAATCGACTTGATCTTTATAGCTAATTCATTAGACTTTGTTGCCACCTTGCATTTTGCAACAAGTATCTTTTTTAGCGTATTTATAAAAACACCAAGCACAATCGGTTGTCATTTTTAAGTTATGACATATACACATAATACCATAATTAATATCAGGATTTTCTTAAAACACTTATAAAATACCATCTTCCTGATTATTTATTTTTAGAAACCAGAAAAACCCCCCCTAACACAAATATCCGGTAATTATAATCGTTGACTCGGCATCAGTTGTACAAAGGGTCATGGTTGACACGTTTAGTGATTAGAAAAATGGTTATTAAGAATCACGATTTTAGCTGTACTGATTAGCAGCTTTCTGGGAGAGATATGAACACTTCAGCAAGATTGTTACATTATAACATACTTTATGCCCAGCAACGATTGAACTGTTACCCAATCCCACCCTCTCACTTAAGGTTGTCAATTTTCAGGCAAGTGATTGAGTTGTTTATTATAAGAACGGGGAACACATGTTTATAAAGGGTTGGGTTAAACAGTTTTATCTACCGGCGTTTATTTCGCTCTATATCGGCGTACTGCTTAATATTCCGATTTTTATCCGCCGCTATACGCAACTGCAGTTTGATAATACCCTTTCATTAGTGACTGAGGTCATCGCTGCATTTTGTTTGGTGATGCTGTTAACGTTGTTAACCTCATTAACCGGAAAATATCTGTCGCGCGTATTAATGACCATGCTGGTGATTTTCTCCAGCGCGGCCAGTTATTACATGATTTTCTTTAATATTGATATTGGTTATGGAATCATCGCCGCCGTTTTAGCCACCGATTCACTGGATCTCTCTAAGGAATCCGTTGGCTGGCACTTTGTGCTGTGGATGGTAATTATCAACGTCATTCCGCTATGGCTAATCTGGCGCGGAATGCGCAGTAAACCCGTTTCGAATATCAGCAAAAAGCGTTACTGGTCTTATAAAACCATCGCCATTGTGATTGCCGCATTAGGTTGCTGGTTACCGTTGAATTTAATGGGCAAGATGCAGGATGAACAGGACAAGAAAAATAACCGCATGATGGCCAGCTACGGCGGCATTGTGGCCGGTACTTATTCACCATCTAACTGGTTATCGGGCGTTGGCTTGCTGGCATACAGTTCATTCAGTCAGGCTGAAGACAACCGTAATCTATACGATCCCGCTGAACACTTTAAATACGTCCCACCGAAAAATGCGGATAACTTGTATATCGTGTTTGTGATTGGTGAAAGTGCCCGCCGCGATCATATGGGTTTATACGGTTACGATCGCGACAACACACCTTATCTCGATCACGAGAAAAACCTCGTTCACTTGCAGGGTTATTCCTGTGATACCTCAACCAAGCTTTCGCTGCGCTGTATGTTTGTCAGAGAAGGCGGTGCCTCAGAAGCTCCGCAGCGCACCCTGAAAGAGATGAATGTTTTCACAGTGATGAAGAAACAAGGTTTCTCGGAAGATCTCTATTCCATGCAGAGCGAAGCCTGGTTCTATAACAAAGTCATGGCCGACAGTTATTCAATGCGCGAATCTATTCAGGCGGAGAAGCGTAATGTCGGTAAGCCGGTGGATGATATGGCGTTAATTAATGAATTACAGGACTCAATTCAGCGCCATCCGCAGGGTAAACATATTGTAATTCTTCACACCAAAGGTTCACATTATATGTATACCGAACGCTATCCACGCGCGTTTGCACGTTATAAGCCGGAATGTCAGGGTATTGATGATGCCTGTAGCACGCAGGAGATGATCAACTCCTACGATAATAGTCTTTTGTATACCGATTATTTCCTCAAGCAGACTTTCGATAGCCTGAAAGATAAAAATGCCATCGTGTTTTATGCCTCCGATCACGGAGAATCGATTTCCGACAATCTGCATTTCCACGGCACGCCACGCGATCATGCGCCGATGGCGCAGCGCACGGTGCCAATTATGGTTTGGGCATCCGATAAGTTTTTAAGTGACATTAATAACAAAGCGTCATTTGCCAAACTGCAGCAACTGCAGAACAACAAAACGCCGGTATTCCATGAGAAGTTATTCGACTCGATATTAGGCTGCGCTGGCTTTACCTCACCAGATGGCGGAATTAATTCGCTCAGGAACTGGTGCGCGCATTAAAGCACAATCCAGGCGGCAGTTTTAGGTCCATTAAACATGGATGTTCAACTGCTGCTGACCTTATTTGAGTACTATCACCGCATAGCGACAAGGTTGTTCCGCGTCATTCCTGAAAATACAGTCGGCGGGATCACCCAGTTCAAGACAATCACCCGTCTGCATTTCAAAGATTTTTTCGCCTTCATGAAAACTCAGTTCGCCCTCTAAAATCCAGATAAGCTGACGGCGCGACAGATAGGAAATTACCGGCATCGGCACGCTAACGCCGGGCGGCAATTCTATGCTGACAAGATCGAGCGGTATTTGCCCTGGCGAAACATGTCGTCGGATATATCCCGTCTCAGGATCCTGCCAAATCGGTTGCTGATGCTGTTTCAGTAATGTGCCAGTCTGCACTTCGCTCAACGCGATCAATTGCGACATGCTCATATCAAACGAACCCGCCAAACGTGCCAGCAACGTCGCCGTAGGACTGCTTTCGCCACGTTCAATTTTATGGATCATCGCCCGTGAAACGCCAGACTGCTCAGCCAATTCGGTCAGTGACCAACTGCGCTTTTCCCTTTCAGCTTTCACTTTTTTGCCAATTCGCGCGTTTAAATCATCTTCTTTAGTGGATTTTTCGTCTGACATAGTAGATATATAAGATAGTGTACGGAGGGTCTACTTTAGTGGCATACAAGCGAGGTGTCTATGGTGAGCATACGTTCGGCAGTTGAAAAAGATGCACCAGTAATCACGGATATTTATAACGATGCAGTGCTGAACAGCACAGCCATCTGGAACGATAAAACGGTAGATATTGCAAACCGAATCAAATGGCTCTTGGATCGGCAATCAGCAGGATTCCCGGTTCTGGTCGCTGTAAATGAAGAGGATATCGCGCTCGGTTACGCTTCCTATGGTGACTGGCGTCCCTGGGATGGATACCGTTATACGGTCGAACATTCGGTCTATGTCCATAATGCCGCTCAGGGGAAAGGTATTGGATTAGCCTTAATGCAGTCACTTATCAAGTACGCAACCACGCAGGGAAAACACGTGATGGTGGCGGGTATTGAGTCTGAAAACACACTTTCAATCGCGTTACATCGTAAGTTAGGATTTACCGACGCCGGACAGATTCATCAGGTAGGAACGAAATTTCACCGCTGGCTGGATCTGACATTCATGCAATTACGGCTGGATAACAGGGACAATCCTTAATTGACGATGACGTGCTAAAATGGAGGAACTATGACGCCAGAAATCAAAACGCAACGATTAATCCTGAAGCCCCTGGAAAGCGGTGATGGGCAGGCGATGCAAATCGCCTTTCCGCGCTGGGAGATAGTGCGTTATCTCAATGCTGCCGTGCCCTGGCCTTATCCTGAAGGTGCCGCACAGAATTACGTTGATAACGTGGTGTTGCCCGCCGTTAAGGAAGGTCGAGGTTGGTGCTGGAGTATCAGACGTCAGGAGAAGCCTGAGGAATTGATTGGTCTGATCGAACTGCGCGATGCAGAAAATGATAACCGCGGATTTTGGCTGGTACCTGAGTGGCAGCAACGTGGCTATATGAGTGAAGCGTGCAACGCCGTGAATGATTTCTGGTTTAAAACGCTGGGTCGCGAAGTATTACGTGTGCCAAAAGCGGCGGTGAATACAGGCTCAGTGAAGATCTCACGTAAATCCGGCATGCGTCTGATTGAAACTGGCAAAAAAGAGTATGTCGCGGGTGTTCTCGATTATGAATTGTGGGAATTGACCCGCGAAGAGTGGCTATCACATTAACATCAAGAGGGAACGTGTTCCCTCAGTGCCGTCAGTAAGCGGCTGACCAGCGGTTTGGCCTCATTTCTCCGCCATACCGCATAGAGATTCACATACAGCGCCAGCCAGGGGACTTCAACAACAATGACCGACGACGAAGCAAGCCGCGCAAGACTTCGCTGAATAAAGGTAAATCCCAGCCCTGCTTCAACACAGGAGAGCGCCGCCAGTGGTCCGCTAACCTCAAGCCGAATATCAGGCGTAAACCCACTCCCTTCACACACCTCAAGCAAGCGGTTGGACACTGCCGTGTTTAGACTTTGCTTATCGGCGATCCAGCGCTTCATGTGTAACTGCTCAGGTTTGGGATCCCTAATTGCCTGTTCTATTGGCATAGCCAGCACCACCGGCTCAACTAACACGCTTTGAAAGGCAAAACAGTCATCCTCTTCCGGCTCGTTATAAACCAGTGCCAGATCCAGCGCATGATTCGCTAGCGCATCGATTTGTGCCTGTGAGCGTAAGGCATGGAGCTGTATATCAACTTTTGACGAGCAATTTAACCGGGCAAGGCTTTCAGGAAGCAGAAGTGAGTGAATGGCCGCTTCGACATAGCCAATATCAAGCCTGCCCGACTGACCATTCTTCAAACTTTTACCCAGTCCATTCAGACGATCATGGTGCAAAAGCAATGCCTTCACTTCTGTCAGGAACTGCTTGCCCTCGGCGCTGAGATAGAGGCGTTTCTTTTCCCGATGAAAAAGTGCCACACCTAACTCATCTTCCAGTTGCTGAATTTGGCGGCTCAAAGGGGATGCTGAAATATGCAATTTCTCAGCTGCCTGACCGATGTGCTCGAGTTCGGCGACGAGAGCAAAAGAGCGCAATAACTTAATGTCCATAACTTTTCCGGTCACAACTCAGTCGAGAATGATGATAGCCACACAATAAATATTGCCGCAACATCTTAAGTAATGCGACGTTTAATTAAGCAAACAGAGTCATCTTCTATTTTTATTATCTACATTTGACGAGGTAATTTTGACGAACGTATTCAGCACAAGGGATATCGGCAATTATAAGGTCACTGCGCTTAATGATGGCGTGATGAAAGCCAGCCTGAGTCTGTTATCTGGAATAGAACCTGAAGCAGCGGTAAATATACAGCAACACGCCGGAATAAAAGCAGCGGATGATATCCAAATTAATAGCTATCTCATCCGTGGAGCGGGACGAATAATATTGATCGATTCGGGTATGGGAAACCTCAATCATATCGGTGGAGAATTAAGACGAAACCTCCTTTTATCCGGCATCATGCCTGACGAGGTTGATACTGTGTTGTTGACCCACGCGCATCCCGATCATATTGGCGGTCTGCTGGGTGAGAATGGGCGACCCGCTTACCGAAATGCAGCACTCTACATTAGCAAAGCAGAAGCAAACTTCTGGCTGGATAATGAAAAATTAACTAGCCTGAGTGAACGCGCACTGATGAATGGTTCGCTGTTTCGTCGCACGTTCGAAGCTTATTCAACTGTTCGATTTACGGAAGAAACAGCGATTGCTGAAGATATCACCGCAGTCAGCCTACCGGGACATACGCCTGGTCACAGCGGCTACCTGATAGATTCCCGCGATGAAAAATTACTGATTTGGGGTGATATTACGCATTATCCGCATGTTCAAATTGCCCATCCGCAAGTTTCAATCGCCTTTGATTACGATCCTGACCAGGCAGAGCAAACACGAAGAGCAATTCTTGAGCGCGCTTCACGAGAAAACCTATTGATTGCAGGTATGCACTTGGGCGTGTCTGGGTTTGCATATATCCGCTCCCCTTCAGAGGGACATTATTTTCTGGAATATGTCTGAACCGCGAGCCGCTGTCCGCCTTAAACATACCCCATCATCCGCAGCATCGACTGCGCCTGATTCATCGCTTCCGCGCGGTGCGTTACGCCCAATTTTTGGTACAGATTGCGGATATGCGTTTTGATGGTGGTAGCAGCGACATCCAGCTCGCCAGCAATCTGGTCGTTGCTGTATCCCGAATAGATCAGCCCCAAAACCTGCCATTCACGTTGGGTTAGCGGGCTGGTGCGGATCAGCTCCGGCACATCGGGATGATTAATCAGGCGGCTAACAAAGCCCTCGTCAAAATGGGCAAACTTATGGCGATGATATTTATTAATCTCGCTGAGAATGCGTCTGGCGCGATGATTATCGAGTTCATTCAGCGTGTTGAGCTGAATCAGCTGACGCAGCTGCTGCGCCATCGCTTCACCTTCAATCACAAAATGGCTGACGAAACCGGTGCTACGCGCCAGTTTTAATGCTTCGGTCAGCGCCTGCTGCGCTTCCGCTTTGCGCTGGGTTTGCCAGTAAATTTGATTTAACAGCAGCAGATTGCGATTCATGTCGCTCATCAGATTGAGCGCGCGCGCATTATCATTCAGCTCATCCAGCACCACTTCGGCCTGGCTCATATTTCCCAGCAAGATCTGCGCGCGCGCAACATTGCGCCACTGACCTTGCAGGAAATGATTGTTGGCAAACTCCGGTTTCGCCGTCTGGCGCATCCAGCTACTGGCGCTTTGGCTGTCGCCGGTCATCTGCCAAAAAATCACCCTCACCTTATCGGCATTGGCGATCCAGTCGCTATGCAGCGATCCGTTGTTAAGCAGATTCTCCAGCCGACTCAGGTGGCTGCGGGCATTATCTAGATTGCCGCGCGCCAGCGAACACTGCACCAGCAAACCGAGGCACTGAATCTGCTGCTGCGGCTGATAGCCTTTCAGCACTTTTATCCCTTCGCGCGCCGCCTGTTCTGCTTCGTCGAGTCGGCCCCACGCCCATAACAGTTGCGCGCGAATTCGCAGCAGGAATTCGTGCATCGGGAACTGCGTCAGATGCTGCTCTTTCACCAGCACAAATGCCCGCTCCTGTATCTCATATGCGGACTGTAAAAAACCCTGCGCAAAGAGAATCTCACTCTGCTGAATCAGACTCCACAACGCGTAATTCCACGCTTCCTCGCGGCGCGCCATCTGCTCGGTCTGGCGCATCAGCTTCAGCGAACTGCTCAGCTCGCCTTTGCAGTGCATCACTTCGCCCAATACCGACGTCGCCACGATGCAGCTGTATTGACGGCTTTCCGGCAGCGCATCGAGCGCCAGCAACGCCAGCCGCTCGGCTTCTTCTGCGTTACCGTCATTTATCGAAACCTGCGCCAGCAGCGCGTTGAATTCGCCGCGCAGCACATCATCAATCTGTTCGCTGCAGGAGTGCTCAAAGCGCATCAGCAAACTGCTCACCTCGGAAAACCGGTGCTGGCTTTGCATCAGCCACGCCTGTAACAGCACTAACTTTGGATTTTCCAGCAGAATTTCCCACGGCAGCGCCTTGAGAGAATCTTCCAGTAGCGTGAGTTCGCTCTGATTAAACAGCGTCCAGGCGTATTGCAGCAGCACGTCGCGCAGCATCAACGCATCACCAGCCGCCAGCGCATGATGGATTGCTTCGCCAGGGAAACCCAGCCGCATCCAGCTTTCAGCCGCCGCGCGATGCAGCGCAGGCAGTTCCGCCGCCAGTTCCCACTGACAGCGCTGACGCAAAAAACTGCCAAACAGCGGATGATAGCTAAACCACTCGCCCGAGTTATCCATGCGCTGCAAAAACAGGCCCTGACGCTCAATCTCTTCCAGCCGCATCTGCCCTTGTTCTTCGCCGGTTACGCAGGCGATCAGCGTATCGTTCATCGATCGCAGCAGCGCGCTTTTCAGTAAGAAATGTCGTGTGGCGCTATCCACGTTATTCAGCACCTCCTCAACCAGATAATCCGCCAGATGGCTGGCGTTAATGCCGGAAAGACGGCGCGCGGAATCCTGAGCGGAGCTCGCGCCCTGACGCGTCGAGAGCGCGATCAGCTGCAGCGCCGTCGCCCAACCCGCCACGTCATCGCACAGACGCCCGCTCTCTTCCGATTCCAGCGGCGTTGTCAGGCGGCAATCAAAAAACTGTTTGGCTTCGTGATGGGTAAACGCCAGTTGCTGGCTGCCTAACTCAATCAGCTGTTCGCGCACGCGCAGGTTAGCAATGCCGAGCTGCGGCAGATTGCGCGACAGCAAAATCAGCGTCACATTTTCCGGCTGGTTACGTAAAAAGAAGCGCATTGCGTCGTGAATCGCGGGATTAGTGATGTGATGGTAATCATCGATGATCAGCCAAATCGGTTGCTGCCACGCCGCCAGTTCACTGAACAACTGGGCGAATAGCGCGTTCAGATTGATGTACTGCCGTTTCTGCGCCAGCGCTTCGCTCGAGGCGCAGCCGCCCTGCGTTGCCTGCTGCAGAGCCGCGATGAGGTAATCGACGAAGCGTTCAGGCTGATTGTCGCCCTCATCCAGTGAATACCAGCCCAGATTGGCTTTCCCCGCCGCCCATTGCGAGATCAGCGTGGTTTTGCCATATCCCGCCGGACTGGTCACCAACACCAAACGGTAATTGCCCGCCGCGCCGAGTTTTTGCATCAGGCGCTCGCGCGCAACCGTGTTCTCAAGGCGGACCGGTCGGCTAAGTTTGGAGGGTATTAACATCGGTAAACGCTTCTCCCTAAACGTGGCGCATCATTATTTTACGCTTCGTAATTAATAGTCACATACGTTCAGATATTCGTTTACCTAATGCAAGCTAACCCATTAAGCAGTCTTAACAAAAGCGACGGTTATCACATTCCTGTCACACTTTAAGATTTCCCTCAGCCTCTCCTCCCCGCTCATCCTCCCCGCTGAATTTGGTGCAGGAGGAGGAGCGCGTCATGGCTGACGCGCAGAATGAAGCACATTCACCTCCGCCCTGACAGGACTGATTATGAAATTTGATCGCACCCGTTTTAAACACGCGCTAACCCGACAATGGCAACGTTTTGGTCTGCACGATGCACAAGAGATGACGCCAAACCAATGGTGGCAGGCGCTGAGTGGCGCACTGGCCGACATGCTGGCGGAGATGCCTGCGCCGCCTGCGGCCACGCCGCAGCGTCACGTTAACTACATCTCGATGGAGTTTTTGATTGGTCGTCTCACCGGCAACAATCTGCTCAACCTTGGCTGGTATGACGAGGTGAACGAGGCGCTGGCCGAGTGGAATATCACGCTGAGCGACGTGGAAGCGTGTGAAACCGATCCGGCGCTGGGCAACGGCGGTTTGGGCCGGCTCGCCGCCTGTTTTCTCGATTCGATGGCAACCGTGGGACAACCCGCCACCGGCTACGGACTCAATTATCAGTACGGTCTGTTCCGCCAGCACTTTGTTGATGGTGCGCAGCAGGAGATGCCGGATGACTGGCAGCGCGACAGCTATCCGTGGTTTAACCACAACGCGGCGTTAACTGTGCCGGTGCATCTCGGCGGCAAAGTCAGCACCCATAATGGCGTTGCGCGCTGGGAGCCGGCGGTGCAAATTCTCGGCGAAGCCTGGGATCTGCCGGTGGTCGGTTATCAGAATGGCGTCACTCAGCCGCTGCGCTTGTGGCAGGCGAAACATGCGCAGCCGTTTAATCTGCAGCGCTTCAATAACGGGGATTTTCTGCGCGCCGAGCAGCCGGGCATTGAAGCTGAAAAACTCACTAAAGTGCTCTACCCCAACGACAATCACGACAACGGCAAAAAGCTGCGCCTGATGCAGCAGTATTTCCAGTGCGCTTGCTCGCTGGCGGATATTCTGCGCCGTCATCAGCGCGCCGGTCGTAGCATTGCCAGCTTGCCAGATTATGAGGTGATTCAGCTCAACGATACCCATCCAACGCTGGCCATCCCCGAGCTGATGCGCCTGATGCTGGATGAACACGCGCTGAGCTGGGACGAGGCGTGGCACATTACCCAGCGCACCTTTGCCTATACCAATCACACCTTGATGCCTGAGGCGCTGGAGTGCTGGGATGTGCGCATGGTGCGCGCCCTGTTGCCGCGCCATATGCTGATCGTTAACCAACTTAATGCCCAATTGAAAAAGCAGGTTGAAGCGCGCTGGCCGGGCGACGAAGTGACCTGGGCGAAACTGGCGCTGGTACACAATAACCAGCTGCGTATGGCTAATCTCTGCGTCACCAGCGGCTTTGCGGTGAACGGTGTGGCGGCGCTGCACTCGCAGCTGGTGGTGAAAGATCTGTTCCCGGAATATCACGCGCTGTGGCCGGAGAAATTCCATAACGTCACCAACGGCATCACGCCGCGCCGCTGGATCAATCAGTGCAATCCGGCGCTGGCGACGTTGATCAGCCAAACCCTCGATCAGCCTTGGATCACTGATCTCGATCAGCTGAAAGCGTTAGAAACCTACGCCGATCACGCCGCATTCCAGGCGCAGTATCGCGCCATCAAGCAGCAGAACAAGGTTGCGCTGACGCAATGGATCGTAGAACGCACCGGCATCCAGGTGAATCCAGAGGCGATGTTTGATGTACAGATCAAGCGCCTGCACGAGTACAAGCGTCAGCATCTGGCGCTACTGCACATTATCGCGCTGTGGCAAACGCTGGTGAGCGATCCGCAGGCCAACCTGACGCCGCGCGTGGTGCTGTTTGGTGCCAAAGCCGCGCCGGGTTACGTGCTGGCCAAAAACATCATCTATGCGATTAACAAAGTGGCGGCCACCATCAACAACGATCCGCGCATTGGCGATCGCCTGAAAGTGGTGTTTGTGCCTGATTACAACGTTACGGTTGCCGAGCGGCTGATTCCAGCGGCGGATCTCTCCGAGCAGATTTCTACCGCCGGCAAAGAGGCATCCGGCACCGGCAACATGAAGCTGGCGCTGAACGGCGCCTTAACCATCGGCACGCTGGATGGCGCCAATGTGGAGATCGCCGAACAGGTTGGGCGCGACAATATCTTTATCTTTGGTCATACCGTTGATCAGGTCAGCGCGTTGCAAGCAGAAGGTTACTCGCCTGACGCGTGGCGCAAAAAAGATGCGCAGCTGGATCGGGTATTGAAAGCGTTAGAAGACGGCACCTTTAGCGACGGCGACGTCACCGCGTTCGAGCCGCTGCTGCACAGCCTGAGCGCCAAAGGCGGCGATCCTTATCTGGTGCTGGCCGATTTTCGTCACTACCTCAACGCGCAGGCGCAGGCAGAAACCTTGTGGGCCGATCAGCATGGTTGGACGCGCGCCGCGATCCTCAACACCGCGCGCTGCGGCATGTTCAGCGCCGATCGCGCCATCCGCGACTATCAGCAACGCATCTGGCAGGCCGCGCGATGAACAGTACCATGACGCCAACCGCCGAAATCGCCAGCGAATACATCGACGCGCACGGCCAGCTGCAATCGGTTTCTGCCGTTACCCGCCAGCGTTTGCTGGCGGCGATGCATCCCGCGCAACCGCACGCTTCGCCGCTGCCGCCGGTACTGATCGTGCAGCAAGAACACGCGGAGATTGTGCTGTCTGCGCCCGGCATGGCAGGCGATTGGCAGCTGATCGCGGAACAGGGCGAACGCTGGCAAGGTCGCGCAATCGCCAACCAGCCGATCGTTTTGCCTGCGCTGCCTTTGGGTTATCACCAGCTCAGCTTTAGCGCCCAACAGCAGGCGTTTCACTGCCGGATTATTGTCGCGCCCGTGCGCTGTTACGAGCCACCGGCCATCCAGCAAGGGCAATCGCTGTGGGGCGCCTGCATTCAGCTGTATACGTTGCGGTCGGCGTCCAACTGGGGAATCGGTGACTTTAGCGACTTAAAGCAGATGCTGGTCGAGGTCGCGCAGCGCGGCGGTGCCTGTATTGGGCTGAACCCGCTGCATGCGCTGTTCCCGGCAACGCCGGAAAGCGCCAGCCCTTACAGCCCTTCGTCGCGGCGCTGGCTCAACATGTTGTATATCGATGTCGCCGCCGTTGAGGATTTTACGCTGAGTGAAGAAGCGCAACGCTGGTGGCAGGCGGACAGCACGCAGCAAGCGCTACGGGCGGCGCGGGACGCTGAATGGGTCGATTATTCAGCGGTCACTGCGCTCAAACTGCAGGCGCTGCGTCTCGCCTGGCAGCAGTTCAGGCAGCGCGGTGCGGATGATGGCCTGGTTGTCGCCTTTGAATGTTTTATGCAGCAAGGCGGTGAAAGTCTGCTGCATCAGGGCGTGTTTGATGCGCTGCACGCCGCGCAGATCGCCGAAGACCCTCAGCGTTACGACTGGACAACCTGGCCTGCGGCGTTGCAGTCGCCCGAGAGCGCAGCGGTGCGGGCATTCCGCATCGAACACACCTATGACGTGCGCTTTTATCTATGGCTGCAATGGCTGGCCGCGCGCCAGTTTGCTGATTGCTGGGCGGTGTGCCAGCAGCAGGCGATGCCGATTGGCTTATACCGCGATTTGGCGGTGGGCGTGGCGCAGGGCGGCGCGGAAACCTGGAGCGATCGCGAGCTTTACTGCTTGCAGGCCAGCGTCGGCGCGCCGCCGGATATTCTCGGTCCGTTGGGACAGAACTGGGGATTGCCGCCGATGGACCCGAAGATTATGCAGGCGCGCGCCTACCAGCCGTGGATTGATCTGCTGCGCGCCAACATGCACGACTGCGGCGCGCTGCGCATCGATCACGTGATGGCGCTGCTGCGACTGTGGTGGATCCCGCAGGGCGAAAGCGCGGCCGAAGGCGCGTATGTGCATTATCCCATCGACGATCTGCTGGCGATTCTGGCGCTGGAGAGCCAGCGTCATCACTGCATGGTGATTGGTGAGGATTTGGGTACGGTGCCGGAGAAGATCATCGGCAAGCTCAACCACGCGGGCGTTTACTCCTACAAAGTGCTCTATTTTGAGCAGACGTCCAAAGTGGCCTTTCGCGCCCCCGCCCGCTGGCCACGTCAGGCGATGGCGGTCGCTACTACCCACGATATGCCGACCCTGCGCGGCTGGTGGCAAAGCGACGATTTACGGCTGGGCAGCGAACTGGGGCTTTATCCTGATAAGCAAATTCTTGCCGGTCTGAGTAAGTCACGCTTAGCCGCGCGCCGCGCGCTGTTTAAGAGCCTGCAACGCAGCAATTGCTTGCCCGAACAGGCCGAACCGCAGGTGATGGATCGCGGGTTAAGTGCGGCGATGCAGCGTTATCTGGCCGACAGCAATAGCGCGCTGCTGGGCCTGCAACCCGAAGAGTGGCTGGATATGGCTTCCCCGGTGAATATTCCCGGCACCACCCGCCAATATCCCAACTGGCGGCGCAAACTCAGCGCTTCGCTGGAGGCGATGTTTAACGACCCGCAGATCAATGCGTTGTTGGCGGATATCGATCAACGGAGGCGTAATGCTTAGTCGCTATTGGTTGCCTTGCATAGTTGCAGGCCGGGGTCACTTTCGGTCCGGCAGCCTTCGCGCCGCATGCGCGGTACCTTCACTTCACTCGTCAGCCTGACGGACCGGCGGAGACGGGACTTCCCTGTCCCGGCTCCGCCTTTCGCCCGCGTCCTGCGGGCTCTCCTGGCTTCCTCGCTTCGTTCAGCGCTGCGGATCGCCTGCCCGAAAGTGACCCCGGCCTGCCAATGAGCTTGAGTGCCTGCTGTTAAATGGGCACATTGCTAGCAGCACTGACGTATCTGCTTCGGCATAAGGGCTATCCGCAGCGCTGAGGCTTTTACGTTGAGCCAGGAGACTCACGCATGGATGCGTGAGGCAGTTCGGGGCCGGCCAGGAAGGCCGATCCCCGAATGGTCCGTCGGCACGACGTGAAAGCTGAAGGCACCGCGCTAGCGGCGCGAGGACGGCCCGTGACGAAGCAGATACGCCAGTGCCCACTCCTGAAAAAAAGGTGCGCCGAAGCGCACCAGATGGGACAAATCAGCACTGCCGGGGCGGATTACCCCTTGCCTTTAACACTGCTGATAAACACCTGTCTGGCCGACGTGGAGCCTAAACGCTCGGCCTCATCCAGCAGCTTCAACGCCTTATCAATATTGCCCTTCTCAACCGCCTCGCGGATGTTCTGATTAAAGTAACCTTCGGTATCCGTCATGATCGGTTTAGGTTTTGCATCCGAAACCGGGGCAGCACGATAAGTCGCCGGCGCAACCGGCTGCGTATTGCCCACCGTTACCGGCGCAGGACTCGATGATCCAAACAGTGGTCCAACCAAAATGGATGAACCTGAACTGGTTTTCACTTTCAGTTTTAGGGTGCCATCGCGGCTGTGCTGCGCAATCGGATCGGGAATATCCGGCACCGCATTGCCAGTACCGCGTGCGTAGGCTTTCGCCGGATCCAATAACGTGGTGGTTTCGGTCAAATCCTTCTCGGTGGTGAATACCAGCAGATAGATCTTTTGCTGACCCAGCGCAGGCGTCAGTTTCATCACGCCTTCCAGCCGATCCGCCGCCATCACGCCCGGCTGCTGGTAGGTGAAAAAGCGCGCCGGGAACCAGGCCGCCGGACGCATGTTCTCATCCAGCACCAGCACATTCGGTGCGAACACCTGATTTTGTTTCACTTCACTGCTCAGCGTAATGGTGAGTTCACCGATATTGGCTGGCAAGCTGTAGGCCGCCACCGAACCCGTCACGCCCGCTGCATTCAGGTTGCTGTGGCTCTCGCTCAGCGTAGTGACCTGGGTGCGGGAGGTATCGACCGGCAGCCAGCTCAGCGTTTGCAGGCTGGCGGCGGGGAATGTGGGCGCGGCAGAGAGATCCTGTGGCACCAGATTGACATCCGCGAGCGCCGGTAAACTTTGGCCGGCCAGCAGCGCGGCGCTCAGGCAGAGCGCAAAAACCGTTTTTTTCATTCTCATTGTATAACCTCAAAAACTGTCAGGCGGCGGCGCGAACCAGGCAATGGCGCGCCGCGCCGAAAAGAGATTGTCTCAGTTAAGCCACATGCGGGTGCATTACCACCAAATCTCCATCTGCGCCCCGAATGTCACCTCATCGTCGTTGCCACGGCTGTTGGTCAGAATGCCGTTGCCGCTGCTGTCGTTAGAAGCAAAGGAGGTCAAATCACCTGAGCTGTCTTTGCTGTAGCCCCATTTCTCATCCCACTTGGCGTAGGTTGCGAACAGACGCAGTGCCGGACGCGACCAGATGCTGTCGCCCGCCTGCCACTGTTGCGCCAGCGTCACTTTGTACTGGCCGTTGCGCTCGTTCACCTGCTGCGACTTCACGTTGTCGTAGCCCACTTCAAGTAGCGTGCTCATGATTGGCGTCCATTTGTACATGGGGCGCACGCCCACGGTGTACCACTCGGTACCACGGTTGTTATCGAGATCGGTGTTCTGGTACATGGCGACGTACATCAGATCCCAGCGGTCGGCGAGGCTAATTGCACCGTGATCGAGTACGCGATACATGCTGCCGCTGTTGTTGATGTTGGTGCCCTGCGGCAGCCCTTTACCCTGTGAAGTCAACGCATCGGTGGCGTACTGCAGCACGAATTTGTTGTAGCCCTTCAGCATGCTCTGCGTGTGTTCGGCGGTGAACATCCAGCCATCTTTGGAGGCGTTATCTTCCAGGCGGTAACCGTCACGCGCGTTGGCGCGGCCATAATCAACGCCCAGTTCCAGCACGCCGTTCGGGTTGGTTTCAAGACCTGCGAGGCGCACATCAAACACGTCGTTGGCGGTGCTGGTGGCGTAATCACGAATCTGATCGCTGGAGAAGGTGTAAGAACCGCCCGCCTCGGAGGAGCGCGTGGCGGCGAAAGAGAGTTTGCCGAAGCCGAGATCGACATCTTCCAGACCGGCACCAGGACCGGAAATATCCCAGTAGTAGAAGTCGATCATATGCACGTCATGACGTTGGTAGAAACGCTTACCGGCCCAGATGGTGGAACCCGGCAGCGCGTCGATCAGGTTTTTGCCTTTGACGTTGGCTTCGCGGAACGCGGGCGAGGTCGCTTCCCAGTCATTCTGCTGAGAAACCGAATAGGCGACGTTGGTATCGAAGTAGAAGCTCTTATCGCCCTCTTTCCACACTTCCTGGCCCAGCTTCAGCTCAGCGTAGGTTTCACATTCGTTGCCCAGACGGTATTTACTTTGAGCGCCGGTGGCCTGAAAACATTGCTGTTCCCCGCCGCTGCCGGTCCAGCCGATGCCGGAACGGGCATAGCCGGTAAAATCGACTGCCATCGACGGGGCAGCGAGCGTGCCTGCCGCGATAGCAACCGCGATAGGGAGTTTGCGCAGAGTTAACATTTTCTATCTCCTGAGGTCATTGCTTTTATTGTTTTGCAGGGCTAAACACCGGGTTCCTGATGTAGCCGGCGACAGGCGCTGCCATCTTCACGGAAAAGATGGCAACGCTCTGGCGGCAGGCCGATGCCCATCAGGGCGCCCTCTTCTACCAGCACGACGTCCTCCTGGCGATAAACCAGGCTTTGACGAATGGCGGGAATCTGGATGTGAATTTGCGTTTCGTGTCCCAGCTGCTCCACCACCGTCACCTCGCCTTCGAGGGTGACGTCAGCGATATCGCTGGAGAGCAGATGTTCGGGACGAATGCCTAACGACATGTTGCTGCCCACCTGCACACCGGCGCTGTCGACCGGCAGCCACACCAGCTGGGTATTGGGTAAACGCACCTGAACCTGATCGATGGCGGTAGCGGTGACTTTTACCGGTAAGAAATTCATGCGCGGTGAGCCGATAAAACCGGCAACAAAACGATTGGCGGGATAGTGATAGAGCTCGAGCGGCTTGCCGACCTGGGCAACGTGGCCGCCATCCAGCACCACGATCTTATCGGCCAGCGTCATCGCTTCGGTCTGATCGTGGGTGACGTAAATCATGGTGCGCTTCAAACGCTTATGCAGGCGCGAGATCTCGATGCGCATCTGCACGCGCAACGCGGCATCAAGGTTGGAGAGCGGCTCATCGAGTAAAAACACGCGCGGTTCCGCCACCAGCGTGCGGCCAATCGCCACGCGCTGACGCTGCCCGCCCGACAGCGCTTTCGGACGGCGCTCCAGCAGATGCGCCAGCTGCAGCACTTCCGCCACCTGATTGACCCGCTGCTGGATCTCCGCTTTGCGCGTGCCAGCCAGCTTCAGGCCGAACGACATGTTCTCAGCCACCGAAAGATGGGGATAAAGCGCGTAGGACTGAAACACCATGCCGATGCCGCGCTCGGCGGGCGGCACCTCATTCATGCGTTTGTCGCCAATAAACAGATCGCCGCTGGTGATGGTTTCCAGACCGGCAATCATGCGCAGCAGCGTCGATTTGCCGCAGCCTGAAGGTCCGACAAAAACCACGAACTCGCCTTCAGCGATCTCAAGGCTGATGTTTTTCGACACCTCGGTTTCGCCCCACACCTTGGAGACACTGCGCAACGTAACGCTCGACATGATGCTTTCCTCTCAGCTTGCTATTCCTTGTCCGCAAGTCGGCGGACAGACCCCGGCGACCACTATGGGCAAGGACATCAAGGCCGACATCCTCCACCGCACGGCGTCAGCGTGGGGGAGGAGACGGGAGGAGGAGATTGCGCAGACCCGTCTGATAAAACGCCGCAGGCAACCATTTTTGTGAGCTATGACGCAGAGCAGAGCGACGATTGTGTGCGCCAGCCCGTGATAACCGGGTGGTTTTGCAACGCAGATCACATCAGGTGATAAGCAGGCGTAGAGCCGGGGAGGATGAGAAGCGGCGGCAGATACTCACAATGTGGCAGGTAAAACGATTTCCGTTTCCGCTAACAGGATGGAGTTATGACAATGAAAACCGGTGCACGCATTCTTGCCCTTTCCGCCCTGACGGCCGTGCTGTTTTCAGCCTCTGCCGTTGCAAAGATTGAAGAGGGAAAGCTGGTCATCTGGATCAACGGCGACAAGGGCTACAACGGCCTGGCTGAAGTGGGTAAAAAGTTTGAGCAGGAGACCGGCATTAAAGTGACGGTTGAGCATCCGGACAAAATGGAAGAGAAGTATCCGCAGGTGGCCGCCACCGGCGACGGCCCGGACATCATCTTCTGGGCGCACGATCGCTTTGGCGGCTATGCGCAGTCAGGCTTGTTAGCGGAGATTTCACCGGACGCGCGCTTCCAGGAGAAAATCTTCCCCTTCACCTGGGACGCGGTGCGCTTCAACGGCAAGCTGATCGGTTATCCGATTTCGGTTGAGTCCTTGTCCCTCATCTACAACAAAGATCTGCTGCCTGAGCCGCCAAAAACCTGGGAAGAGATCGCCGCCATTGATAAGAAAATGCGCGCGCAGGGCAAGAGCGCCATGATGTTTAACCTGCAGGAGCCGTACTTCACCTGGCCGCTGCTGGCGGCGGGCGGCGCTTATGCCTTTAAGCTCAACGATGGCCGCTACGATGTGAAAGACACCGGCGTGGATAACGCGGGGGCCAAAGCGGGCATGAGCTTCCTTGTTGATCAGGTGAAGGCCAAAACGCTGAATGCCGATACTGATTACTCCATCGCTGAAGCCGCCTTTAACAAGGGGCAAACCGCCATGACCATTAACGGTCCGTGGGCGTGGAGCAACATCGATAAGAGCAAAATCAACTACGGCGTCACGCTGCTGCCCACGCTGCATGGCAAAAATTCCAAAACCTTCGTCGGCGTGCTGAGTGCCGGCATCAATGCCGCCAGCCCGAATAAAGAGCTGGCCAAAGAGTTCCTGGAAAATTACCTGCTGACCGACGCCGGTCTTGATGCGGTTAACAAAGACAAACCGCTCGGCGCGGTGGCGCTGAAATCGTTCCAGCAGACGCTGGAGAAAGATGAGCGCATTGCCGCCACCATGACCAACGCGCGCAACGGCGACATCATGCCAAACATTCCGCAGATGGCCGCCTTCTGGTACGCGATGCGCACCGCCACGCTGAATGCGCTGAGCGGACGTCAAAGCGTTGATGCGGCGCTGAAAGATGCGCAGGCACGACTCAACAAGTAATCCTCTCTACCAGAGCCGGCGCAATCCGGCTCGTTACTGGCTGTTAAGGAAAACCGCATCATGTCAGGAAAACCGAAAACAGCACGGTTCAGCGCCGTGCTGAAGGCTCTTTTTCTCGGTATCTGCTGTCTGCTGGTCGGCTATCTGCTCGTGCTGATGTATGCAAAAGGTGAATATCTGTTTGCGCTGGTGACGCTGATTATCAGCGCCGTCGGCATCTGGATTTATGCCAATCGTCGCGCTTACGCCTGGCGCTATGTCTATCCCGGACTTGCCGGCATGGCGCTATTCGTACTGTTTCCCCTCGCCTGTACCGTGGCGATTGCCTTTACCAACTACAGCAGCACCAACCAGCTGACGCTGGAACGTGCGCAACAGGTGCTGTTGAGCCGTCAATATCAGGATGGTTCGGCGCTGAACTTCTCGCTGATCCCGGCGGGCGATCGCTGGCAGCTGGTGCTGACCGAAGCGGCCAACGGGCAAACCTTCGTTTCGCCTGCGTTTGCCTTTGGCGGAGCGCAAAAGCTGAAACTCACCAGCGCCCCGCCACCGCTGGGCGAACGCGCCACGCTGCGCATCGTCACCACCAACCGCCAGGCGCTGAACCAGATTCAGGCCGAACTGCCGGATGGTCGTATGGTGGTGATGAGCTCACTGCGTCAGTTCTCCGGCACGCGCCCGTTGTATGTACTGCAAGCCAACGGCGACCTGAAAAATCAGCAAAGCGGCGCGCTTTATCAGGCCAATCGTGAAAGCGGTTTCTATCAGAACACGAGCGGCGAAGCGCTGAGTCCGGGCTTTACGGTGAATACCGGCTGGAAGAATTTCATTCGCGTGTTTACCGATGAAGGGATTCAAAAACCGTTTCTGGCGATTTTTGGCTGGACGCTGCTGTTTTCGTTTGTGACGGTAATTCTCACCGTGGCGGTCGGCATGGTGCTGGCTTGCTTAGTGCAGTGGGAAGCGCTGAAAGGCAAAGCGGTGTATCGCGTGATGCTGATTTTGCCCTACGCCGTGCCGGCGTTTATCTCGATATTGATCTTCAAAGGCTTATTCAACCAGAGCTTCGGTGAAATCAACGTGATGCTAAAAGCGCTGTTTGGCTTCCAGCCCGCGTGGTTTAGCGATCCGACGCTGGCGCGCACCATGCTGGTGATCGTCAATACCTGGCTGGGTTATCCCTACATGATGATTCTCTGCATGGGGCTGCTGAAAGCGATTCCGGACGATCTCTATGAAGCCTCGGCGATGGACGGCGCCGGGCCGCTGCAGAACTTCTTCCTGATTACCCTGCCGCTGCTGATGAAGCCGCTGATGCCGCTAATGATCGCCAGCTTCGCCTTTAACTTTAATAACTTTGTGCTGGTGCAGCTGCTGACCAACGGCGGACCGGATCGTATCGGCACTACCACGCCAGCGGGTTACACCGATTTGCTGGTCAATTACACCTGGCGCATTGCGTTTGAAGGTGGCGGCGGACAGGACTTTGGTCTGGCGGCGGCGATTGCCACGCTGATCTTCCTGCTGGTAGGCGCGCTGGCGGTGATCAATCTTAAAGCCGTGCGGATGAAATTCGATTAAGGAGACGTTATGGCTATGGTGCAACCCAAATCGCAAAAGCTGCGTCTGTTGATGACGCATCTGCTGCTGCTGATGTTTATTGCGGGAATCCTGTTTCCGCTGCTGATGGTGTTCGCTATCTCACTGCGCGCCGGTAACTTCGCCACCGGCTCGCTGATCCCGGAGCAGATTTCCTGGGAACACTGGCAGCTGGCGTTAGGTTTCAGCGTGGAGCACGCCGATGGCCGTGTGACGCCGCCGCCCTTCCCGGTGCTGCTGTGGTTGTGGAACTCGGTGAAAATCGCCGCCATCAGCGCGATTGGCATTGTGGCGCTTTCTACCACCTGCGCGTATGCCTTTGCGCGCATGCGCTTTGCCGGACGCGCCACGCTGTTAAAAGGCATGCTGATTTTCCAGATGTTCCCAGCCGTGCTGTCGCTGGTGGCGCTCTATGCACTGTTTGATCGTCTGGGACAATATCTGCCGTTTATCGGCCTGAATACGCATGGCGGCGTGATCTTTGCCTATCTCGGCGGCATCGCCCTGCACGTCTGGACCATTAAAGGCTATTTCGAAACCATCGACGGATCGCTGGAAGAAGCCGCCGCGCTTGATGGCGCCACACCGTGGCAGGCGTTCCGGCTGGTACTGCTGCCGCTCTCGGTGCCGATTCTGGCGGTGGTGTTTATTCTGGCGTTCATCGCCGCCGTCACCGAAGTGCCGGTCGCCTCGCTGCTGCTGCGCGATGTGAACAGCTACACGCTGGCGGTCGGCATGCAGCAATATCTCAACCCGCAAAACTATCTGTGGGGCGACTTTGCGGCAGCGGCTGTGCTCTCTGCAATTCCAATTACGCTGGTGTTCCTGCTGGCCCAACGCTGGCTGGTCAGCGGCCTGACGGCTGGTGGCGTGAAAGGATAACCCGTTTATTATCCTCCTTCCTCAATGTTCACTGCAGTTGAGGGTTTTGGCGGCCTTAGGGCCGCTTTTTTTTACGGGGTGTGAGAGTTATTGGTCGTCGCGCAGGAGTGCTACATAGCGTTCGTAAAAGTGGCTTCGCACCCGCGTTGTTCTCGTGTCGCTGATGGTATTAAAGAGATCTTTAATAAGAAGGATACTTAGTAAAAGGTTTTTTAATAGTGTTGGAATCAATGGGAATCTAGCTTTAAGGGGATGAAGAAATGAACGATGGTCAGCGTGGTATAACTTTGCTTTAACTCCTATGAAGCTTCTATAATTCCATTCGCGGAGGAATGTGAAGGCTAAAACATTTTCAGTGTCCAAATTGAAATTTGTATAACTGGAAATTTTCAACATGATTATTATGTTAATAAACACCAAAAATTATTATCCTCGGCTTTCTTAGATTAAAGATTTTGTTGTTTATGACGATAACTAAATCATAATGCTGTGTGGGTTGCTTGCTAGTTTAGGTAAAGTTGGTCTCGAGACAATTACCTCTCTAACAATGATAATAGTCTTGAAGGTCCTCCTCCAACAAATTAACAATTAACATATTGATAAATAAGGTTATAACAAGCAGGGAGCAAATTGTTATGAGCGTTACCATATTTCGAAGAATAGGCGGAAGAGTTGTGCCTCTCATTGTTGACGAGGCTAAGGAATCTGAACACTGGGCCTCTCAGCAGCAAAAAACCCCAAGACATTCAGTTAACAAAGACCGATTCGATACTATCAGATCTTTTACCATACCTAATGCTATCTGCCAAAAATGCGGGAAAGATGTCTTTTATTATGAAAATTCCAATGGTTCTCGCGTTTTGTTTGACTCACTTGGTCCACCTTGGCCAATTCATCCATGTTACACCGGCGACCTTACTTTTCACGATAAGAACACTGTGTCAATTACAGCAGAATGGAAACCAGTAATAATTGATAGATGCGTTAAAACAAGTAGTGGCGGAATTCGAATACAAGGATACTTAGATGGGATTAAAATCAGATTTTCTTTTGAAGAATCCATCTTCGCAAAAATGAATTTAACACTTGAAGATTGTTATAAACTAATAATTTTCGCAGATGAAAACAAAAGAAGAATACAACTCACAACAGGAAAAAAGATATGGCATAGTTATTATGAAATTACTACCGCTACGGATAATTCAGTTTCAAAACCAACTAGTAGTTATGTACGTATTATAGTAAAATCAAGTGACGATATAGATGCAGAAGTTATTGAAAACGACATCCCGGTCATACAGTATTCGCTAGAGCCTGCTAGTTATCGTAAATATTTCCTTGATGAAAGTAGTTTAAGTGTTAAAAGTTACCTTTCCGATTCAGGAGAGAGGATTGATAGTGCGCGATCAAATTCATTCGGTATGTTTATACTCCTAAATAAGATCTCAAAAAGCATTCAGCTCCTAAGAAATTATCAGGGTGATAGTGTTACTAACAACTTTCAAACCAAACTGGAGGTTGATGAGTTCTTAATATCCATATCGCAATTAACAATAATAAAAGAGGGGGATGAAGTAAGCTCAATTCTGATTTCTGGTCTTATTAAAAATACAATCAGCATTCACTATATGATTGCTGACAGCCAAAACATTCAACAACTTTTATATTTAAATGATACAAAACCAGGCATCCTTTTCAAGAAAAATCATACTATTATAAAAAACGGAGAAAGAATATTCCTCGTGATATCTGAACAGGAAAGTGCCGCAACTTCATCCTTTCTTGTTTTGTTTGTCGATAAGATAAAGGCGATGGAGATGATCAAATCAACGCCGGAATACCTTTCGTCAATACATAATAAGTCTAGATGGAACAAGAAAAAATCGACACCTAAAAAGGCAAAAGAAAAAAACATAGATTGTATCATCAAGACAAAAAAGAAGAAAAAAATCTCCATTGAGGAAAAAATAGACAAGGCTATGAGGAGTATTGATACACCTATGGCGGACGTTTTCCGTAATGCTATAAAAAAACATAAGTGAAAACGTTATAATTTATTGTGAGGAGTGTTCATAGGCTCAAGCATCAATTCTAGGGATAGTAGATTACGAGATCGCTTGACGAGCTAGCGTTCAGAAATGCCCAAAGGGCCGTTTGAGTTTGAGAATTCGCCGTTATTTTCGGTCTTAACTACTAAACTACCCCTAGGTAAGATGGGTGGTCAGTCAAAGCTATGATAAGCACTTATTGTGCTTAATGTTGGTTTCCACATCACTGGATGTTAAAGTCATAACTGATATAGATTTTTTTTACAAGCTTTGAGAAAGTGTTACAGAGAGCGTATTATTGGCTTTTCACAAACCAAAACTATTAAGAGCACACTATGATTCACTTTTTTAGATTGTTAATACTCTTAGTTAGTATTATATCTTTAATTTACTCTATCTATATGTATCTTCAGACGCCTACCAATTTATACTACATAATTGGTGGCGTATCCGCAGTCCTTGTGGCATTTACTTCATACATGGAGATAAAAGCAAAAAAGAACCCTATGGGAATATCGGGTGGGAAAAATAGCACTAACATAATAATTAACGGTAATCAAAACGAAACAAAAGTAAAGAGAGACAATTAATGTTTAATAACGGGATATCCTCTGGCGACAACTCCAACACAGTGAATACGAAAGGTGATGGGAATATCACCAACATAACAAATACTAACATCGATACAAAAACAGTAGAGGTAATTGTTAAGGGGATTTTATATGACAGTCTTCCTAAATTCCAAGAACAAGCTAAACATCAGGTTAAAGAATCAATAAAAATTTATATCGACGACTTGATAAAAGAGTTAGAAATACAAAAAACGAGCAATGAATTAATTAACACAAAACTACCCAATCCAGACATTCAATATTCAATTTTTGAATCTGCAAAAGCTTATGCAAAATCACCAGAAAGGGCAGAAAAAGACACATTAATCAACTTGGTCGTAAATAAGATAAATACCGATTCAGATGACTTTGATGAGCTCTCTGAATTAGATATGGCAATTGAAGCGGCATCAAAAATGAACTGCAGGCAGATCAAAGCGCTGGCTTTGGTTCGTTTCTCTTTAAACATAGTAAAATTCGGTCTGAGCCCGACGAGGGGATATTTGCCACTCGACCCTGCAAGACAAGAAGATTACCATGAAAATGATGATTACTATTTTTTTCATGGTGAGATCGTGCGCAGTAAAGACGAAATAAATAAATTATACATAGATAAATATAACAGGGAAATTATTGAAATCTTTCCCGACGGAGATATAAAGAATACTAATTTCCACATACCATTATCTCTGGGATGTATAAGGAAGTCTCCATTTGAGAAAATCACAATTGAACAAATAATAATGAAAAGGACCGGTTTAAACATCAACAAAGAAAAGGATGCTTTAATCATACATCCTTTTATAGATAGGATGAATGCCATAGGTGGAGTTGAAGAGTTTAGCTCTATTATACTTACTGAGGTCGGAGATAAAGTAGCTAACGCATACATTTCAACAAAAATGCGATTAATTAACTAGGGGGTTTATTGTGCAAATTACTTGTATCCTCTAGGGTTGTTTCATACGCGATCCTTGGCAGAACTGATATTCTGCAAATGCTTGTTGTATCGACCTGCCCTTGCTTATGGAAGATAAAGAAGTAAGTGCAGGTTAACTAATCCCATTATTTCCAAACTATAGCGGCGATAGTAAATCAGTCTAGCTTGTCTAACCTATCCGAAAATATGCTGTTATTTGCGTGCGGATGTTTATCGTGCGACTCAGTCAATATTTTAAAACATTATTAGTAAATGCCGCTTGATTTATGCTGATCTGACTTTAGAATACGGTTAAAATAGACTCCATTAGCATCATTATTCTCCTTTTCTGAGTGGAACTATTCAGAGCTATATTGAGGCAATATTTTTAAATACAAGTCGTAATTTCCCTCATCAAAACAGACCAAATTAACTTGCTCGATATTGGAGTTCTCACGCAAACACTGATTAATCACACCTAATGCGATCTCAGCCGCCAACTGTTTAGGAAACCTATATATGCCAGTACTGATATTGGGAAACGAAACGGTTTGAATGCCGTATTCTTTTACCAGTTTAAAACAGCTCAGATAGGCATTTTTCAACAGCGTTTCTTCGTCATGTTGCCCGTCATGCCAGTGTGGGCCAACGGTGTGAATGACATATTTAGCTGGCAAATCACCCGCCGTGGTGATCACTGCATCTCCGACTTTACAGCCACCTTGTCGATTCCTGATTTGCTGACACTCAGCCAAAATCGCCGGCCCGCCCGCACGATGGATGGCGCCATCAACTCCGCCGCCGCCCAGCAAGGAAGTGTTGGCGGCGTTCACAATGGCTTCCACTGGTACTTTGGTTATATCGTCTTTGAGCAATACTAGTTTGTTCATGTATTTCTAACCCTCAGCGTCAGCAATCTTAGCCAAAAGCTAAGCAATCATCCTCTCATTCCATCCATCCTTAAACACAATATTTCCGTCCACGTATTTCCATGTGATCGTTTCATATCGTAGCTCAATATTTTCCAGATGCGTGCTGGTCTGGCCGTTTGGCAGCAGAGCCGGTGAAATGCTGGAGATTTTGACGTTATCCAGTTGGATATTAAAATACTCAACCTCAATACCCGCTTCGTTAATTCGGTACATCTTGATGGTCGCAGATTTCAGCGTTCTGGCCTGACACAATGCACGAAACAGTAGCGGTGTTGTTCTATCAAACTCCTTTTGAACGGATATCGGTGCATGAATCCTTGTGGCCGTAAGCCTTCCCGTGTGCGGATCCACCGGGATGGTAATATTATGCATGACCGAATTGAGCTCTATTGAACCGAGTCTGGTCGGCATCATGCACGAACCCACAATTGGCGAACCGCTTTCATCTTCTAACCAGAGATGTGCTGGAGTTGACATATTTAATCCTTTAAAGTTTTCGACATTTATAAACAACAAAAATATACGCGCACAGGTAAACTATCCATACACTCATCATCCCACTCTCGGGATAGAAATAAAATTTCAACATACCAAACACGAGCGCACATAAAACGGGAACGTATATGCGTAATAGAAATTGCAATTGCGTTACCAACCACCGATTTAAAAACCCTCTCATAGTTTTACTCCAACCTACTCGTATACAAGTCTGACGAGCATTTACACCTAATTATATTGAACATATGCTATTTCTCTAAGAGTCTTAAATTCACAATCAAGAACATATGTTTAGCCTGAAAAATAGGCACCTAAACAAACATACTTCAAACTTAATTCAACGACATTTGTAGATAACAAATGACAGAGAGCACAGATAAAATATCCCTACACCTAACATACTGCTATCTGGGAAAAAGTAGATTTGTAGCAACGCAAAAAGTATTGTTAATACTATCGGCACGTATGTGCAGATCAGGAACTTTGATTCTGATATTAACCATTGCTTTAAAAATTTTTTCATCATTTCCCCACTAACTTCATCAATACTTCAGCGACTTCGTAATCTGAAAGCCATTGATTTTTTAGCGCACCAGCCCGCATGAATGAAGGTTCAATAAGGAAATACATCATTTCGAGTTCTCGCATATACAATGCGTGGTAAAAAGGAGGGTGCATTATTTGCAAGCGCTTTGCGCTGTCTGCTGCGTTTTGAACTATGGCATAAATCCCCAATACTGACGCTGCCGCGCCAACTGCAGTACCAACATTACGGCCAACAGGAAGCGTTATATTCATCCCCATAACGACAGCCATAGCCGCTCCAGCACCAAATGCGCGAGTAGTGAGTGTGCTGGCTGCGATGTGAATATTGGCTCGCATCAGATGCATTTTAATTGCTTCGAGTTGGCGGTAAGACCTGCCTTCAAGCTGATAGTCTATGTAAGTTTGCAACAGTGAAAAAACAATATCTCTGTCTTTTATTAACCGTACGACTGCTTTTCTAAAACGATTATCTTCCAGCATCTGATTTTTACAGACGTCCATGTATTCATCAGTAAAGCACGATGCATAAAATGAAAGCCGGGTCGCCCCTTTATTGATCTTACTGACCTGATCGGAAACTGCGTCAATAACGCCGGAAACGGCGTTGTCGAGCTTTTCTGCCAGAATCCTTTGCGCCTGAAGCTGCCGTACGACCGCATCACTGTGGTACATATATATCCCTATAGTTAATCCTGTTAACCATGCAAACCATAGGGGAATAATAAAATTCAGTGAAGCGAAAATTTAGCCAGTTGTGATCCGTATTCATAAAAAAACCGCACTTACCAGTGCGGTTTACTCGTTTAACTAAAGAATTTTCTGAGAAAGACTCGTAAACGCAATATCCATTATTATCACGCAACGATCCCATTATTTCCCCATCACGGCGGCGATAACCGAACAATCTAACTCAACTTCACCAGCCCAATCGTTTTCTCAATCACCATTAAAATCAGCACCGCGAAGATAATAAAGATCACCGAAATCGCATTCACCGTAGGATCGAAAGTCTGATCGACGTAATTAAATACCCGAACCGGCACGGTGATGGTGTCTGGCGCGCTGAGAAACAGGCTCACGGAGACTTCACCAAACGAGGTCACCGCCGCAAATACCGCTCCGGCCAGAATGCCGGGCTTAATGAGCGGCAGCGTGACGTGGCGAAACGTATACCAGCGCCCCGCGCCCAAACTCATCGATACCGCTTCGAGCCGCTTATCCATTGCCGCCAGGCTCACGCTAACGGTGCGCACCACATACGGCAGCGCCACCACCACATGGCCAATCACCAGCCCACTGATCATCCCGGCGATGCCCGCCGCCGTCAGCACATAGAGCAACGCAATACCCAGCACCACTTGTGGAATCATCAGCGGCGACAGAATAAACGCCTGCAAGGCTTCGCGATAGCGGAACTCCAGCCGCGCCAGCGACCAGGCGGCAAACGTACCCAGCACCACGGTGATTGGCGTGACGATCACCAGCAGCAAGGCGCTGATCCACAGCGACGCGATCCAACCGTCATCCTGTAAAAGCGCGCTAAACCAGCGCAGCGAGAATCCCTGCGGTGGAAACTGTGGATACGGTTCCGGGCTAAACGCCGAGAGCACAATCACCAGCACCGGCAGCGCTAAAAAGGCGTAAATCACGATGCCCGCCAGCGTCACGCCGAACTGCGTCAGCCGCTGCGCCAGGCTTTGCGTGTTATCCATGATTTTTCTTCTCCCAGCGTTTCAGGAACGCGCCCGCAATCCCGGCGACAATCAAGGTCATCACCAGCAAGGTCAACGACAGCGCCGCCGCCAGCGGCAGGTTAGCGATCTGCATCGCCTGTTGATAAATGGCAATCGGCAGCAGCGGCTGTAAGCGCCCACCAATCAGCAACGGCGTGATGTAGCTGCCCGCCGCGAGGGAAAAGACGATGATGAAACCGGTCAGCATGCCGGGCAGCGTCAAAGGCAGCACCACGCGGCGGAAGGTCATCGCGGGCGTAGCACCCAGACTCATCGCCGCCAATCGCAGCGAGGGCGCGATTTCATTCAGCGAGGTAATCAGCGGCAGCACGGCAAACGGCAGCATCACCTGCACATAAGCAATGATCACCGCATTCATGTTCCACAACAGGCTGAGCGGCTGCGGGATCAGGCCGGTGAACAGCAGGAAGCCGTTGATCAAACCGTTCTGCGCCAGCAGCACAATCCACGCGAAGGTGCGGATCACCACGCTGGTGAGCAGCGGAGAAATCAGGATTACATACAGCAGCGTGCGCCAGCCGCGCCGCTGCGTCGTCACCAGCAGCCACGCCGCCGGCCACGCCAGCAGCACGGTAATCGCGGCGGTGAGCAACGACACCCACAGCGTGGTCCAGAGCGCGTGCAGATATTGCGGATCGGCAAACACCGTCACATATTGCGCCAGGCTGTAACCGGGCAGCGGATTGAGCAGGCTATCAACGTTGGTCAGGCTTTGGTCGAACAGCAGCAGCAGCGGCACCAGCAAAAACAGCAGCAGAAAAAGTAGCGATGGCGTCAGCAGCAGCCAGGGAAACAGATTACGCGTGGCGATCTTCATCAGGCGCGCTCCTGCGCGGGCAGCACGATGACATCCGCCGCTTGCCAGTGCAGATAGCAGCGATCGCCCGGCGCGGGCAGCTGTGAAAAGTGCGCTTCTGCGGGCTGCACGCGGATCTCGCCGCCGCCCGGCAACTGGCACACCAGCCGCAAGGTCGCACCGGCAAAACTCACTTCTTTCACACTGGCGGCGCTGCCGTTGCTGGTAAATTGCTGCGGCTCGCTGGAGAACTGCACGCGCTCAGGGCGCACAATCAGCAACGATGAGGCACTTGCCGGTTGCGCGGCGCTGAGTTGCAGCGCTGATCCGGCGACAACAAAGTGATCGCGCGCCTGGTAAAGTCCGTTGTGCGCAGAGGCATGGAACAGATTGGCCTGTCCGACAAACTCAGCGACAAAGCGATTCGCCGGTTGGCGATAGAGCGCGGCGGGCGCGCCAATCTGCTGCAGCTCGCCCTGGCCGAGAATGCCAATGCGATCCGACAGCGTCAGCGCCTCTTCCTGATCGTGCGTCACCAGCACCGTGGTGATGCCGACGCGCTGCTGCAACGCGCGCAGTTCGTCCTGCATCTCCTTGCGCAGGCGCGCATCGAGGTTCGACAGCGGTTCATCCAATAGCAGCACCTGCGGTTCAATCGCCAGCGCGCGCGCAATCGCTACGCGCTGCTGCTGTCCGCCGGAAAGCTGATGCGGCATGCGCTGCGCCAGCCCTTCCAGTCGCACCTGCTTTAGCGCTTCGGTGACACGACGCTGCTGTTCGCTGCGCGATACTTTGCGCACCTTCAGCCCGAACGCGACGTTATCGCCCACGCTCAGATGCGGAAACAGCGCGTAGTTCTGGAACACCATGCCGATGTGGCGCTGATACGGCGGCAGCGCGGTGACATCCTTGCCACCAATCAACACGCGCCCGTTATTCGGCGACAAAAATCCGGCGATGATATTCAGCAGCGTGGTTTTGCCGCAGCCGCTCGGCCCGAGCAGGGAGAAAAACTCGCCCTGCTCGATGGTGATGCTGACGTCATTCAGCGCGCGATGGTTATCAAACTGCCGCGCTACGCCTTCAATGACGACTGAACTCATTTGGCACCACCCAGCGCCTGGCTCCAGCGACGCGTCCAGTCCGCCAGCTGCGGCGTGGCGGTGCTGTAATCAATCCAGATCAGTTTGCTGTAGGCCTCTTCGCCCACTTTCACCTGCTTCTTCAGGTTGTCACTGTACTGCACGTCTTTGTTGGTCATGCCATACAGTGATTTATCCGAGAAGGCTTTCTGCACGTCAGGCGCAGACATGGCGTTAACCACTTTATAGGCGTTGGCGAGGTTCGGCGCGCCCTTTGGAATCACCCAGTTCGCGGCACCGACAACCGGGCCATCGGACGGATAGACGAAGTCAACTTTCATGCCTTGCTGCTTGAGCGCAAACACACGGCCATCCCAGTACGGCACCACCCACGCATCGCCACGCTCCAGCAGGGTTTGTATCGCGCCCGGACTGTCCGGGAACGCCACCGCGTTGCCGCGCAGTTCCGCCAGTTTGGTGAAGGCTTTGTCCACGGCGGCAGGCTGATTAAGTTCGCCGCCCAACGCGTGCACTAAGCCCGCGAAGAACTGCAAACCGGCGGCGTAGGTCGGCGATGAAATCGCTACGTGGCCTTTGTATTCCGGATTCCACAAGTCGAGCCAGCTTTTCGGCGGGGTTTTCACCAGATCGCTGCGATAAGCGAGTCCGAGCTGGCCGAGGCTGAAGGCGGCAGCGTAGGTTTGATTGTCATACACAAAGCGCGACTGCACGCTCTGATACAGATTGTTCAGGTTGGGAATATCTTTGGCATCCAGCGGCTGCAGCAAACCCGCCGCCTGCGCGCGCTGCACGGTATCGGGCTGGAACACCACCACGTCATACGGCGAACGACGGCCTTTGGCGGCACGCAGCTTGGCAAACCATTCGGCATCCGCGCCCGGCACCACGGTCAGCTTCAGGTGATTATCTTTGGCAAACTGCTCCAGACCGGACGCGCGGATATTTTTCTCCCAGTCACCGCCGTAAACGCCAACGATCACCGAGTCTGTGGTTTCAGCCGCGCTCGCCGCACCGCTGATCAACATGCCCACCAGCGCGGTGAGCAGGATTTTTTTGTTATTTAACTGGCGCATGGCCATCTCCTGGTATTGAGGTCATTGACGCTGAAAGTTCACTCTCCAGCGCGCACAGCGCATCGGCAAACGCCTGGCGCGCCGTCGCGATAGCTGGAGAAGTTGAACGGGGAAAATCTGCCGGTAACTGCGCTAACGCGGCGGCAAACACCGCAAAGCGATGGCGCTGACGTTCGGCCGGACTGAGTGGATAAAGCAGCTGATTGAGCCGCGTCAGCACATCGCCCTCAAACAGCGTTTGCCAGTTCTCGCGCGCCGCGCCGAAGGAAGATGACGCCGCACGCGGTTGGCTGCGCAAGGCGGCGGTGGCCGCGGCATCAATGCCGTGATCGGTAAACACCACGCCATAGTGCTGCGCCGCGTCGGCGTGGCTCAGCAAATGGTTATCGACATCGTTTTGCACCGCCAGCGCATCGCGCTTGAAGGGATCGCCCCAACCGCCACCGCCGGGCGTTTGCAGCAGCACTTCGTCACCGGCGTTGACGCTCAGCAGATCGATCTTGCCGAGCGGTTGACCGCCCGCGACATCAGGATTAAGCGTCAGCCTGGTCGATTCCCCCGGCTGGCCGCCCTGCACGCCCCACGGCTGGAACAGCATGCGCTCCATGCCGCGCGCCAGCAGCGTGCTGTCATTTTGCAGAATGCGCACGCGAATCTGCTGGCCCATGCCGCCACGCCATTGTCCTGCGCCGGCAGAACCGGGGCGCAGCGCGTACTGGCATATTTCGATATGGGTTTCCGCTTCCACCATCTCCACCGGATTGTTCGCCAGATTGGAGATGCTGTTGTCGCGTCCGTCGATGCCATCGCGCCCCCAGCGCGCCCCGCCGCCACCGACCAGCGGTTCGATCACCTGCACATTCTGCTCGCGGCCATTGCGCGCCACTTCGGCGATGACCAGCGGAATGATGGTGCCACCGCTGGCGGCGGGCATTACGTCCGGCAACGGCTGACCCAGCAAACCGTTCAGCAGATCATTCACGCGCACCGCCGCCGCATGGCGTACGCCAACTGCCGCCGGATAATGCGGATTGACCAGCGATCCGGCGGGCGCAAACAGCGTCACCGGCGCGAGTAATCCGGCATTCAGCGGCACGCCTTTGTCCAGCGTGCACACCAGCGCCAAAATGCGCAGCGTCAGCCACGCATGCGGATCGCCGTGGCTGGGAATATTGATCGCCGCCGCCACCTGCGCATCGCTGCCGGTGAAATCGAGATGCACGTTGCCATCGTTAAAGGTGGCGGTGATGGCGAGCCGCACCGGCAAGCCGCTGCCTGCGGCGTCATCGAGGTAATCTTCAAACTGATACTCGCCGTCGGGAATGCGGCGCAGCACCTGGCGCGCGCGAATGGCCGAGTAAGCCTGCAAATCCTGCTGCGCCTGCACGACGTTGGTAACGCCATGCTGCGCCACGATGCGATTCAGGCGATCGCGACCGGCATTGAGCGCGGCCAGCATCGCCTGAATATCGCCAGCAATCGCCTCCGGCGTGCGGCTGTTGGCGGTGAGAATGTTCATCACATCACGATTGAGTTCACCCGCACGCACCAGCTTGACCGGCGGAATTTGCAGCCCTTCCTGATAAATATCGCTGTTGGTCGGCGAGATGCTGCTCGGCACGCGCCCGCCAACGTCGGAGGCGTGTAAAAAAGCCCAGCCCCACGCCACCAGTTCGCCTTCGATGAACCACGGCGCCAGCACCTGCAAATCTGGCAGATGCGTCGCCAGCCCGCGCGAGCGCCAGGGATCGTTAGTCAGAATCACATCGCCGGGCGCAACCTCGCCGACCGCCTGAATCGCGGTTAGCGCGTTCAGCCCGACAAAACCGGAAACGCCAATACCTTTCGGATAGGCAAAGAAGCGGCCTTGCAGATCAGCCACCGCGCAGCAAAAATCGGCGGTTTCCTTGACGTACAGCGTGCGTCCGGTGCGCTGCAGGATGTGGCACATCTCTTCGGTGAGCGCGGTGAGTTTTTGGTTGAGGATTTCGAGAGTGATGGCATCCAGTTTCATGCTGCGTCTCCCGTTACACGCGCAATCAACAGATTGCCGCTGCTATCGGTGCACGCCGACCAGCCAGGCAAGATCAGCGTGGTGGTATCCTCTTGTTCGATCACCGCCGGGCCGTGAATGTGGCTCTGCTTGCCGATGTTCACACGTCGCCAGATGCGCGCATTCACCCAGCCGCCGCGCAGATAAAGTGGGCGCGAAACTGGCTCATCAATCTCATTCTCAGAGTTAAAAGGTTTGTCGGTTGGGCGCGGCAACGCGGCATTCAGTGACAGGCGCAGCGTGGTGAGTTCAATGGCCGCGTCAGGCGTGTTAAAGCCATAACGCTGCTGATGCAGCTGCTGAAAACGTTCCAGCAGTTGCTGATGCGTGATGCTTGCCGGGCTGCCGAGAGTGACGCTGAGTTCGTACGCCTGTCCGGCATAGCGCATATCCGCTTCCACCCGATAATCGGCGCGTTCGCTGAGGCGGCTGGCCTGTTCGGCAAACCACTTTTGCGCCAGCTGATGCAGCTCCGCAACGGTGGCGGCGATTTTGCCGTAGCTCTCCGCTGTAACGTTGATGCGCAGGCTGCGCACAAAGTCGCGGCGGATATCAGCGCTGATCGCGCCCTCGGCGCAGAACGTGCCGGGACGCAGCGGCACCAGAATGCGGTTGATGCCCGCCTCTTCGGCAAAGAAGTTGGCGTGGGTCGGGCCCGCGCCGCCAAAGGGAATCAGCGTCAAGCCATCGGCGGTCAATCCGCGCTGCGCCAGCGCTTTGTTCAGTTCGGTCGCCATCTGCGCCGTCGCAACTGCGATAGCGCCGCTTGCTACCTGTTCGGCCGCCAAACCTAACGTTTCGCCCAATTTGCTGAGTGCACGATGCGCGGCGGCATGATCCAGCGTGATGGTGCCCGCCAGCGCCGCGTCGGCGGATAGGATGCCGCTCACCAGATAGCAATCGGTGAGCGTGGGTTGCGTGCCGCCGCGCTGATAGGCAACTGGGCCCGGATCCGCGCCCGCACTTTCTGGGCCAACCTTGAGAATGCCGAAATCATCGACATGCACGATGGAGCCACCGCCGGCACCAATCGCCGATACGCCCACCACCGGCAGAATCAGCGGCAGGCCGCCAATCTCGGTGCGGTTGACGCGTTCGATTTCGCCCTGCTGCGACAGCGAGATATCGCTGCTGGTGCCGCCCATATCAAAAGAGACAAAGCCCGTTCCGGACGCCAGATGCGCCGCAGCAATCACGCCGGATGCCGGTCCGGAGAGCAACGTGTCCACCGGGCGCTGATGTGCGGCGTCCAGCGGCAGCACGCCGCCGTTGGACGCGGTGATCAATAAGGGAACGTCAATCGCCTGCTGCGCCAGTAAATCGCCTAGCCGGTTAAAGTAGCGCTGCATCAGCGGCTGAATATAGGCGTTAAGCCCGGCCACCAGCGTGCGTTCATACTCACGAATCTCCGGCCACAGCTGCGCCGAAGAGAGCACCGGCACCGCGCCTAACTTTGCAGCCAGCGCGCTTGCCAGTTCCGCTTCACGCGTGGGATTGGCATAACCGTTGATGGTCACCAGCGCCACCGCGCTCACCTTGAGTTGCAGAACCTCGGATGCCACCGTTGCCAGTTCGGCCTCAGTTGGCCACTGCGTCACTTCACCGGCGGGACTAAAACGCGCCGGGATTTCCAGCACGCGCTGACGCGGTAAAAAAGGCGGCTCGCGGTCGGCATGAAAATCAAAGGAGGACGGCATGCGCGCCCGCGCGATCTCCAGCACATCGCGGAAACCGGCGCTGATCACCAGCGCGATGTCCGCGCCGCGCCGCTGGATAATGGCGTTGAGGCCCAGCGTGGTGCCGTGCAATACCAGCGACAGCGCGCTGGCTGGCAAACCGCTTTTCAGCAGCACGGCGCGCAGCCCGTCACTCACCGCCAGAGCGGGATCGGCGGGCGTGCTGGGCTGTTTATGGAAAAAGCGTTGCTGGCGTTGCGGATCAAATAAAACAAAATCGGTAAAGGTTCCTCCGACATCCACGCCGACTGTCGCTCCGGCTGCGGGGCTGTTATCCACCTTAATTCTCCTGCATTACTGGTGACTTAGCGTCGTAGGGCGTTAATCTCCGTTGCTTTGCCATGCAATACGAGCAACAAAAATAGCTAAGCTTTGCAGGAATGCGCATGAAGTGGCGCTTAGCTGCGTGGTAGCAATGGTTCGCGCAAATGCGTCTAAGCCGATGCGGTGGAATGTTTTATGTTGTGCATAAATTAAAGGAGAAGCCTTATGTCCGCGTCGTTATCACCTCAGGAAAGCGCGCTGTTGCCACAGATCCAGCAATGGATTGCGGAGCACCGCGCCGCATTAACCAATGATTTGGCCGAATGGATTGCTATTCCCAGCATCAGTCGCGCCGACCGCGCAGCGCCAGGCGCGCCGTTTGGCCCCGAGTGCGCGCAAATCTTGCAGCAGGTGTTAGATCAGGCCGAGCAGGCCGGTTTCAAAACCGAACAGCATCAGGGCTACGCCGGTTCGGTGATTTATGGCGAGCACGCGCGCGACATCGGGCTGATTAACCACCTGGATGTGGTGCCAGCGGGCGACAACTGGACCTTTCCGCCCTTTGCGCTGACGCAGCACGGCGATTTTGTGATTGGTCGCGGCGTGGCGGATAACAAAGGGCCCGGTGTGCTCAATTTCTATCTGTTAAAGCTGATGCGCGATCTGAATATTCCGCTGCATCATAATCTGCGCATCGTTTATGGTCTGGCGGAAGAGACCAACATGGCTGATATGGCGTGGTTCGCGGAGAACGGTCCGGTGCCCGATTATTCGATTGTCACCGATGGCATGTTCCCGGTGAACAATGCGCAGAAAGGGCAACTCAGTTTTACCCTGAATGTCGCCGAGTCGGGCGTGCTGGCGGATATTGTTGCCGGATCGGCCAGCAATAGCGTGCCGGATTTCGCCAGCGTGCGAATTGCGCAGGCAGATGCGCCTACGGTTAATGAAAAGCTGGCGCTGCTGCAGGGCATTGCCGCGACCTACGTATCAATCAAGCCGGAAAACGACGGCGCTTTCACCCTGAAAGCGCGCGGCAACGGCGGGCATGCCGCCTTCCCCGACGGCACGCTGAATGCCACGCAGGTGCTGCTTGCCGCGCTGATTGAGCTGGAGCTGCTGGGCGATCACGAACGTCAGCTGGCGGAAACGCTGGTACAGCTGTTTGCGTCGCCGTATGGCGAGAGCGCCGGATTGGGGCTGGAAGATGCGGAGTCCGGCAAACTGACATTGAACGCGGGCGTGTGGTACAGCCATCGCGCCGACACGCTGAGCATTGACTGCGATATCCGTTATCCGGTTTCGTGGCGCGGCGAGCAGATCGTCGAGATGCTGCAACAGCAGTTAGCCGCTACTACCATTACGCTCGATCCCGGCTGGCGCGACGTGGCGCCGTTCTTCCTGCCGACCTCACATCCGGTGATTTCGCTGCTGCAGCAAGTGTGGAATGACACCACCGGCAATGACGATCGCCCTTACGCGATGGGCGGCGTGACCCATTCGAAGAAGCTGCCAAACGCCATCACCTTTGGGCCCGGCTATCGGAAAACCGCAGCAAACACGCCCGATTTTTTACCCGAAGGCCATGGATTGCCGCACGGTGCCGACGAGACAATCCATCTGCCATCGCTACTGGAGGCGTTACCGAAATATGTGATCGCGTTGATCAGGTTGGATAGTTATTTGCTTGCGCAGGGCTAAACCGATCGCCAGAAATGGCGACCGTAGGGATCAATTCATCACTAATCCGCCATCGACGTACAACGTTTGTCCGGTGACAAATTCACTCCAGTCGGAGGCGAGAAACAGCACCGGGCCGGTAACATCTTCCGGTCGCGCGATGCGCCGCAGCGGGGTTTGTGCGGTGAGGAGATCACGCACCGCTTCGCGCGTTGCCTGGCTGGCATCGGTGGGATACACCAGGCCGGGCGCCACGCAGTTTACGCGGATCCCTAGCGGGCCCAGCTCCGTCGCCAGCGTGCGGCTAAAGCCGGTCAATGCCGCTTTCGCGGTGATGTAATCGTGGTAAGGCACGGAAGGACGCGCCACCAGATCGCTGGTGAGATTAACGATACTGCCGCGCACGCGCGCGCGCATTAAAGGCAGCGCACCCTGGCAGACGTTATAGGCGGCTTTTACCGCGCCATCGAACTGCGACTGATAGCCTGACCACGACGCTTCCCAGAAACGTGAACGATTTTCAGTGTCGAAAACGTAGGGTGCGAAAGCGTTGTTGATTACCGCATCGAGGCGGCCGGTGGCGTTGACGATCTGCTCCATCATGGCGTTGACCTGCTGCTCAAAGGTGACATCGGCGGCAATCGCCAGCGCGTCGCCGCCCAATGCGCGGCACTCCTCAACCACGCCCGCAGCGGCAGCTTCATTGCGCAGATAGTTCACCACCACAAACGCGCCTTCTGCGGCGAAGGCTTTAGCGATCGCTGCACCAATGCCGCGGCTTGCGCCGGTTACCAGAACTGTTTGGTTGGAGAATTTCATTTGGCTCCAGGTTGATATGGTCACGTAATATCTGTAGCGGCGCGATTTATCGCGCGCAGCTGATTGATGCGCAATAAATTGCACCGCTACGGTATGTGCGATCTGTTACCGCGTCACTCCGCATACGGTGCGTAACGCTCGGCGGTCGCTTCTGCGCCCTGCTCGATCTCCGTGATGGTCACCAGATCGAGCAAACTAAAACGTCCATCGTGATGCCAGCCCGCTTCCGGCGAGGTCATATTGCCGAACGCCGCGATGCGCGTAACGCCCACTTGCCCGAGCAGAGCCGAAATGCCGAACAACGCCTGCGGCGCGGCCGCCACGCCTGCGGTTTGCAGAAAATGCCGCTGCGGCGCCACCAAATCGACCACTTCCTCCAGCGCATCCACGCACACCACTTTCAACGTACGGCCCAATGCCGCCGGCGATAAAGGCTCCGCATGATCAACGCTCACCACTGCCCAATCGTCTGCCGCCTCGCCGTAAAGCGTACGATCGCCGCCCAGCGCGCGAATCTCCTCGCCATTACGCCACGCGGCAATGCTGTTGATCTCTTCGCTCGCCAGCGGACGGCGCGGATGTTTGTGCGCCAGCGCGGCGAGTTCATGGGCGATGTAGCTGGCGAACTCATCCGGCGACACCTTGCCGCCGCGCTCGACAAACAGCATTTGCGGCGAGTAACAACCGGCTTGGTCGTAACGCATCACGTCGTAAGCCACGCGACGCGCCAGCTCCGCGCCTTGCCGTACATTCAGCGCCGAACGCGCCACCATTCCGAAGCTGATTTTATGGCCGTGCGGCAGAAAGCGCGTGGTAACCGGCAAACGCTGTTGGATCGCCGCCAGCGTTGAATTTCCACCATAAGCCACCAGCGCATCGGGCTGACGCAGCCACGTTAGTTCGGTTTGCGCATCGCCGCCTTTCCACCACACCACCGCGATACATTCGCCCAGGTTAGGATCGATCTCCGCCAGCAACTGCGCGAACCAGCTTGCCATCAGCGGCTCATTGCCTGGCAGTTTACCGATGGTGCCCGCCTTAACCAGCAGACCGCAAATCAAACTCCACAGCGGCAAGCCCGGCACGTTGCCCGCCCAGATATGCATTAACAATTGCGGGCCAAATGCGCGCGCAAAGCCGCCTTTGGGGCGCGGCTGGAAATCGTCGAGCATCTGCGCATCGGCGAAATCCTCCGCCAGAAAGCGCTTCAGCTGCGGCTGACGAAAGGTTTTCAGATAGCCGGTAAGGCCAAGCCGCACCATCTCGGCATCGTAACCGGTGACGATGGGCAGCAGCTTTTCGGCCTTGATGCGCAGTGGATGATGACGATCGAGCAGTCGCGCCACCGCTTCATCAATGATGCCCATGATCTGCGCCACGCTCAGCTGCTGGAGATAAGCGCGGGCGTTGGTGCGGATGCGCGTTGCGAGCGCCTTTATCTGCGCGTCATCAAGTTGCGGAACGCAAACCTCGAGGCTTTCGCCACGATGATTGAAACTCAGCGTGTGCCAATGCACTTCGTCAGCGGAGAGGCCCGGCAGATGTCCGGCAATTTCTTTCACGACTGTGCCTGCGCGCTGGCGAGAAACGCTTCCATGGTCAGCGAACAGCCTTTGGCATCAGCGCCGGTCGCGCGTCCCAGCAGATGGAATCCACCGGGCACCATCACGCCTGCATCTTCCGTTAACAAAGCGGACACCGAGTTGAAATGCGCCAGATCGTGATGCGCCAGCACGCCAACTTCGCCGTCCGGCACATCATCACCGGTAAGCGGATTGACCACGCGCGTGCGGATCCAGTGCGGCCCGGATTTCACCGGCGGGCAGCGCTCATTGCCCGCGTCGTAAAACTGCGTGCTGATTTCCGTCATGCCGTACATGTTGATGCAGTGGGAACGCGGAATGCCGAAGGCATGAGAGAGCGAAGCGTAGAATTCTTCCGCGCCCATCTCGCGCGACTGGCCTTTGAAACCGCCGGTATCGAGAATGCGGCTACCTGCTGGCAGCGCGAAGCGGCGTTTTTGGCGCTGCATGTTATCCAGCAGAGGCACAAAGCTGTAACTGGCGCCCAGCAACGCGTAGGGTTCGCCGCCCGCTTCGGCCTGTTCCAGCGCAGTGAACAGACGATTGGTTTCGAGGCCATGTTCGCCCACCATCACTTCACTGTCCGGCGTGCCACACTCCTGCAGCGCCAATTTAAGATAGGTCGCCAGCGAGGAGTTCGGCATCGCTACAGTATCCGGGAACAAAATGCCCATGCGGATGCGATCGCGGCCCGCCATAAAGCGACGGCGGAAGTTGAGCAGCATCGATTTTTTCCACACCTCCAGCGTCGAATGGTAACTGCGCCCTTTTACCGTGCCGGTGGTGCCGCTGGTCATAAAGATCTCGGCAATTTGGTCGGTGGGACGGCAGCTGAGCGTCAGATCTTTGAAGGCATTAATCGGGATGGCGGGAATGTTGCGCCAGTTTTTCACCGTCAGCGGCGTGCGTCCGCGCTGGGTGGCGAAGCGGCGATAAGGGGAATTGTGTGCGAACTGATAAGCGAAGATTTCGAGGGCCAGCTGGTTGAAATCGTCGTCTGAGCTATCTTCGCGCTGCAGGAATGTCAGCAGAGCCTGGATGATGTGTGTTTCGTTCATGTGCGTCGCCACCTTTGCGATTGCGCAGAGACTCTCAGGCAACGCCTGAAGAGCGCGAACTGTCCGCTACAAAGCACAAAGAGGGAATCAGGGCGCGATATCGCCCTGCGGTTCCGCATCCCTACGCCGGTATTAGCCGGATCAGGTTCAGAGGGTCACTACGTTGCCCGCGCATACACGCCAGCCGGTAGAATCTCAGCCCCTTAACAGAGCACCCCTTGGAACAAGCCGCAGTCTAGGATGGCGCGCGATGATGTGTCAACCATGTTAAATACGCGTGAAAATTTGAGCTGCCCGACACAAATCACGTCATGTCTTATACTCAGAGCATGAGTATTTGCGGAGGTGATGTATGGCTGGCGGTTGGTCAGAAGATGGTGCGGTACACAAACAAATTGATGCCACGGTAGATGATGCGGTGGCACGCGCTCGTGAAAATCTTGGGCACGGTGAAAGTGCTGAATTTTGCGACGAGTGCGGCGAACCGATCCCGGAAGCGCGTCGCGCAGCATTGGCTGGCGTACGTTACTGCGTGAATTGCCAGAGCAAGATCGATAAAAAACAGGCGGCGATCAGCGGTTATAACCGCCGTGGAAGTAAGGATAGTCAGTTGAGATAGTTATTTAAATTAGCAATTCAGGTTAATGGATATTTTAAAATTTCATTTGCACTCGTTACTTTTAATTAGAATTACCATTAATCTGAAGCAAGACCATTCGCATATCTCCCGATTTTTCAAAGTTAAATACTGCAGCACTATTGCTGAAGCCGAAAGAAGAGCCTAATTTTACAAACTTTATGGCTTAGATTTCACCTTGAGCAACTTGAGTTTAGCCAGTAATGCTGATAAGTTAGCCACACAACTCAACCCTGTACGCAGCGATTCAGTTCACTGGCCGTTAGGGTGAAAAAACCGGCTCAGGCCGGTTTTTTCGTATCTTAAGGAAGGATAAGAGTGCGTACTGCAATATTCATTGATGGATACAATGTATTTTATGGACTCCTTGCAGGTACGCCTTATAAATGGCTCAACTTGTCATTGCTGCTGTCGCATATATGCCGGGTACAGGATCCGACTGCCATAATTGAAACAATAAATTATTATACCTCCTCGGTTATTCCCCACCTCGCCACACGCGGTATTGAATCCCGACACGCTCAGGATACTTATATTCGCGCGCTGAAAACGACCGGAATAAATATCTTCACCGGACGTCATCGACTTGAGCACGCTCGGGCTCCACGTTTCATTAGTAAAAAACTACCCGCATCACGTCTCGATAAGGTAGATATCTGGGAGCTGGAAGAGAAAGAAACCGACGTGAATATTGCCATCAGCATGTATCGTTTGTTTGCTAAACAGCAGACGTTGCCAATAGAAGAGAGGATCGCGCAGCTGGTGTTAGTATCGGCTGACACCGACATGACGCCAGCACTTAAGGCGATTCGCGAAGATTTTCCCGACATTCGCATCGGGATCATTTTGCCGCACCGTCAGGGCAACGTACGTGGTGTTCCGGGTTCACTGCAGAATCATAGTCACTGGATACGCAGAACGATCACCAATGAAGAGCTTGATGCATGCCAGTTTCCTGTTCGGGTTGCAACGCATAAAAAACCTGCGGTTAAACCCGAATATTGGTAAGCATCAAAACCACGCCATTTAATGCGCCTCGCGGTAAATGGCATAGCTCACGATGTTCTCCGTCGTAGCCTATTTCATATCGAAACGTAATGCGGGAACGGTTACTGATAAATCATTCAGTTCAACGTCCTGCGTCAGGCTAAATCCTATCAGCTCTCATCAGCGCTTAAACCTGCATTACGCGGCCTCAACCGGCTGGCAAATCTCCAGAATGGCCAGCAGATAGATGCGCACCATGTCGAGGAATTCACTGATTTCTACGCGCTCATCCGGCATGGTGTTGTATTTGCCGCCTGGCCCACAGACGATCCCTTCCATGCCCGCATGCTGATAGAGATGTGCCGCATCGGTGCCGAAGAACGCCGGAGGCGTGATCACGCCGGTGGGCTGTTCGGTGCCGCGCACGGTTTTCCAGCCGCGATTCACCGCTTTGACGATGGCGGATTCCGGTGACACTTCGAACGGTAACATGGTGGGTTTATCACGAATGCCATCATCATAAAGCTCGGCTTTCAGGCCCGGATAGCGTTGGCATAAGGTATTCAGCAGCGCCTGCAGATCGGCGAGCACACCTTCCACCGTTTGTCCTGGCGCGAAACGTGCCGAGCCTTTTAAGCGCACAAAGTCAGCCACCTGCGGCGGTCGCCACTCTTCCAGATCGCGGCCTAACGCACCATGCACGGTACCGATATGACCACGGTTAATCTTGCGATGCTCAGCGGTTTTCGCGCCGCTAAAGGTCATGCCGTTAATCTGCGGAATCAGCTCGACGGCGGCGCTGATCGCGTCAACCGCTTCTTCCCGTTTTGACAGATGGCGCGTATCGCCGGTGAGCTCAATAGTAAACATCAGCGAACCGGCGTGCATGGTCAGCGCTTGCAGATCGGTGGGTTCGGCATTGATGAAGTAGTCGGCGCGCACGCCTTGCTCAATCGCCGCCAGCGTACCAATGCCGCCCTGCAACTCACCCACCACATAGGTCAAAATCACATCGCCTTTCAGCTTTACACCGGCATCAATCAGCGTTTTCAACGCGCAAAAATAAGCGGCATCGCCCGCTTTCATGTTCGAAACGCCAATACCGTAGATAAACTGTTCGTCGATTTTTCCTTCCCAGGGATCGACAGTCCAGCCTTCGGTGACCGGATTGGTATCCAGATGCCCGTTGAACAGCAGGCTATTGCCGCCGCCGCTGCCTGCCAATCGTCCGATGGCATTCAGCCTGTCGCCGGGCACGTTCTGCAGTTCGGTTTCCAGGCCCAGCTGCGCCATCTGCGCGGCCATGTATTTCGCCAATTCACGCTCGCCATCGGTGGCGCTGTAGCTTTTGTGCTGCACCATTTTCGCCAGGAATGAGAGGCAAAAATCGCGATCGATATGATGAATCAACTGTTCAGGCTTCATGTTTCTCTCGTCATACAACGGACTTGGATAAGTCGGGAATATGCACCGCATCAAGCAGTGCACGAGTATAAGGATGTTGCGCCAGCGCCGTCATGTTGTCGCCGGGCAGCACTTCCACCACGTCACCGCGATACATCACGGCGACACGATGGGCGATTTGGCGAATCAGGTTGAGATCGTGGGTAATAAACAGATACGCGGTGCCGTAGCGGCGGCGCAGTTCCAGCAGCAGCTCGATAATGGTGGCCTGCACCGAGACGTCGAGCGCGGCGGTGATCTCGTCACAAATCACCAAATCCGGCGGATTGGCAAAGGCACGGGCGATTGCGACGCGCTGCTTCTGCCCGCCGGACAGTGCATGCGGATAACGCTGCGCAAACTCCGCCGGCAAACGCACTTCCTGCAGCAGGCGCGCGACCGCCTGCGCCTCGGTTTCACCTGCGGTTAAACCATACAACCGCAGTGGCCGTGCGATGATTTCGCCAATGGTCATGCGTGGATTCAGCGAAGCATCAGGATGCTGGAAAATCATCTGCACGCGGCGGCGATACTCTTTATCCATTTGCGCCCGGCCATGCAGCGCGTAGCCACAAAAGTCGAGCTCGCCGCTGAACGGCACCAGGCCGGTAATGGCTTTACCGAGCGAGGATTTGCCGGAACCCGATTCGCCAACCACGCCGAGAATTTCTCCCTGATGAACGGTGAGCGCAACCGCATTGGCGGCGCGCGTGGTATTGCCTTCACGCTTCAGCAGACGATCAAGAAGACCTTGTTTGCCGTAATCGATGGTCAGCTGCTTCAGGCCGAGTAACGGTTGGTTGCCGGGCGCGTCCTGCACCAGCCGGTGCTGCGGATTGGGTACCGCCTCAATCAGCTTGCGCGTATAGGCGTTTTGCGGCGCGCTGAACAGGCTGCGCGTGTCAGCCTGTTCGACAATGCGTCCCTGTTCCAGCACACAGACGCGATTAGCCACTTTGGCCACCAACGCCAGATCGTGCGAGATGTAGAGCGACGCAACGCCGGTTTCTTCGCGCAAACGCTCATACAGATCGAGGATTTGCGCCGAACTGATCACATCCAGCGCGGTGGTTGGCTCATCAAAAATCATGCAGTCCGGCTGGCAGGCAAACGCGGTGGCGATCAGGATGCGCTGCTTCTCGCCACCCGACACCTGATGCGGATAGCGGCGCATCATACGCGCCGGATTTTTAAGTTCAACGTCACGCAGCAGCGATTCGCCCATCTCCTGCGCTTCACGCGCCGATAAACCGCGATGGCGGCGTAACACTTCGGTGACCTGCTCACCCAAGGTCAGCGTGGGATTGAGCGAGGCGCTGGGATCCTGAAAAATCATGCCGAGTTTGGCACCGCGCAGCGCTGTCAGTTTGGCCGCGGGTAAAGTCAGCAGGCTCTCGCCGTTGAGACGAATGTCGCCCTGCAGCTCGCGCGCATTGCCCGCCAGCCAGCGCATGATCGCCCAGCCGAGCGTGGTTTTGCCGGAACCCGATTCGCCCACCAGCCCCAACACTTCGCCGGGCATCACCTGCAGGTTGATGTCACGCAGTACCGGTAGCGCATGTCCTTTGGCTAACGCGTAATCGAGGCTGTAATTTTCCACCGACAGCACCGGTTTAAGCTTGTCACTCATCAGTGGCTCCTTGGGTTGAGCACATCACGCAGCCCGTCACCCAGTAAATTAAACCCAATGGCGACCAATGCGATGGCGAAGCCCGGAATCATCATCATCCACGGCGCATTAAAGAAGTAAGCGCGCGCTTCAGAGACCATCAATCCCCATTCTGGCTCTGGCGGCTGCGCGCCCAGCCCCAGAAAACTCAGGGTGGCAAACAGCATGATGGCGAAGGCGACGCGAATGGTGGCTTCCACGATGATCGGCGCCAGAATATTCGGCAGCATTTCTCGCAGAATGATGTAGTGCCCGGCTTCGCCGCGCGCGATGGCGGCGTTGATGTAATCCTGCTGGCGGGCGGCCAACGCCACGCTGCGCGAGATGCGCACCATGCCCGGCACAAAGGCGATAGTGATCGCCAGCACCGCGTTCATGCTGCTCTGCCCAAGCGTGCTGACAATCAGCAACGCAAACAGCAGGCTGGGAATCGCCATCACCGCATCCATGGTGCGCATCATGAACTCATCAAATTTGCCGCCCAGATAGGCGCTGGCGGTACCGAGCACCGAACCGATTACCATCGCCAGCGCGGTCGCCAGCAGCGACAGTAGAATGGTTGAGCGTGCGCCCACCATTACGCGGCTGAAGATGTCGCGGCCCATCTGATCGGTACCAAACCAGTGTTCCGCGCTGGGCGGCTTATAGCGCGTCAGGATGGAGATCGATTCGGGATCAAAAGGCGCGACGTGCGCACCGCCCACCACCATCAGCAGCGCCAGCAAGATAATCAGCACGCCAGCGGCACCCTGCGGTGAACGCAGCAAACGTTTCAACATATCAGGCATAGGAGATCCGCTTATCGAGAGTGACATAGGCCAAATCAGCCAGGAAGTTCACCACTGAATAGGTCGCGGCGAGAATCATCACGCCAGCCTGAATGGTGGGCAGATCGCGCGCCTGCACGGCGACAATCAGTTCGCGGCCAATGCCGGGAATGGCGAAGATCTCCTCCACCACCACAATGCCGCCCAGCAGGTAACCAACATCCAGCGCCACAATGGTGATGGTCGGCAACAAGCCGTTGCGCAGCGCATGTCGCCAGAGAATGCGGCGACGCGATAAGCCTTTTAGCCACGCGGCGCGGATGTAATCGGTATGCAACACATCGACCATTTCTGAGCGCACCATGCGCGAGACGTGCGCCACCAGAATCAGCGCCACGGTCACCGAAGGTAGAATCAGGTGCTGGATCCCGCTGACGACGTTCTCACTGAGCGGCACATAGCCGGTGGCGGGCAAAATCTGCCAGACATCAGCAAACAGCAGCAGCACCAGCGTGGCGGTGACGAACTCCGGGAAGGAGATGCCGATATAGGAGATGACACTCACCAGCACATCGGCGGTTTTGCCACGGCGCACCGCCGCCCAGATGCCGAGGGGAATCGCGATAATCAGCATCAGAATTAAGGCGCACACCGCCAGCAGCAGCGAGCGTGATAATGCCGTCAGCAGCGTCGGCGCCACTTCAAGGCCATTGCGCATCGATACGCCAAAGTTGCCCTGCAGCGCCTGCGTCAGCCAATGCCAATATTGCTGCCATGCTGGGGCATCCAGCCCCAGACGTTCACGCACCGCCGCTAGCGCTTCCGGCGTGGCGTTTTGTCCCAGCAAGGTGACAGCCGCATCGGCCGGTAACAGTTGCGTGATGCCAAAAACCAGCAGCGACACCACTAACAAGGTGTAAACCATCAGCAGAAGGCGTTTGAGCAGATAACTTGCTGTCACGTTCGCTCCTTATGCTGCGCGCTTCGGCGCTTTGTCGGTTAACCAGATATGGTCAAGACGGAATACCGCACCGCGCGGATGCAGATGATATCCGCCGACATAATCGCGGCTGGCGGCGAGCAGATCGAAGAAGGTCGGGATCACCGATGGCACTTCGTCATGCATCAGCTGCTGCGCTTTGCCATACAGCGTGGTGCGCTGTGCTTCATCACGGGTTTCACGCGCCGCACTTACCGCTTTATCAAACTCCGCGTTATTCCAGTGCGTTTCATTCCACGATGCGGTTGAGGTGTAGAGCAGCGAGAACACCGCGTCTGGCGTCGGCTGCATGTTGTAGAAGCCAACGTAGAAGTTGCCCTTCTTCCACACCTGATCGAGATAGGTGCTGTGCGCCATGGTCTGCACGTTGATGCGGAAACCGCCCTGTTTCGCCATCTCGCGCAGGGCAATGCCCAGCTGCGTGCGGGTGGCCGGTTTGTCGGAGGCGATAAGTGTTAAATCGATCCCGTTGGGGTAACCGGCCTCCGCCAGCAGCGCTTTGGCTTTGCTGTAATCCACCGCTTTTTTCGCCAGGTTGGCGAAGAACGGATACGCGCCGTTAATCGGCGTGTCGTTGCCCGGTGAACCCAGGCCATCCGCCACGAAATCCACCGACGCCTGACGATCAACGCACAGTGCCAGCGCCTGACGTACCCGAACATCGTTAAATGGTTTTTGGTCGCAGCCCATGTTCACATTGAGGAACTGGCCGGAGGCCACGCGCAGCGGCAGCACGCCGGAAGATTTGGACAGGCGCGCGAACTCGCTCGACTGCGCGCTGAGCATCAGATCGGTGTCACCGGAGATCAGCGCGGAGCTCTCCGCGATGCCATCGGGATAGACCACCACTTCTACGCCATCCAGATAGGGACGCGCCGGATCGTAGTAATGCGGATTGCGCTTCACCACAATTTTGCGTTCTGGATCGTAGGAGACCAGTTGGAAAGGACCGGCGCCGAACGAGGCTTTGCTCAGCTTGTCATACTGACCTTGCGCGATACTGGCGGGGATGATTTTCGCATCCGGATAAGCCAGCATCACCGGCAAATCGGCGTAAGGCGCATCGGTTTCAATCAAAACCGTGTTGGTATCTGGCGCGCTGACGGCGTCAATCGGCCCAATGTTATGCAACGCTGGAGAGGCATTTTTCGGATCGAGCAGCGCCTGCAGGCTGGCGACCACATCGGCGGAAGTCAGCGCGGAACCGTCGCTGAACTTCAGGTTCGGGCGCAGGGTAAACGTCCACTGTTTAAGATCGGCGCTGGCCTGCCAGGAATGCGCCAAATCGGCTTCGGCTTTCATCTCCTGCGTCAGACGCGTTAAGCCGCTGTACAGCAGTTCCGCCACCAGATATTCCGGGTTGACGCGCACCTGATGTGGATTTAACACGCCGACGGCTTGATCAACGCTGATGCGCAGCACACCGCCTTTACGCGCCGTGCCGCCCGGCGTGGCGCTCGCCACCTGCGCGGCATGGGCCGAGAACGACCAGGGCAGCATCGCTGCGCCCGTCAGAGCGGTAGAACTGGCGATAAACTGTCTGCGGTTTAACCCTTTCATTGCGCACATCTTCTCTTCCTCGTGATTAGTTAATTACCCTGGGTTGGCTGAAAATCATCGGCGAGATACGCCAGAATGGACTGCGAAAGTGCGATCACATCTGCCAGCGTGGTGTACTCATCGGCGGCATGAATGCGGTTGTCAGGACGGGCGAGGCCGCCGAGTAAAATCTCCTGAATCCCGGCTTGCTGGACCCAGCCCATATCGGAACTGGTGGACGATCCCCAGGGTTTGAACTCGCTGGGTTGGAAGCCAAAACCCTGACTCAGCGCCGCCTGCCAGCGCGGCCAGTGCGGACCGTCTGGATTAGCGACCGGCGCCAGATGGCCAATCATTTGCAGCGTGACGTCGAGCGCGGGGCTGTTGCGCATCGCACTTTCCACACAGTGCGTCAGCTCCTGCCACACCGCGTCAAACCGCTCTTCCGGCGCGTAGCGGCGGTTAATCAGCAGCTCAAACCGTTCAGGAATGGTTGATCCTTTGCTGCCGCCCTGCGCAGCGGCCAGCGTTAACAGTGACGTCAACGGTTTGCCGTGATAGTGCGGCGGAGAAGGCATCGCCGAGGTGCGTTGTTCCACCTCGAGCTTCAGCTGATAAAGCGCGTTCATCATTGGCAGCGCCGCTTCAATAGCATTAACGCCGTTAACCGGATCGCCGGAGTGCGCCGAACGTCCGGTGATAATCACTTTGAGATCGATGCTGCCAAAGCAACCGGCCCAGATACGCGGCACCGCGCCGCCGTTGAAGCTGAGCAGGTGACCGGAGAAAAGTTGTTGTTCCGCCAGATAACGAATGCCGGGATACAAGCCGCCCTCTTCATCACTACAAAGCAGAAATACCGGATTAAAACGCAGCGGGATGGCCGCCGCCTGTGCCGCGCGCACTGCCGCCATCGCGGCAACGATGGTGCCTTTCATGTCTGCTGCGCCGCGCCCAAACAGCTTGCCTTCCGCTGCGGTCAGCGTGAGCGCTGGAAAACGCCAGCCATCGCCGGCGGGAACGGTATCGGTATGGAAATAGAGATTGCAGTTTTCAGCGGCACCAGCATCAAGCGATGCCAGCAAATTGACGCGTTCACCGTACGCGCTGCCGTCCGGTGCCTGCCATAAATGTTCTGGCACGGAGACGCGCGTAAAGTGAAAATCCAGCGGTGTTAACAAGTGCGTCATCAGGTCAGCAAATGCGCCATAACCGTTGCCTGGAGGGAAGCAGGTATCCACCTCCAGCATCTGTTTAAGGTCATCTGTCATTTGCGCGCCGTCATGAGCAATCATCGCTAATGCGTTGTTAAAACGTGGATTTTGCGTCATAGGATTATCGTCTGTTGTATTTCTATATAGTTTATAGATAATGCAATTCAACGACTGAGGTCAATCGGTAATCGGAAACATGCAAAAAAACTATGACGCGAACCACGCTCAACCTTTCGCCAGACTTAGCGAAGGTGAAGGTGCGCCGCTGTATGAAGTGGTCAAGCGCCATATCAGCGAATCGATCCTGCAAGGTGAACTGCCCGCGGGCACGATTTTGCCGAGTGAAAATAGCCTGGCGGCGAAGTTTGGTGTATCGGTGGGCACAGTGCGCAAAGCGCTGGCGGCGCTGACCACGGAAGGCATGCTGATGCGTCGTCGCAAAACCGGCACCGTGGTAACCGGCTGGGCGCCGCTGCACAATCTCAGCCACTTTTTCCAGTATTTTCGCCTGCATGATAAAACCGGCGGATTGCTGCAATCCGATACCCGATTACTGGATTATCAACTGAGTCATGCCAGCGCCGGCGAAGCAGAGAAACTGCAAATTGGTCAGGGCGATGAAGTGATCCGGCTGAAGCGTTTGCGTCACGTGAAGGGCATCGCCGCGATGCATGAAACGCTGGTGTTGCCCTCAGCGCGTTTGGCCGATTTCCCACCCGCCGATCAGTTACCGCCGCTGCTTTATCGCTATTTGTTTGAGCGCTACGACCTGCGCGTCGCCGCCGTGCGTGAACAAATTACCGCTACGCTGGCGAATGAAGAGGATGCGGCGCTGCTGGAGCTGAGTTTGCCGCACGCCGTGATGGTGATTGATGAAGTTTCATTTGACCAAAGTGCCCTGCCGGTAATTTTGGCGCATCACCGTTTTAGTACCGAACATTTTATGTATGTGAATGAGATCCGCTAAGCGCGCGGCATGAACCGCCATCTGAGTAGGGTTAAACAGCGCAGATGCGCCGGGTTTCTGGCTGTTTCGGGAAAATGTTCTAAGCTATTTAGGTAGTTAAAACTTATTCCACTGAAAGGAACTCATCACGATGAAAAAAACAGTACTGGCAACGGCATTTCTTGGCACTTTTATGGCAATGACATTGACCGCTTGCTCTTCAAATCAGGCGATTAAGACCACCGACGGACGCACGATTGTGACGTCTGGTAAGCCGCAAATCGACAGTGACACGGGCCTTGTTTCTTACAAGGATGCGCAAACCGGTAAAACTGAGCAGATCAATCGCGACAAGATTACCAACATGAGCGAACTGGATAATTAATATCCTTTTAACAGCTGGAGAGACTAATGAAAAAATCAATTTTGCTTTCTATTACTGCGCTTATTGCCCTGTCCGCTTTAACCGGATGTACGCGTACCTCGTACGCCATCCACACCAATGATGGACGCACCATCGTCACCGATGGCAAACCACAGGATGCTGAAACCGGCCTGCTGGGTTACGTCGATGCCAATGGCGTGAAGCAGCAAATCAATAAAAGTGACGTGAAAGAGATCTCTGAAGTTCCGCATAAATAATCTTTCTCACTCAAGCCGCCCGCTGTAGTGGATTTCCTTACAGCGGTGCGGGCTTAAACGCCATTCAAATCTTAAAACGTATAGGTCACCGCCGCTGTTGCGGTCAGCTGATTCTGCCTGAACACGATGGGACTGTCCGCCGCGTGATCGTCCAGCCACGTGTAGCCTGCACTTAACGCGCCGCCCCAGTGCTGGGTAAACTGATGACTCCATGTCAGGTCGGTTTCTACCCCATAAAATCCCGCTGCCGGTGAGTAAGTCGCATAGCCACTTTTCACGCTTTGACGCGCACTGACGCCGTACCAGGTTTGCATGTAACGCGCATCCCCAAATAGCGCGGACGTCTGCAAGGAAAGGCTATCCTGCTGGCTTTGCAGCGGAATTAACGTTACCGAGGTGCGATAATTCACGCCCCGACTGTCTGTCAGCGGCAGCACGGCTTTCGCTTCGAGGACCAGCCACGGCGAGACCGCCCAACCGGCCGCAATAGCGGTGTTGAGCGTGGCATTTATTGTGCCCATGCCACGCAGCTTGTCAGAACCGTCGCGCCAGTCGGAATCCTTGTCTGCCCTGCCCAGACCATATCCCAGCGAATGCTCCAGATACAGGCCGCTGTCGCTTTGCAGATCGTAGCCGATCCCCTTTTGCGAATCGACGAAAAAGGCACCTTTTCTGGCCTGCAACATCGGCACCGCTTGCCAGCGTTGCTTATCTGCGCCGCTGTATGTCGGCGTGGTCTGCGCGCCCACGCCAATCATCACGCCATCCTGCGCTGCGCTGTCATCAGCGCGGCTGCTGGTACTGATACTGACCAGTAACAAACAGCCACTGTACAGCGCTTTTTTTCTCGTTATCATCGTGTCACCTCAGTTACCCATCTGTTTAGCCCCTTGCCCGGGCGTTGCGTCACGGATTGGAGTATCCCGAAGCATTGTCAATAACGTGCCAGGGATTTATGAAGAAACTGTCAAGGTGAGCCATGAACAACAGACGAGTATTGGTTATTGAGGATGATGCAGACGCGGCAGACGTGCTGGAAGCCTATCTGCTACGTGAAGGATACGCCGTGGAGATTGCCGGCGATGGGCATAGCGGACTTGAGCGCGTTGAGAAGTGGAAACCCGATCTCATTCTGCTCGACATCATGTTGCCCGGCATGAACGGCACCGAGGTGCTGGCTGCCGTGCGACGCCGCGCGGACACGCCGGTGATTATGATTACCGCGATGACCGACACGCCCGACAGAATCGGCGCGCTGCGCTTAGGCGCGGATGACTACGTGGTGAAACCCTATCATCCGGGCGAAGTGGTCGCGCGCGTGCAGGCGGTGCTGCGCCGCAGCCGGGCGGCCGTTGCGGAGGATGAAGTGCTGCGCTGGCAGGCGCTTGAGGTCAATACCGCCGCGATGACTGCAATGGTCGCGCAGCCAGAGCAACAGCCAACACGCGTTGAACTCACGCCAACCGAATTTTCCCTGCTGGTGACCCTGATGCGAGCGCCGGTACGCGCACTCAGCCGTCACTATCTGATCGAAACCTGCATGCCTGAAAGCGAGGCGCTGGAAAGGGTGATCGACACCCACGTCTATAACCTGCGTAAGAAGCTCGAAAACGCCGGTCTATCCGAGATATTACTCAACGTGCGCGGCGTGGGTTACAGGTTCAGACAGCCATGAAAAAGTCACCTCCTCAAACGCTATGGCGCTGGATCTGCGTGCGCATTTTGACGCTGGCCATCGTCACGGTGATTGCCGTCGCCGGGATTATGTTCCTGCGCTTTGCGCTGCAAAACCTGTGGATCATCCACCATATGCCGCCGGCGATGCGCCAGGAATTTCTGACGCTGCGTGCGCATCCGCAAACCAATCTGCCGCGCTTCCACGAGATCGTTGATGAACGCTGGGGCGTGCGCTACTCCGATCCTTCGGTGGGTGCCGCTGACTGGCTGATGGTGATCATCCTGATTTTCATCATTACGCCGTTTGTTGCCTTCACCGTTCTGCGCAACGCCCGCCCGCTGGCGTTGCAGTTTAGCCACCTGAAAAAAACCGCTGATCGGGTATCCGAAGGGCAGTTTGGTTCCGCCGCCACCATTGTAAAAAGCGCGCCGGCGGAGCTGTTGCACTTCGCACACGACTTTAATCGCATGAGCCAGCAGCTGGCGCTCTACGATCGTGAACTGCGCGCCTCGCACGTGGCGCTGGCACACGAACTCCGTTCGCCGCTGACGGCAGCCATTGGTCGGTTACAAGGTCTGCTGGATGGCGTGTTTCAGCCCGAACCGCAGCAGCTGGAGATGATCATGAAACAGCTGCGCCACATGAGCCGACTGATTGATGAGCTCCACCTGCTGTCGCTGGCCGACGCCGGGCAACTCAAGTTGGATCTGCATGAGATCAACCCCGGAGAACTGGCGCGGGAGCGCGTGGCCTGGGTGCGACCGCAAGCCGAAGCCAGCGGCATGATCATCAGCGTGGCAGCAGACAGCACGCTCACCTGCCGCGCCGATCCCTTCCGCCTGGGTCAGGTGTTTAGCGTGTTGATTGAAAACGCCTTGCGCTATGGCAAACCTGCGGGCCAGTTGCAGATTACTGCCCGCGCGGTGCCGGGAGGCTGCAGCATCGAATTCAGAGATGATGGCCCCGGCGTGGCGCCTGAATTTCTGCCCGAGATGTTTGAACGTTTCACGCGCGGTGAATCCTCGCGCGCGCGCCACTCAGGCGGCAGCGGGCTGGGCTTGTCGATCGCCCGCGCCATCTGCGCGGCGCACGGCGGCAGGATCAGCGCCAAACTACCCAAAGAGGGCGGCCTCAGCCTGGCGATTTTCCTGCCGGACGTCAGTCCGGCACCGTTTTAAGCGCTCTTGACAGGATCTTGACTCGCCGTACAACGAATCTCGACAGTTCGCCGTTTTAATGGCGCCAAATCCTTGTACGGAGTGGCGCCATGACTGACTCTTTCACCGGCCTGGTCAAACAGGCCGCCGACCATCTTATCGATGCACAACGCCTGATAACGTTGCTGCCATTGTTGCCCTGCATGGTGGCCATCGCCTTGTCGCTGACTGCCTGCGGGCCACGCGATCCCTTACCACCCGCGCCTCCCCGACCGGTAAAATTCATCACCGTGAAGCCCGCCCTGCAAGGGCAACAGGTGCAGATGACCGGCGATATTCATGCCCACGACGAAACATCATTGGGTTTCAGGCTGGATGGGCGGATTCTGACGCGCCCTGCCGAAGTGGGCGATCGTGTTGACGCCGGTCAGGTGCTGGCAACGTTAGAGAGCAGCACTACCGCCAATGCGTTACGCAGCGCGATGGCGGACACCGACAGCGCGCGGGCAGCTGAACGCGTTGCGGCGCTGAATCTACATCGTATGAAACAGTTGATGCCTTCCGGTGCGATTGCACGGGCGCAGCTCGACAGCGCGCAATCCGATTGGCAATCCGCTGCGGCGCACCTGCAAAGCAGCGAAGCCGCACTCAACAGCGCGCAGGAAAATCTACGCTGGACGCAGCTGACGGCTCCTTTTAGCGGCGTGATCACCGCCGTCAGCGCCTCTGCCGGACAGGTCGTGAGCACCGGTCAAACGGTGATGTCACTGGCAAGCGGTGCGCGGCGGGATGTGGTTCTGGATGTGCCTTTCCCGGCAGCATTTTCCTCGCTCCCCAGCGATGCCTTTCGCGTAACTCTGCTCTCTTCACCGGCGATCGCCGCGCAGGCGCATCTGCGCGATATCAGCCCGCAGGCCGACCCGCAAACGCGGACCTGGCGGGTTCGATTAACGCTAGACGATCCACCGCCAGCGATGCTGTTGGGCGCCAGCGTCAGCGTGGCACTACCGGAGAGCGATCCCCGCACCTTTATCCTTCCTGCATCCGTGCTGACGCGCCTGGCGGACAAGCCGGCGGTGTTTGTGCTGGATGCGCAGCGCGGCAAGGTCACACGCCGCACGGTGGTGATTTCCCGCTTCACCGCCAGCGAAGTCTATATCGCCAGTGGTCTCACGGCAGGCGAAAGCGTGGTCACGGCAGGCGTCAGCACACTGCGCGATGGCGAAGCGGTTGCGCGGGGAGATGAGCAGCCATGAGTAAACCTTCCGCTCGCGATAAATTCAACCTTTCCGCCTGGGCGCTGGCTCATCAACAGCTGATGGCTTTTCTGATGCTGATGATCCTTGGCGCTGGCGTGCTCAGCTATCAGGCGCTGCCGCGCAACGAAGATCCCGCCTTTACCATCAAAACCGCCGTGGTCTCGGCGCAGTGGCCCGGTGCCGATCTCGACGATACGGTGCAACTGCTGACTGAACCGCTGGAGAAAAAGCTGCAGGAAGTGCCCTATCTGGATTACGTGCAGAGCGAAACGCATCCCGGCAAAACCGTTATCTTTGTCAATCTGCGCGACAGCACGCCGCCCGGCAAAGTGCAGGACATCTGGTATCAGGTACGCAAGAAAATGCAGGATGTCAGCTCCGCGCTGCCTGCGGGCGTTGCGGCACCGGCGGTCAATGATGATTTTGACGATACTTTTGGCACGATTTACGGTTTTACTGCTGAAGGATTTAGCACGCGTGAACTACGCGATCGCGTTGAGTCGATTCGCGATCGGCTGATGAGCTTACCGGATGTCGGCAAAATTACGTTGCTCGGCGTGCAGGAGCAGCAGATTGTGGCGAGCTTCTCTCCGCGCAAGCTCGCGGGAATGGGCCTGAGCCTGCAACAGGTCACCGATGCCTTGCAGGCGCAGAATGCCTTGTCACCCACAGGCGTCATTCGCACCAACAGCGATAACATCGCGCTGCGCGTCAGCGGTGCCTTCAACTCGGAACAAAGCCTGCGCGCCGTGACGCTGCACATCAACGATCGCTACATTCCCCTGACCGATATCGTCACGCTGACGCGTGTGGCGGCGGAACCGCCAACGCCGCTCTATCGCGTCAACGGTAAGCCAGCGATTGGGCTGGCGATCTCCATGGCGCCGACCGGCAATATGCTGGATTTTGGCCACGCGTTAACGGACAAAATGTCGCTGATTGCCAGCCAACTGCCGCACGGAATTGAGGTAACGAAAGTGGCGGATCAGTCCCGGGTGGTCAGCGACGCGGTCAGCGGATTTGTGCGGGTGCTCGGGGAAGCCATCGTTATTGTGCTGGCCGTCTCTTTCGTCTCGCTCGGTCTGCGTGCCGGTTTAGTGGTGGCGGCGGCGATTCCTCTGGTGCTGGCGATGACCTTTACCGGCATGATGCTGGCGGGCATTGGGCTGCAACGCATTTCCCTTGGCGCGCTGATCATCGCGTTGGGGTTGTTGGTGGATGACGCGATGATCGCGGTGGAGACCATGGTCGCCCGACTCGAAGCCGGTGATTACCGCTGGCGCGCCGCTACAGTAGCCTTTGAAACCACCGCATTTCCGATGCTCACCGGCACGCTGGTGATGATTGCCGGTTTCATTCCCGTCGGCTTCGCCGCGTCCGGCGCGGGGGAGTATTGCTACTCGCTGTTTGTGGTGGTGCTGATCTCACTGCTCAGTTCATGGGTCGTTGCGGTGTTGTTCTCTCCGCTGACCGGCAGCTGGATCCTGTCATCAAGGCCAGGTAAATCGCACGCTGAGCCCGGTTGGTTGCTGCGCCTCTATCGCCGTCTGGTTTCACAGGTGTTACGCCATCGGGGCTTGACGCTCGGCCTGGCGGGCGCATCGCTGCTGCTCGCCATCTGGGGCATGAGCCACCTGCAGGGCGAGTTTTTCCCGGCATCCGATCGCCCGGAGCTGCTGGTCAGCCTCACGCTGCCGGCGAACGCCTCGCAGGCGCGCACCTTAAGCGTGGTAGAACAGCTCGAAGCGAAACTCAGCGGCAACACCAATATCGACCATTTCTCCTCCTATAGCGGCAGCGGCGCCGTGCGTTTTTATCTGCCGATGGACGTGCTGAACGATGATGAAAACATCGCCCAGCTGGTCGTGGTAGCCAAAAATCTGGCGGCGAGGGATCGGTTGAAGGCTGAACTCGATCGCCTGCTGGCACGCGATTTCAGCGATGTGGTGACGCGCGTATCGCCGCTGGAACTGGGTCCGCCGGTTGGCTGGCCGATCCGCTATCGCATCAGCGGGCCGCACTACGAGCGGGTGAAACAGTATGCGGAAAAGCTGACCAGCATCCTCGGGCAATCCCGCGCGACGCGCAGCGTAAACCTGACAGCGGGCGAGCCGGAACGCGTCATCACCTTTGCGGTGAACCAAACCGCAGCCCGCGCGGCTGGCGTCTCTTCACAGGATATCGCGCAGCTGCTGAACCGCGTGTGGTCCGGTCAAAGCGTGACTACCGTGAGAGATCATAACCGGCTGGTTGATGTGCTGTTGCGCGCCAACGATGCTGACCGGCTGGATTTAACCAGCCTTGCTGCGTTGAAACTGACCACCGCGTCAGGCGCGAAGATTGCCATCGGCCAGGTTGCGACGCTGCAGTGGGGATTGCAGGATCCGGTGATGTGGCGTCGCCAGGGTTTTCCCTATGTGGTGGTACAAACTGATGTAGCGGCGGGCATGCAAGCGGAGACCACATCCGCGCAGCTCAGCGCAGATGTCCAGCAGCTGCGTGCCGGATTAGCGCCGGGTTACACCCTTGATGAAGAGGGCACGGTTGCCGAATCGGATAAAGGTAACGGCTCAGTGTTTGCCGTTTTGCCGGTGACGTTGTTTGTCATGCTGATACTGCTGATGGTGCAGCTGCAACGCGTATCGCGCATGTTGCTGGCATTGGCGATGGCGCCTTTTGGACTGCCTGGCATTGTTCTGGCGATGCTGCCCAGCGGCACGCCGATGGGATTTGTCGCCCTGCTCGGTATGATTGCGCTGGCTGGCATGATCATCCGCAACGCGGTGATCCTGATCATGGAAGCCGATAGCAATCTGCGTGCTGGCATGTCGCGCAATGATGCAGTAAGCCAAGCGGCTGAGCATCGTGCCCGCCCGATTCTTCTCACCGCCTGCGCCGCGATTTTAGGCATGATTCCCATCTCGCATCAGGTGTTTTGGGGGCCGATGGCCTACGCCATCATTGGCGGATTGCTGGTGGGAACGCTGATGACGCTGACGGTATTGCCCGCTGCGCTCAGTCTGGTGATGCAGCGTGAATCAGCGTCTTCCGCTGAATGAAAAAGGGTTGGCTGGCCTTGCGCCAGCCAACTTACGTTAACGTGCCAGGCGCCAGCCGCGTGTCAGGCGCTTCTCTATCTCCACCAGCACAAAGATCCCGGCGCTCACCGCCAGCGAAATTAGCCAGTATTTGAACGGCAATGGCGCGGTGCCAAACAGCGTATTCATCAAGGGAACATAGATAATCATCGCCTGCAGCGCGATAAGCACCACGGTGACCAGCCAGATGCCACGGTTTTTCAGCAAACCGGCATCCAGCGAGAATCCGTTGCTGTTACGGCAGTTCAGCATGTAAACCCACTGCGCGGTGACCAGCATCTGCAGCAGCACGGTGCGGATGAACTCCGGCGTGTAGCCGCGCGGCTGGAGCCAGGCTTCCAGCACAAAGGCGCTAATCGAAATCAGCAGGCCGACGAAGATGACGCGCCAGATGGCGTAAGCGTCCATCACCGGGCTGCGTGCGTTACGCGGCGGGCGGCGCATGATGTTGCGCTCTGCCGGTTCAAATGCCAGACCAAACGACAGCGTTGCCGAGGTCGCCATGTTCATCCACAGAATCTGTACCGGCGTCAGCGGCAGCAGGTTGCCCATCAGAATCGCAATGATGATCAGCAATCCCTGCGCGAGGTTGGTCGGCATGATAAACAGAATGGTTTTCTTCAGGTTATCGTAGACGCGTCGGCCCTCTTTCACTGCCGCTGCGATGGTGGCGAAGTTGTCGTCGGCGAGGATCATATCCGCCGCCTCTTTGGTCACTTCGGTGCCTTTGATGCCCATCGCGATGCCGACGTTGGCCTGCTTCAGCGCGGGCGCATCATTGACGCCATCACCGGTCATGCCGACAATTTCACCGCTGCTCTCCAGCGCTTTCACCAGACGCAGCTTATGCTCGGGGCTGGTGCGGGCAAAAATGTCGTATTCACGCGCCGCCACGCCCAACTCGGCATCATCCATGTGCTCCAGCTGGTAACCGGTGATGGCAGAATCGCTGTTACCAATGCCCAGCATCTGGCCAATCGCCATCGCGGTTTCCGGGTGATCGCCGGTGATCATCTTCACGCGAATCCCTGCCTGCTGGCAGTCGCGAATCGCGGTGATGGCTTCCGGACGCGGCGGATCCATCATGCACGCCAGGCCCAGCATCTTCATGCCGTTGCGTAAATCCTCATGCTCGATGTGGTGCTGCGCTTCCGGCAGCCAACGCCACGCGGCGGCAACCGTGCGCAACCCTTCGCTGGCGTAGGTGGTGATCGCCGCTTCCCAATATTCGCGATCAATCACTTCCGCATCGGTAGCACCCTGCTGCTGCTGACACAGCGACAGCAACACATCGGGCGCGCCGGTCATTAGCAGGCACGGTTTGCCATCAATCAGGCAGCTCACCGCCATGTATTTGTAGGCCGAGTCAAACGGCAGCTTGCTCAGGATCTGCACCTTGTCATTGTGAATGCCCGCCTTGGCGGCCAGCACTTTCAGCGCCCCTTCGGTTGGGCCACCCACAATGCCCCAGTTGCCGTTGGCATCCTGACGCAGCTGGCTTTCGTTACAGATATCCACCACCTGCAGGAAGCCCTGCATCAGCGCATCGCTCTGCTGACCCGCTTCAAGGGTAAATTCACCTTTAGGCTCATAGCTGTTACCGCTGATGCGCCATTGGCTGTTCGCCAGCACCACCGCTTTCACCGTCATCTCGTTCATGGTCAGCGTGCCGGTTTTATCCGAGCAGATCACCGTCATGGCACCGAGCGTTTCGACCGTCGGCAGCTTGCGAATGATGGCGTGATTGCGTGCCATCGACTGCACGCCAAGCGACAGAATGATCGAAATAATCGCCGGTAAACCTTCCGGCACCGCCGCTACCGCGAGGCTGATCACCGACAGCAGCAGCTCCGTCACCGCGATGTCGCGCAGCAGATAACCAAACACAAACAGCGCCGCCATCATCAACATGATGATGCCGAAGATGGCTTTTCCGAGCTTGTCGATCTGCACCAGCAGCGGGGTTTTCGCCTCTTCAATCGAGGAGATCATCGCATTGATGTGGCCCAGCTCGGTGTCGCCGCCGGTGGCGATCACCACGCCCAGCGCGGTACCTGAACTGACGGTGGTGCCGGAATAGGCCAGATTCAGGCGATCGCCGAGCCCTTTTTCACCCTCAAGTGCCACGGTGTTCTTTGATACCACCGTGGATTCGCCGGTCAGAATCGCCTCTTCGACGCGCAGATTGTGCACCTCGAACAGCCGCAAATCCGCCGGGATCTTATCGCCTGGGCGCAGCATTACCACATCGCCGACCACCAGATGCTGCGTAGCGACGGTGATCTGCTGGCCGTCGCGCAGCACCATGGCATCGCTCGACATCATGTTCTGGATGCTTTTCAGCGACTTTTCGGCGTTGCTTTCCTGAATGAAGCCGATCAGGGCGTTGATCACCGCCACGCCGAGAATCACAAAGGTATCCACCCAATGGCCCATCACCGCGGTGATCACCGCCGCAGCCAGCAGGATGTAGATCAGTACATCTTTGAAATGCGCCAGAAAACGCATCAGCAGTGATTTTTCCGCCTTTTGCGGCAGCACGTTCGGCCCGTCGGCGTCCAGTCGTTGCTGTGCGTCGGTGCTGCTCAACCCCGCGGGTGAGCTGTTGATGGCTTTAAATACGGCGGCGTTATCCTGCTGATAATAGGGACGCGCGGATGCTTCCGGACGTTTTGGCTGAATAGGAATAACGGTCATAATTAACCCCGTGACATTGAATTGAAAATAAAAAAGCGTGCGAAAATAAAAACCACATTTTAATTATATTTTCCCGAAGCATACTGACCGTGGTCATGTTTTTACTGATTCAGAAGTGTGATGCTAATAGTGATAGCACTGATTGCGTAATGTTATTATTTAAAAGCAAATAGAAAGACACATGACACATATTAATTTTAGTTTCATCTCGAAATGTATTAATCATAGGGGGAATTATTATGAATAAATTACACAACCTGACAATACCGATGATCATTTCCTTTATTATCATTGCGGTATCATCAGCTACCGCCATCGGCTTACTCTCTTATCATGTGGTTTCGCGCATGGTGGCATAATTGATTTCGCCAGACATCGCTAAATTAAACCAACCTTAAACGCACATAATTGTTTCCACCTAATGACCCTTACTTTGCGGAGGGTCATTATTCTCTCTTTCAGGCAATGGCATATTCCCGCCCTTTCATTCTTATTGAGGCAGGGGCATGAATAATTGGCCAGTGCTGGGTGCACTTGTAATTTGTTTGGTTTTGATCGGTTGTGACAATAAAAGCGGTGATGAACTCAGCGCACCGCGCGTAATTAAAGCGCTAACGCTGACGGAAAATACCACAGAGAAAGTCAGGGTATTTCCAGCGCGTATTTCGGCGGGCGATTACACCGAATTGGCGTTTAAGCGTACCGGGCGGCTGGCGCAGTTGCAGGTGCGTGAAGGCAGCCATGTTAAGGCTGGCGAGGTGATTGGCCGGCTGATCGATACCGATGCGCAGCTGCGCGTCAACGATCAGCAGAACAGATTCCAGCTGGCGGATCGTCAGTATCAGCGCTTCAGTGCGCTGGCCACGCGCAGTGCGGTTTCGCAGGCAGACATGGATGTGCAAAAGGCGAACCGCGACTCCGCCGCCGTGGCGCTCAACATCGCCAAAGAGGAGCTGGATTATCACACCTTGCGCGCACCGTTCGACGGCATCGTCACCAGCGTGGCCTCACAAAATCATCAGGTGGTTACCGCCGGACAAACGGTGGCGGTGATCAGCCGCAACGATGTACTGGATGTGATTTTCAGCGTGCCGGAAAACCTGTTCACCAGCCTTGACGTGGAAAACGTGAGTTATCAGCCAGAGATCAGCCTGAATGCGCTGCCGGGCCGCACGTTTCGCGCGGCATATAAAGAGCATCGCGCAGCAGCTGATGCTGCCACGCTAACCTGGCAAGTAGTGCTGACGATGCCGCGTCCGACGGATTTACCGCAGGTCAGCGGACTGAGCGGCACGGTGAAAGTGCAGATGCATAACCTGCCCACTTCCGACGGCACGCCGCTACTGCGCGTGCCGGCCAATGCGGTATTTAACCCGGATCACAGCCTGCCGAATCAGCCTTACGTGTGGCTGATCAGCGGTGAAGGTGATGTGCTTAACGTTCAGCAGCAGCCGGTGGTGGTGGGAAAACTCAATGCGCAGGGCATCGAAATTCTCTCCGGCCTGCAAGTGGGCGATCGCATTGTGGTCGCGGGCGTCAGCGATTTGCGTGATGGTCAGGCGGTGCGCCTGTGGACACGCGAGCGAGGTCTGTGATGCGCCTGCTCGAACCGTTTCTCAACTACCCGATTCGCAGCTGGCTGGTGATCCTGCTGCTGGGCGTGGGCGGCATTTTTGCGCTGCTCAACATTGGCCGTCTGGAGGATCCGCTTTTCACCATTAAATCGGCGGTGATTGTGACGCACTATCCCGGCGCGTCGGCGCAGCAGGTGGAAGAGGAAGTGACGCTGCCGCTGGAGAACGCCTTGCAGCGCTTGCCGTCGCTCGACAACGTCAGTTCGATCTCCAGCAACGGTTTGTCGCAGATCACCGTTACGATCCACAGCCACTATCGCGCCGACGACTTGCCGCAGGTGTGGGATGAACTGCGTCGCCGCGTTGACGATGCCACGCGCCAGTTTCCACCCGGCGTCAGCGCGCCGCTGGTAAATGACGACTTTGGCGATGTCTACGGCTACTTCTTTACCCTTTCCGGTGAGAACTTCACCAACAGCGAGCTGCGCACCTACGCCGATCAATTGCGGCGTGAGCTGAATTTGGTACCGGGCGTGGCGAAAGTGGCGATTGCCGGTATTGAGCAGGAGCAGGTGAATATCACGCTCTCCAGCCAGAAGATGGCGGCGCTGGGCGTGACGCCACAGCGCGTGGCCGCTTTGCTCAACAGCGTCAATGCCGTCTCCGATGCGGGCCAGATTCGCCTCGGCAATGAAGCGATTCGTTTCCATCCGACCGGCGAGTTTCAGTCACTGGATGAGATCGGTGCGCTGCCAATCTCTGCGCCCGGCAGCAGCCAGCAAGTGTTGCTGCGCGATATCGCCTCGCTCAGCTATGGCGTTACCGAACGGCCGGGCAATCTCTATCACGCCAACGGCAACGCCGCGCTGGCGATGGGCGTCTCCTTTGCGCCTGGCGTCAACGTGATTGATGTCGGCGATGCGCTAAGCGCCAAAATTCAGCAGCATCAGCAGGCCAAACCGCTCGGCATCGATCTGAACGTGTTTTATAACCAGGCGCAGGAAGTGAAGCAGTCGGTGGATGGTTTCATCAATAACTTTCTGATGGCGCTGGCGATTGTGGTGGGCACGCTGCTGCTGTTTATGGGCGTCCGCAGCGGTATGGTGATCGCCGCCTCGCTGGCGCTCAATGTGCTGGGCTCGCTGCTGATCATGTATCTGTTTAAGCTTGAGCTACAGCGCGTGTCGCTGGGTGCGCTGATTATCTCTCTCAGCATGCTGGTGGATAACGCCATCGTGGTGGTGGAAGGCATCAAGGTCGATCGCCAGCGCGGCAAGCCGTTACAACAGGCGATGATGCAGATGGTGAAACGCAGCGCGCTGCCGCTGCTCGGCGCCACGGTGATCGCCATCATCGCGTTCGCGCCAATTGGTTTATCGCAGGATTCCACCGGCGAATACTGTAAATCGCTGTTCCAGGTGCTGCTGATTTCTCTGCTGCTCAGCTGGATTACCGCGCTGACGCTGACGCCGGTGTTCGTGCAGTGGATGGATGGTCGCCAGGCGATCAGCAAGCAAGACGCACAGCCGTATCAAGGCGTGGTGTTTCGCCTGTATCGCCGCGTACTCACCACGCTGCTGCGCTTCCGCATCACTACTTTAGTGCTGATGGCCGCGTGCCTGGCCGCCTCGGTCTATGGCTTCGGCTACGTGAAGCAGAACTTCTTCCCCGCCTCCAATACGCCGATTTTCTTCACCGATCTGTGGCTGCCGTATGGCACCGACATCCATTACACCGCACAAACCGCGCGCGAGATTGAAGGCTGGATCAACCAGCAGCCGGGCGTCAGCAGTACCGTGACCACCATTGGTCAGGGCGCGATGCGCTTTACGCTGACTTACGATGCAACGCGTCAGTACAGCAATTATGCGCAGATCATGGTGCGCGTGCAGGACGCCAGGCAGCTAGAAATGCTGGCGCAGCACACCGAGCAGCACATCGGCGAGCACTTCCCACAAGTGACAGAGCGCATCAAACGCATCAATTTCGGCAGTGCCAGCGACAGCGCCATTGCGCTGCGGATTACCGGCCCCGATCCCATTACGCTGCGGCAGATTGCCAGCCAGATTGACGACATTTTCCTCGCCGAGGGCAGCGCGTTTCCGCCGCGTCATGACTGGCAGGCGCGCAGTAAAGTGATTCGTCCGCAGTATTCGCCGCTGCGCGGTCAGGAGCTGGGCGTGGACAAGCGCGATATCGACCGCGCACTGCGTATCAACTTCAGCGGTGATAGCGTCGGTTTGCTGCGCGAAGGCTCGCGGCTGATGCCGATCATGCTGCAGACTTCCGAGCTGGAGAGGCAGAATATCGACCATCTTGGCAATATTCAGGTGTGGAGTCAGGCGCAGCAGCGCTATGTGCCGCTGGCCAATCTGGTGAACGATTTCAAGCTAGAATGGGAAGATCCGCTGATAATGCGCCGTGACCGCATGCGCGTCTTGACGGTGCAGACCGATCCCGATCCCGCCAGCGGCCGCACCGCCGCAGAGATTGTGGCGCGCGTGCAGCCGGCCATCGATCAGCTGAAGTTGCCCGCCGGCTATCATCTGGAATGGGGTGGCGAGTTGGAGAGTTCGCGCGATGCCCAAAGCGGCCTGCTTGGCTCGCTGCCGTTAGGTTTCCTCGCGATGTTTGTGATTACCGTGCTGATGTTTAATTCGTTGCGCGATGCGCTGGCGATCTGGATTACCGTGCCGCTGGCGCTGATTGGCGTCACCTGCGGCTTCCTGCTCACCGGCATTCCGTTTGGCTTTATGGCGTTGATTGGTTTGCTGAGTTTGTCAGGCATGTTAATTCGTAACGGTATCGTGCTGGTTGAGGAAACGCACCGGCTGGCGCGGCATCAGCCGTTACAGCAAGCGATTCTCGATGCCGCAACGTCGCGTCTGCGCCCGATTCTGCTCACCGCCTTTACCACCGTGCTCGGCCTGCTACCGCTGCTGCGCGATGTGTTTTTCCAAAGCATGGCGGTGGTGATCATTTTCGGTTTGGGATTCGCCACGGTGCTAACGCTGCTGGTGTTGCCGGTGCTGTATCAAACCTTTTATCGGGGTAGTAAGTCTTGAGCGTGAAATTTTGCCTTGAGTCCGTATTATCCGTGTGGGCTCTGACGCATCTTGAAATTGAGCCGTTTTCAAAACCACGCTTGGAAGCTAAGAAGCAGGCCGGGGCCGCTTTTGGGCCGGCAATCCGCAGCGCTGAATGTAGCGAGGAAGCCAGGAGAGCCCGCAGGACGCGGGCGAAAGGCGGAGCCGGGACAAGGAAGTCCCGTCTCCGCCGGTCCGTCAGGCTGACGAGCGAAATGAAGGTACCGCGTAAGCGGCGCGAGGACCGCCGGACCAAAGGCGGCCCCGGCCAGCGTATTCGCCATTGAAAAAAAACAAGCATAACGGCATTTATGGCGACCTTTTTGGAAAATGCTCTCCCTGCTTTTCGTTACCCGCGCTCGCTAATAATATTTTTTTCAACATAAACGTCAGCGGAATTGCCAGAATCGCGCCGATGATGCCCAACAAGGATTGCCAGATAAGAAACGCCAGCAGCTGTGTGGTGAGCGCCATATTCAACCGCTTACCCAATAATAACGGCTCAATGACTGAACTCAGGATTAAATTTAACGCCACAAAGAACAGCGCGACCACCAATGCGGTTTGGATATCGTACAGCATATAACTTTGCAGCACTGGCGGGATGGCCGCCATAAATGAACCCAGCACCGGAATATAGTTGAAGACAAACATCAACACACCCCAGAAAAAGGCGAACTTCAAGCCAAGAAGATGTGCGCCCGCCCAGACAATAATGCCGCCGACAATACTGGTCAGGGTTTTAACCTGAGCATAAACGATAACGCTTTGCACGCCCTCTTCAAGCGCCACGTAATAGCGCTGATATTTCCCTTCGGCCTGTTTACGTAGCAGGATTTTTAAATTTCTCATTTCATACAGCATGAAAAACAGCATCAGAAATACCATCAGCCACCAGGAAAGAATGCTGGGTATTTGCGTGAGAAAACCCGTGACAAAGCGCACCACCGCACCCGCATCAACAAACGCCAGCATGTCGTTGGGCGTTAAAACCAGGCCCAAATGACTAAATGTCTGCGTCACCGGCTCGAAGCGTTCGGCCAGTAACTGCGGTGCCTGACGGCTCAGCTGGATTAAATCGGGGGTTAATACGGTGAGTTTGATGATGGTGAACACAATCACCAATAACAGCAGCACAATCACCAGCAGCGATGAGAGCAGACGCGGCACGCGTTTTCTTTCGAGCCGACTGATTAACGGATCGAGCATAATCGCCAGAAACAATGACAGCATCACCTGATTAATTAATGCCGATGCCAGATAGATACCGGTGAGAATTATGGTCAACGTGGCGAGAATTATCAGTACGCGCAAAAGCCTTGACCATAAAGGAAACTCGTTCAGCCCCATTATTAAGATCCTTCATCCTATACAAAATGTATTATAGAGAAAAACCTGTGCGCTGGGCCTTGTTTGAGGTCAAGTGACGAAAAACATTCAGGCCGTAAGAGAAACGGCCTGAATGTCACGCGCTATTAATTGATTCTGAATCTCCGCGTTAATGGCTTTTCGATTTCGACAATCAAAAACATTACGAAGCCAATGATCAAGGTAATAATCCAGTAACGTAACGGTAGCGCGGTGGTACCAAACAGCAGCTGCATAAAGGGCGCGTAGATAATCAGCAATTGCAGAACTAACAGCACGCCGCTGACGATCCAGATGCCTTTATTCATCAGCAAACCTTTGCTCAATGAGAAGCCGTCGGAAACACGACAGTTCAGCATATAAAACCACTGCGCCGTTACCAGTGTTTGTAATAACACGGTACGAATAAATTCCGGTGAATAGCCGCGCGGTTGCAGCCAGGCTTCCAGAACGAAGGCGCTTATGGCGATCATCGAACCGACAAAAATCACGCGCCAGATGGCGAAACCATCCATCACATGCAGCTTGGGATCGCGCGGCGGACGACGCATGATATTTTGCTCACCCGCTTCAAACGCCAGGCCGAAGGAGAGCGTGGCGGAAGTCGCCATGTTCATCCACAGAATCAGCACCGGGGTCAGCGGAATGAGGTTACCGGCCAGCAAGGCAATGATGATCAGCAAGCCCTGCGCCAGGTTGGTCGGCATGATGAACAAAATGGTCTTTTTCAGGTTGTCATAGACACGGCGCCCTTCCCGCACCGCGCTGGCGATGGTGGCGAAGTTATCGTCCGTCAGCACCATATCGGCAGCTTCTTTAGTTACTTCGGTGCCTTTAATCCCCATGGCGATACCGACATCCGCCTGCTTCAGCGCGGGCGCATCGTTAACGCCATCGCCGGTCATCCCGACCACCTCTTTTTTGCTTTGCAGCGCCTGCACCAGACGGAATTTATCTTCCGGGCTGGTACGGGCAAAGATGTCGTACGCCTGCGCCGCCTCACTCAATTGTTGGTCATCCATCACTTCCAGCTCGCGTCCGGTGATGGCGGTGCTGGCGTTACCGATTCCCAGCATCTGCCCAATACTCATCGCAGTTTGCGGATGGTCGCCGGTGATCATTTTGACGCGAATGCCGGCTTGCAGGCAGTCGCCAATCGCGGTTATGGCTTCCGGTCGCGGTGGATCCATCATCCCGGCGATGCCGAGCAAAATCATGCCCTGATGCAAATCCTGATGCGTCAGCTCAGTTTGTCCTGGCGTGGCCGGTTTCCAGGCCGCCGCCACCATGCGTAATCCTTCGCGCGCATACTCCTCAATTTTGGCTTCCCACCACGGCAGATCGATCGGCTGCAATCCGGCCTCTGTTTGCTGCTGCTGACAATGTCTGAACAGCACGTCCGGCGCGCCGGTCAACAGCACGCACTCTTCATCGCCAATCAGATAGTGCGTCGACATATATTTGTATTGCGAATCAAAGGGGATTTTATTGCGCAGTTCGGTGGTGACTGAAGGCAGATGTCCTTTGGCGGCCAGCACTTTAAGCGCGCCTTCCGTCGGGCCGCCGGTGATTTTCCACAGTCCGTTTTCGTCTTTAATCAGCTGGCTGTCGTTACACAGATCGATGGTGCGCAGATAGCGCTCGAGGATCGAGCCTTGCGCCACTTTCACCGGCACAGCGTCATCGGCTTTATGGATGGCGCCCACCGGTTCATAGCTCACGCCATCAACGCGGTAAATCTGATCGGCGGTGATAATCGCTTTCACCGTCATTTCATTCATGGTCAGCGTGCCGGTTTTATCTGAGCAGATCACCGTCATCGCGCCCAGCGTTTCCACGGTAGGCAGCTTGCGGATGATCGCCTGCTGCTTCGCCATGGTTTGCACGCCAAGCGACAGAATGATCGAGATAATCGCCGGTAATCCTTCGGGAACCGATGCCACCGCAAGGCTAATCAGAGACAGCATCAGCTCTGAAACCGGCATATCGCGGAACAGCAAACTAAAGACAAACAGCGCGGCCATCATCGCCAGGATGATCAGGAAAATGGCTTTACCAAGTTTATCCATCTGCACCAGCAGCGGCGTGCGGTGCTTTTCGATATCGGACATCATCTGATTGATGTGCCCAAGTTCCGTGGCGCCACCGGTAGCGACCACCAGCCCTTTGCCGCCGCCCGAACTGACGGTGGTGCCGGAGAACAGCAGATTGGTACGATCGCCCAGCGGCAGCTCGCCGATGAGCGCGTCCGTGCCCTTCTCAACCACTGTGGATTCGCCCGTCAGAATCGCTTCTTCAACGCGCAGGTTATGAGCCTCAATAACGCGCAGATCCGCCGGGATGCGGTCGCCGGCGCGGATCACCACCACATCACCTGGCACCAACGCGGTGGTGGGCAGCGTCTCGTGATTACCCGCACGGATCACCACCGTTTCGCTGGAGAGCATATTGCGGATACTTTGCAGGGATTTTTCCGCATTGCTCTCCTGAATGTGGCCAATCAGGGCATTCACCACCGCCACGCCGAGAATCACCAGCGTATCAACCCAGTGTCCCATGACGGCAGTTAGCAGCGCAGCGGCAAGCAAAACGTAGATCAGCACATCGTTGAAGTGAGCGAGAAAACGCAGCCAAACCGGCTTGCCGGGTTTCTGTGGCAGGGCATTTTCCCCGTACTGTGTTAGGCGCGCCGCCGCTTCAGCACTACTGATTCCCTCGGTGGAACTTTGCGTACTGGCCAGCGTTTCATCGACAGAAAGTTGATAATAGGTACTTTCCGGTTTCGCAGTATTCATCGCTTTCTCCTCAAATCCTGTTTCGGAAATCAAGGCGGTGATATCCCGTATTTAACAAGTCGCCATTGAACGAAAAGATCAGACCTGACTTATCCGGTGGAAGAAGCGGTCCGTTTCAGATTGAAAAATATGTCGTTAATGGCTGCTCAGCGGTAATGGAGCAGCCCTATTTTCTATACGAAATTGAAAGCATTTTGTAAAATGAACGCTATAAACGTAGCACAGGGATATTCAACGCATTCATTTCTCAATAAAAGTCGCGAGGCGAAAACCATTTATCTCACCAGACTTATCCGAACGCGGATAATAATAAAAATATAGTGTGATAATTCATAAGGCTGGGTAATTTAAAGCCAATATTCAGGTTACTTTAATCTGATATTTTATATCGATATTGCGGATTAAATATCCATGAAAATCAGTTTTATTAGATTTAAATCTGGTTAATTTCATCAAAAATATTACAAGCTATTAGGCTTTACTTTTTTTGACATCTGCGTCTATGCTCATCGATAATAAAAACATCCTGTTAATACTTCTCACCTTTCAAGACGATGGCGCAGTTTTTCTGTGGTCATGGTTAATGGAGGCAACGATGTATGGTTATAGCCTGCTCCGTCTGAGTCTTTATGTTGTCATTGCGATCGTTACCTGCTCCGCCGTAGGACTATTCACCTACGCGGTTGTCTCTATGCTTGGTAATTAAATTATCCACTCACATTATTGCCAACAATGGATTCGTTGTTGCTGAGGATAAAACAGTGACTCGTTATATTACGCTGGCTGCCATTGTTATATTTTTAACAACGGGTTGCGATCAAAAAACACAGGAAGTCACGCCACCGCCACGCATGGTGAAAGTCGTTGAAGTTGTGGCATCCGGCGAATCTCAACAACGTATCTTCCCGGCGCGCATTGAATCCGGCGACTCCACCGATTTGTCGTTCAAACGTGCAGGACAGATTGAATCGCTGGATATTCGCCAGGGCAACCGCATCGAGCAGGGCCAGCTCATCGCCAGGCTTACGGCGCGGGAAGCGCAGCAGCGCGTTAATGAGCGCCAGACCGCCGCCACGCTTGCCCAGAGGCAATTTGCCCGCTTCCAGACTCTCTCCGGCCGCCAGGCGATTTCGCAGGCAGACATGGATGTGCAGCGCGCCAACCGCGATGCGGCCAATGCCGCGCTGCAAATTGCCCGTGAGGAGTTAAGCCAGATGACGCTAACCGCGCCGTTCAGCGGTGTGGCCGCCGTGGTTAACGTGCGCAATCATCAGGTAGTCGCCGCCGGACAAACCATCGCCACCTTGACTCGCAACGATCTGCTCGACGTGGTGTTCAGCGTGCCGGAAAACCTGTTTACCGCGCTGGATATGCGCAACCTGACCTATCGCCCGGTGGTGCGCATCAACTCGCTGCCGGACCGCGAATTCCAGGCCGAGTACAAAGAGCACACCGGCAGCAGTAACAGCAACTCGCTGACGTGGCAGATTATTTTAACTATGCCGCGCCCGGCCGATTTCCCGGCGGTGGGCGGCGTCAGTGGCACGGTGACGATTAACCTCGCCAATCTGCCCGCCAATGTGAATCGCGAATCGTTAGTGGTGCCGGTGGAGGCGGTATTCAATCCCGATAACAGCCAGCGCAACGAGCCGCATGTTTGGGTGGTGCAAGGCAGCGGCGATCAGCTGACGTTAGAAGATCGCAAAGTCAGCGTGGGTGAAGTGACCGATCGCGGCGTGGTGATCACCGCCGGGCTGCACGCCGGTGAACGCGTGGTCGCTGCTGGCGTCAACGAGTTGCATGCTCAGCAACCGGTACGCATCTGGACGCGTGAGCGGGGGCTGTAATGGATATCTCCCGGCAGTTTATCGATAATCCGGTCCGCGTCTGGCTGGCGATTCTGTTACTGGGCGTCGGCGGCATTTTTGCTCTGCTCAATATTGGCCGTCTTGAGGATCCAGCCTTTACCATTAAGACCGCGGTGGTTGTCACCCATTATCCCGGCGCGTCCGCGCAGCAGGTGGAAGAGGAAGTTACCTTGCCACTGGAAAATGCGCTGCAGCAGTTGCCCTATCTGGACAACGTCAGCTCCATCTCTTCCAACGGCCTGTCGCAGATTACCGTCAACATTGACTCGCGTTACCACTCCAACGCGTTGCCGCAAATCTGGGATGAACTGCGGCGCAGAGTCGGCGACGCGGCGCGTTTCTTTCCTCCCGGCGTGGCCGCGCCGTTCGTTAACGATGATTTTGGCGATGTGTTTGGTTTCTTCTTCGCTATTTCTGGCGACAACTTCAGCAACCCGGAATTGGTGCAATACGCGGAGCAGCTGCGGCGTGAACTGGTGCTGGTGCCGGGGGTGGGCAAAGTGGCGCTGGGCGGCGTGATCCCGCAGCAAATTAATATCGATGTCTCCTTAACGATGATGGCCGCGCGCGGCATTACGCTGCCGCAGCTCGCCAGCGTGCTAAGTCGCCTCAACGTGGTCTCCAATGCGGGCGACATCAAAGCCGGCACGGAATCGATCCGTCTGCATCCAACCGGCGAGTTTCAGAACATCGAGGAGTTGGGCGACTTGCTGGTCAGCCCGCCGGGCGATCGCGCCACCACCCGATTGCGCGATATCGCCTCGCTGTCGCGCGGGCTGAGTGAATCGCCCTCCAGCATTTACCACGCCAGCGGACGTCCGGCGGTCACCATGGGAATTTCGTTTATTCCTGGTGTGAATGTCATTGATGTCGGGCGCGCGCTTGAGGCCAAACTGCAGCAGATGTCGGCAGAGAAACCGGCGGGCATTCAGATCAACGTGTTTTACGATCAGGCCGCCGAAGTGGCGCACTCGGTGAATGGCTTTATTACCAACTTCCTGATGGCGCTGGCGATTGTCGTCGGCGTGCTGCTGATCTTTATGGGCGTGCGCAGCGGCATTATCATCGCGTTGTCGCTGGCGCTCAATGTGCTGGGCACGCTGCTGATCATGTATCTGTGCGGCATTGAGTTGCAGCGCATTTCGCTGGGCGCGCTGATTATCGCGCTGAGCATGCTGGTGGATAATGCGATTGTGATTGTCGAAGGCGTGCTGATCGCGCGTCAGCAAAACTCGCCGCTGATGACCACCATCAACTTTGTGATTCGCCGCACCGCCTTCCCGCTGCTGGGCGCGACGATTATCGCCATTCTGGCGTTTGCGCCGATTGGTCTTTCGCAGGATTCCACCGGCGAGTACTGCAAATCGCTGTTCCAGGTATTGCTGATTTCCCTGCTGCTAAGCTGGTTCTCGGCGCTTACCATCACGCCGGTGCTGATCAAATGGTGGCTGTTTAAAACACAGGAACCTACTAAAGCTGCGGCTGAAGTTTCACCTTATGACGGCGGTTTTTATCGCTTTTATCAGCGCATGTTGCTGGTGTTGCTCAGGCAAAAAACCCTCACGCTTTCGCTGATGGCGGTGCTGCTGGCGCTGGCGATTTGGGGCTTTGGATCGGTGCGACAAAACTTCTTCCCTTCAGCCAATACGCCGATCTTCTTCGTCGATCTCTGGCTGCCGTACGGCACCGATATCAACGCCACCGAGCAGATGGCCAGCGACATTGAAAAATCGATTACCGGGCAGCAAGGCGTAGTTTCTACCGTCACCACCATTGGCCAGGGCAGCATGCGCTTTATCCTCACTTATAACGGGCAGCGTCAGTACAGCAATTATGCGCAAATCATGGTGCGCATGGACGATCAGCGTAATATCGGCGCGCTATCACACCGTATTGATGCCTACATCGCTCGCCAGTATCCGCAGGTCAATGCCAGCACCAAACGGGTGATGTTTGGTCCTTCGGGCGGTAGCGCAATTGAGGTGCGTATCAAAGGTCCCGATCCCGACAGAATGCGCCTGATCGCCAGCCAGGTCGGCGACATCCTCACCGCCGATCCCGCCACCGACAGCGTGCGCAACGACTGGCAAAACCGCAGCAAAGTTATTCGCCCGCAGTTTAATCTGGCGCTGGGTCGCGAGCTTGGCGTCGATAAGCAGGAGGTGGATAACGCGCTGGAGATGAATTTCACCGGCAGCCGCGTTGGGCTGTATCGTGAAGGCGCTGACCTGCTGCCGGTTATCGTGCGGCCACCGGCCAGCGAACGGCAGGACGCCAATCATCTCAATAACGTGCTGGTGTGGAGCCAAAGCCAGCAGCAGTACATCCCGCTCAGCAACGTGGTGAGCGGTTTTACGCTGCAATGGGAAGATCCGCTGATTCTGCGCCGCGATCGCAGCCGCGTACTCACAGTGCAGGCTGACCCGAATCCGCTCAGCAACGCTACGTCCGGCGATATTGTGGCGCGCGTGAAGCCGCTGATTGAGCAAATCTCGCTGCCGCACGGCTACAGCATTGAGTGGGGCGGCGATGCGGAGAGCTCCAGTGAAGCGCAGCAAGGCGTGTTTACCTCGCTGCCGCTGGGTTATCTGGTGATGTTTGTGATCACCGTGCTGATGTTTAGCTCGCTGAAAAACGCCGTCGCCATTTGGCTGACGGTGCCGCTGGCGCTGATTGGCGTGACGCCGGGCTTTTTGATCACCGGAATTCCGTTTGGCTTTATGGCGTTAATCGGCCTGCTGAGTCTGAGCGGTATGTTGATTCGCAATGGCATCGTGCTGGTCGAAGAGATTGAACAGCAGAAGCTAGTAAAGCCGCAGGCTGACGCGATCATCTACGCCGCCACCTCGCGTCTGCGCCCTATTCTGCTGACCGCCTTCACCACCGTGCTCGGGCTGGCGCCACTATTGCGCGATGTGTTCTTCCAGAGCATGGCGGTGGTGATTATGTTTGGTCTGGGCTTTGCCACGGTGCTGACGCTGCTGGTGCTGCCGGTGATTTACGCCTGCTTCCATCGCCAAACGGTGGCTAGCGCATCATGAATGTGACCGGCCTCAACGTGATTAAAACGCTGGGATGTATGACGGCGGTGACATTTTTCACCGTGTACAACACCTGGGATCGCTACGATTACGATTATCACTGGATTCTGGCGTTTCTGACCTTTATCTCCACCATCGCCACGCCGCTGTTTTTTGTCGTCGCCGGGATAATGGATGCCCGTTCCGAGCAGGATGTTAACTGGCAGATAGGCAAGATTCGCAATCTGGTGATCGTGTTTCTGTTCTGGATGACGGTCTATTACCTGTGGGAACCCTATCAGCGCGGCTACCTGATCCAGCCATGGTTCATCTTCTCGTTCATTATCATCTACAGCTTTCACCCGCTGATGATCTGGCTTAGCCAGCACCGACGCGCGTTCGTTGCGCTGGTGTTTGCGTTGCTGGCGTTCTCATATGGCTACGATTTGCTGGCGGTGCTGCATCCGGACGACCCGCTGTTCCGGCTTGAACCGCAGTATCGGCTCTGGACCTGGCTGCTGTTTTATTTAACCGGCCAACTGCTGTGCGATCCGCTGATTAATGACTGGATGGAGCGCAAAAAAGTGGCGCGCGGCGCGGTAATCGCCCTGCCCTTTATCTACCTGTTTACCTGGTTTTATGAGCAGCACTTCTTCTTTGCGCTATTCAAAGCCGATCGCAACGCCTTTATTCTCACTGGCTCGCAAATTTATCTGCTGGTGGTGGTGCTGGTGATTGCCGCCAGTCAGGTGCGCTTTCGCCGCAATGTGGCGGTTAAAGAGACCATTCTGGCGACCATCAGCAAAACCATGACCGGCGTCTATATTCTTCACTACTCGGTTTTCCATCTGCTCACCGCGCTGATTCCCATCACCTCGCTGGCGACTAAGCTGACGCTGATTGCCGTGACCTTTGCCGCTTCGGTGCTGCTCTCCAGAGTGATCCTCGCCAGCGGCTGGCTGAAAAAAGTCATAACCCTTTGATGCAGGCCGGCAGATTGCTCTGACTGCTGCAGTCAATGCGCCCCTTGATTTGCAACATCATGTAATCGAAAAACGGATTGGAGGTGTTGCGCATCAGCGTATCCAGCCCAACGATCAGGCTGGCGGTTTCACCGCGCAGCGAGATGGTGCCAAAGCTAATGCCATAACGATTCTTTTCCGTTGGCTCGCGGCCATACAGCGAGTCGCTGAGTGGGAACGGCACGGCAATGTGCGACAACGAATAGGTATCCTGCGGCCACGCTTCATGCATCGAACGCACGATTTCTTTCGTTTGATCCGCCGCTGTAATGCGCGCCACGGTTTGATAGGTGGTCGGTGACGCGTTGGTGATGACCGTTGAGGCATAGCGGCGCGGCGCAGGCGGCAACAAATTATTGACCGCTGAGTAGAGCGCGGGCCTGAACAGCGCGCGCAAGTTCGCCGCCTGGTTGACGTCGAACATCACCAGTTCACTGCCGTTATCCGGCAGATAGCGATAGAACGCATTGACCACCGCGCGGGTGCTGACGGTGGAATCCAGCACTGACTGGAAGGTCAGCACCGGAGGAAACGCCGACATGCTGCCGCCGCGAATCACATGCAGCAGCTGATCCTGCATCGCCTGAGTCAGCAGCCACGATTGCCGCGCCGCGCGCACCGGGAACGAGTTGTACTTGAAAGGATTGTATTCGGGGATGATGCTCAGCCACGCCGCTTTGGCGAAGCCGGGGATGATGGCGGGCCAGCCGGCTAAGCCAGCAAACCGCGCATAGGCGGTGACGCCAATCATCGGCGACAGCAATACCAGCTGTTGCGGCTTGCGCAGCGCGTTATTTTGCAACGTATCGAGGCTGTATTTCACCGCCAGCGCGCCGCCGTTCGAGTATCCAACCAGATGCAAAGGTACGTTGCTGCCCGCCAGGCGTGTCGCTTCGCGCACCGCTAAGCGGGTTGCCGCCATCCACATTTGCCAGTCAACTTTGGTGAGCGAACCGGGCGCCGTGCCGTGTCCCGGCAGCCGCGGCACTACCGCCACAAAACCCTTCTGCTGATACGCCTGCGCCAGATAGCGCATGCTGTACGGCGAATCGGTTAATCCATGCAGCAGCACCACCGCACCTTTCGCTTTTCCTTCCGGCTCGAGGATATAAGAGCGATTCCAGTCGGTGTCGAATCGCGCCGGATAAACCGGGCTTTGCGCATTAAAGCGGTTGAGCGCCGTTTTCTCATCGTCACTGAGCTGGTCGGTCACGTTGAGCTTCATGTCGTGGAAAATCGCTGCTTCACGCGTCAGATAATCCGCGAAGCTGGCGCGATCAATCTCATCCACCGACATTTCATCCGCCGACCACGTATGCCAGCGATGCAGCGGCGGTCCCTGTTCGGATTGATAACCACGGATCACCAGGAACATCACCAGCAAAACCAGCAAGCCTAACGCTATGCGCTTGAGCACTTTGCTGATGCGATCTTTATGCAACGCGTTGTCGGAATCAGAAGGCATAGCGAACCCAGGCAAACAGCACGTTACCGTTATTGTAAGTGCCGGGAATATAGGTGAACTGCACGTTGAAACGTTTATAACCAGCGGAGAACAGCGGCAGCACGATAGGCAGCGGCACGTAATTGGCGAAGTCATCGCGCGCGGTGATACCGGCGGTTAGCCCAAGTCCGAGACGAAAATCACGCGATTGATCCAGATACCAGCCTTTCTCCCAGCCATAACCAATGATCGGCTGCCATTCGTTATGGGAATCTTTAAACGCCATCGCGTAGAGCGCGCTCCAGTTACCGTCTTCATTGATGCGCGAGACGCCCAACCCGCCGCCCCATGGCGTTTCATTGTAGTTATCGGTTTTATCTTTATCGTAAGCAAAACGAGCATGCCAGCTGATGAAAGGCAGATAGAGATCGTAATACTGCGGTTCCTGCCAGGTTTGTGAAACGTCCTGCTTGAGCCATTCCCAGCCATCGCTGATCGTGTTGGCCGCCGAGGCGGGACAGACAAACAGGGACAGAGTAAGCAACCAGGCCGCCTGAAGAGTACGCATCATGTATGCCTCTGAAATTCACCGCCGCGAAAAGGAGTGGAAAAGCTGACGTGCTCACAAAGCAGATCAAGCCACTTAACCGGTGAGATTATAGTTGTTTGTTATTGCTATAAGTAGCATCACCACGCAGATAACAAACCACCTTGTGATAATCGGCGCGGCAAAGCGCAGCCAAAGATGAAGCGTAACCGGCCGTTCAGCCATCCAGCCCTTTAAATGGTTAAAATAAATAAACATATTCGTTGCTAAATTATTAACGCTATGTCTTAATGCGTCATCGGTTTGGAACACAGACCTTATGAAAGCAGTTTTAGTAAAGCAGTCCTCAGTTCAAGTGTTATCCCTAGATATCCTTCTTCGAGAGCCTCCTCCTAAGTGCCCAATAAGTAAATCTTTCACTTCAGGCCAATTTTCGCCGCTACGAGTGGCTCATCAATTAAGGAATTATCTATGTCTAACAAAATGACTGGTTTAGTAAAATGGTTTAACTCTGATAAAGGTTTTGGCTTTATCACTCCTAACGATGGCAGCAAGGATGTTTTCGTCCATTTCTCTGCTATCCAGAGCGACAACTACAAAACTCTTGATGAAGGTCAGCAAGTTTCCTTCACCATTGAAAATGGCGCCAAAGGCCCAGCAGCGGGCAACGTTACTCCGCTGTAAGCCGCGCTCATTATCAGCAGCGCTTACAATAGCGATGAAGACAATAGTCTGAGCAGATAAGCACCGCTGATAATAAAAAAACCCGCCTCGTGCGGGTTTTTTATTGCCTGAAATTTGGTGTGACTAAGGTTTGCGTAGTGAATAAAATGCTCGCCAGCGGAATTTACGTAGTAGCAGCGCCTTCCAGTCGTTAAAGCTGCAATGCAGGTAATGTACGTCTGTGGTTGTGCGACTTTACTCGGATCGAATGTGGCATTAGCCAGTATCTGGCGCACAGCTCAAGCCCAACTCTGCATAGAAGATTACGGTTTTGAATCTAAGAAAAAATGAGGTAGGTTTTTTTTGCCTTATCCACAAGCGAAGAGCTGTAAAAACAACGATGTTAGAATTGCTTGTTTATAAAAATCTTTTTAAGCGTAGCTTTGATGGTTATATTTAGTACGATTTGATTATGTGCGTAGCCAGGAAGTTACCGCTAATCCAGGTATCTAACGTAAACCAAGGGAATGAAATTAATGAGAGCAGTCGAGTTATTGCAGTACATTCTGAAGCCAGGCACTGGACGAGAATTCCATACAATCATGGTTGAAATAAGTGCTCCTCTCCATCGTGGAGCGGGTATCGACATCATTGCATTTGGCAACTCGATTCATGATGAGGATTCTTACTTTCTGATTCGGGCATTTGATGATATTGAACATATGAAAGCGTCTCAGGAAAAATTTTATATGAGTGATGAATGGATAAATGGCCCTCGAGAAGCAATCATCGAACGAATTCAAACCAGCTTAAAATCGGTATTGATACTACCGACTATGGCAATTGATTGGCTTAGAAGTAATTAAAAACAAGGTGATAAAAGGGACATTACATGCATTGTTGATATAAATTACCTTGTCGCTTTGGATGATGAAGCGTGGAAACTATAAGATGTCACCAGGTATTAGTTATGAGATACCTCACATCACTCATGCCGGACAGCTTTAAAAGCTGTCCACTTTGGCCAGAAGCGGAGGCTGTCTGTATTAAGGCATCATCAGTGCCATCACTTTTCGGAAAACAATAAAACTACTCAATGGTGGCTTAAGTGCGGATAACGCATTTAGAGGTATTCGATAATTTCAAACCCTTCATCAACTGTAGGTTCTGAGAAATAACTCGTAATGGTATTGAACTGTTGATCTGTAGCTGCAAAGTCGTGCGTACCTTCTGCGTTACGGGCGTGTAACCGGGCTCTGCAGACTTCATCAGATACGTTCAAATAATGCAGACGATTATCAGCACCTGACTCCTCAATAATACTCATCATCCATTCACGCTGTGTCCGTGTGTTTGCCGGAAAGTCCAGAACAACGGATAAACCCGCTTTGAGTAGTGCCACCAGGTGGGGCTTCATAGCCCTTTTGAGCTTTGAAGAACAATGAATATAATCCGCCAATGATTGCATTTCATTTTCATAGATCGCAGCCAGCCAGTTGTCCTCACTAACAATTACGGAGCCAGGTAAAGTACCTAATTTTGCAGATAATGTGGATTTGCCTGATGCAATTTTTCCGCATAAAAGATGCAGGGTTGGTTTTGCTGAAGTTGCCACTGTATCGAAGTCCATATTTACCTAAATGGTTTGTTCGTTAAGGCCCACTTTACTGGCGGGAAATGGCGAACGTAATCCCACCTAAAAATTGGAAGTGATGATAATGAGTGGGTGAGATTGTACTGAGCCGGTTGCTGCATTTTTCCAGGCTAACAGGCGACAACATAAAAATCAGCTTTTTTTTAACTTTTTACTTTTAAACGTCCGCTGCTCGCCCAAAGCTGCCCATTAACGCCTCTCTGCTTAAATAACAAGCGTACTGAGAGAAGTTTTCCTTTTGCTAATCGGATCCCCTAAACTCCATCGTGTAGATCGCAACATATGGGCATTGACCTAAAATGAATTTACCATCAGAAAATGAGACTCGTAACTTAAAGCCATTGCCACAATGTCCATCAGTGTCTGTTATGAGAGCCTTTCATTTAGTTCACGCTGACGCGCCAGACAGCTTCAACGGACGTAGAAAGTGGACACCGGTTAATAAGAAGGAAATAGGATGCTTTTGCCCGATTTGAATTTCACACAAACGCTACATCACCCGTCATTTCGACTATGAGCCGTCCGCTGTTTGTATCTCTGGACGGGCCCAAAGGGGTGGGTAAAACCACGCTGTTGGAAGCCATCACGAAAGAACTCAGGGCTGATAACATCAAGGTAATCCGGCTTTGCGAGAAAAAAAGCGATCCCTTCAGGAGAGAAACAATGGCTATGGTGAACAGGCTGGCCAGAAATCCCTCCATGGATTTAGAGTGGGAAGTTTGTGCGCGCTTTGCTGATAGCCGTGCATGGATTTCCCAACATGTGCTGACTAAACAGCCACCGGACAGCATCATTTTGATGGATCGCTGGTACCCGTCTGATGCCGCGTTTCGCCGGATGGTTCCATTTGCTGAGATTTTACAGTTAAACATTGATCGAAACGTGCAAGCGCCAGATCTGCATGTCGGGGTTGTTACTGCGCCTGAAATTTCATGGGCAAGGGCCGCGGCCAGAACGCGCGGGTTAAGTAGTACGGTGATGCATAAGCTGGAAGATCATGTCGCTTGTACTCAGTCGTTCGAGCGAGTCGTTGCTGAACACGGCTGGGTTTTATGTCGTAATGAAGGGATGATCGAACACGCAGCCATGCAGGTTGTAAATGAGATCTACAAACTGCTGAATGCCCTTTAGGCATCAGTTCTGAGACCCTTTTTCTGCCGCATTCGGTTAAACCTATTAGTGGAAACACATCACTCTGACTGCACACTGAACACATCCGTCTATGGTTATCAGTTGCTACTCGGGCCAACTGTACATCGTGTAATCCCTGAAAGTTCTATAGACGCACGTCTTGTGGATACGCTATGGCTGGGTGGGGCTCCAGATATAACAGCGCGGTGCATAATATGCAGCTGGTGTCCGCCAATTTCCGCGTAATAAGCTGGCTATCCGTAAATGTAACGAAAAAAATATTGTTACCTGCAAAGGGTTTTGTTGCATCCTTGCGCTTTCATATTTATACAGCTGTTCACGGATTACTTTAGAATTAAATATATCAGCCCTTTTTGTAGTGCCTTCCCATTATTTCAGCGAGTTAATATCCATCATTGAGAAGCGCTTAACACCATTAACATTAAACCTCTTTCATGCAAAATTGCACATAATATCACCCTGCATTAGCACCTGATAACGGCAGTGAATAGTCACTTAGAAAATATATAAATCTTAGATTTCATGACTTTTAGGAATTAACCTTTAGCTAAATCCGTAACAGCGCCTACAGTTTAAGTCGAGGTTGTCATAAACGTGAAAATGGAGGATGGTTAATGTCTTTTCAACACGACGGGAAAGGCTACGTCATTATTGGCGAAGCGGCACTGAGTATTGCCTTGGGACAGAGAGTTGTCAGCGTACAATCACTGATTGACGAACTGGAACATATGGCAAATGCAGGCGGCAGCAAGGCAAGGTTGTCTGATATTTCTGAAGCCACAAAATGGCTGAAGAGTTTCGAAGAGCCCGATCGCGCTGTCCATAACGTGCCATACCTGCAAACGCTTGCAGGCTTGAACGACGAAACGAACTGACGCCTAAGGACGTAGTCCGGCTCTGGCCGGAAGACGACGACGAAGATGACCTCAACGGTCGCGTTTAACGTGTACCGGCTGGAGAAAATGTCAGGGACGACACTCTACCCTTCCTTAATTAATCCCCACCGGTCATTTGGCAATATTCATTTCCCATTCCCAAATTACGTATCAAAATCTTCGTTAATTGAGGCAAGTTTTGTCTTGAAAACGATTTCATTATTTTCCCTCGAAATTTGAGACTTTTCTTTATCATCAAACAATGCGTTTACATCTGGCATAATTTAAGATAATTATCAGCAAGTTGAGCAGCAACATTAACATGCATAATTTGATAAACCGAAATCTCTAAACAATCTTAAAGACCTTAAGGACGTTTGTTACTACACTATTCTTACGGTAATCGAAAATATTGGAGGAAACGCAGTGTTATTTCATGACGAAGAACAAGGCCATATCATTATTGGCGAGGCAGTGATTAATCTTGCTGTGAATCAGAAGGAAATCAACATTCACTCCCTCATCATTGAGTTGGGCACCATGGCCGAAGGCGATGCCAGCGACAATAGACTTGCTCAGATAGCCGACGCCAGACGCTGGCTAAAAGCCTTTGTCGAAACCTCCCCACGAAACCGCGAAGAGCTACGTTGGCTTTCAGCATCCAGACATTTACGCCCTATCAACAATGATCGTTAATGGGTGACTAACGTTGATTCAGGTTAAGGATGCGCCTCAGGGCGCTCCGCATTATGTCGATAAGTAAGTGAGTTAAACAGACTTCATTCCCTGAACCTTTCATTACCCCCTCTTCCAGTTAATCGCCTCCTCTCTCTTTGTACAAATTTACCCTTATCTTCAACAACCAGAACTGATAGCTGATCTCACAACCAAACATAACCACCTGAATAAAAAGGATAAGCATCTTTTGCTTAAAAAGAAAATCTGTACAGATAAATTAATCCTGTACAAGTTTTAAAAGATTGTCTAACTTTATGTTCAGACAGAATCGACTATCCCAACTTTTACGAGGTTCGCATGCGTCAGAGTGTTTCTAAATTTCCCGATACAGCCAGCGATATTGCACACTATTTTAGCAAAGCAAGCGCGCCAACTCAGCAAGAAACGCTAGGTCAAATTGTTGTCGAAATCCTTCGGGCAGGCAAGAACCTTAATCGTAAGGCTATCTGCACTAAACTGTTAAGACGTCTTGAAGTCGCTGCCACTCAAGAAGAAGAACGCCACTATCAGACATTGATCGGCATGCTGTTCGATCGCTAACTTTTATCTGTTGGCGAGATACGCCAGTCACGATCCCGTCGAAGGAATTCAGGCTTTGAACCGCTCATTAATGGATTTTTATCCATGAAAGGCGTGCCATAACAGAAATATGCGCTAAATTTAGTTTTGAATGACTTTTAACTGGGTAAATAGCCCAGAAAGCATGGGTTTGTTTAGCCAACACCCAACGCAATAGCGTAAACATCTTTCAAACGTTGCCGCAGAAATATCTGATCACAAGGAGAGAAAATGCAACAAAGCGCACAGCAAACGTCCCGCGAAATAGACATTACTGACTATCTCCAAAACGCAGGTGACAACCTTTCTGCGGAGAAGACACTGATTGACTCCGCCATACAGACGCTAGAGAGTCAGGGTAAGAGTGTCTCCAATAGCGCCATTATTTTGTACTTCATCTCGGAAATTGAAAACACCACTGACCCGCTGCAACTTGACGCGTTACTCAACGCGTTAAAAATGGTGGTGGGCTTTACTCCGGGTGAAGAAGAGCGTTGGGCATTTTTCTACTGGTGAGTAAAGTCTCAGGGAAATGAGGATCAGTGTTTTAATATGGATGTAGCGGTCAGAAAAGCGGGGGAATTAACACAACTCTCCCCGCTGGTAGGCGTATAGAATAGATTGGTTTCTTTAGTCTTCATCATTAGGCGTACGGCCTACAACGATTTCAAGGCAGTTGCGCAGCACATCGAGTTGCTCGATATCTGTCGCACTCTCCAGCTCCGCTATCAGACTCATAATGATGGCCTTGTTCGTCACTCTTCCTCTCTCTGCGATCAATGACTTTACGATGATACCAATGACTTCTTTTTCCTCTGCATATTGGTCACCGGTGCTGTGTAAATAACTCTGCAGGTCTGACTCGATAGTATTCTGCTGCATAAAATATCCTTACTGAGTTGCGCATTTTTGTCTCTCTCCCACGCACTTAAGCCCTTAGCCGGCGTTAATGTCGGGTTGAGTCGTCATTACCGAATTTATCTATATCAAAATTTGCCATGTGCTTCCGGTCTCCAACTTTAAGGGATTCACTCTCGGCGATTTCTTTCTTCACATCCTGCATAGCGAGAAGTATTGCGCGCGCGCGTTCTTCATCCTTTTCGGCTTTCAGCATGCATTCAAGCTTCGAGAGGAGCGCACGTCGCGAGATGCCGGCCTTTTCGCGCAGCAATGCTATTACCGCCTCGCCGATGAGAAGATCACTCAACTTTTGTTCATGGTGATTTTTCATATCACTCTCTGTTCAACATTTAGTGTTGAGAAGAGAGAGAGTTGCGGCTGAAAAACGCTGCAATATCATTTACTGAATGGCATCTACCCGGGTTCTGCTGCAAGGAAACCTCACGTGTTCATATTTTAATCAGATCGTCATGGAGTAAACTTATACAATGATCGCAATGTTGTACAGCTTTATTGGCGTGAATTGATGAATATTTAATATGAGACAGGGCAAGTAAAAAGGAATGGACTTTTATGGCAGGAAAAAAATGACCTCTGAAAGTGGAAATCTCTAACGCTTTCAGAGGCGATGCAAAGCATCATTCGTTACGTGCGGAGAGTACCGCTGGGTCAATTTATAGGAGATTAAAAAAAATGCACGGGTTATATTTTTTTTATTTTAGCTCCTATTACAGTCATTTAAATTGCATCTTTATAAAAATGAAACCGCTTCGGTTATTTATGAACTCAATCATCAAGAATATTGCTAATTTTTATTTGGCCATTCCAAATAAATGCCATTTATTAATCGATTTCTCATTTTTAAAAGACCATGTTGATAAGTAACGCACGGGTTTTACTGACGAGGATAAACGAAGCCAGGCAGGGTTTTCAGGGCTGTTCATCAAACCATTGCGGTGATGATTGAAGTGATAAAGGCCTCGTCCCCGAGCCTTTTCATTTTTATTTGTGGACCTGAGTTGCAGGCGTTAAATACTGCTACTACTCTTTTATCGCTTCATACTTGGTACGAAGGTTACACACAGCACGCACAGCGTGCGAGAGTCTTTGCATATTGTTCATACTTCCTTCCCCGCTCCAGGCGGGGATTTTTTTACATCAATAGCCTACCTGACACGGAACCAGATGGCATACATCGCCGGTAAAAACACCAGCGTCATAATGGTGCCGCCCAGCGTCCCGCCAATTAGCGTGTAAGCCAGCGTGCCCCAGAACACGGAGTGCGTCAGTGGAATGAATGCCAGAATCGCCGCTAGCGCTGTCAGCAGAACCGGCCGGGCGCGCTGCACCGTTGCCTCAACGATAGCCTTGAAAGGATCGTGGCCTTCTCGCTCATTCTGATGAATTTGTCCGATCAGGATCAGCGTATTACGCATCAGAATCCCTGACAGCGCGATCAGCCCAACCAGTGCATTGATGCCAAAGGGCTGCTGGAATAGCAGCAGCATGGGCACAACGCCAACCAGCCCGAGCGGCGCGGTCAGAAAAACCATCACCATCGCTGCCATGGAACGCACCTGCAGGATGATGATCAGCAGCGTCAGGGCAATCATAATTGGGAACAGCGGCAGCATCGCTTTGGTCGCTTTACCCGACTCCTCAATCGAGCCCGCCTGTTCAATACGGTACCCCGGTAGCAGTGACGCGATTAATGGCTGAAGTTCCCGGCTCAACGCACTTGAGACATCCGGTGGCTGCAATCCGTCAGCAATATCGCCGCGCACCGTTATGGTTGGCGTTCTATCGCGGCGACGCAGCAGCGGATCTTCCATGCGGATGTCGATTTCACCGAGTTGCGAGAGTGAAATGCGCTGCCCATCGGCTCCGGCTAGCGTCAGAGCGTCAAGGCGCGCGGGATCGAGGCGCACCTCTCCGGCTGCACGACCAACCACTTCCACAGATCGGATATCTTCACGAATCGCCGTGATAGATGCCCCGCTTAGCAGGAACTGCAGTTGACGAGCCGCTCCGGCAGGCGTTAGCCCCATCGCCTGCAGCCGATCCTGATCCAGCCTGAAATGCATTACCGGTACACGTGAACCCCAGTCGGTGTTGACGGTGCGCATCATCGGGCTGGCCTGCATCAGTACTTTCACTTTCGCGGCCAGCTGGCGCAGTACGTCTGGATCGGGACCCATCACCCGGTAAGCGACCGGATAAGGCGAATAGGGACCGAAAACCAGCTGTGTAACGCGCACCTGCGCTTCAGGCGCGAGCCCATCTGCTGCCGCTTGTCGCAGACGCTGCTTCAGCGCATCGCGATCGTGCTCGCCGTTGGTCAGCACCACGATTTTGGCAAAAGAGGGATCCGGCAATTCCGGGGCCATCGCCAGATAGAAACGCGGCGCACCCTGCCCGATATACGCGGTTAACGTGCGGGTTTCTTTTTGCTTTTTCAGCCAGTGCTCAATTCGCGCCGTGGTCTGGCTGGTCTGCTCTATTGAGGTGCCGTAAGGCATTTGCACTTCAACCAGCACCTCAGGACGATCGGAGGTCGGGAAGAACTGTTTTTTCACCAGCCCCATGCCAATGATCGCCAGCACAAAGCAGCTAATCACCGCGCCTGCCACCCACCACTTATGCGCGATGACTTTGGTTAGCAGTCGTCTAAAGCGATTGTAGTGGCGGGTGTTATAGATTGCCGCGTGGCCACCGACTACCGGCTTGATGTCGGGCAGCATCTTCACGCCCAGATAAGGGGTAAACAATACTGCCACCACCCACGAGGCAATCAGGGCAATCCCCACGATCCAGAACATATTGCTGGTGTATTCACCGGCGGTGGACTGCGCAAAGCCGTTGGGCATGAAGCCGATCGCGGTTACCAGCGTGCCGGCCAGCATCGGCGCGGCTGTATGGCTCCAGGCGTAGGCCGATGCTTTGATGCGGTCATAGCCCTCTTCCATTTTCACCACCATCATTTCTATCGCAATGATGGCGTCATCAACCAGTAAACCCAGTGCGAGGATGAGTGAACCCAGCGTGATGCGGTCAAAGTTTTTTCCCGTGGCGGCCATCACCACAAATACTACGGCAAGCGTCAGCGGAACCGCGGCAGCAACCACGATGCCAACGCGCCAGCCCATGCTGACAAAGCACACCACCATCACCACCAGCAAAGCCACGAAGAACTTCACCATGAACTCATCGACAGCCGAACTGATGTTAACCGCCTGGTCGGAAACGTTGGTGAGCGTCATGCCCAGCGGCATGTCGCTATTTATATTTCGGACCTCTTGTTCCAGCGCCTTACCCAGCTCAAGACCGTTCCAGCCTTCCCTCATCACCACGCTCAACATCAGTGCAGGTTCACCCTCATTACGGATGAGAAAATCGGGCGGATCGACATAGCCACGTTCGACCTTGGCCACGTCGACAAGCCGTAGCGTGTGATTACCGGAGACGACCGGCGTGTTGCGGATTTTTTCGAGCGTATCCAGCGCTCCGTCGAGGCGGATAAACACCTCGGGCCCGCGCGTTTGTATCGAACCGGCGGGTGACAGGGCATTTTGCCCGTTCAGGGCGTTAAATATCTGTTCCGGTGTAATGCCCAGCGTAGCGAGGCGATCGCTGGAAAAGGAGACATAAATACGTTCTGCCTGCTCGCCGGTAATAGTGACTTTTTTTACGCCCGCAACGTGTAGCAGCTGCTGGCGGAGTTTTTCGGCATCACGAGACAGAAATCGCTGCGGTTCTCCCTTTGCTTTCAGTGCATAGAGGGCAAAAACCACATCCGAGAATTCATCGTTAACCATCGGCCCGATCACACCCGCCGGCAGGTTGCGCGCCTCATCGCTGAGCTTTTTGCGTGCCTGGTAAAACTGCTCCTGCACTTCAGAAGGTGGCGTGCTGTCCTGCAGGGAAAGCATGGTGTATGCCATTCCGGGACGAGTATAGGTCTCGGTGCGGTCATACCACTTCAGCTCCTGCAGTCGCTTCTCCAGCGGCTCAGCCACCTGATCCTGCATCTCCTGCGCGGTGGCGCCAGGCCAGGCGGTGATCACCGTCAGCTGCTTGACGGTAAAGGGGGGATCTTCCGCTCTTCCCAGACCCAGAAAAGCCACTACGCCAGCGACCGTAACGAGAATGATCAGGAACAGCGTGACCGATCGTTCACGCACCGCCAGCGCCGACAGATTAAAGCGATTGTGGCTCATGGCGTGGCTCCTTGCGACCCAGGCGTTCCGATGCGGACGGCTTCGCCTTCATGCAGCAGGTGTGCGCCCAGCGCGGCCACCTGTTCCCCGCTTTGAAGCGGACCCGACACGCGCGCACTGTCGTCGCTGATGCCGAGCAGCGTCACGGCCCGCCAGGTGACTTTGGCGGGTTTGCCTTCCACCAGCCAGACGCCAGCACCGCGTCCCGCATCCCAAACCGCACTGAGCGGTACTGACCAGGATTCTGGCGTCGTCGCAGACTCCGGGATACGCAGGGTTACGGTTGAACCCAGTGGAGCACTGGCTGCGGCACCGCTTAGCACATAGCGTGCTTCGTAGGTGCGGGTTGCTGCATCCGCCGAGTCTGACAACTCGCGCAGCCTGGCATCATTCTCGATCCCACTGCCATACAGGATGGCTGTGGCCGGCGATCCCACCTGCGGGCGCAATGTCTCCGGCAGACTGACCATCGCCTCACGCTGACCAGCGCGGGCGAGGCGCACAACCGTTTGACCGGCGCTAACCACCTGGCCTGGGTCGGCCAACGTATCCACCACCACGCCATCGGCATCAGCACTCAGTACGGCATATTGCGAGGCGTTGAGCGCCACGCGTGCCTGCGCCTGCGCGGCGCTAAGATCGGCACGCGCGGCATCTGCCGCTGCACGAATTTGACTGTAAGAGGATGCAGAGACCGCGCCAGAACCCACCAATCCACGATAGCGTTTCTCATCATCGCCGGTCTGGCGCGCGCGTGCCTGGGCGGCGTTTACCGCACCCTCCGCAGCGCGGACCTGCAGCGCGAGATCAGCCGGATCGAGCCTCATCAGCAGCTGACCGCGTTTGACGCTTTGCCCCTTATCAACCAGACGCTCAAGCACCTTGCCCGACACGCGAAAACCCAGGTCGCTCTGAAAACGTGCGGCCACAATGCCGGTAAAAACGCGAGATTGACCCGCCGCAGGCTCGACGGTCGCCGTCCTGATGAGTGGCGGCCGGGAGCGCGGATCGTCAGCGGCTGATAGAGGTTCGCCGCAGCCAGTCAGAATGACCGGCAGCAGGCAGATGACGGACAACAAAGGGAGATGCCGGAGCATGGGTTACCTTACTCAAAGAAAGTATGAGGACGCCATTCTCTGACTAGTGACCAATTATGTCAATGGTCACAAATTACGGAGCGAGACTTCTAAGTACTAATGCAGCCAATTGGCTTGCATCTTCTCCGGCCGTATCAAGTGAGGATTGCAATTGGAGTGGATCGGCAAGAGGTCTGAGTACCAGATAGACGGCAGCGGCCGTTTCATCCAGCGGCGTTTTACGCTCAAATTCCCCGGCAGTGCGTCCTGCGCGCAGGATGGCGAGCACGATTTCACGCAGGGAATCCTCATATTGCACAGCAGCAGGCCAGTGCTCACGCGAGGAGGCGGCGGCGATGTCATACAACCGACGCTCGCGGAAAAACAGCTCGCAGCCTGCCACAGCAAGCGTCTGAAACAGCTGCTTTATTTTTTCCGTGGCGGAAGGTGACTGCTCCAGCGCAGCGTTCAGCCTTTCCGTGATATCCGTAAGGCAATTGGCGCAGATGACTTCACCGATTTCCTGCTTTGAACCGAAAAACTTGTAAATGTAGGCTTTGGAGAAGCCGATTGATCGCGCGAGATCGGATACGGTGGTTTTCTCAAAGCCGTAATGGCTAAAGTACTCCATGGCGGCAGCCACAATCTGATCGCGGATGGTGTGATCGGAAGGCCCACGCGTGGCGGCGGTAGTTTTTTTCTCTGTCATATTTCAACTTTGCTCGGTGAGCTGATGTAAACGATGAGTGACCAGTGGATATTTTGGTCACAATTTCTCATCGCTTCAAGGCCTGATTGCTATCATCACAATCTCAGCGAAATCTCTGGAAAACCGCTTTTGGTCATGTCGTGCGCCCTGCCCGACATAACGCTGGCGTAAACCGACCGGGCTGCGGGAATTATCATCTACGCTTCTTAAGTGAAATTTAACTTTTACCCGGAGAGCGTAGTGCCAACTTTGAATTCCAGTCCTCAATCCGATCTGAAACGTTCATTCATAGCCACCCTTCCACTGGGTATCGGTATGATGGCGGCAATTGATGAAGTGGTATTTCATCAGATTCTGGCCTGGCATCACTTCTTTGACTGGGGCACACCCGCGTTTAGCCTGCTTTCAGATGGATTATTGCACGCAGGCGAGCTGATTCTTTTCGTGCTTGGTTTTTTCATGTTTGCGGACCTGCGAAGCCGTGGAAAACTCAACCTCACGGCAGCATGGGCAGGATTCATTATGGGTTTGGGGGCTTTTCAACTGTTTGATGGGATTGTTGATCACAAGCTGCTCAGGCTGCATCAGATCCGCTATGTTGATAACGTGCTGCTTTATGACCTTATCTGGAATCTGTCTGCTGTGCTGTTATTGGTGGCAGGCTTGCTGATTTATCGTCACGCGCGGTCTGCTCTATCCGCTAAAACGGAAGTTTGATCCGTGGATCCCATGATGCATCCTGCGGCGATGCCTCATTCAGTCGCGCTATTTATTCTTTTGGTCATAGCTCCTGCTGTCATTCTCTTTTTTTATTTGATCGCCGCTGTCCGTTTATGCCGGGTTGCCCACTGGAGCGCCTGGCGCATGGCCAGCTTCACCGCCGGCATCGTCATGATCGTGGCATCCATGCTGCCGCCTTTGGCTAACTGGGCGCATCATGACTTACGCGGTCATATGTTGCAGCATCTGTTACTTGGTATGTTTGGACCTCTCGGATTGGTATTTGGGGCGCCCGGCTCACTGATATTACGCACTCTATCCGCACGGTGGGCGCGCGCTATGATGACTATTCTCCGCACCCGCCCGATACGCTTTTTAATCCATCCATTTACCGCTGCTTCGCTGGTTATTGGCGGGATGTATCTTCTTTATCTCACTCCGTTATATGCGTTTAGCATGGCCATTCCTGCCCTGTTTATTTTCCTGCATCTGCATTTTGTCCTCTCCGGCTACCTGTTTACCTGGTCTGTTGCCGGGCCCGATCCCGCGCCTCACCGTCCATCGAGAACTGTGCGTCTGGCGGCAATTTTTTTTGCTACGACCGCTCACGCTATTCTTGCGAAGTTGATGTACGGCTTCGGATACCCACGTGGAACCTTAGCCAGCTCTGAAGAAATTCAGCAGGCTGCGCAGTGGATGTATTACGGCGGAGATATTGCCGAGTTTTGCATTATCTTCGGCTTTTTTGCCGCGTGGTTCCGGCAACGCAGCACGCTGCCAGAAATGCTGGTGGGGAAATAATGACCATTCCATGACAAAATTATTTGCCAATATGAAAAGTAATAACATTTGTAGGTAAGACGTGGTTACCGTAATCAATAATGTGGCTATCATTGCCCCTTTGAACACCCGCTGGCTCCAAAGGACTGTCTGCTGCTATGCCTGTAAACTTTGACCTTAACGATCTTTATGCCTTCCGTGCGCTGGTTGAATACAGTAATTTTCGGCTTGCCGCTGAGTCCATCTGCCTTTCTCAGTCAGCATTGAGTCGTAGGATAGAAAAGCTGGAATCCGCGTTAGGGATCAAGTTGTTCGACAGAACGACCCGGCGTGTCACGTTGACACTATATGGACGGACCTTTGCTGAACGCTCAGATCAGCTGCTGGCGAATGTTGAACTGGTATTAGCGGATATTAATAAGGTGAGTCAGGATCGTGTAGGGCTGGTCACCGTTGCCACTGTGCCCTCGGCAGCCTACTATTTTATGCCCGATGTTATCCGCCGTTTCCAGACACGCTATCCACGGGTGCGTGTGAAAATCATTGATAGTAGCGCTGGAAACGTCATTGAAGCAGTGGCCAATGGTCAGGCAGACTTCGGCATCTGTTTTGCCAGGGATCTGCAAACCACTATCGAATTTATACCCTTGACGAGCGATGTCTACGTGGCGGCCTGCAGGCGGGATCATCCATTAGCCAATAAAAAAAACCTGACCTGGCGAGAGTTTTATCAGCAGGATTACATTGAGCTGGATAAGACCTCCGGTAACCGCCATCTACTTGATAAGATGCTGGATCACATCGTTCCTGAGCGCCCCAGTATCTGCGAAACCCGTCATGTGACCACCATGCTAGGTATGGTTGAAGCGGGTATCGGCATGGCTGCCGTACCCGCTATGTCGATGCCGATGTCAGAGCATTCAGTACTCACACACCTTTCACTCACTGAGCCGGTGGTAAAGCGTACGGTTGGCCTGATCAGGCGCAGTGGCCGTATGCAATCCTACATTGCAGCTGAGTTAGAGAAGCTGATCACTGAACAGTATCGTGTTGTTTAACTGGCAGTTCAGCCGTCACCGATCGCAATCCGGTAGCGCGCACAGTATCTTGCGCCTCAGCCGAAGAGAGGAAGTTGAGTAACGCTTTGCCCTCCTGCCCGTTTGTTGCTTTGGCGGTCACCGCACCGGCAAAACGGGTAACGTATTGCACATCTTCAGGCAGTTCACCCACAAAGGTGACGCCCAGCACAGGTAGCAATTCACTCACTTGCTGGAAACCGACGGCATAATTGCCTTTAGCCACTTCGGATGCCACCGGAATGCGCTCTACCCTATGCGCTTTTGTTTTTACCTGGTCTTCTATTCCCAGTTTTTTAAACAGTTGGCTGCTGACATAGCGGCCGCTGGCACTGTCAGAATAAGCAATAGATTTGGCCTGCAAAAGGGCATTACGCAGATCTGCATCCGTTTTAATATTTAGTTTAGGCTCACCTTCTTTAACGACCATACCAATTGAAGAGTCGGCTAGCTCAACGCGCGAGCCCGGCTGAAGCCAGTTATCCTTCTCCAGGTTTTTTAGCGCATCACCGACCATAATCACCACATCCGCCTTCTCCCCGCGCGCCAGGCGCGCTGGAATCGCCTGAGGCGTTCTCCCCATCGAGGGGCCAGAGATCAAAATGATCTTGTCGCCGCTTTTTGCTTCAAATTGTGGAGCCAGTTTTTCCAGCGCCGCTTTAAATCCGCCCGAAATCATAACGGTGACATCTTTGGCCGCCGCTGAAAAACTAACGGAACTCACTAACAGCGTAATGAGAAGTGAACGATGTATTTTTTGCATGATGTTATTCCTGAACTAACCAGCGGTTTGAAGTGATAACGCGCTGCGACGGTATAAATAGAGGGTGGCCAGTAATGCACAAATCGCAGCAAAGCTCATCCAGTAGCCGGGTGAAGCCTTATCGCCGGTGTACTCAATCAGTGCAGTTGAAATGACTGGCGTAAATCCACCGAAAATAGCCGTAGCCAGGCTGTAGGCCAGAGAGAAGCCAGCAACTCGCACTTCTACCGGCATAATCTCTGTTAATGCCGGGATCATGGCGCCGTTATACAGACCGTAAAGGAAGGAGAGCCACAACAGCACTGTCAGCATCATGGAAAAGCTGGGTGCTTCAGCAAGCAGGTTAAGTGCCGGATAAGCAGTCATCAGCGCCAGCATCGCCATGGTCACCAATACTGGCTTACGGCCATAGCGGTCTGACAGGGCTCCCCCAACCGGTAGCCAGAAGAAGTTTGATACCGCAACCAGCAGAGTCACCAGCAGACTGTCAGAAGCGCTCAGCATCAGCACTTTTTTACCAAAGGTAGGGGCATATACGGTGATCAGATAAAACGCGGTGGTGGTCATGGCGACCATCAACATTCCGGCGATAACCACCTGCCAGTTTGCTAACAGCGTTTTAAACACGTCACGCATCGCCAGGTGGTTGCGGCGAGCAGTGAACGCTTCGGTCTCCTCCAGTTTACGGCGCAGAACAAAAATGAACGGAACAATCAGGCAGCCGAACAGGAAAGGCAAACGCCATCCCCACTCGCGAAGGGTGCTTTCTTCCATGGCCGCATTCAGTGCGAAGCCCATGGCCGCTGCCACCATAATGGCCACTTGCTGGCTGCCAGATTGCCAGCTGGTGTAAAAACCTTTACGGCCGGGCGTGGCAATTTCTGCCAGATAGACGGATACGCCGCCTAACTCTGCGCCCGCTGAGAAGCCTTGCAATAAGCGACCACACAGCACTAAAAAGGGTGCCCAGAGCCCAATCGTTTGATAAGACGGAATGAGAACAATCAGGAAGGTCCCCGCCGCCATGATCGACAAGGTAACAATGAGCCCTTTACGTCTGCCGACTTTATCAATATACGCGCCCAGCACAATCGCGCCGACCGGACGCATTAAAAACCCTGCGCCAAAGACCGCAAAGGTCATCATCAGCGAAGCAAATTCACTGCTGGCCGGAAAGAAAGTATGGGCGATATAAGTGGCATAAAACCCGAAAAGGAAAAAATCGAATTGTTCCAGAAAGTTGCCAGAAGTCACCCGCAGTATCGCACTGCATCGGGTTCGGGCCGTCATGGGTAGGTTAGAGGAATGCATGTTTATCTCCAGTTTGTCATTAGCGCTTTTACAGCGCCTGCTTCTGCAGACTGGATGAGCAAAACAAACTATATAAGCGCAATAAACTCATGAGTTGATGCGTTTACTGCATTAATCTGCGTTAGCAAATTCATTAACAAGCTGCAACGGGCCTTTAACAGCCCCTCACTTCTTAGCGTTACTTTTTGAGGGCTAAAAACGTCATACGTATTTTGTGACAAGGCTCATATCCGGTGAGGATGAAAATGACGGCGGTCGGGAAACGTCGTTTGCGGAATCTTAAAATCGCCAGGAATGCGCTGCTGTTCACATTCCGTGCAAATAAAATTTTTGGCACCGCCTTCTTCGCTGCAAGAAAGATACGACGCGGTCAAATATTTCTCTTTTGTTACTTTATTGGAAATAAATTGTTAATAGAAACACCCCATCACCTCTGAAATTCGGGATGCCGGGAAAGGGAGGAGTGTTTATTTACTTTTTATTAACACAATTAACCTTTAAATTTAACAAAACCGGGCATTGTTCACATTTTGATCACAATCATGCGAAAACCGGTGTCTCCTTCAGTTAATCTCTGAGTGTGAATTGAATACCAACCGTCCGCTCCCTACTGCAAAACATCATAAGAAAGGTATCGCAATGAAATTTAACCTCGCATTAGTCAGTGCATGTGTGGTTTCAGCATGCATGTTATTCACAACACCCTCTTTCGCCGCTAAGCCTTACGATATTGCCGTGGTCGCCAAAGTCACCGGCATCCCATGGTTTACCCGCATGGAAGTCGGCGTGAAAGAGGCCGCGCAAAAACTGGATGTCAACGCTTATCAAGTCGGCGGCTCCACTCCAGACCCGGCCCAGCAAGTCAAAGTGATTGAAGATTTGATTGCTAAAAAAGTCGACGCCATCATCGTGGTGCCAAACGATGCCAAAGTATTGGAGCCGGTATTAAAGAAAGCGCGTGACCAGGGCATCGTGGTATTAACCCATGAATCGCCGGACCAGCAAATTGGTCAATGGGATATCGAAACCATCGACAGCCAGAAATATGCTGAAGCCAATATGGACGAACTGGCAAAAGATATGGGTAGCAAAGGAGGGTACGCCATTTATGTTGGATCCCTGACTGTGCCGCTGCATAACGCGTGGGCGGATGCTGCGATCAAATATCAGAAAGAAAAGTACCCGGATATGCATGAAGTAACGTCTCGCCTGCCGGTGGCGGAAAATATTGATAAGTCATACTCCACCACGTTGGATTTAATGAAGACCTATCCCGACCTGAAAGGGATTATCGGTTTCGGTTCGCTCGGCCCGATTGGTGCGGGTCAGGCGGTTCAACAGAAACGCGCTAAAAATAAAATCGCCGTTGTTGGTATCGCTATGCCCGCTCAAGCTGCTCCGTATTTAATGCGCGGTGATATTAAGAAAGCGCTGCTGTGGGATCCAAAAGATGCCGGCTATGCCTTAGTAACGGTCGCTGATCAGCTATTGCAGGGTAAAGAAGTCACCAAAGATCTGACTATTGAAGGGCTGGGGAAAGCCGACGTAGATATGGATAAAAAAGTCATTCGCTTTAATAAAATTCTGGAAGTGACACCAGAGAATGCGAAATCACTTGGATTCTGATCAGGCTTTTTAATTCAGGTATTTTCCGGAGACAGATTATCTCCAGCGCCACACCAGGCTAAGAGAAATAAATACGGCGTTGTATGTTGTGCCGTATTTAGATCTCGACTCAGACATGAAAATTTATACCCAAAATAATTCCAGCCAAGGCAAAGTTGCCAATGAGAAAATGTAACTCATTGATTCAATTAAAACTGTGCAGCCAACGCCCACTGGAATTACAAAGGATATGCTTAAGGATCGGTGATGAATACGCTTAATACGTCCCCTGCCCCTTATGAGGCCTTTATCAGCCTTGAAAGAATCAGCAAAAAATTTCCCGGCGTACTAGCATTAGACAATGTCAGCCTGACGTTAAATAAAGGCGAAGTGCATTGCCTTGCTGGTCAAAATGGCTGTGGCAAAAGTACCATCATTAAAGTCATTTCTGGTGTTTATCAGCCGGAAAAAGGCGCGGCCATTACGCTGGACGGAAAACTATTTCATACTCTTACGCCCCAGCTCTCTTCGTATTACGGCATTCAGGTTATTTATCAGGATTTGTCTTTATTTCCCAACCTGTCGGTAGCCGAAAACATTGCCATTCACCGTTATTTACCCGGCGGAGATTTTTGGGTACATCGCGAGGCAATGCGCAAAAAAGCGGTGGCAGCGATGCAACGGGTCGGCGTCTCTCTGGATCCGGATCGTAAAGTCGAAAAGCTGTCGATCGCCGATCGCCAATTAGTCGCCATATGCCGCGCTATCGCCGCTGACGCCAGTTTAGTGATTATGGATGAACCGACCGCATCGCTGACTCGTACTGAAGTGAATGGTCTGTTGCGCGTGGTGAATGAGCTCAAAGCCGCCGGTATCTGCGTGGTGTTTGTCAGCCACCGTCTTGATGAGGTGATGGAAGTGGCCGATCGCATCAGCGTGATGCGCGACGGCAAACTGGTTGGCACCTATCCGGCCAGCGAACTCGACAGTAATGAACTGGCGTTCCTGATGACCGGACAACGTTTTACCTACAGTCATCTGCCGCATCGTGCGCCAGCCAACGTAACGCCACTCCTTGAAATCAGCCAACTAAGCCGCAATGGTCAGTATCAGAATATTTCACTGGCGCTGCGCCAGGGTGAAATCACCTCGATTATTGGCCTGCTCGGTTCGGGCCGGACGGAACTCTGTCTGAGCCTGTTCGGCATGAGCCAACCAGATAGCGGAGAAATTCGCGTTAACGGCAATGTGGTGCAATTCCACAGTAACCGCGACGCCATCCGTCACGGCATTGCTTATGTGTCAGAAGACCGTCTGACGCAGGGTCTGATCATGGAACAATCGATTTATGACAACACGCTGGTGTCCATTTTCGACAAGCTGCACACCGGCGCAGGATTAATGGACCATCAGAAAGCCGCAGCGGTGGTGAGGGACCTGATCCGCGATTTGAACATCAAAGTCTCGGATAGCCAGTTACCCGTTAAAACCCTTTCCGGCGGTAACGCGCAGCGGATCGCCATCGCCAAATGGGTAGCAACACAACCCCATATTCTGATCCTCGATTCGCCGACCGTCGGCGTAGATATTGCCAACAAAGAGGGAATTTATCGCATCGCTCGCGATTTGGCGGAATCTGGCATGGCGGTGCTGATGATTTGCGATGAAATTCCGGAAGCGTATTACAACAGTCATCGCGTGCTGGTGATGCGCAAAGGCGAACTGGTAGCGGAATTCGCGCCGCACCAAAGCAGCGAAGCGCAGATTGCGGAGGTGATTAATGGATAATAAATCTCTGTCGAAACTGTTTTCCCAGCACGAATTCTGGCTGGGATTACTGGTTCTGCTGCTGGTGATTGGCTTAAGCGTCGGCACCAGTGAATTTATGACCCTGGGTAACCTGACTGACGTCGCCACCAGTTACGCCATTCTTGCCATTCTGGCCTGTGGTCTGTTTGTGGTGTTAATTGCCGGGGGCATCGACATCTCTTTCCCGGCCATTACCTCAATCGGTCAGTACGTGATGGCCAGTTACATCATCCATCACGGCGGTAGCTTTCCACTGGCATTTGCCCTGTCGATGGGCAGCGGGTTGCTGCTCGGGCTGGTCAACGGTTTTCTGGTGTACTGGCTGCGCGTTCCGGCCATCATTATCACCATTGCCACGTTAAACCTGTTTTACGGTCTGCTGGTGTATGTCACCAATGGCACCTGGTTATACGGGTTTCCCGACTGGTTTATGAACGGTATTAATTGGTTCTCCTTTACCGCCGCCGACGGTTACGACTATGGCCTGACACTGCCGCTGCTTAGCTTGCTGGGCGTGATCATCGCCACCGGCGTGTTGATGAACCGCACACGCGTGGGGCGCCAGATTTATGCTATGGGCAGCAACCGTGACGCTGCGTCGCGTCTCGGCCTGAACATCCTGCGACTGCATTTTTATGTATACGGATTTATGGGATTGCTGGCGGGTATAGCGGCCGTGGTTCAGGCACAAATCACCCAGTCTGTCGCGCCTAATTCCCTGCTGGGTTATGAGCTGACGGTGCTGGCGGCGGTGGTATTAGGCGGCACCAGCATGACCGGCGGCCGTGGTTCGCTGACCGGCACCATTCTGGGGGTAATGCTGCTGGCCTTCCTGCAAAATGGTATGACCTTGCTGAGCATTTCATCTTACTGGCATCAGGTTTTCAGCGGCGTGATCATTTTGGTCAGCATCAGCAGCACCGCATGGAATGAAAAACGCAAACTGGCAAAGGGAATGTGACATGACAACCTTAAACCGCTTCTTTCCTGGCGATCGCATCATCCGCTTGCAGTTACTGATCATCGTCGCCGTTGCCGTGCTGTTCTCGTTCACGCTGGGCGGCAGTTTTTACAGCATCGGCAATTTCCAGTCGATCTCCTCTCAATTACCGATTCTGGGCATGCTGGCGCTGGGTATGGGTATCACCATGCTCACCGGCGGTATCAATCTGTCGGTCATTGCCGGAGCCAATGCCTGTTCGCTGGCGATGGCGGCCATTCTGGTGGCGCACCCGAACCAGCCAGAATATTTCGCGCTGGCGATGCTCGCGGGTCTGGTCATCGCTGTGCTCATTGGCGCGCTCAATGGCGCACTGATCGCCTATATCGGTGTTTCGCCGATTCTGGCGACCCTCGGTACCATGACGCTGATTGGCGGGCTGAATATTCTGCTAACCAATGGTGCTGTGATTTCCGGCTTCCCGGCAGCCATTCAATATCTCAGCAACGGCAGCCTGCTCGGCATTCCGGTTGCGCTGCTGTTATTCCTGCTGGTGGCGCTGCTGTTGTGGGTGTTACTGGAACATACCACGCTGGGACGCAGCCTCTATCTGATGGGTTCCAACGAACAGGCCACGCGGTTCAGTGGTGTCAATACCCACAAAGTTACTCTCGCGGTGTATGTGCTTTCCGCGCTGCTCGGATGGGGCGCGGCACTGCTGATGATGTCCAAATTCAACTCGGCCAAAGCAGGCTATGGCGACTCCTATTTGCTGGTGACCATTCTGGCTTCTGTACTCGGTGGAATTAATCCCGACGGCGGGTTTGGCCGGGTCATCGGACTGGTACTGGCGTTGATCGTCCTGCAAATGCTCGAGAGCGGCCTTAACCTGATGGGCGTTAGCAGTTATCTGACCATGGCGCTGTGGGGTTGCGTTCTGATCCTGTTTATCGCTCTGCAAAACAGAAAATCATAAGCGAAAGATTTTTACGAAGGGAAAAAACATGGCGACATATTTTATTGGAATAGACGTAGGAACCGGCAGCGCCCGCGCAGGCGTCTTCGATATGACCGGCCGCATGGTCGGCCAGGCCAGCCGTGAGATCACGTTGTACCGCCCGAAAGCCGATTTCGTCGAACAGTCTTCCGATGAGATTTGGCAGTCTGTCTGTAACGCCGTAAAAGACGCGGTTAATCAGGCAGATATCAATCCTATTCAGGTGAAAGGCATCGGTTTTGACGCCACTTGTTCGCTGGTGGTGCTGGATAAAGAAGGTAAACCGCTGACCGTCAGCCCGTCCGGGCGAAGCGAGCAGAACATTATTGTATGGATGGATCACCGTGCTATCACGCAGGCAGAACGCATCAATGCCACCGGCCACCGCGTGCTGGAATTTGTCGGCGGAATCATCTCACCAGAAATGCAGACGCCAAAACTGCTGTGGCTGAAGCAACACATGCCGACGACCTGGAGCAACGTCGGGCATCTGTTCGACCTGCCTGATTTTCTTACCTGGCGCGCCACGCAGGACACCACGCGTTCGTTGTGCTCCACCGTCTGCAAATGGACGTATATCGGTCACGAAGACCGCTGGGACTCGAGCTATTTCCGCCAGATCGGTCTGGAAGATTTGCTGGAAAACAACGCGTCAAAAATCGGCAGTGAAGTAAAAACCATGGGTGAGCCGCTGGGGCATGGATTAACTCAGCGCGCCGCTGCAGAAATGGGGTTGATTGCCGGTACGGCGGTCAGCGTCTCCATTATTGATGCCCACGCGGGTAGCCTCGGCATTCTGGGTGCCAGCGGCGTATCCGGCGAATCAGCGGATTTCGATAATCGCATCGCGCTGATTGGCGGGACGTCCACCGCTCATATGGCGATGTCGCGTAGCGCGCGCTATATCGGTGGGATCTGGGGACCATATTATTCGGCGATTCTGCCGGATTACTGGCTGAATGAAGGCGGACAATCGACTACCGGCGCGTTAATTGATCATGTCATTCAGTCCCACCCGTGTTATCAGGATTTGCTCAAACAGGGCAAAGACAGCGGCAAAACGATTTATGAAATTCTGAACGGTATTTTACGCAACATGGCGGGTGAGCCAGAAAATATCGCGTTCCTGACCAAAGACATTCATATGTTGCCCTATTTCCACGGCAACCGCTCACCGCGTGCCAATCCAACACTTACGGGCACGTTGACTGGCCTGAAATTGTCTCGCACGCCGGAAGACATGGCGCTGCATTATCTCGCCACCATTCAGGCGCTGGCGCTCGGCACTCGTCATATTATTGAAACCATGAACCAGAGTGGTTATTGCATTGATACCATGATGGCGAGTGGTGGCGGCACTAAAAACCCGATTTTTGTGCAGGAGCATTCCAACGCGACAGGTTGCGCAATGCTGTTGCCGGAAGAGAGTGAAGCGATGTTGCTCGGCAGCGCCATGATGGGCACCGTTGCAGCGGGTGTCTATGATTCGCTGCCGGAAGCCATGGCTGCTATGAGCCGCATTGGTAAAACCATCACACCTCAGACCAACAAAATTAAAGAGTATTACGATCGTAAATACCGCGTATTCCACGAGATGTATCACGACAGCATGAAATATCGTGACCTGATGCAGGGGAAAACCGAATGAATGCGGAAGAAGAATTTACTCAGGCATGTCAGGCCTGGCAGACCTATAGCGAGGAATTACTGGCGTTACAACGTAATCTTGATGCCGAAACCTGGCATCAGCTCCTGATGCTGGTTACCGGATGCCACGGTAAAATTGTTGTGACCGGTGTTGGCACCTCGGGCATTGCCGCGCGGAAAATCGCCCACATGCTGGCATGCGTCGAGCAACCAGCAGTGTACCTCAACGCTACCGATGCAGCCCACGGTGACCTGGGATTTATGCGCAACAACGACCTGATGATCCTGATTTCACGAGGCGGTAATTCTGAAGAACTAACGCGCCTGCTGCCGACGCTTAAAACCAAAGGCGTTGCTATCATCAGCGTGACGGAAAACCTGGACTCAGCGATTGCCGACGCCGCTACACTGGTGGTGAAAACGCATATCCAGAGGGAGATCGACCCGCTCAATATGCTGGCTACCACTTCTATCATGCTGGTGCTGGCGGTGTTCGATGCGCTGTGCTGTAACATCATGCTGCGTAACGGCTTCGATCAGCAGCGGCTGCTCAACGTCCATCCGGGCGGAAATGTCGGCAAAATACTGCGCGAACAGGATATGTGATCGACACCTTCACCCTGTAATTTCTTCCGCTAATAACATGCCAACACTATTTAATCATTTGGGGAGTGATACCAGATCGACATCACTCCATAAAACCGTTAATGCTGACTTCAGGCAGTGGTATTAATGTTGCGCCCAATTGCAGGGTTTGCAGGCAACTGAGGAATCGAATCCAGAATGCCGCTCGCCATCGATTGCTGATTATCTAACGTCTTCTTCAGTACTAACGTGCTTATTTTATTAGCCAGTTCCATGTTATCAAGGCCGGTAGCCAGTGATGTAATTTGTGATACATCCATCTTGCTCTCCTGATTAATACGAATATTGAGTACAAAAACAGCTTTTAAAAGCCTGAAAGGCTTATCGGCATTTGCACGCATTACTTTAACGTTCACTCGTAAGGCGATTCCGCAGAATCGCCCCTCAAGCCACTCACCGCATTATGAATGTCTGCGAGGCCAGCACCACAACAAAGCACAGCTGTAGGAGTCTGTAAGCCACAGCGGTACTGACGTGGTCAGAAATCAGCCCCATGAAATAGGGCATAATCGCGCAATGAATTGCGCCGCTACACTGTGTGCTCTCGGTAATTAGTCCCGTTAAAGAAAATCATGATCATCATCACAATATATAGAGTCGAACACAATTAAATAATGGACTCAATATTTGAAAACGCACGTCATTAATCTGATTAATAAAAAATCCCTTCACTAATTGGATATCAGCAGCCACACTGTCAACCAATTAATTTAGCCTGCAGGATAAACAGTAATATTGGATGTTTTTTATATGAATATTTCGCAATAAAACACAACATAAATGCATACAGAAGAAAGCTTCAATTTTTGCGGATGGCTTGTAAACAGTCCTTAACGCTATCAACACAGCTATGTAGATGAGAGACATGCAATGTACTCTAACTCAATATGGATCATGTTAGAAAAGTCAGTCAATATCATCGGGCTACTATATATTAATGCGCTGATGGCAAAATACGTTGGCCCTGAAGACTATGGCAAAATAAACATTTCAACTTCTCTGTTTATATTTGTGCAAACGCTATCGTGGTTTGGCGGTCAGAACATCATCTTTAAACGCATGAGTGAAAAGAGTAAGTCTGGAATCGCATTAGCGATACACACACAAAATCAACGGCGATTTTTCTTCCTTCTGTCATCAAGCGCGGTGTTGATCTACCTCTACTTATTCACTGATATCATTGTGTTTCTATTTGGTTTGGCCAACTGTATTGCCACTTACTACATTGTGATGGACTTCTTTTCCATCTACAACAACACGCAATTAAAATCAAAAATAAACACCATCACCAATGTGATCGGCTTATCTGTTGCCTTGTTGATTCGATTCTCAATTTCATACTTCAAAATGCCCGTGTACTACTTCACCATTCCTATTATTATCATCCCGCTCATACCTTATTTCCTGCGTCTTATCTATTTTAACTACACCACAAAAGTAAATGAGAATCGTAAAGGCGCCCGAATGTATAACCGTCATATGTTATTCACCGGCGGTGCACTGATTTTATCGAGTCTATCGGCTGACATCTATACGCAGATATCGAGCATTTTTTTGGCAAAAATCCTTTCTTACTCAAATCTGGGCGTGTATAGCGTCGCGTTAACTCTAGGAGGTGCCTGGTCATTTATTGTGTTGGCATTAATAACAAGCTTCTTCTCAAAGATATACAGTGAAAAAGATCAAATCACCGTTGAAATGCTACTCATTAAAATCAACCGAATTGTCATCTTGTGTTCGCTTATAGCGTTAGCTGGATTCTACTTTTTTGGTGAATACTTCATCCATTTATTGTATGGCGATAAGTATATGGATTCCGTGAGTATCATTCCCATCATTATCATCGGCACTATGTTCTCTGCATTAGGTACAATTTGTTATCGCTATATGATCAAAGAGTCCGGATACAGTTACCTGGCTAAAAAGATGTTTTTATGTTGTGTCTTAACCATACCGCTTTCATGGCTAATGATTAATTCCTTCGGCATTAATGGGGCCGCATACTGTTTTTTGATCGTTGAGATTATGTCTTGCACTTTACTCAATTACTTCTTCAGAAATAAAACAATCATCAAAATGCATCTTAACATTTTCAAACTGAGATAATTTTAATGAAAATGATAAAACACACAGTCAAATCAGCGTTAAAAATCAGCGCATATATGTACCCAGAATTTTGCGCTAAAACACATTACTATATTAAGTTTAAGAAAAGGCTGAACTTAACCAATCCAATCAATTTCAATGAAAAAATTCAGTGGCTCAAATTCAATGAGTTAAATGGCGATATTTATACCTTGTGCGCGGACAAGTATAAGGTTCGGGAGTATGTGATAGCGAAAGGGTGTGGTGAAATCCTGAATGAACTCTACGGCGTGTATGATGACCCAATGGATATTGACTACCGCGCATTACCCAATAAATTCGCACTTAAGTGTAACCATGGCGCAGGTTACAACATAATCTGTGATAGCAAAGCATCGCTGGACATTGAAAAAACCAACAAGCAACTCAGTAAATGGTTGAAGCAGGATTTCTCCTCCCATTTCATTGAGCCGCAGTATAAGAAAATTGACCGCAAAATCTTATGCGAAAAATACATTGAGAATGAACGTGGTGGATTCCCAGAGGATTATAAATTCTACTGTTTCAATGGAAAACCTTATGCGGTAATGGTGTGCATGGAGCGAGAGAAAGGCACACCTAAATTCTATTATTTTGATATGAACTGGCATCCGCTTCCCTTTGAAGATACTGTTGAATTAATCAATACCAACAGCTATCCAAAGGTGCCGGAAGGTTTCACTAACATGAAAGAATATGCGGTTAAACTGGCCGCTGATTTTAAATTTGTTCGTGCTGACTTCTACCTTCTCAACGGTAAGGTTATTTTTGGCGAATTGACATTTACGCCCTCTGCGGGACTCGATGTGACACTGCAGGAAGCCGATGCTATTTTAGGCAGCCAGCTAAAGTTGTAGTTTCAAAGTGATTGATTTACCTCCTTTCGTAACAGGTGCGCATCACTGCGCACCCTACAAAAACTTCGCCAAATTGCCTAAGAGTCGCCATTGGTGGCGACCGATGCATACGCCACCCATCCCCTGCCTGCTACAGCGTCTATACTGATAAGTATGAATAAATAATCTTCAGATAACCGATATCAGAATGGTTACTGAATTTTTTGACTTATCTGACAACCACAGTTGTTGGCTTAATAAAAGGGAAAGTAATGCCATTATTATTTGATGAGTTATCTGGTGCTCCAACATGGGTGCCTGCTGTTTTGCTTGTCACTCTCTCACTCGCAATAGGATTTCTGGCGCGATTTATCCTCCTTAGATTTATTCGCTACTGGCAAAAACGTGATAGAAAACTGTTCAAGTCACTGGAAAAGCATCTGCGCGGATCGCTGTTTCTGTTTATCCCTTTATTGTTAATCAGTGCTGGACTTAGTTATGTTAATATCCAGCCAGGCTCACTGAGCTTTATTACTACCACCGTTAATATATTCATTATCTTATCCTTCTGCTCGGTGCTTATTCGATTGATCAATGTGGCGCAGGATATGCTATTTATTCGCTATGACATCAATCTTTCGAATAACCTTCGTGCGCGAAAAATTCGCACGCAGATAATGTATGTGAAAAAAGTCGCGATTGTCGTACTGGTGACATTGTGTCTTTCGCTAATTTTGCTCAGTTTCCCTGGCGTGCGAAAATTCGGCACGACCATTCTCGCCGGTGCCGGCGTTGCCGGTATAATCATTGGCTTTGCTCTGCAGAAATCGCTGGTTAACCTGTTCGCCGGGATTCAGATCGCCTTTACCCAACCGATAAAAATTGATGATGCTGTGGTGGTGGAAAATGAATGGGGCTGGATTGAAGAGATCAACCTGACTTATGTTGTGGTGCGTATTTGGGATCTGCGTCGTTTAGTTTTGCCCATCACCTACTTTACCGAAAATGCCTTCCAGAACTGGACGCGCAATAACGCCCAAATATTAGGCTCTGTTTTTCTTTACCTCGATTATTCGATGCCATTAGATCCTCTGCGTAAGCATTTTGAAAAAGTTCTCAGTGAAACTAAACTCTGGGATCAACAAACTCAGGTGCTTCAGGTTACGGATACCACTGACAAAACCATGACCATCAGATTATTGATGACGGCGCAGAATTCCCCCACCGCCTTTGATTTACGCTGTTACGTGCGGGAAAAGATGATTGAGTTTATTCAGCAAAATTATCCGCAGAGTCTTCCTCATGTGCGGGCGACATTGACTGATGCCGGGTTTAGAGAGGCGAGTCAATGAAGTTGTTGTGGAAAATCTTATAAAGCACATGCTCAGCTAGCGCGTGATCGACAGGTAACGCGGGATGGAGAAAGATAGTTTGTTTCTGCATCCCCAATCGCTGCATCAGCTTCTCAGATGGCGTGTTATGAGTAGTGGTGAACGAAACGACCTCGGGAAGATGCAAAACATTAAACGCGTAAGCAAACGATGCCTGGGCGGCCTCTTTGGCGATTCCCTGCCCCCAGAACTTTTTATTGATACGCCAGCCAATTTCCGTGCAGGGAGAAAAATCGAAGCGATCTGGCTGCTGTGCAAAACCCACGCTGCCGACAAATTCGCCGGTGGCTTTCATCTCAACGGCCCAAAAACCCCAACCCTGGTTTGCAACAATCATCGCCTTAAATCTTGCAACGACGTTGTCGCTTTCCTGACGACTCAGCGTTTTCGGGAAATACTTCATCACTTCGGGATCGGCATTGAGTTCGGCAAAGGGTTGTAAGTCTGTTTGCTGCCATTGTCGGAGGATCAGGCGGTTTGTCTCTAACATGGTAAATTTTCCCTTAAACGTTATCCGATTCCTTAAGTTTACCTAACAGCTTTCGCTATAAACAAATTACACGGCCCCTTTCCTTTCATGAAAATCGATATCACCGATCGCAGGCGTTGTAGCGGCAATTCCTGATAGTCTGCTGATGTCATGTTCATTTTAAAAGGAGCATCAATAATGGCAGCAAAAGAACACCATTATCAGGTCGCGGTGCGCTGGACCGGCAACCGCGGCAACGGCACCGCATCTTATACCGCTTACGATCGTAACGCGGAGCTGATTGCCGCTGGCAAAGAGACGATAGCGCTGAGCGCCGATCCAGCGTTTCGCGGGGATGCGACGCGCTGGAATCCGGAAGAGTTATTGCTGGCTTCGGCCTCGGCATGCCACAAATTGTGGTATCTGCATTTATGTTCTGACGCCGGAATTGTGGTGGAAGCTTATGAAGATGCAGCGGAAGGGACAATGATTGAGGGCACGCGCGGTCGGTTTACCAACATCACGTTGAAACCGCGCATTGCGCTGCGCGATCCGGCGGATGCGGACCGCGCGCGTGAACTGCATCATCAGGCCCACGAAGCCTGCTTTATTGCTAACTCGCTTAACTTCCCAGTGAACTGCGAACCCGAGTTCGTGTAATTCAGGCCGCGCCGGCCAGCGACGGTTGCCACAAGCGCACGCCGTTGCGTCCGGCACGTTTCACCTCATACAGCGCTTCATCGGCATGCCGCAACCAGTGACGTATGGATTCTGCATGCGCTGCCGATGCAATACCTATACTCACCGAACAACGAAACTCCGCCGATGCCGGTAAACGCACCTGCGCAATCTTCTCCTGCAAACGTTGGGCCAGCGCCACCACCGATTCGTCGCTGGCATGATGCACAATCACGCCTAGCTCATCGCCGCCAAAACGCGCTGGGATATCCTGCAATCCCACATGATTTCGCAGCAGCGATGAAATTTCCGCCAGCAGGAAATCCCCCGCCTCGTGTCCCCAGGTATCGTTTACCGATTTGAAATAATCGAGGTCTATGAGCAGTAAATAGCCAGCGCTGTCGCCACGACGCGTGCTGAGAAATTCGCTCTCCAGCCGACGTTCAAACAAGCGACGATTGGGAATCCCCAGACCGGGATCCATCAGCGCAATGCGCTCCAGCTCGCGGTTACGTTTACGCAGTTGCCAGGTGAGATTGTACGAGGTGACGCTGAGTACCAGCATGTAGCAGGTTGCCAGCGGCAGGCTCAGCCAGACAGTTCGCGTGCTGAACGCCAAATCAACGCCTGCGCCATCTACCAGCCATACCAGCACAAAGGCGCAGAGAAATGCCTGCATCGCTGCAATCAACTGGGCAGCACCGCCCGCTGCATAGCGGTCCGAGGCTAGCACCGCCATGATGACAAAGGAAGGCAGCGGACTCAGCGCCATCAGCGCTACCCAAATGCCACCAAAGGCGGCATCAAGGGTTAAGTTGTGTCGCTCGGTGGCGGTGGAATCTTCGGCCCGCAGCGCGCGCTGATAAGCCAGCCACGGCCAGAGAAACGCATTCACAAATAACAGGGCGCTAAACGCCAGGCCACGATCCCTCTCCATCAGTACCGAGAGAATCGGGAAAAAACATAAAATCGTGCCTAGCTGACGCATGATAAACATGCGGCGGACGAAGCGTTGGGAGCGCCGCTTCAAATGGCTATCGTCAGGTGAGTAGTAGTTCATGCAAGGAAAGTATCAGGACGACAAGAATTGCAGTTTAACGGGAAATATCGGCGGCAGGTCGCTTTATTTTAAGAATATTTACCTTGCAATTCTGCGGCCGCACAAAAGTGTCGCAAGCTGACTAAAAGAAAGACCGTGGAAGTAGATCTGGAGCTACTTCCACGCTGTTTTCTAACGTGCAGCACCTTGCAGGCGGAACTGCGACACCAATCGCTCCAGCATCAGCGCCTGCTCTTCCAGGGAGTTCGCCGAGTGCGAAGAGGCGCTCACCAGCGTGGCGTTCTGCTGCGTGGTGGTATCCAGCTCGCCGACCGCACGGGCAATTTGCTCGATGCCGCGGCTCTGTTCATCCGACGCGGCGGAAATGTCTTCCATGATTTGATTCACGCGCGCAATGCTGCCGAGAATCTGATCCATGGTTTCACCGGCACGCGCGACCTGCTGGTGGCCATTGCTGATGCGTCCGACCGATTCATTGATCAACTGTTCGATGTCTTTCGCCGCACCGGCGCTGCGTTGTGCCAGATTGCGCACTTCACTGGCGACCACGGCAAAACCGCGTCCCTGCTCGCCGGCACGCGCGGCTTCTACCGCCGCGTTCAACGCGAGGATGTTGGTCTGAAACGCGATGCTGTTAATCACGGCGGTGATATCGGCAATCTTCTTCGAGCTGTCAGAGATTTCGCCCATGGTGTTCACCACATCACGCACCGCAATGCCGCCTTTGTTGGCGTTGTACGAAGCTTCCGCCGCAATCTGACTCGCCTGTCGCGCATTGGCGGCGTTGTTTTTCACCGTGGCGGTGAGTTGCTCCATGCTGGCAGCGGTCTCCACCACCGCCGCCGCTTGTTGTTCGGTGCGTGAAGACAAATCGAGGTTGCCTTGATTAATGGCGCTGGCCGCCTGCGATACACTGCTAACGCTGCTCAGCACATCGCCGATCATGCTGCGCAGCCGTTCGTTCATGCGTCCCATCGCCGAAGTCAGCTTGCCGAGTTCATCATGCCGATTGGTGGCAAACTGCGAGCTGAGATCGCCATTGGCAATGCGCTCCGCCAGTTCGAGGTTATGGAATACCGGACGCGTGATCTGACGAATGATGTACCACGCCACCAGCACGCCGAACAAAATCGCCAGACCACCAATCAGCAGCGAAATTGCCGCCGAGCCGTTGGCCAGTTCATCGTTACGCGCTTTGACGATGGTAATGATCTGTTTGATCGCTGCACTGCTCTTGTCGCCCGCCACTTTGACGGTGTCTTCCGCCGCACGCAGCTGGCCATAGGCATCCGCCGCTTGCAGACTCAGGCTTTTGAATTTCTCAGTGTCCTGCCACAGTGCGGTGAATTCGCCCTGCTGTTCCGGCGGCAACTGCGCCAGCAGCGCTTTCATGCCTTGATCCGCCTGCTGGAAATGATCCTCTAGCGTTTTACGCAGCGCATCGCTGACGTTAAAACGCAACGCCCAGGCTTCTTCGCGCACATTGCTGATAGCGAACAGCTGCTGGTAAATTTGATTGGTAAGTTCAGGATTAGTAACCGGTGTGCGAATCAGTTGGGTGTAGCGCGAAGTCATATCTTGCCGGCTTAAAGCGTCAAGTTGCGAGCGCAGGCTATTGAGTTGCTGCGTGGCTTGCGTCATCGCGCCAATGCTGTTCTGGAAACTGGCGAGGTGCGTTCCCAGTTCATCCACCCGCGCTCTGGTACCTTCCGACCATGAAAGTTGCTTGGCATCGCTGGTGAGTTGCTGCGCATGCGTGACGTAATTCGCCATCACCTGGCCGGATTTGTCGTCCCCATAAAGATATTTTAGGCGGTTGATTTTGGCCTGGAACACTTCAATGTTGATGTCATAAATCAGGTTGGTTTTCTGATAGATGTCATGAATGGCGTTAAAACGCTGCACGCTTAATCCGGTTGCCAGCGCCACTAACAACAGCACGATGCCGAATCCTGCCGACAGCTTACGCGTGATGCGCACGTTACGTAATCGGGATACCAGCCCCATCTTCCCTGCTCCTGCGTTAATTATTTTTGTATGGTTTGTAAGGGAGTTATCGGAGCGTTGCGGGAAATGTTTATTCAGGATGGTGCAAAAAGTGATTGCAGGATGTGACGCGCCGCGACGACATGGAACGTAACGATTGCTGTATTAATGTTGGGCATCATCCTTTCCGCAAATGGAAATAACATTTCCGCGCGTTCACTAAATCCCTTTAGAAACCAAGTATTGCGATGCATTAAATGACGGCAAAGCCGATAAGCGTGCAACGCAGGTTATCGTTGATGCGATAAAATAGCCTTGTATGCGGGCTGATGGCATTAGCGCTTCTTTATTATTTCGATTAAAGACGTGGTGGAGATACTAGGCGTGCGCTCAAGATAAATGACTTCAGCCAGTGAAGAAAACTTATCAAACTTCCCTTTCCAGTCATCACCCATTACCAGCGTATTGGCGTTGTATTTTTTTATGTAGTCAGCCTTCAATTCCAGCGATTCTTCAAGAAACACTTCATCGACGTATTTAATACCCGCGATAATCGACATTCTGTCACTTTCATCGTAAACCGGGTTGCGCCCTTTTTTATGGAAGTTTAAGGCGTCCGAAGAGACCCCGACGGCTAACCAGTCACCCAGCGTTTTTGCTCGCTGTAAGATATGTAAGTGCCCAACATGGAACACATCGAAGGTTCCGAAGGTGATGATTTTTTTCATGGGTTTGTTACCGATTAAAAAGTTGGACCCAAACTTAGCAATTTACATGCCACAAAAATAAAGAAACATTTTCAACAAGATAGGTGAAATTCGTTTTTTAGCGGAAGTGACATTTCCATGTACGCGGAAAAGATTGATGCGGTGAGTTGTGAACGGATGGATTGCCCCAGTTGGGCATGTAGAAGCCAGATTTTGCTGTCCGACCGGCAGGCCGCAAAAGAGTTAAACCCGCGAGTTGTTACGCAGTTTTCTAAAAGCATGTTGTAACTATAAGAGCCATTTTTTCTCTGGCGAGCTAACACTGCGAATTAGGGACTTAAAATTAATGATATCAATAGTATGAGTTTGTTTATCCAGGCGATTTCAGCATGAAATCGCCCGCAACAACGTGCGGGCAATAACGCTTTACCAGCGTGTCGCTTGCATATCGATAACGAAACGATACTTAACATCGCCCTTCAACATGCGCGCGAAGGCTGTTTCGATCTCTTGACCGGCAATCACTTCAATATCGGCAGTAATATTATGTTTGCCGCAGAAATCCAGCATCTCCTGAGTTTCCTGAATGCTGCCAATTGATGAGCCGCTAATGCTCAAACGACGATTTACCATCGGCGTCACATTTGGAGACTGGTGCGGTTGCTCCGGGATACCCACCAGCACCAGGCGACCGTTGGTTTTCAGCGTGGCAAGGTAAGGATCGAGATCGTGCGGAGCCGAGACGCAGTCTACGATGAAATCCAGTGAAGTTTGCGCGGCGGCCATCTGCCCGGCGTCACGTGAAACCACCACGCGCGTCGCACCCAAGCGCAGCGCATCTTCACCTTTGCCGGGTGAAGTGGTGAAAAGCGTGACTTCCGCGCCCATTGCGCTTGCCAGCTTAACTGCCATATGCCCTAATCCGCCCAAACCGACTACGCCGACTTTATCGCCGGCTTTTACGTTAAAGTGACGCAGCGGCGACCATACGGTAACGCCTGCACACAGCAGCGGTGCAACGCCAGCCAGTGGCAAGGTTTGCGGTACGGACACCACAAAGTGCTGATCGACCACCACATTCTGCGCATAGCCGCCCCACGTGCTGTCGCCGGTGTATTTGTCGATGCCGTTATAGGTCGCCACAAAGCCGGATTCACAATACTGCTCTTCTTGCTGCTGACAGAAATGGCATTCGCGGCAGGAATCGACCATCACGCCGACGCCAACCACATCGCCGGCTTTGAAATTCGTTACGTCCGCGCCGGTTTCAACAACGCGTCCGACAATTTCATGTCCAGGCACCAGCGGATAGCGGCTGACCGCCCATTCGTTACGGGCCATGTGCAGATCCGAATGGCACACACCGCAATACAGAATTTCAATTTTGACATCCTGCTGTTGCAGCGGTCGCAATGCAATCTGGCCTGAAGAGAGCGGTTGTGCCGCGTCGTGCGCGACTAATGCATTGATTTTCATAGGGCCTCCGAAATGAGTTGGCTTTGGCTAGCTGAAGGCGGCAGACTATAGTGAACATGGTGCAAAATTGATAGTAGTTACCTTTTGGTAACCATTCAGGAGACGAGAACTATGCCCGCGATGGTAGACGGTAAACTGTTTTTTTATGCGGATTCGCCGCCGCGACGGTTAATGGATCTGTTTTCGGTGAAATGGAGCAGCATGGTTCTGCATGCGCTCTATCATTGGCCTAACCATCGCGCGCGCACCGGCGAGCTGCAGCGCAGCCTGCAGGGAATTTCGAAGAAGATGCTGTTTCAGACGTTGAAAGAGCTGGAGCAGCGCGGGCTGATTGCGCGTCACGTTTATGATGTGGTGCCGCCGAAAGTCGATTATCGCCTAACACCGCTCGGCATGACGTTCGCGGCACCGATCGAGCAGATGTATCAATGGGGGCTGGAGAATCAGGCGGCGCTGGATGAGATGGAAGCCCACTTTCGCGCCGCTACGGACGCGCCATCAGCCGCGCCACACATTCCCGATCGTGCTGCTGACGCGGATTAAACACCACCAGGCTCAAACCCGGTTTACCTTCAACCGCAAAGGTGCTGTATTCCAGCTCAAGCACGCCTTCGTCCGGCAGCCACAGCTGTTTAATACCTTCGCCATGCTGACTCACTTCCTGTGATTGCCACAGCTGGCGGAAGGTGTCGCTCATCTCGCACAGCTCCTCCACCAGCGCGCGCACATGCTCGCTGGCGCCGGTGCGCGCCACATCTGCGCGAAAGTTGGCCACCATGCCGCGTGTCACTTTATGCCAGTCCGGCAGACGCTTTTTCATCTCCTCGTTACGAAACATCATCAGCAGGATATTGCGCTGCGCAGGCGGCAGTTCAGCGTAATCGACAAACACTTTGGTTGCCGCACGGTTCCACGCCACCACTTGCCACTCTGCGGTTTTGACCAGCGCTGGCGTGTTCTCCATGCTGTCGAGCACGCGCTGCAGCGATGGCGAAACATCCACGCCCGCCTGCCATGTCACGCCAGGCAGACGATTTTGCGCCAGCAAAAACAGATGATCGCGCTCGGCGGCGCTCAGCTCTAATGCGCGGGCTAAGCGTTCCAATACTTCTTCCGATGGCGCGCCGCCTCTGCCCTGCTCCAGCCACGTATACCAGGTAGTGCTGACACACGCGCGCACCGCCACTTCTTCCCGGCGCAGGCCCGGCGTGCGGCGACGAAGTAAGGTGTAACCAAGTTTCGCCGCATCCAGCCGCTGGCGACGTTCACGCAGATAGTTGCCGAGCTGGTTATCATCTTGGGAAGTCATACCTTTACCCTGTTAGTGCGTATACCTGTATAAGCTCACGACTTTTCGTCGCGTTGCAGACTTTTATGATAGTGCTTCAACTTTGAAAAAGTGGAGCACCAATATGCGAATTTTTGTGACCGGGGCGAGCGGCTTTATCGGTTCCGCCATTGTAAAAAAACTGCAGGCGCGCGGTTATCAGGTGCAAGGTCTGGCGCGCAGCGAAGTTTCCGCAGAAAAACTTCAGCAACAAGGTGTGCAGGTAATTCGCGGCGATCTGCAAGATCTCGACGGCCTGCGTAAGGCGGTCGAACAGAGCGATGGCGTGATCCACGCAGGATATATTCATGATTTCAGCCGCATGGATCATGCCGCCGAGGTCGACCAACGCGCGATTCTGGCGATGGGTGACGTATTGGCAGGTTCAGATCGCCCGCTGATTGTCACCACCGGCACCGCGCTGGTATCGCCGGGACGTCTCGCCACCGAACAGATTCAACCGGCAGCGGGGGCGCATCCACGTTCCAACTCCAACGTCGCCGCGCTGGCGCTGGCCGACAGCGGTGTGCGCGTGGCGCTGGTGCGTTTACCGCCAACCGTACATGGCGCAGGCGATCACGGATTTATTCCGATGATCATCAATATGGCGAAGGAAAAAGGCGCAGCGGTGTATGTCGGCGAGGGTGAGAATCGCTGGCCCGCGGTGCATCGCGATGATGCCGCTGAACTGTTTTGCCTCGCGGCTGAAAAAGCTGAGCCGGGCGCGATTCTGCATGCAGTGCAGGAAGAAGGGGTGCCATTCCGGCAGATTGCCGAAACCATCGGCACCGGATTATCACTGCCGGTGAAAAGCCTGACGCTGGAAGAAGCAAAAGCGTGGTTAGGCTGGATGGCATTTTTCGCGTCTACTGATAATCCGTCATCCAGCGCGTGGACGCGTCAGACGTTTAATTGGCAGCCGAGCGGGCCGGGGTTATTGCAGGATATGCGTGAAGGCGGGTACTTTGCATAAGGTTTAAAAGAATGAGTAGCGCACTTTGATTGGTGCGCTTATGTCTACTTTAATTATCAAAAATTTCAAAAATATAGGGTGGTTAAAAAAAGAGAATTGGTATGTTAACTTTCATATTCATATCATGAATAAGATAATCATCAGGGATAATATATCGATCATTCAGATTACCTGGCTCCAGTTCATTCATTACAAAACTTTCAACTTCTTGCTTGTAAGTTGCATCATCCTCGATCTCTTCAAGCCCTTCTATTTCCTTAACAAGGGCATGCAAGCCAGTCAAACACTTTTCAAAATCCATTATAGCTTTGCCAGAAGAATCGCAAATGCTAATACCGTGCCCTCGGCGTTTAAGCCAGGAGAACAATAAAACCCCAGTTGCCGCATCAAAATTACTCGTCGCATCGTGTTGAGCAGGGTAACGGACCAACCTCTCAAATAAAATAAACTCGGTCACTTCTCGCCACCAAGGATAGTGCTGCTGTTGCACTCTAATAATGGTTTGGCAATCAACTTTTATTTCTTCTAAAACACCTACCCAAAAATTCATTTTAACGTGAATATTTGTATTAAAAGGACGGGTCCGCAGTGGTGATAATAGTCGTGCAAGTATCCCCATACCGAGCGCGCTGCATAGCAATTCTCTGCGCTTAGTAAATGAGATGATTTCCCTTCAAACTCCAATAATGATTCTACTCTACGCAATGTGTCTTTTTGATAGATAGCATGAAATTTATTAAAAAAGAACATCGCAAAATGTTGTTTAACAACCCTATTTTTTGTTTTAACGTTTTCTGGAAAGAAGACTAAGCAGTGTCCAACACTGAAACCAGAAGACGAAGCAATCAGGTGCATTGTTTGGCTGACATTTTGTGGATGTGGTAAATCAGACATAATTGGCAGCAAGACATCGGGTTGTTTTCGTTGAGCCAAAAAGCACTCCAGCCAATATCCTTTTTCTTTATGACTATTAGGTGTAATGATTGTAGCCAGGTAAAAAGTTTTGCCGCCATCTACAGGTAGTTCATAGCTATCTAATGACCGTTTAAAACATGGTACAGTATTTAATCCAGCTTTTTTCCATTCACGAAGGTCTGTATTCAATTGTAGGGCATAATCGGATTGCTTCAGAGCAGACAATATCTCACCAGCCAAACCTATAATTTCATCCAGCAAATACTCAGCTTTATCTATGTTACATACTACCGCGCCTGTAGCACTTTGCAATTTATTGAACTCATGTATACGAGGACATAATTCAATAATAACCTTATCCTTAACCCATTCCATAAAAATACTCCTTAGCGTTTATGACCATGAAGAGTGAAACACATTGGTACTTCACCAAAGTCTTGAATGACCTTTAAATTATTATCTTGTGCAGCTTTTAATGTTGTTATACACGCGGAAGCCTTTCCACTAACACACTCCAGCGCTGCCTGTACATTACTTGATACAAAACGAACATTCTGGCTGTATGTATAAGCGAGATGGGATGGCGCAGGATGGCAAGCAATTATAATTTTTTCCATATTTGACGAACTACTATGATTTTTTGCTAATACCATGTTCCATGTTGACATTACAAAACTATCCTGAATTTCTAAAAAGTCTAAGTTCTCAAATACAATTTTATGTAAGTCTGGATAGACGGCACATCCTAATAATAGATCATGTGTATTCTTCCTGACTTCAATGAGAGCATCCTCAAGAGTTGAATAAAGCTTAACATCACCATAAAACTTCTTACTTTCCAGCCAAAGATAACCTGCTTTCTCACAATTAGTTCCTTCTGGCCCCAAAGTGTGAATTATTATTTTGCGATCCATATCATTCTCCTTAACTATGGAATCTATAAATATTTTATTTTTAGATTTTTTTGTAAATCGTTATAAAAAGATTCACAAGCTTCATGGGCAGTATGACGTGTTAAAATAAATCCTGGGTAACCTGAAAAATGAGGGTATGGAAGAATTTTATGCCCAGGCTCCATAAATTCAAAAACATATTCCACCTCAGATTTCTCACGGACATTTGCTAATCCATCAATCTCGACAAAGATTCCATCTCCCTGCACAGGAATAATATAATTTCCGGCAGTAGATATCGCCTTTACTAATGCCCCCATTTTTTGGGGAAATTCCATACCCAAAGCGTGGCAAATAACCAACTGCAGGAAGTTTATATCCGTGCTTGCTTTCACAATATAATGTGATATTCCGGATCCACCCACGCGTGGTGCGACTTCTATAACAAAAGGCACTTGCTTTTGGTCAATACGCAGTTCCACATGTGCTGGTCCCTCATTAATTCCTAGCGCCTTAACTGCACGTCTAACTTCATCTACGATTTCATCTCGCAGTTTCTCATCAATATCAGCAGGTGCGATATAAACACCTTCTTCAAAGTATGGACCTTTGCCATTACCTTTATCGCCGATTGAGAGCACTGTCACCTCACCACGATGCGAAAATGTTTCGATTGCGAACTCCGGCCCATCGATAAATGACTCAAGTAAAACACCACCCTTGTCATAGATGAAATCTTTCAATTGCGTGCGGTTAATTTCCCATACTTTATCAATAGCATTTCTCAATTCATCAGGGTTGTTAGCTCGTGTAACACCTTGACTGGAAAATCCATTAGTAGGCTTCACTACAAGCGGAAATTTTATTTGATCAATGTCTGGGTATTCTCCTTCTTTAATCTCAATAAAGGAGGGTGTGTTTAGGCCGTTATCATGCAGAACGCGCCGAGTCATATTTTTGTTTCTACATTGCTCTACTACGAATTCAGGTAAGAAAGGTAATCCCAACCTGTTAGCAATTTTAGCGGCGAAATCTAACGCCGGTTCAAATAGTGTTAAAACACCATCAATTCGGCGCACTTTATTTTCTAACATGACTATATCTAGTGCTTTATCTTCATCTTCAAACAATGGCAAAGCAATGCTTCTCACAACACCGGGAATTTCCGGCGGTGGAGACTCATTATCGTTATAAAAAAATGTAATTTCGACACCCATTGCCTTAGCTTCTTCAAACACAAATGGTAGCTTTCTATTCTGACAGATTATGGCCAGGTTTTTTTGTAGAGTTGACATTAAGAGTTTCCTTTTCGCGTTTTGGCAAAACGATTAACATTACTCCGAGAACAACAACCGCGGTGCCTATAATCACAGTCGTGGTAATATTTTCATCAAGAAGTATGAAGCCCATATACAATGCAATAACTGGGGAGATGAATAAATGAGATGTAGCTTTAGAAATATGCCAATGTTTAAGCAAAGTAATATTAAGCGTAAATCCTAATACTGATCCTATTACTGCTAAATAAAGGAGCGCTCCTAAGCTCTCCCCATAAAAGAAACGGTTACCACTTTCAATTATTAAGCTCGTAATCAAGAGTAAAAAACCACCACTCAGCATGGAAAATGCAACAAAACTAAGAAGTGGAAGAGTTTTAATATGCTTTTGAACTTTGAGCGTTATAGCGGCTGAACTGCCCATGGCTCCTAACACTGCTAACATAGCAATTATACTTTTTTCATTGCCCGGTAAAGATGCTCCTTCACCAAAAACCACACATACACCTATGATGGCAAAGAAAACACCTGATAATTGCCTTCCAGTTGCTGGCTTTCCGCGTAAGAAATGGTTTAGAAGCAGTGCATATACGCTAATTCCAGAAGCTAAAACAGCTACCAATCCACTAGGTATATATGTTGATGCCCAATAAACTGTTCCAAATGGAATCGAAAAATAAAACAGGCCGTTAGCTGCAGCAAGACTGAAAACGGCGTAATTAATATAAATCCTTTTACTTAAAATCAAATAAAAAATAATAATTACACTTGCAATCAAAAACCGCATCCCTGCTGACCACAATGGAAGGCTATTATTTAGCCCAAGCTTTTGCAATGCCCATGTTGTGCCTCCAATAAAGCAAAGAAGGATGAAAAACAAATAAAAACGAATTCTTATTAGAAAGTTAAATGGAGATGACATAACTCGAGCACTCCCTGCGTTGAATATTAATGCATAAGATTGAATAAAGATATCATCTTAAGATTAAAATCAATCCTCTGCGATCTAAAAGTTAATCTCAGCTTATCAAAGCATAATTAAAGCTGTAACCATTATTTAATTAATTTTAAATTAAAAGAAAAAAACACTCAGTTAATCGAGTCAGCATCGAGCATTAAATTGCCTTTCAATTATAATAATTATTTTTTCAACTGGATGAACTTATAAAAACAGAGTAATAAGTTAATTCGAGGGAATTTTCCCACCTAATTATAAGACAAGTGAAGTTATAGCAAGACGTGTTGAGGGTAAAAAAGCCCTCAAACCATTGCATTATAATGCTTTTATTTTATCAGTAAATTTCGGATTCAACTCCAATAACACTTGATTGTCTTATATATAAAGGAAAGATTAGAACGACAACATTGGTCACTTTTGACAAATCAGGCGGGTTTATGCGTTATAACCCTTTCTCAATGAGGTATATGACGGGTACTAGTAAGTGAGATGAATTAACAACAACCATTCTGCTTGAGCGTCATTGCCTGCAATGACGCTCCGCATCAGTAACATCAGCCAAACGGCACTTCGCGCGCCAAAATGCGAGCGATCACGTTAAGCGCGCCTTCGTCATTGTTGCTTTCGGTTCTGTAACGCGACACGGCGCTGACTGGCGCGGCGGCGTTCGCCATTGAGAAGCTGTAGCACGCCTGACGCAGCATTTCGATGTCATTGGCGCTGTCGCCTATTGCCACCACTTCACAATCATCAATGCCCCATTTTTCCTGCAGCAGCGCGATGCCATGCGCTTTGTGGCAGCCGGGAATGATCAAATCCACAAACCCAAAACCACTGGAAACCGGATGCATGATGTTTTCAATCGCGCCCAACTCAGCGTGCAGACGTTCCATCAAGGCATCAACGCCTTCGTGCGCCAGATTCAGCGAGAACTTAAAGATGGTGTCGTCGATATCGTAGAGATTGTCGCGCTTTTCCAGACGATGATAGTGATTCGCCAACATGGCAATCACTTCGTCGGACATTGAGGTGTGCACGTACGCGCCGTTGCGGCCACAGACCACGGTGCTGATGTCCGGCTCTTTGGCGAGGATGTCAAGAATTTGATGCACGCGCTCCTGCGCCAGTTCGCCGCAGAAGATATCTTCATTGCTGTCAGAAACCCAGGCGCCGTTTTCCGCAACAAAAGCGATCTCGTCTTTGATATCAGGAAAGTAGCGTAGCAACTGATAATACTGATTGCCGCTGGCGACCACGAAACGAATGCCCTTCTCTTTCAGCAACGCATACTGACGCGCAAAGCGCTGCGCGTTGTATTGTTTGTTGTCATCGAGAAAAGTGCCATCCATATCCACCGCAATCATCTTCACTGCCATTTTGCTCTCCCGTTTGCTCATTCGGCTCTATAAAGGTTTTGTTAAGCTTACTCGCGGTGTGGATTATTGAGAATGTGAATAATGAGTTTGTTAACCGCTTTCAGAGATTTCCAGTCCATCTTTTACTGTAAATCGGCGCCTTTTTCCCTGATCCACCCACAAAACATCGCCGCCATCTCTTGCGCGTAAGCCTTGATCTCAGCTGGCGTGCGCGGCGATTCGGAAAAATGTTTCCCAACATTGCCCAGCGTACTGTTCAATAAATCTGCGGCGCGCGATCGTTCACTTTCCTCTGAGTGCGGTAATACTTCACGCAGAAAATCGCTGATGACATTTTCACCCGCTGCGCGCGCTTCCTGCACTTCCGGCGCATCACGATACAAAGGTGCGGCGTCATTCAGCGCGGTGCGCATCGCCGCCTCTTCACATTCCGAATGCAAAAACGCCAGTGTGAGATCGTGCAGTCGTTGACGCGGCGTGTTGGCGGTATTGCGCAGAATCGCACCTAACAAATCGCTAGTGCGTAGCCATTCTTCGCTTTGTAATCGGAAAAGAATAGCTGCCTTATTGGGAAAATATTGATACAGCGATCCAATACTGACGCCCGCGCGTTCCGCCACCCGCGCCGTGGTGAAACGCGCGGCGCCTTCCAGCGCCAAAACCTGAGTAGCCGCCTGCAAAATGGCGGAAACCAGCTCGCTGGAACGGGCCTGCCTGGGTCTTTTTCTCTGTGAAATCTTAATGTTACGTGGTTCAGCCATCATCATCTCCTGAACACGAATAGTGAAATGCGAATAATTCATCGTATTCTGTTGGCACAGCAAAATCCATTTGTCTGTACGGAGAAAAACATGAATACCTTAACCTCTGCGCCACTGGCGCCGCTGCTGAATTACCTGTTTGAACTGGCCGATAATATGGCGCATCCAACTAATAACGCCTTCAGAACCATGACTGACGCCGAACAACATCGCCTGCTACACAGCAAAACCGATTACCTGGAACTTTATGGACATCTAAAAGAGGTGCCGTTAGCGGTATCACGTGAAACCGGCAAGTTGCTGTATATGCTGGCGCGCAGCAGCAATGCCCAAAGCATCGTTGAATTTGGCACCTCATTCGGCATTTCCACGCTGCATCTGGCGGCGGCGCTGCGCGATAACGGCGGCGGTAACATCATCACCTGCGAGTTTGAGCCGGGGAAAGTCGCGTTAGCCCGTAACCATTTCGCCGATGCCGGCGTCAGCGATTTGATTGAGGTGCGCGTGGGCGATGCGTTGCAGACATTGAGCCGCGATCTACCGGCCACCATCGATATGCTGGTGCTGGACGGTGCAAAAGCGATTTACCCGGAGATTGTAACGTTGGTGCAGCCGTTTTTGCGTCCCGGCGCGCTGATTGTTGCCGACGATGCCGACTTCAGCCCGGAGTATCTGGAGCTGGTGCACAGTAATCGTGGTTTTATGTCGCTGCCATTTAACGATGGGGTTGAGGTGTCGATGTGGGTTGGGAATGTGTAATTATGAAGGTCGCCAGGAATGGCGACCTGACTAATCAGTTAAACCATGGCTGGAACGGGTCGGGGAATTCCACCCAGTGATCGGGTCCGAGCGCCATTTCCTCATCGCTTAACAGCGCCTGTTCCAGTTTGCTACGCAGCGCGTTTTCATCCATTTCTATGCCGATAAACACCAGTTCCTGTCGCGCGTCGCCGCTGCCGTCAACCCAGTTCTCTAAGATGTAGCCAAGGTTTTCCGCATCTTCCGGCCAGCGATCTTTTGGCACGCTGGCCCACCACAGGCCGGCTAAACCCTGACGCGATACGCCGCCTGCCTGCGACCATGAACCGGCATGACGCGGACGGCTGGCGAGCCAGAAGTAGCCTTTGGAACGCACCACGCCGTGCATCTCATTTTCAATCAAGTGAGCAAAACGCATCGGATGGAATGGACGACGCGCGCGGAACACGAAGTTACTAATGCCGTACTCTTCGGTCTCGGGCGTGTGTTCTCCACGCAACTCCTGCAGCCAGCCCGGCGCCTGCGCGGCGGCATCAAAATCAAACAAACCGGTGTTGAGCACCTGATCCAATCCCACTTTGCCGAATTCAGAGGTGATAATGTTGGCGCGCGGATTGAGCGACGTCAGGATCGCCATCAGCCGCGCTTTTTCCGTCTCGTTTATCAGGTCGGTTTTGTTAAGGATCAGTACATCGCAGAACTCGATTTGATCGACCAGCAAATCCACCACCGTGCGCTCATCCTCAGCGCCCAATGATTCTCCGCGCGACTGAATGCTCTCATTCGATTCATAGTCACGCAGGAAGTTAAAGCCATCGACCACCGTCACCATGGTGTCGAGCGAGGCAACTTCAGACAGACTTTGCCCCTCTTCATCGGCGAAGGTGAAGGTTTCCGCCACCGGCAACGGTTCAGAAATGCCGGTTGATTCGATCACCAAATTATCGAAGCGACCATCTTTCGCCAGACGATTGACCTCCAGCAGCAAATCTTCACGCAATGTGCAGCAGATGCAGCCGTTACTCATTTCCACCAGCTTTTCGTCGGTGCGCGACAGCTCTGCCCCGCCCTCGCGCACCAGCGCGGCATCGATATTCACTTCCGACATATCATTGACGATCACCGCCACACGACGGCCTTCGCGGTTATTGAGAATATGATTGAGCAGCGTAGTTTTACCTGCGCCAAGAAAGCCGGAAAGCACGGTGACGGGAAGTTTTTTGAAACCATCCTGATTTTGGGTTAATGCTGACATAGCAACTCCTCTGAGTGACAAGGTTCACAAGACGTATAGGCATACGCGCAATAGTTTTTTAGTTATGTTATAACATAACAATTAACGTTGTCATTGAGGAATGTTGAGCGATGGGATTGGTCGCCATGAATGGCGACCTTACGGCGAACGGGGAAAACCTGCGATTACTGGTTGTCGGGATAACTCAAATCGATGGCGTTATCCGGCAACGTGGTGAAGTTTTTAACAATGGTGCGGAAATCCGCGTTCGGTTTGAGATCGGCAAACTGTTGCGGATAGAGATCTTTCGCCAGAATTTCCATGCCGATGATGTTGTACGGATGATTATAGAAGTGGTGGTACACGCCATATACGCGGCCCTGTTTCACCGGCTCGATCTGCGCCAGGCCGGTGCGCTTCAGCAGCGTCTGGAAGGTGGCTTTCACTTCTTCCGGCTGCACGCCATAACCAAACGGCAACACATTGGCGTTTGGACGTTTCGATCCGGTCATGATGTAGACATCCGGTTTCATGGCGATGATTTTTTCCAGCGCCACAAATCCGGCATTGCCCGGCAGCAGTTCAGAGCCGATATTTTTGCCGCCTACCGCTTCCACCAATCCGCCCCAGCCATTGTGGCTGTGCGTAAAGCAGCAGTTGTCGCTATTCCCGGCTATCGGCTCGATAAATACCGTTGGCTTCTCTTTTACTTGCGCCACGCCTTGGGTGATGCGCGCGAATTTCTGCTGATAGAAATCGGTATAAGCCCTGGCCTGGCTTTCGCGGTTCAGCACTTTACCGAGCAGCGTCACGCTCGGCGCGGTGTTCTGCGCGGGATGCAGTTCATAATCCAGGAACACCACCGGAATATGCAGATTCTGCAAGGTGCCGAGCACGCCCGATTGCTGTAACGCCGGTTTGGCGCGCAGTTGCGCAATCATCAAATCGGGTTTCTGCGCCAGCACGCTTTCGAGATTAACCTGGCCCTGATCGTTAAAACCCATATCGACGATTTTCGTCGCTTGCGGCCAGCGCCCTTTCAGTACATCCCAGGTTTGCGTGTCCTGCTTTTTCGGCAGATTGTTCCACGCCACCACGCGCTTAAACGGATCGTCGCGATCCAGCAGCGCCAGCGTCAGAATGTCGCGCCCATCCTGCAATATGATGTGCTGCGGCTCTTTGTTGATGGTTTGCGTGTTGCCGTCCATGTCGGTGACGGTCAGCGGATACGTGGAGGCAGCCGCCGCCGTTGAAGCCAGTAATCCCGTTGCCAAAAGCAAGCGCGTTTTCATGCCAAAACTCCGTGGTAAAAAGAATAGTTATTATTATCAATTACCTTAACACAACCTTAAGTGGCGAGAATAAACGCCACTTCAATCAGTTGTAACAGAGTTTTATGCGGATGCTGTTAGGTGAAATCAGAGAGTTTTTGTCCGGAAGTGATCAGTTCCTGCAGCAGCATCTGGCGACGCTCCTGCGGCGTATCGCGGCTGACCATAAAACAGATTGCCGCCACAGCCTGACCGCTGCGCGAACGGATCGGCGCCGCCATACAGCAGGTGAAGCTTTCCGATAATCCTTCGGTCATGCAATAACCGAGTTTTCCGGCGTGATGGATTTCATCAAGAAACGCCTGCTTATCGAGGATTTGGCCGCTGGCGAGGCGATAATCCTCCTCCGGGATTAGATCCAGAATCGCGCTGTCCGACCAGTTACTCAGCAGCAAACGCCCGGTCGCGGTCCAGGTAATCGGCACACGCACGCCGATATCCGAAGTGATTTTGAACGGATGCGCATTGCTCTCAGAGAGCACCACGGTGTATTTGTTGCCCTCCAGCATGCAGAGCTGCACGGTTTCACCGTGGCGCGCCACAATCTCCACCATGAGTTGATGCGCCCGACGGATCAGATCGTTATGCGCCATATAATCCGCACCGTAATAGTGCATCTCACGGCCAAAGAACACTGCGCCTTCGGCATCCAGCTCCACCAAACCGGCTTCACTTAGCAGGCTGACTAATTCATAGATGCTGGAACGGGGTGCGCCGGTGGCGTCGATCAACGCGCGCATCGACATCGGCTGACGTGCGCTGTGCAACTGCCGAAAGATATCAATAACCCGGTCAACTCCGCGCGCCCGCGAGGGTTTTTCGTCCGGCATAAACTCACTCCTTGGTGGCATGGGTACAACAGCTAAAGGCAATGAAAGAAGGGCATGATACACCGCGCATCGGCTTTTACCCATCCCGGATTAAATAAATATTAATTACCTGCCATTAATTAGCACGATCAATTTTGGTGCCTCATTATGGCGCAATACGCTCACTCAACGTTTATAAAACTACGATAAAGATCACACTCCAATATAAACACAGATAAAAGTTAATTTTATTTTGCGATCCCGACGACATCACAAAAAATTAAATCGCTGTGCACATATTGCAAAAGAAAATTTCCTGTGCAAATCTTGCCCTATCCAGTATTGCAGATAGCAGTCTGGTATATCAGACAACACAGTAAGCAGATTTTCGCTGCAACAGGAGCAGAAAGGGATGACGATTAAACGTTATGGCGTAGAAGGCGGAACCGGTACCGGCGGGCAGAAACTGCCGTTTGCCCGCGCGGTTGAAGCCGATGGCTGGCTCTACATCTCCGGCCAAACGCCGATGCGCGACGGTGAAGTGGTGGAAGGTGGCATCATCGAACAGACGCAGCTGGCGTTCGAAAACTGTCTCACCATCATGCGCGAAGCCGGTTATCGCGTCGAGGATGTGGTGCATGTCACGGCGGTATTGACTGATGCGCGTTATTTCAGTTCATTTAATAAAGTATTCAGTGAGATATTTAGCGGAAATCCCCCGGCGCGTATTTGTAGCGTGCAGGATTTAGTCGTCGACTGCAAAGTCGAAGTCGATATGAAATGCTTCCGCGCCGATCGTAAATAAATATTACGGTTAAAACAGGCTGGCGAACTTTTACTTTCTCCGCCCACACCAGGACAGCCTGTTATTAATTGATGCCTTTCTATTTTGCTGTGAAATAACGGTATTACACCGTCTCGTCAAAATTTCTAAAGAGAGCATAACAATGAAGACAACATCGCTAAAAGTGAGCCTCAACGCGCTAGCCGGCGCGCTGGTATTACTGACGCTGGCGGGCTGTACGCCAACCGAAGAGAAAAATGAAGCGGGCGCCGCGCCGCAATCAGCGCTGCAGACCGTGTTGCAACGTGGCACGCTGCGCGTCGGTGACTGCCTGAGTTTCGCCCCGTTCGGTTTTTACGATAAAGACGGTAACCCGGACGGCTACGATGTTGATCTCGCCAAAGCGCTGGCCAAAGAGATGGGCGTGAAACTGGAAATGGTCAACACCACCAGCGCCAACCGCATTCCTAATCTGCAAACCAATAAAGTGGATGTGGTGTTCTGCAACTTCACCCGCAATCTGGAACGCGCCAAAGAGATCGGCTTCACCAACCCGTATGTGGTGGCGAGTGAAGCGATGCTGGTGCGCAAGAACAGCGGCATCCAGTCCGCACACGATATGGGCGGCAAAACCATCGCCACGGTGAAAGGCTCGACCAACGGTGACGAAGTGCGCAACCTGGGCATTGACGTGAAGATTCAGGAGTACGACTCATCGCAGGCTGCCATCCTCGCGGTGAAACAGGGGCAGGCTGATGCGATGATCGAGGATAACAACTTCCTCGCCTATCAGGCCAAGCTCGACCCAACGTTAACCGTGACCAATGAAGCGCTGGTGCCGCTGGAATACAACGCCTTTGGCGTGAAGCAGGGCGATCAGGTCTGGACCAACTATCTCAACGAATTCCTGTTTGAAATTAACGCCTCAGGTGAAAACGCCCAGCTGTATCAGAAATGGTTCGGCAACAAACCGCGTTATCCGCTGAATCCGCAATATTGATCCCACGCGGCGCGGCAACTGCTGCTGCGCCGCCCGAAGGAGCAGAACCATGAGTTATCAATGGCTAACACTGTGGCGCTACGCCGACACTTTTCTTGCCGCCGCGTGGCTCACCTTGCAAGTGACATTGCTGGCGTTTGCGCTGGCAGTGGCGCTCGGTTTGCTCTCGGCACTGGCGAAAGCGTCGCCGCTGGCCCCGCTGCGCTGGATCAGTCACTGCTACGTTGAGTTCATCCGCAACACGCCGGTGCTGCTGCAGATCTTCATCATCTTTTTTGGTCTGCCGTCGCTCGGCATCACCATGAGCGCCTTTACCGCTGGCGTGCTGGCGCTGGGGATTAACGTCGGTGCCTACCTGTCCGAAACCTTCCGCGCAGGCATTCAATCGGTGCCGAAAGGCCAGCTAGAAGCCGCATGGGTGCTGGGCATTCCCCGTCGTCAGGTGTTTCTCACCGTGGTGCTGCCGCAGGCGGCGCGCGCGGTGTGGCCCGCCATTATCAACAACCTGATTCAGCTGCTGCTCGGCACCTCTTTGCTGTCAGCGATTGCGCTGCCTGAACTGACCGGCACCGCCACAGTGATTAATGCGCGCACGCTGCTGTATATCCAGACATTTAGCGTCGTTGCCCTGGTCTATCTGGTGCTGAGCAACCTGTTCTCCTGGCTGGGAACGATGGCAGGACGGCGCATGTTCCACCCGCCGCTGGTGACCCCGGTAAAAAAGTCCGCCTGGTGGTGGGCAAGAAAATGGCTGACTAATCCAGTGAAACGTGAGAACGCGCTATGAACGAGTTAATCATTAGTTCGTTACCGATTCTGCTAAAAGGGCTCGGTATCACGCTGCTGCTGTCGGTGGCCGCGATCATTGGCAGCACGCTGCTGGGCTTGCTGGCGGCGGTGTTGCGCACCAGCCGCTTGCCCGTTCTGAAGCAGATTGCGGTGATCTACACCGAGCTGTTTCGCGGCACGCCGGTGCTGATCACGCTGATGTTCATCTACTTCGGCGTCGCCTATTTCGGCTATGACATCAACCTGTTTGCCGCCGGTATTCTTGGCCTGAGCATCTATCAGGGCGCGTATATCGCGGAAGTGTTCCGCGCCGGCATCGAAGCGGTGCCAAAAGGCCAGTGGGAAGTGTCATGGATTTTGGGCCTGTCGAAGCGTCAGACCTTTATGAGCGTGATCCTGCCGCAAACGCGCGGCATCGTGCTGCCGCCGCTGGCGGGTCAGTATCTTTCCCTGATCAAAGACACCTCGATCGTCAGCATGATCGGCATGTCCGAACTGATGCATCAGGGCCAGGCGATTGTCGATCGCATCGGTCAGCCGGTGGTGGTTTACGGTCTGGTCGCCCTGCTCTACTTCGCCGTCTGCTTCCCGCTTTCCCGTTGGGTTCAACATCATCAAACCAGGAGCCAAATCTCATGAGCAAATCCGCTATTACCTTAAGCCGGATAACCAAATCATTTGGCGCAACCCAGGTGCTGAAAGAGATCAGCCTGGATGTTTCACCGGGCGAAGTGCTGGTGCTGATTGGCGCATCCGGCTCTGGCAAAAGTACCGTGCTGCGCATCATGAGCGGGCTGGAAGTGGCCGACGGCGGTGAAGTGTGGGTCAACGACGTGCCGCTGCACCAACGCAAGCGCGCCAGCGAAATCTGCGGTCACGTTGGCATGGTGTTCCAGCAGTTCAACCTGTTCCCGCACAAAACCGCGCTCGGCAACGTCACGCTGGCGCTAATCAAAGCGCAAAAGCTGTCGGAAGCCGAAGCCAATAAACGCGGCATGGCGGCGCTGACGCGCGTCGGACTGGCCGAGCGCGCGCATCACTATCCGGCGCAGCTTTCCGGTGGTCAGCAGCAGCGCGTGGCGATTGCCCGTGCGCTGGCGGTAGAACCGAAAATTATGTTCTTCGATGAAGCTACCTCGGCGCTGGACCCAGAACTGGTAGGCGAAGTCATGGAAGTAATGCGCAGCCTGGCGCGTGAAGGCATGACGATGGTGGTGGTGACACACGAAATGGGCTTCGCGCGCAAAACCGCTGACCGCGTGGTGTTTATGGATCAGGGCGTGATTGCCGAACAAGGTTCGCCCGAGCAGATTTTCGTCAATCCACAGAACCCGCGCACGCAGCAGTTTTTATCGCGCGTACTTGAGCACTAACAGGAGGATCTATGTCGATTCGCTTTCCGCTGCAGGCGGATGGATTACTGGATGCGCAGCAAACCGCGCCACGTTTTAAATCGGTTGCCGGAGCCGGCGAGTCGCCGCTGGCTCTCGGCACGGCGGTGCTGAACAGCGATCAGGTGTTTTCGCCGCTGATGATCATGAAACAGTCGGCGCTGGAGAACAATCTGCGCCAGCTGGCAGACTTCTGCCGCGAAAACGGCGTGATGCTGGCCGCGCACGGGAAAACCTCGATGTCGCCTGCCGTTCTGCGCCGCGCGATTAGCGAAGGCGGCGCCTGGGGTTTGGGTGCCGCCACGCCCGCGCAGGTGCGCGCGCTGCGTCAGTTCGGTATCCGCAATGTGTTTCTCGCCAACGAGTTGGTCGATCCGGCGGGTATTCGCTGGATTGCGCAATGGCAGCAGCAGCATCCCGATCATGGCTTCCTGTGCTACGTCGATTCGCTGCAAGGCGTGAAGCTGTTGGCGCAGAACCTCGGCGACAGCCAGATTTCGGTGCTGCTGGAGATGTCTGTCAGCGGCGGCCGCACCGGTTGTCGTTCTCAGCAAGATGCGCTGGCGATTGCCGAAGCGATCGCCGCCTGCCCGGCGCTCAAGCTGGTGGGCGTGGCCGGTTATGAAGGCGCGCTCGGTGCAGGCCGCGATGAAAGCGGCATTCAGCGTGTGAAAGATTACTGCCAGATGATGATCGCTACCGCTGAATTGCTGGCGGAAAAGCAGCTGTTTGCCAGCGACCACATCATCCTCAGCGCCGGTGGCGGTGCCTGGTTTGATGTGGTGACAGCGTGCTTCACCGCGGCGAAACTGCCGCTGCCGATGACGCCGCTGATCCGGTCCGGCGCCTATATGGCGCACGACAGCGGACTCTATGCACGCATCGCGCCCTTTTCTCAGCCGGGCGCAACGCATCATTTTGCTGCCGCGCTGGAGATTTGGGGCCGCGTGTTGTCGCGTCCGGAGCCGGGCCTGGCATTCGTCGATTTTGGCCGCCGCGATGTCCCGTTCGATCAGGATCTGCCCAATCCGCTGTGGATCCGCAACGCCGATGGCAGCGCGCCACGCGCGGCGACGCATTTGCGTATCAGTGATGTGAACGATCAGCATGCTTATCTGTTATTGCCGGAGGATGAGCCGCTGCAGGTAGGCGATTGGGTCGGCTGCGGTATTTCGCATCCTTGTACCGCTTTTGATAAATGGCGCTATCTGCCGCTGGTGGATGATGATTATTGCGTCACAGATTCACTGGAAACAGCGTTTTGATGGGTAATTAATCGGTGATCGTAGCGGCGCAATTTATTGCGCGATAAATCGCGCCGCTACGGAATGGTGCATCTGTTGTAGCGACGCAATTTATTACATCAACGCCAACCCAACTCCGGTGCAACGTGGGTCAAAATGCTCTCAATCACGTGCGCACAGTAATCCACGCCTAACTGATTCGGGATGGTCAGCAACAGCGTATCCGCTTCGGCAATCCCTTCGTCCTGCGCCAGCTGTTTGATCAACTGATCCGGCTCGGCGGCATAACTGCGACCAAAGATGGCGCGGGTTTTCTCGTCGAGGAAACCCACCGAATCCCGATCCTGTCCACTGCGACCAAAGTAGGCGCGGTCGGTGTCATTGGTCAGCGCAAAAATGCTGCGGCTCACCGAAACACGCGGCGTACGCTGATGACCCGCCTCTTCCCACGCCTGACGATAAGCACGAATCTGCTTCGCCTGCTGCACATGGAACGGTTCGCCGGTTTCATCATCTTTCAGGGTGGAGCTTTGCAGGTTCATGCCCTGCTGTGCCGCCCAGATAGATGTCGCGTTGGAGCCAGAACCCCACCAGATACGCTCACGCAAACCGGCTGAGAACGGCTCAAGACGCAGCAAGCCCGGTGGATTGGGGAACATCGGCTGCGGATTGGGTTTAGCAAAACCTTCACCGCGCAGCACTTCCAACAGTTCCTCGGTATGGCGACGGCCCATATCGGCATCGCTCTCACCGTTTTGCGGATCAAAGCCAAAGTAGCGATAGCCTTCGATAACCTGCTCCGGCGAGCCACGGCTCAGGCCGAGCTGCAGACGACCGTTAGAAATCAGATCCGCCGCACCGGCATCTTCCGCCATATACAGCGGGTTTTCGTAGCGCATGTCGATTACGCCGGTACCAATCTCAATCTTTTTGGTGCGCGCACCGACCGCCGCCAGCAGCGGAAACGGTGAGCTCAACTGACGCGCAAAGTGGTGCACGCGGAAGTAAGCGCCATCGGCACCCAACTCTTCGGCGGCGACTGCTAAATCAATCGATTGCAGCAGTACGTCCTGCGCCGAACGGGTGGCGGATTGTGATGATGGGGTCCAGTGACCAAAAGATAAGAAGCCAATCTTTTTCATGCTGAAATTCTCCTCGTGAGCCGCGCCGGCTCGAACGTTTCCAATGCAGCAAGGTTACGCCACAGACGAGGTGACTGATAGCCAATAGATTTCGCGCGCTTCATCAACTTTTTTGCATAACTAAGAAAAAGAGATTCTTTGTGTTCATCACGGTGATCAATCATCGTCAAAAGCCTAATTACTGTTTACAGGTTCGGCTTCACCATGAGTAAAGGGACATCCGCCTATCTCAGTGCGCAACAGCGTGACGTGGTGCATCAACTGGCGCGCAGCTGGCTGTGGCGTAGCGAATTGCCAACGTGGCTATTGATGGTGGCGGTGTACGGCGGTTGGTTCGCCAGCGTTGTCTATTGGCGAACGTTGGGGTTAACGCTGAGCACGCTGCTGCTGGTCCTGTTTACCACCTGGTATATGTCGCTGCAGCACGAGTTGATTCACGGCCACCCGACGCGTTTTCCCCGTCTCAACCAGCTGTTCGGCACGCTGCCGCTGGCGGTGTGGTATCCGTATGGCTTATACCGCGACTCGCATCTGGCGCATCACCGCAACCACACGCTGACCGATCCCGATGAAGATCCGGAAACCTACTACCTTTCGCCGGCGCGCTGGGCGCAACTCAAGCCGTGGCAGCAGCAGGTGATTCATCTGCGCAACACCTTTCCCGGACGTTTACTGATCGGCCCGCTGCTGGATATGGGCGCGACCCTCAAAACATTGGTGTATGCCTTTATTGATCGCGATAAACCGGCGATGGCGATGTGGATTATTCATCTCACCTTACTGAGCGTGCTGTTTTACTGGATGACGCTGCATGGCTTCTCGCCGCTGTGGTTGGTGCTGACGGTGAGTTATCCGGCGCTGATGCTGACCAAAGTACGATCCTTCTACGAGCATCGTGCCGACGAGGAGCCGCTGGCGCGCTCGGTCAATAACGAAGCCGCGTTGCCATGGCGTTTGCTGTTCCTCAATCTCAACTATCATTCTGTACATCACGATCTACCCGGTTTGCCGTGGTACGGATTACGCAAAGTCTATTTGCTGTATCGCGATGGTTATCACCAGCGTAACCACGGTTTTCGCGTCGCCGGTTATGGCGAATGGATAACCCGCTTCTGGCGCAAATCGGTCGAGGTTAATGCCCATCCGGGTACGCAAAAGGATGCACAGGATGCCCACTCTTTCGTTACCGATGTACGACATCAACCATCAGGCGACTCTCGGCCTGACCTCAGCGCTAACGACGCTGCTGCAACAACGCGGCGTGCCAGCTGAAGTTAGCTGGCCGCAGGATTTACTGCCGCACTGGCGCGATGACCGGCTGCTGCTGAGCCAAACCTGTGGTTATCCGTTGGTGGAGCTGCTGCCCGATGTGCAGCTGGTTGGCACCTTCCTCTCCAGCGCCCAGGGCTGCGACGGCCAGCGTTATCGCAGCTGGCTGGTAGCGCGCAGCGCAGATGAGAACCTGACGCTAAGCGACTTTCACGGACGGCGCGCGGTGTGCAACAGCAACGATTCCCACTCCGGTTTCAACTCGCTGCGCTACGTGATTGCGCCGCTGGCGCAGGACGGGAAATTCTTCAGCGCAACCCGCTTCAGCGGCAGCCATCGTCAGTCGCTGGCGGCGTTGCGCGCGGGCGAGGCGGATATCGCGGCGATTGATTGCATCACCTGGGCGCTGCTGCGCCGCAATTTCCCGCAGGAGCTGGCGGGGCTGGAGATCATCGGCGAAACGCCGCTGTGCGCCGCGCTGCCGCTGATTACGTCAGCCAAAACCGATGCAGCAACCCTCGAGAAATTGCGCAGTGCGTTGAGCGAACTGACCAGCGATAAGCGTTATCAGGAGCTGTTAGCGGAGTGTTTGATTAGTGGATTCAGCGTGAGCGATCGGGCGTTTTATGACGAAGTGCGGGAGTGGAAAGATCGCGCCACCGCGCTGGGCGTGACGGCGTTGTGATGTTCAACATTGCGCAATAAATTGCGCCGCTACGGAATGTGCGGTGATTGATTACCGTACACATAAAGCGCACATATTCGTAGCGGCGCGATTCATCGCGTTCATTTGACCTTTAAGCCACTTCGACCCTGTGCCGCTGCGCCGCAAACTGATTCTCGGGTTCGGGCAAGCCGAGATTTTCACGCAGCGTCTCGCCTTCATACTCTTTGCGATAAATACCCCGCGCCTGCAACAGCGGAATGACCTGCGCCACAAAATCATCAAACGCCGTTGGCGTGCCGCCGCGCACGATAAAACCGTCGGTTGCGCCCTGCAGGAACCAGTTTGCCAACCCTTCGGCAACCTGCTCCGCCGTACCCAGGAAACTCGGACGCGGCGTCGCTTCTTCCAGCGCCGCCTGGCGCAGCGTTAAGCCACGTTCGCGCGCGTTCTGTTTGATCTTGTCGGTGGTGCTGCGGAAGCTGTTGCTGCCCAGCTCGCCAATGTCCGGGAAAGCTTCATCCAGCGCGTACTGGCTGAAATCGTGATGCTCGAAGTAGCGGCCAAGATACTCCAGCGCTTTATCGATGGTCACCAGCTCGGCGGTTTGCTGATAGCGGCGCTCGGCATCCTGTTCCGTTTCGCCAATAATCACGCTGATGCCCTGGAACACACGGATATCATCGGCATCGCGCCCGCGTGCCACCAGCCGGCGGCGCACGTCTTCACGAAATTCGCGCGCCTGCTCCAGCGTTTCCTGGCGCGTATAAATGGCATCGGCGGCTTCGGCGGCAAAGGCTTTGCCCGCTTCCGACGCGCCCGCCTGGAACACAATCGGGCGGCCCTGCGGCGAGCGACCGACGTTGAGCGGTCCCTGCACCGAGAAGTAATGTCCTTTATGATTTAGCGTATGCAGCTTGTCGGCGGCGAAGAATTCTCCGCTCTGTTTGTCGCGCACAAAGGCATCGCCTTCCCACGAATCCCACAGTCCTTTCACCACCTGCAAATATTCGCTGGCAACGCGGTAACGCTCGTCGTGTTCTGGATGGGTGCTGCGCGAGAAGTTTTTCGCCGATCCTTCCAGCGGCGACGTCACCACGTTCCAGCCGACGCGACCGCCGCTCAGATGATCGAGGCTGGCGAACTGGCGCGCCACGGTAAACGGCTCGCTGTAGGAGGTGGAAAGCGTAGCGACCAGACCGATTTTTTGGGTCACCAGCGACAGCGCCGACAGCAAGGTGATCGGCTCAAAACGGTTGAGGAAGTGCGGGATCGACTGCGGCGTGATGTACAAGCCATCGGCGACAAACAGGAAATCGATCTTCGCCTGCTCAGCTTTACGCGCCAGATCAAGCACGTAATCGATGTTAATGCTGGCATCCGCCACCGCATCGGGATGACGCCATGCCGACATGTTGCCGGATACGCCCTGAATAATCGCGCCCAGCCGCAGCTGGCGTTGTGTCTGACTCATTCTGCTCTCCTTAATATGCGTTCGCGGGCTGCCAGTCAGGAATGACCGGCAATGCCTGTAACAGTTTTTGCGTCCACGGATGCTGCGGCGCGGCGAACACCTGCTGCAGCGCCCCGCTCTCCACCACTTGCCCGTTCTGCATCACCAGCACGCGATCCGCCAGATGCTGTATCACGCCAAGATCGTGAGAGATAAACAGCAGTGCGGTGCCGTGTTCAGCCTGCATATCGGCCAGCAGATCCAGCACCTGCGCCTGTACCGAAACATCGAGCGCGCTGACCGGTTCATCGGCCACCAGCAGCGCCGGATTCGGTGCAAAAGCGCGCGCAATCGCCACGCGCTGGCGCTGACCGCCGGAAAGCTGTTGCGGATAACGCTGCAGGAAGCGGTCGCCGAGCTGTACTTCATCGAGCAGTTGACGCACCCGCTGACGCCGCGCATCACCGTAAATCCCGGCGCTGTCGAGGCTTTCGCCGATAATTTTCTCCACCGTGTAGCGCGGGTCGAATGAGCTGAACGGGTCCTGCGCGATCAGTTGCAGCCGCGCACGCCGGGCGCGGCGCGCTTTCTCCGGCAGACGATCCCAGCGCTCACCTTCCAGCAGGAGGGTACCGCTGTCCGGTTCGGTTAAGCCCATCACCACTTTCACCAGCGAGGTTTTGCCGGAGCCGGATTCGCCGACCACGCCAAGCGTCTCTCCGGCGTGCAGCGTGAAGTTGATGTCGTTGAGCACCAGGCGATCGCCATAGGCTTTACGCAGGCCGATGCCTTCCAGCAACGGTGCGCTGCTGGGTGTCGGGCGCGGCGGCAGCGGCGTCGGTTCAGCCGCGCTCAGGCGCAGACCGCGCGTGGCGGGCGTTGGCACCGCGCGCAGCAGGCGCTGCGTCCAGGCGTGTTGCGGACGATGGAGCAGCGGACCGCTGTTGCCCTGCTCCACCACTTCGCCATCGCGCATCACCAGCACGCGATCCGCCAGTTCCGCCACCACCGCCAAATCGTGGCTGATCAGCAGCAGGCCGTGGCCGTCGCGACGGCGCTGCGCCAGCAGTTGCAGAATCTGGCGCTGGACCGTCATATCCAGCGCGGTGGTCGGTTCATCGGCGATCAATAAGGTTGGCGTACCGGCCAGCGCGGTAGCAATTAACGCACGCTGGCGCTGGCCGCCCGAAAGTTGATGCGGATAGCGTTCGAGGCGACTTTCGGCATCGTGAATGCCCGCCGCCTTCAGCAGTGCGAGGCTTTTGTCCTGCAAATTGTTGCGATGACCGGCGGCGCTTAGGGCATCACTCAGCTGCTGACCAATGCGGCGCAGCGGATCGAGCGACACCAGCGCGTCCTGCAACACATAGCCAATCCGGCGACCGCGCAGCGCGCGCCAGTCGCTGCGGCTGGCGTGGCGCATATCGCGACCGTCGATGGTGAAACGGTCAGCGGTTAACACCGCGCCTTCCGGCAGCAGGCCAAGCAGGCTGCGCGCGGTCAGGGTTTTGCCGGAACCGGATTCCCCGACCAGCGCCACGGATTCGCCCGCCGCGACCTGCAGGTTGAGGTTTTTCACCACCTGCTGCGGCCCGAAACGAATCGAGAGATTCTGGATATCAATAAACGGCTGGCTCATGCGGATCGTCCTTCAAAACGTGCCTGCCAGTAACGACCCAGCGTATTCACCGCAATTACCGTCAGCGTGATAAACACGCCCGGCCACACGGCGATCCACCATGCGTTACGCAGATAATTGCGTCCTTCCGCCAGCATCAGGCCCCATTCGGCGGTCGGTGGCTGCGGCCCCATGCCGAGGAAACTCAGTCCGGCGGTACCGATAATCGCGGTGCCGAGCCCCAGCGTGGCCAGCGCCGGCACCTGCGCAATGGCGTGCGGCAAAATGTGGCGCGTGATCAGCGTGAAGCGTGACAGGCCAAAGGTGCGCGCCTGTTCAACATAGCCGGAGGTCATCACGCTGTAGGTTTGTGCCCGCACCACGCGGGCAAAACGCGGCACCGATGCGACGCCGAGCGCGATAATCAGGTTGTTAGTGCCGGGCCCGGTAAAGGCGATCAGCATCAGCGCCAGCAGCAGATCGGGAAAGGCGGAAATCACATCCACCGCGCGGCTCAACAGCTCATCCACCACGCCACGCGCCAGCGCCGCCGCCAATCCCAGCAAGGTGCCAAACACCACCGCCAGCGCCATCGCCGCCACGCTGATCAGCAGCGAATAGCGGCTGCCGTAGATCACACGCGTCAGCAGATCGCGTCCCAGCTGGTCGGTGCCTAACCAATGCTGCGCCGACGGCGGCAGCTGCGCGTTAACCGGATCGGCCAGCAGCGGATCGCTGTGCGCCAGCCACTGCGGCGCGATCACCGCGATAGACAATACAATGAGAAACAGAATCGCTGCCCACACCGCGGCGGGCAGCGCAACCGGGAGACGTTGCAGCACGGCAATCATGATTTGCTCTCCCCGCGTAAACGCGGATCAATCCACAGCGACAGGATGTCAACCAGGGTGCTCATTACCACGTAGATCAGCGCCGAGAGAATGGCTACCGCCAGCACCACCGGCAGATCCTGCGCCAGCACGGCATCGACGGTCAGTTTGCCGAGACCGGGACGACCAAATACCTGTTCAGTAATCACCGCGCCGCTCAGCAATCCGCCCACCAGCCAGCCGGTTAACGTGACCGCAGGCAGCGCCGCATGACGCAACGCGTGGCGCAGACGAATGGTGGTTTCCCCCACGCCCCATGCGCGCAGCGTCAGGGTGAATGGCGCATCCAGCGCGCGCTCCAGCTCGCGGCGCAGCAGTTGAGCGATCACCGCGCCCTGCGCCAGACCGAGCGCCAGCGCCGGTAGCACCAGCGACGACAGCGAGCGATCGCCCGCCACCGGGAACCAGCGCAGCGTAAAGCTGAAAATAAACAGCAGCACGATGCCCATCCAGAAAGAGGGCGTGGAGGCCAGCAGCAGCTCGACACCGTTAGCCACGCGGCGGCCAATGCGACGATGCGCGGTGCCGACGGCAATCACCACCGCAAAAATAATGCTGACCAGCAGCGCCGCCAGCGTCAGTTTGATGGTGGGCCACAGCTGCGTGGCCAGCAGATGGCTGACTTCAGTGTTGAGCATGTAAGAACGGCCAAAATCGCCGTGCAGCACGCGCCACATATAGTGCAGATATTGCCACCACAGCGGTTCGTTCAGGCCCCATTCGGCGCGGATCGCCGCCTCAATGGCTGGCGTACGCAGCTGCTCACCGATCAGCAGGCTGACGATATCGCCCGGCGCCAGATGCACGCCAAGAAAGGCCAGCGAAACCGCCGCCCACAGCACCAGAACGCCGCCCAGCAGGCGGCTGACGATGCGGCGCGTCAGGTCGCTGCGCCACACCGATGGCCGACGCGCGCGTGGCGTGCGGGTGACAATGCTTTCCAGACTCATCTTCGCCTCCTGTTAGTGGTCGCTGAGCCAGATGTCGTACGCGTTCTCCGGCATCTGTTTAAAACTGCGGAAACCGGCACCGTGCACGTAGCTGGCGGTGGCGATCTGGTCTTCTGGTTCATACAGGGGGATCGCCAGCGCCTGCTGTAGCAGCGCGTATTGCTGCAGCAGGCTGTAGAATTTACGGCGCTGATTAATATCCAGCGTCGCTGCCGCCTGATTGAGCCAGCCGTTGATTTGCGGGCTGTTGACGCGGCTGTAGTTAATCGGCCCGCCAGCTTTTACCGGGCGATAGTGGTTTTCGATATCGATGCCGTCGGTTTCGGTATTCGAGTTAGCAATCGAGCCGAAGTGGCCGGTGTTGCGCACCTCGGTGTAGGTGCCAGAATCGACGTAGCGCAGTTTGATCTCCACGCCGAGACGCTGGCGCGCCTGCGCCTGAACCGCCTGCAGCAGCACATCACGCTGATCGCGCACCGTTGCCTGCGCCTGAATCACTTCAATGCTCAGACGCTGGCCGTCTTTAGTGCGGAAACCGTCGCTATCGCGCGTTTGCCAGCCCGCTTCATCCAACAGCTGGTTGGCGGCAGCGGGATTGTTACCATACTGACCTTCGAGATCGTTGTTGTAGAGCGGATCAACCGGCGAAGTAATCCCCCACGCGCGGGTGCGTTCGCCGCGATACACTGACTTCAGCAGCGGATCAATATCCAGCCCTTGTAGTAACGCCTGACGCACGTTCACATCCTGCGTCGGGCCGTATTCCACATTAAGGAACAGTGAATACGGCGTGCCGGTATTCAGCGCGTGCTGATAAGTGAAGTCGGGATTGTCTTTGAATTCACCGGCGTCATTGCCAGAAATCCCTTCAATCGCGTCCAGCTGCCCGGACAGCAGCGCGCCGGTTCGCACCGAGGATTCCGGCAGGAAGCGATAGGTCACGCGCTCCAGATACGCCGGGCCTTGATGCTTAGCCGTGGCGGGCGCCCAGTTGTAGTGCGGGTTGCGTACGAATGTCACCTGCTGGCCTTTTTCGTAGCTCTCGATAATAAACGGCCCGGTGCCCGCAATCTCTTTACCACCGGCTTTCAGCTGCGGCGAGTTCCAGCTGGCCGGTGCCAGAATCTGCAATTTGGCGGCGAACGACAGGAACGGCGAATAGCCCTGCTTCAGCGTGATGGTGACGGTGTGATCGTCTGGCGTCGCCACGCTGGCAATTCTCGCGCCCAACGCGCAGATGCTGCTGCCGGCGCAATACTTTGCATCCTGCACATGGCGGAAATTCTCGGCCACCGCATTGGCATCCAGCTTCTCGCCGTTGGAAAAGGTGACGTCGCGGCGCAGGCTAAAGCGATACACTTTGCCGTCCGGACTGACCTCATAACTTTCTGCCAGCCAGGGTACGAAACTGCCGTCGGTTCGACGCGCCAGCAGCGATTCCCACACGTTACGCAGCGTCACTTCCGCTTTGGATTGCCCATTTAGCTGCGGGTTAAACGGCACGGGTTCAGTTTCGACGCCGAAGGTTAAGCTGCCGCCGCTGCGCGGTTGCTCAGCGGCAAAAAGAGATGCGCTTCCCAGCAGGCAGGTCACACCCAGCGCGAGAGTGATTGAATTCGCTTTCATAAGATCCTTGATGGTTGCAGGTGCTTTTTTAGTTATTCAGGCGATTTTGGCGATGGGTTGATCGGCTGGCGGGTTGAATTCCTTTTTCAGAAACACCAGCGCTTCGCCTAATGGATTGGTGCGGTGATGGAACGGTTGATAACCGCGACGCAGATAGAGCTCGCTCAGCCATGGATGCTTGGTGGCGGTGGCGAGATAGACGCCCGGCGCTTTCAGCGTCTCTTTCAGCAGGGTTTCTTCGGCGTAGGTGATGATGTCGCGGCCGTAGCCCTGCCCTTTGTAATCAGGGTCGACGGCGAACCAGTGGATAAACGGCAGCGACGAAGGCGCATGTTCATCCTGCTGCCACGGAAAACGCACCGTGACGGTCGCCACCGCGCGTTTCCATTTGCGTAGCACCAGCACGGTTTCCTGCTCGATGACGCGGCGCACCTGCTCGACGTTGCCCTGTGAAATGGTGAAATGCACATCCAGCGCCACCAGCGCAGCATAGGCGCGTTGCAATAGCGCAAATATTTCTTCCGCATCGTCGGGCTTTGCAACTTCAATTAGCTGACTCATGGTGACCGTTTCCTTATTCAATCCTGCCGAAAGTATTAAAATCTGGCGGATTAAAGTAAACCGAGAATAACGGCAATCGATTTGTTGAATATGGCAATGCAATAATTTAGCGGCAGATGAAACTATTTAATTAATGCACATATCGTAGCGGCACAATTAATTACGCTGTTTTGACTTTTAAAAATCAACTGAGCGCGATAAATCGCGCCGCTACGAATATATGCGGTTTTTTTAGTGCTTGCTCACCCACACATCGTAAACGCTTTCTGGCATCTGCTTATAGCTGCGGAAACCGTAGCCGTGCACATAGCTGGCGGTGGCTAACTGATCTTCCGGTTCGTAGAGCGGCACTACCAATGCCAGTTGCGGTAATGCGACCTGCTGCAGTTGGCTGTAGAAATCGCGGCGTTTCTTAAGATCCAGCGTGCTGGCGGCTTTATCCAGCAAGCCATTGATCTTCTCATCGTTGACGCGGCTATAGTTAATTGCGCCGCCCTGAGCGATCGGACGATAGTGGTTTTCGATATCCACGCCATCGGTTGGCGTGTTGGAGTTAGCGATGGTGCCGAACTTACCGCTTTTACGCACATCGGCATAAGTACCAGAATCAACGTAGTTCAGCTTGAGATCCACGCCAAGACGCTGACGCGCCTGCGCCTGAATCGCCTGCAGCAGCACATCGCGCTGGTCGCGCACCGTTGCCTGTGCCTGAATCAGCTCAATGCGCAGACGCTGGCCATCTTTGGTGCGGAAGCCTTCGCCATCGCGGGTTTTCCAGCCTGCTTCATCCAGCAGCTTGTTGGCCGCATCCGGATTGTTGCCGTATTTGCCCTCAAGCTCTTTGTTGTAAAGCGGATCGATAGGCGAAGTAATGCCCCACGCGCGGGTGCGTTCGCCGCGATACACCGACTTCAGCAGCGGATCGATATCCAGCCCTTGTAGTAATGCCTGACGCACTTTCACATCCTGCGTCGGGCCATATTCCACGTTGAGGAACAGGGAATATGGCGTACCGGTATTCAGCGCATGCTGATAGGTAAAGTCGGGATTGTCTTTGAACTCACCGGCATCGTTACCGGAAATGCCTTCAATGGCATCAACCTGACCAGATAGCAGCGCGCCAGTGCGCACCGAAGATTCCGGCAGGAAGCGATAGGTCACGCGATCGAGATACGCTGGTCCCTGATGCTGCGCGGTGGCTGGCGCCCAGTTGTATTTCGGGTTTTTAACATAGGTCACCTGCTGGCCTTTCTCATAGCTTTCGAGAATAAACGGCCCGGTGCCCGCCAGATCTTTGCCGCCCGATTTCAGCTGTGGAGATTTCCAGCTGGCCGGCGCCAGAATCTGCAAGCCCGCAGCGAAGGACAGAAACGGTGAGTAGACCTCTTTCAGGGTGATCACCACCGTGTGATCGTCCGGCGTTTCAATCTTCTCAATATGCGAACCCATCAGGCACAAACTGGTGCCGGCGCAGTATTGCGCGACCTGAGTTTGACGGAAGTTATCTGCCACCGCGTTGGCATCAAACTTCTCGCCGTTAGAGAAGGTGACGTCCTGACGCAGATTAAAGCGGATCACTTTACCATCCTGGCTGGCTTCATAACTCTGCGCCAGCCACGGCACAAAGCTGCCATCCGGGCGGCGCGCCAGCAGTGATTCCCAGAAGTTACGCAGCGTGATTTCCGCTTTGTCCTGACCGTTAAGCTGCGGGTTAAAAGTGGTCGGCTCGGTTTCAACACCGACCGTCAGGCTGCCGCCGCTTACCGGTTGGTCGGCGGCTACCGCGTTAATCGTGCTTCCCAGGAGGCTAAAACCTAATGCCAAAGCTATTGAAGTTAATTTCATAGTGTCCTTGGTAATTGCAGGTAAATATTATGTAAGGCCTTAATCTGGCCTGTATTAATTCCCGCTGAATTATTAAAACCCGGACAAATAAATGTAAAACGACAATAGTGGCAATCGATTTGTTGAATTTGGCAAATCACTAATCAGCAAAAAAACAGATTATCGTGACAGGCACGCCGGTAGTGGAGGCACACCCGATAAACCGCGTAATCCGTACTCGACCATGGCCATATAGACCGCAAAATAATCCAGCGCCATGTGCATAAAGGAGAGATGCAAAATGAGCGTATTACTGGTTTTGTTCAGCGTCAGCAACCCGGCTGCTTCAGCGTCCTGCAGGCAGCGTTTGATGTGCGAACGCGAAACCCCACATTTCACTGACGCTTTCAGGTAGTTGTACTCAATAACAGTGGTTTTTTGTTGCAGACTCTCGATGTACAGATCCATCAACAGCATGTGCCCGGCATCCCTGAAAATGAAGGCTTTACTCTCTGGCACCATATCGAACAAGTAAACATGCTTGAGCGTGATTTCAGCGTATTTTTTGAAGTATTCGGCATGGAAATTTTCCATTTTCAGGCAAGCCGAAACATCGAAATCGTCGTACAACATACCGTAGGGAATCATCATGGTATTAATTAAAGCCCGCGTTTCATCCAGCGCTTTGCGGGTCACCGTGTAGGTTAACTTTCGTTTATCCTGCGCGTCCTTTTTAACTTCCATACGCCCACCTACCCGAATAAAGAGCAGAAAGGAATCAATAGTGTTGTCGCTAATCAGACCGGTTTTTTTACAAAAGTCTTTTACATCACGCAGCGTTGGGTTTGCTGAGGTGAAGGCGTACGCCATGATGGCCGAGCCGATAATAAAGCGATTAGCTTTGAAAATGACTTTAAAATAGAGCGGCTTAGTCAGATACAGTCTGAACAACAGTTTGTAATGCTTCTGCATAACTAATGAGATGTTGTCATTTGACTTAATCTCGGCTGCGCGTTGGTGAATTAATGCTGTGAGTTGCTGTTTGCTTTTCATATTGCTGTGTAGTGTGCCTGGTTATCAATTATAAAATTTTTTAAAAATCACCCTCATGCTCCTGGATTTATTTAAATCCTGTTGAGAGGCGGTTGATGATGCTTTATGGAGGTATTATTTCTGAGGTTAATATTTTAAGATTAACATGGGTCTTTTTGCCCTTCTGGGCACGATCTTACCATCAATGGACTATTTTATGTAAAGCTTGATTTATTCTGAGCTGACATACCCATTTCTAAGCCTGAAAATTGATCTTTGTTTTTACAATTATTTCATTAAGTTAGGTCGCGATATTTACTCAAGTATTCCCTTTGTAGCACGGCTTAAAAAAATTAACCACAAAAATGGACAGTGACTTAACAAAGCCCCTATGAGAACTTTCTTAACGCACGGTTATTCCACTTGGTTAAGTGAGACTGGTTTATAGCTAAGCCGATCCATACAGGGAATATCCGACAGATTTTTGATGGAATTTATAAGGATTTATCATGGACGACTCACCGCATAAGACACTGCGTCACGGCCTTTCAATGGCTATTTTAAGCCATAATACCTTGGTAAAAAAACTCGCTTACCCACTGATTCTCATGGGTTTTATTTCCATGCCAGCGGCATGGGCGAATATGAGTGTCTATCCGATGGAAGTCACCCTAAATAATCAGGGTGCGGCACAGGTGCAGACATTATCGCAAAGCGGTGAAGCGCAGTTTATTCGCGTCAGCATCAAGCGAATTGAGCGCCCTGCAACACCGTTTGAAAAAGAAATATTGGTTGAAGATGCCGTTTCGCCATCGCTTATCGCCACTCCGGATAAATTCGCGCTGGCTTCCGGTTCACAACGCATTATTCGGCTGATTTCATTACAACCGCCAGAAAAAGAGACTGCCTGGCGCGTTTACTTCGAGGCCGTGGCTGCCCCGGATGAATTGAAAGATAAATCGCCGCAGAATAATAACATCAGCAACCAGGTCGGCATCAATTTAGTCTGGGGCGTGCTGGTACATATTCCGCCGCGTAATGCCAGATTATCGCTCACGCAATCAGCATCAGGCGAAGTCAAAAACGCTGGCACGGTTCGCGTAGTGATTCGTGAGGTCGCGGTTTGCTCAAAACAACATAGCAGCAGCAGCTGTCAGTGGAAAAAAGAACACGCCACGGTTTATCCGGATGAGACATTGCGTTTTAAAGCCTGGAGTTCGGCAGAATTAGCCGCTGCCCAGGAAGTCAGAATAAAACATGTTGATCTCAATACGCGGAATATCGCCGAGTACGTTATCGGACACTGATCAACACGTATTAAAGGAATAACAACCTGTTTGTTATAAAGCAGTTCATTACCCATGAGACGGTCATTTACGGCCAGTACAAGGATTTTCACGGAGCTACAAATGCAAAAATTAATCAAACCACTAGTCATCGCTGCTGCGTTAACGGCTGTATTTAATGCACAGGCGGTGCAGAAAGATATTACGGTGAATGCGAATGTTGATTCGACGGTGGATATGACGCAGGCGGACGGAACCGCATTACCCGGCACCATTAATATGCAATATATTCCGGGCCGTGGTTTATCTACCTATTCTCTGGACACCAAAATCTGGTCGAACTCGCAAACTGCCAATATCAACGTTGCGCTGGTGAGTGCCGCTCAGCTTAACAATACCGTTACCGGTACAGCGGTACCTTTGACCGTCACGCTGGGTGCGGATTTAAAACCGATCACCACCACGAACACGGCCCTGACTTACGCCTCGCTGTTCCCGGCGGGCACCGCAAACGGTTCGTCAGTATTGCCACTGAAAATTTCGCAGACCACGCCGGGCGTGCTGGCAACCGGCACCTATTCCGGCGTTGTGAGCCTGTTAATTACGCAGGCCACCACGCAGAGCTAATTTGTCGGCATTGACTGATCAATTATTTCGGGGGCCGCTCGGCCCCCTTATTATTCTTTTTCAGCAGGATGCTGTAATGAAGGTCAATATTCACGTCGCTTTAATAGCCTCTTTCATTACCCTGATCCCTTCTCTTGCTCCTCGTGCTGCCACGCAGGTTCCGCCTGGTTTCGAATCGCTGGTCACCGGCCAGACGCTGTGGGTCAACCTTTCTGTTTACGGGCAATCGCTTGGCTTGTTTGAAGCTTCTGTTTCGCTGGATAGCGTCAGGTTCTTGAAACCGCATCAGGTTGCGCGGGCGGTGATGCAGCATTATCAAAAGGATCCGCAGCAGGAAAAGCGCTTAGACCATCTCATCAGTGAACCTTTGGCACGCAACGGTAATAAGGCATGCAGCAGCAACGGCGGCGCAGCGGGCTGTGACTATCTGGAGACCGATTCCCTCGCGCTGATCTATGACGAAAATAATGCCAAAGTGGCGCTGTTTCTCGGCCCGGAATTTGTGCCGCTTGCGGCTGACAACGCATCGCCCTATTACCAGCAGACCGCCGAAACGGAAGCGGCGTTTATTCATCAGCAGAATATTAACTTCGTCACCAACCGCGATGACCAGACGTTATCGCTGCAGGGGGCGGGCGCGCTAGGATTCACTGAAAACAGCTATGCCGGAATTGACTGGGACTATCTGGCGCAAAAATACCGGCAGCAAAGTCATCAGGAAGTGCGTTTTAACAACGTGTTTCTGCGCCGCGATCTCGGCAAACGCTATTATGTGCAGGCCGGACGCATGGATTCGCGCGATATCTTCAGCAACGCCGGCGGCAACATTACCTTAAGCCAACTGCCGCTCAGCACCATCGAAGGTGCGCGCGTCGGTTCGACGCTCGCCTGGATGAACCGCGCACAGGCGGCGCAAGGCACGCCGGTCACTGTCTTTATTACGCGCCCGTCGCGTATTGATGCTTATCGCGGGCAGCAACTGCTTGGCACCTTTTACCTCAATGCCGGCACGCAAAATCTTGATACCAGCGCCTTTCCCAATGGTAGCTACAGTGTGACGCTACGTATCTATGAAGATAATCAGTTGTCGCGTACCCAACAGGTTCCTTTTAGCCGCACCGGTAATGCCACCAGCCAGAACATTGAATGGTTTGTGCAAGGCGGCTCCATTCCCGATCGCGAGATGCAGGGCAACGGCGCTGCATCGCAATCGGGTGCCGATCGCCGTGTGATGCAGGCGGGCATCAAAGTGCCTGTGATGCAAGACGTTGCGCTGACCGGCGGTGTCGCCGTGACCAACCGCAACCGCTTTATTGAAAGCGCACTCGACTGGAGCCACGGATTTGATAATCCGCTGCTCGACGGCATCCTCACTACCCGCTTTAGCTACCTGAAAGGCAGCGAAGGTTCGCGCGGCAATATCCAGCAGGTCGCTTATAACGACGGATTCTCCCTCAGTTTCTACCGCAGCGCCCTGTATGCGCAGGATTGCTACAGCAACAACGGTGGGCAATACGGTTTTAGCGGGTGCTACCAGAGCAGCAGCCTGATGTTCAGCGTGCCGGTGAAAAGCTGGTATCTGAATGCCGGTTATAGCGCCAGCAAGAACGAGGGCCGCAATGTGCTTCCGGTGCAGTGGGATGATAACGGCGTCGTGCCGCAGTGGGCGCGCCGCAACATCTACAGTAAAACGCAGACTACCACCTGGCAGGCTGGCCTGGGGCGCGGCTTCAGCGTCAACGGACTCAATATTAATACCAGCGCCAATCTCTTTACCCGCACCAGCAGCAGCGGAACTCAGCGCGACAACGGTGGCTTCCTCTCCGTCTCACTCTCGCGCGTCAGCACGCCAACCATCGATTCACGTTCGAGCTACAGTTCGCTCGGCATGACCTACCAAACCGATCGCAACAACAAGGATCAGGTTGGCTATAACGTGGCGCAAAACTGGTATTTCGATGCGCAGAATCAGCAGGAGATCGGCGTGAACCTTAACGGTAATCAGGAAAATACTTTGAATGCTTCCGTTTACGGCAAAACTGCGGGCGAATACGGCAGCGGCAGCCTGGCATTCAGCTCTGCGTCGTCCGGTTCATCCGCTCAGCGCTTCAGCAGCAGCGGCAGCTACAACTCCTCATTGGCGGTAGCACGTTCCGGCCTCTATTGGGGCAAATGGGGCAACGGCCTGCCCGGGGCGGCGGTGGGCGTGCATGTGGCAAGCAGCGATGAAAGCCGCGACACACGCGTGGATGTCTCCGTTGATGGCGCGGGCAGCGCCAGCCTGCACGGCACCGGCCGCACGTTATTCAGCGTACCGGCTTACACCCAGAGCGCGATCAGCATCAACGATTCCATCGAATCCACCGACGGCATGCGCAGTGAAATCACCCAAGGTGCCGGACGACGCACGCTGTTTATCGCGCCGGGCCGCATGCTGGTGAGCAAAGTGAATATTGTTTCGCGCTACACCTGGCTTGGCAGGCTGATGATCAATCAACAGCGTCCACTGGAAGGCGCCACGCCGCTGAATGTTGCCAGCTGGTCCGGTTTAGGCCAGGGCGGATTCAGCGCTGAGACCGATCATCGCATAAAAAATCTGTACATGGTGCGCGGGATGCAGATGTACCGCTGTGAAATGAAGGTGAAAAGCACCCATGACGTGGTGCGCTACGTCGGCGACAGCGACTGCAAACCCATCGAGCTGGCTTCAGTGCCGCAGGATGTGCAGCAACGAGCAAAAATGCTGATTGTCACCCGCCAGGCGGATGAGGTTCCGCTGGCACGTACCACGTCGTCTTCGCCGGAACAACAATAGGGATTTTAAATGAAAAGTAGAGTTATTAGCGCGTTGACGCTATTGGCCCTCGTCGCGGGCATGCAGGTGCAGGCCGCCATGCTCACGCCTTCAGGGCGCAATACCAACGTTGCCGTAACCTTTGACCGCATGTCAGTACCGGCGCAATTGCCGATCTGGACCAATGAAAATGGCGGTTACGATACCAATGACGCACCAAAATGGGGCCGCAATACGCTGGTTTGCCAGTCGCGCACCAGCAATCAATATGGTGCCTGCCTGACATTACCTGTCTGGCTTGAAGCGTCGCCGTCACCCTACCCCGTTCCACTGTTGTTTACCGAAAGCAGCACCAAACAGACGTTGGTACTGAATGTCTATCTCACCAAAAGACGCTCGCTGAATAATGTGGTGGTGGCGACCAATCTGGTGCCGATGAATGCCTTTGGCGGGGCCGTCACGCCACGTGGCGATGGCACCGATTATTCGGCCTATCTTCCCTCTTCCGAGCTGAGTAAATTCCCATCGGCGGGCACCTGGAGCGCGACGCTGAAAATGTCGCTGATGCAGTGGCCAGTGACGTCCTGCACCGGAAATTCGCAAAACGTAAACGTGGGCTGTACCAATGCGACGAAAATGGCTGACTGGATCGCCAACATGACCTTTAAGGTGACAGATTACGGCAACCAGCAGATCTATCTGCCTGAGTTTGGCAATGCGGCCGCCACTGTGGATCTCGGTTTAAAAACCTTCCCCGGTGGGCGCGCCACTACCACCGTTAGCGGCAGCCGTTCGCTGGATATGTGCCTGTACGACGGCAATAATTCTGACAGCAACCGGGTTAGCCTGTTGTTTCAGGACGAAGGTGCAGCCGCGCCCGGCCGGGGAACGGGGTTGTTTTCGCTATATCGCACAGGCGCGGATAAAACTCTGGCGCAAAATCGCCTCGATTATGCGATTGAAGTAATCAACCCGCTGACCAAAGCGCGTCAGGTGGTTGAGAACGGCAGTGAGATTATCTGGAGTGGCACCAACAGAGGTGTGTTGCGACGGGTGGTGTTACCGGGACAGAGCAATTCAGTGCTGTGCGTTCCTGCGCCGATGCAGCTTGTTACACCCGCCTTCACGTTATCGTCAAAAACAGCGGGCCGTTATCAGGGGACGTTGAGAATTATTTATACCCCGACGACGCAATAATGGCGCGGGCGGTGATGTCATAAAAACTGCAATTACCGAGCGCACACACTGTAGCGGCGCAATTTATTGCGCGATAAATCGCGCCGCTACGGAATGTGCGATGATTAGACGCAGTTATCAAATTATCGACATTATGCATTAGATTAGTGATTAAAAATTATTGGTGAAACGCTGATAGAGGTGCAGGCTGTTTTTCAGATTGAGTTTTTTAACGATTTTATTCTGATGGCTATAGAGCGTTTTTTTATTTATTCCGGTTATTTTCGCCACATCTTCAATCGATTCGTAAGTGAATAAGCATCGCAGAAAGTTAAACTCTTTCCTGGTTAAATAATTATTTAATCCGGGAGTCGTCATTAGCTGGTCGCTTTTGTGCTGGCACAGCATCATTGCCAGCTTAGTACTAATGGTACCGGTTGAAGATTTTTTATCGATAAAACAATCGGCTGCGATGGCATGACTGCTGTAGTTAATCTTGTTTTTCACTGAATCCGAAAAGAAAATCAGCGTCGCGTTCAAGGTGATTTTCAGTCTGGTCAGATAATCTATCTGAGCCAGCGCCGTGCGGAAGTTTTCTGGCAGATCAAAAATAATGATCGGTGAAAGAGTGGCGGTTTTTTCCCTGTCACGCATCAGCGTCTTCATTTCTCGAAGCGTATTACAGCAAGTGATACTTGAATGTTCCAGCAGCGCAATTAAACCCTGCTGGTGATAGCAAGACTGATCCAGATAAATGACATCCATGATTAATTTCCGATAAATATCCCTGATTCTGCGAATACTATCGGCTTCCTGGCGGAAATTAACTGTCCATTTTTGGTGCTAAATGACTCACGCGGTCGACAGTTCGATTTAAAAGTAGGCCGGGTACAAAGTGTTACCTCTGTGCCCGGTCTGATTTCACACTAAAGCTTAGGCGCGCGCGGCGATGATGCTTTCAGCCACGTTGCGGGGTGCTTCCGCATAGTGCGCAAACTCCATGCTGTAAGTGGCGCGGCCTTGCGACATCGATCGTAGCGTGGTGGCGTAGCCAAACATCTCGGACAGCGGCACTTCGGCGCGAATAATGCGTGCACCAAAGCGTTCATCCATGCCTTGCAGCGTACCGCGCCGCGCCGACAAATCGCCCATCACGCCACCGGCATACTCTTCCGGCGTTTCTACTTCCACCTGCATCAGCGGTTCGAGGATCACCGGATCGGCCAGTTTCGCGGCGGCTTTAAAGCCAAAGATCGCCGCCATACGGAATGCCATTTCCGATGAATCGACATCGTGGTACGAACCAAACGTCAGCGTGGCTTTGATGTCCACCACCGGATAACCGGCCAGCACGCCGCTGTTCAGCGCTTCACGAATCCCCTTCTCCACCGAAGGAATGAACTCGCGCGGTACTACGCCACCTTTGGTGGCGTCTTCAAAGGCAAATCCGGCCCCCGCCTGCTGCGGTTCCAGCGTCAGCACCACATGGCCGTACTGACCTTTACCGCCCGACTGGCGCACAAACTTGCCTTCCACCTCGCGCACCGTTTTGCGAATGGTTTCGCGATAGGTAACCTGCGGCCGACCGATGTTGGCTTCCACGCCAAACTCGCGCTTCATGCGATCCACGATAATCTCCAGATGCAGCTCGCCCATGCCGGAAATAATCGTCTGGCCCGATTCCTCATCGGTGTGCAGACGGAACGACGGATCTTCGGCCGCCAGCCGCTGCAGCGCCAGGCCCATTTTCTCCTGATCGCTCTTGGTTTTCGGCTCAATCGACAGCGAAATCACCGGATCGGGAAACTCCATGCGCTCAAGTGTGATCACCGCATGGGGATCGCACAGCGTTTCGCCGGTGGTGACCTCTTTCAAACCCACGCAGGCGGCGATATCGCCAGCACGAATCTCTTCGATCTCGATACGGTCATTGGCCTGCATCTGGACGATGCGACCGATACGCTCTTTGCGCCCTTTCACCGCGTTCCACACGCTGTCGCCTTTACGCAGCACGCCGGAATAGACGCGCACAAAAGTCAGCTGGCCCACGTAAGGATCGCTCATCAGCTTGAACGCCAGCGCCGAGAACGGCTCGCTGTCATCCGCATGACGTTCATCGTGTTCGCCCTGCTCGTTGACGCCGCTCACCGCCGGTACGTCGAGCGGCGAAGGCATAAGCTCAATCACCGCGTCGAGCATGCGCTGTACGCCTTTGTTTTTGAACGCGCTGCCGCACAGCATCGGCTGGATTTCACCAAGCAAGGTGCGCTGACGCAATCCGGCAACCACCTCCTCTTCACTGAGATCGCCCTGCTCCAGATAGCGATCCATCAGTGCTTCGCTGGCTTCTGCCGCCGCTGCCACCATGTTCTCGCGCCACTCAGCAGCGAGTGCATGCAACTCATCAGGAATCGGCGCATAGCTAAAGCTCATGCCCTGGCTGGCGTCGTCCCAGTAAATTGCGCGCATTTTATTAAGATCGACCACGCCGCTGAAGTGCTCTTCCGCGCCGATAGGAATGACAATCGGCACCGGATTGGCGTGCAGGCGATCTTTCATCATCTGCACCACGCGGAAGAAGTCTGCGCCCTGACGGTCCATTTTATTGACGAAGGCGATGCGCGGCACATGATATTTGTTGGCCTGGCGCCACACAGTTTCAGACTGCGGCTGCACGCCGCCAACCGCGTCATACACCATCACCGCGCCATCGAGTACGCGCATTGAGCGCTCAACTTCAATGGTGAAATCGACGTGTCCGGGCGTATCGATGATGTTGATACGGTGCGGCGTAAAGCTGCCGTCCATGCCCGGCCAGAAGCAGCTCACCGCCGCCGAGGTAATGGTGATCCCACGCTCCTGCTCCTGCGCCATCCAGTCAGTGGTTGCCGCGCCATCGTGCACTTCACCTAACTTATGGCTCATTCCGGTGTAAAACAGGATGCGCTCGGTGGTGGTGGTTTTACCGGCATCGATGTGCGCGGAGATGCCGATGTTGCGATAACGTTCGATGGGGAGGGTTCGGGGCATGATGCGTCCTTAGTCATTCGACTCGTTCTGCGGCGCGCACCATTGCCCGCCGCTGCGCAACAGCCTAAACCTATTGTACGAGTAAATACGAACAGTTTGAGCCTTTTTTAAACATCGTTAAAATCTTGTAGGTGATTCAGCATTTACGGGCTGGAAAGCCGTCGCCGGTCACTTTAAGGTAAGACTTTCACTCTCAACGGGAAAATTGACCATGCGTATTCTGGTAGTCGGCGCCGGCGCCACCGGCGGCTATTTTGGTGCGCGTCTGGCGCAAGCAGGACGTGATGTGACTTTTCTGGTGCGCGAGCGCCGTTTTCAACAGTTGCAGCAAACCGGTCTGGTGCTGAAAACGCCCGGCGGCAGCGAAGTGATTCAGCCGCAGCTGGCGCAGGCCGGTTCGCTTGATGGCCATTACGATCTGATTATTTTGACGGTGAAAAGCTTCGCGCTGGATCAGGCGATGAATGACATCGCGCCCGCCGTCGGTCCGGACACGCTGATCATGCCGATCCTCAACGGCATGCGGCATTTCGATACGCTGCGCGCGCGTTTTGGCGACAAGGTGATTGGCGGCTTGTGCAAAATCAACGCCACGCTGGGAGAAAATGGCGAAGTGATGCAGATGACACCGCTGCATATTCTCTATTACGGCGCGCTGGACGGTCACAACGATGCGCGTTTGCAGCGCGTGGATGAAGCGCTGCGTGCGGCGCAGTTTGATACGGTGTTTGCCGACAACATCATCAGCGAGCTGTGGGAAAAATGGTTGCTGCTCAGCACACTGGGTGCGGTGTGTTGTATCGCGCGTGGCAATACGCAACAGGTGCTGACGTCAAAAGGTGGCGAAGCGCTGCTGCAAGGCGTTTTTGGCGAAGTGTTGGCGGTGCTGAGTGCGGAAGGTTATCAGCAGCGTCCGGCGGTGACGGCGAAGATTTATGAGACGCTGAACAATCCTCAAGCGGCGATGACCTCGTCGATGTACCGCGATTTAACCCAGGGCTTTGAGATTGAGGCCGATCAGGTGATTGGCGATCTGCTGGTGCGCGGCGCACGCAGCGGCGTAGTGACGCCGTTGCTAAACGCGGTGTATGTCAATTTGCAGGTGTATGTGCAGAACCGATAACGTTGGTCGCCATTCATGGCGACCGAAACATCACAACCGTGACTGCACGCCGGGCAACTGCTTCAGGCGTTGCCAACCGGCTTCCACCGCTTCTGGCACCTCGACGTGGCCAAGAAAACCTTTTCCGCGCGGCCCGTAGCCGTTTTCATCGTCGCGCAGGCGCTGGATTTCACCCATCAGCAGCGACAGAAAACGCTCCATCGACCACAATCCTTGCGGCGGCGCGCCGATGATGCGCAGCATGCCCGCGTCCATCATCACCTGCGGCACAAATACCGGCCAGCTGATAAATTCCGGTGCATCCGCACGATCGCGCCATTGATAGCGGAAGGTTTCCCAGGTGCGACGCTGCATCAGCGGATCCTGCACCAGCAGCACGCGCTGCGGCTGCCAGCTGTGCTCATCCAGCAGCTTTTGGCTGAAGGCGGCGTTTTCCCCGCAGTTGCGTGATGCGGTTTCCAGCAGCAGCAAATCGTCCGGCAGCGCGGCAAATACGCGGGCGACATCGCCCAGCAACTCGGCTTCGCTTTTGCCTTTGCTGTCGATTTGGCGATACAGCGGATGTGCGGCAAGCATCTCCACCAGCAGCGAGGTTGAGTGACCGGTGCCGCCGCTGATCAATAACGGCAGCTGATACTTTTTCGCCACGGCAATCACCGCTTCCACGTTCGGCAGGACCGCGTGACCAGCGAGAATGGCTAAATCGATGTCGAGCGTGCCATCTTGTGGCATCTGATCCAGCGCCAGCCAGGCCGCCAGGGTGTTGATATCCTGAATCTGATGGTTATTGAGCTGCATCCGGTTCTCCTCTTTTTACCTTTGGCAGTGTAGCGGCTTAAGTGCGTGTCGGCAGGGAAAAATTTGCTACACTCGCAGCTCAATCTTCAGGAGAGATTCATGACTGCGCGCTCCGTAACCCTCGACGATGTTGCTCATCTGGCTGGGGTTTCTTATCAAACCGTTTCCCGCGTCCTCAACCATTCCGAGCAGGTTTCGCCGCGCACCCGCGCCAAAGTAGAAGCCGCGATGCAGCAGCTCAACTATGTGCCGAATCGCGTGGCGCAGCAGCTGGCGGGCAAAAACACCCGCACGCTGGGTCTCGCCACCAGCGATTTAGCCTTGATGGCGCCCGCGCAGATCGCTTCGGCGATTCAGCAACGGGCGGCGGCGCAGGGTTATCATCTGGTGATCGCCATGGCGAATCCCGATAATGCGCCGCAGGATACAGTGAATGAACTGCTGGCGCAGCGCGTGGATGCGCTACTCATTAACCTGCCGCTCGATGCGGCGCAGGCTGCGCAGATTCAGCAACAGTGCGACAACAAGCCGGTGCTGTTTCTCGATGTGGAGCGCAGTGCTGAAGTGGCGCAATGCCAGTATCAGAGCGAATCCGGTGCGCAGCAGGCGGTTGATCATCTGGTGGCGCTCGGCCATCGCCAGATTGGCGTGTTAAATGGACCGGAAAGTTCTGCCTCGGCGCGCGCGCGTTATGCCGCGTGGCAACAGGCGCTGGCGGCGCACCAGCTCAAGCCATTCTGCGTGCTGAGCGGTGACTGGAGCGCGGCATCGGGTTATCAGGCGCTGCAGGCGCAGTTGCCCAACACTCTGCCGCAAGCGCTGCTGGTGGCTAACGATCAAATGGCGCTCGGCGCGATGCGCGCGCTGCATCAGCACGGCGTGAAGATCCCGGCGGAGATTTCGCTGATTGGCTACGACGATACCGCGGAAAGCGCGTGGTATCAGCCGCCATTAACCACCGTGCGTCAGGATTTGCAGCAGTTGGGCGCGGTAAGCGTTGATCGCTTGCTGGCGCAGCTGGAAGGCGGCGATGTGGCAGAGAAGACGCTGGAAACCGAGTTAGTGTTGCGGGAAACCACGGCGACGCCGCAGCAAGATGAGGTGGATGTGGCGGAGATTGCGCAGCAGTTGCAGGTGTTGGCGCGCAAGTTAAAGCGCACCTCATAAATAGGTTTAGGTGCGCAAATTTGCGCACCTGGTCGTAATTACCCGAGTGCGAGTTTTACGGCGTCTTCTGCGTGGATCAAGGTCGTATCGAACAGCGGCACGCTGGCATCTTCCGCTTTTACCAGTAAGGTGATTTCGGTGCAGCCGAGAATGATCGCTTCTGCGCCCTGCTCCACCAGCTCAGCAATAATCTTGCGGTATTGCGCACGAGATTCATCGCGGATCACGCCAAGACAGAGTTCCTGATAAATGATGTCGTGCACCACTTTACGACCGGCTGCATCGGGAACCAAAACGTCGATCTCCGACTGATTAAGTCGGCCTTTGTAGAATTCCTGTTCCATGGTGAACGCCGTTGCTAGCAAGCCGACTTTTTTTACGCCCGCCTGACGAATGCGTTGTGCGGTGGCATCGGCGATATGCAGCAGCGGAATGCGGACCGCATCAGTGATCTGCTGCGCGACTTTGTGCATGGTATTGGTACAGAGCACAATAAAATCCGCGCCGCCCTTTTCCAGACTGAGCGCCGCTTCTGCCAGGATCTCGCCGGCTTTTTGCCACTCGCCTGCCACCTGTAGCTTTTCGATTTCATGGAAATCGACGCTGTACATCAGGCTGCGCGCGGAGTGCAAACCCCCCAGCTGCTGCTTCACCTGCTCATTGATAATTCGGTAATAGAGCGCGGTGGATTCCCAGCTCATTCCGCCAATCAAACCGATCATTTTCATCTGCTTAACTCCGTTTTAAACATGCTGCTCAGCACTGTAATGGTTTTCCGGCCAGCGCGCTGCAGGAAACAACGATAAGCGAATATTGAACAGGTGGAACATCGGCGCAAACAGCGTGTTCTCCTGCAACGCTGCCGCTTCCAGCCGCAGCAACAACGTATTCAATTCCGCTAACAATTCCGGCTGCGGCGTGGTTTGCAGCGATTTTAACCGACGCTTGAGGAACTGACTCAGCTCATGGAACATCGCCGCGCTTTCGATGTGATGCGCCAGCAGCAGCTCACGATGACGCGTGTAATAGTCGTAGCAGTTTGCGCCCAGCCAGGCTTCGGCAATTAGATTGCCGCCGGAGACCAACTCCGGCACCGGATCAACACGCTTACGCGGCAGAATAATGTTGACCTTATCCAGCGTGCGCGAGACAAACTGCTGACGCGCGGTCAGCGTGACGCTGTTGAGCCGCACCGTGGCGATAAACTGCAGCAGCTCGCGGATACCTTTGCGCACCGCGCGTTTGGCGGTCCACGACGGGCGCTTGTTGCGGATCAGCGCCGTGATCACCACCGCGAAGGTAATGCCCACCAGCGTCGAAAGAATAGCGTTCACTATAAGCTGTAGATCGGGCTTGAAGTTGTGGCTCATGCCAATCAGCCCGGGAATCTGCGTGGCGACAATCAGACCAATCAGGTTGGTTGACGGATTGGCGATAACCAATCCCAGCGCCAGCAAGCCCGGCGCAAGGCAAATCACCAGCGCTTCGAAGGTCACCGCCTGCGGAATCAGCAAGGTGATATACAGCAGGCTGATCACCACAGAGATCAGCACCCCTTTCAGGAACAGTTTCATCGGCGCAATCGGGCTGTCCATGCCGGCAAAGAAGGAACACAGCACCGCCGCCATCATCGGTGCGGTGGCACCATCCACCCAGCCGCTGCCGATCCAAAATAGGCAGGTAACGAAGGTGGCAATAAACGCGGTAAACGATGACAGCAGCAACAAACCCTGATCGACGTGTTTGTGCGCGCGCGCCATTTTTCCGGCTTTAACCGCGGGCGTCCATTCACTGACGCGCTCGCTTACGCTTTGGTAGGCATCAACGATGCGCACAAAATTGAGTAAGCGCTCCAGCAATCCGCTCAGCAAAATGCTCTCTTCGCTGTTGAGCCTGCCCTGTTGCCACGCCCGTTTCAGCTGATCTTGCGCGTGGCTGAGCTGGTCGCGCACCGGCAGCTGATCTTCACCATTTAGCCACAGCAAAAATTGCTGAAACACCTCGGCGATAAAGTCGGGAAAACGGATTTGCTGCTGCGCCAGCAGATTGAGGCGCGATTCGATTGCCGTCAGCGTGGGGATGAAATAGGAGAGATGCTGATACTGCACGCTGACTAAGCGCACCAGACGCCGCGCGGCATCGCCTTCATACACGCAGTGCGTGATGAGCGTTTCGACGTTAAGCGGATAGTTGGCCATCTGAATCAGGATATCTTCGCGCTCCACCGACTTCTCAGCGGGCATCGCCGTGACCAGTTCGCTGCACAGCTTGCGCGCGTTCTGATACCACAGGTTCACGCTCTGCTCTAACAGATTGCGCATCGAGACCGGCCACAGCAGGCGATGCACCAGGCTGCTGCAGACGATAGCGACAGTGATCTCCTCAACACGCGAGATCACCGTGTAGGTGATGGCCGAGGGCGACACTACATCGGGAAAACCCATGATCGCCGCGCTGTAGCCCGCCAGCATAAACACATAGCTCTTCGGCGTGCGGTCGTGCAGCGAAAGATAGAGACAAACCGCGACCCAAAGGGAGATGCACAGGCTGAACAGCAGCGGATCCTGCACCGTGGCGGGATAGATCAGTAGCGTAAACAAGCCGCCCAGCAGGGTGCCGAAGAAACGGAAAACCGATTTCGATACCGTCGATCCCGAATAGAGCTGCGAGGCAACGTACACTGTAGTCAGTGACCAGGCCGGTTTATCGAGATTGAGTTCCAGAGCAATGTAAAAAGCCAGAAAGGCAGCAAGACAGGTTTTGGCAGAAAACAGCATTGCGCTTCGTGAAAACCACTTCATAGAACGGGTAAAACCTTATGCAGGCAGCGGAATGGCTTATCCTGACAGAAGCTTTTGGCAATGGCATTTTGATTTGTTATACAAATTATTACCGTGCTAATTATATGGGCATCTATGGAAATGGCGGACGCGTTTGCTGATTACAGTGAATGATCCAGATCACATAGATAATAGTTATAAGCGATCGAAATTAGTTATTTATTGGTTATATAAGGGCTTTGCTAAGGTGGCAAAAAAACCACGTGAGAATCATCATGAAAGCAAAACTTCCTGTCCTGAGCGCTTTAGCTCTCAGCGTTAGCCTGCTCTCCACGCACGCTTTTGCCGCTAACCCAGAAACCGTCACCATCGGCTATCAAAAAGCCAACATCTTTGCCCTGCTGAAATATCGCGGCACGCTGGATGAAACCTTTAAGAAGGAAGGCATCGCTATCCGCTGGGTGGAGTTCCCGGCGGGCCCGCAGATGCTGGAAGGCTTAAACGTTGGCAGCATTGATTTGGCGGCAACCGGCGATGCGCCGCCTGCCTTCGCCCAGGCAGCGAAAGCCGATTTGATCTATCTTGGGCATTCACCGGCTAACCCAAAAACCGAAGCCATCGTGGTGCCGAAAGATTCCGCCATTAAGAGCGTGGCGGATTTGAAAGGTAAACGTGTCGGTCTGAACAAAGGCTCTGACGTTAACTATCTGCTGGTGAAAGCGCTGGAAGATGCGGGGCTTAACTACAAAGATGTGACGCCGGTGTATCTGCCGCCCGCCGATGCACGCGCGGCTTTCCAGAAAGGCGCGATTGATGCATGGGTGATTTGGGATCCATACCTTGCCGAAGTGGAAGCCAATGCCGGTGCGCGTGAAATCCGCAATGCGGAAGGATTAGTGCCACATTACACCTTCTATCTCGCCAGCCGTCCGTTCGCGGAAGGTCATCCTGATACTGCGAAACAGGTTGTCGATGAGTTGAGCAAACTCAGCGATTGGGCCAACAAGAACCCGGATGACGCGGCAGCGATTCTGTCGAAATCAACCGGCCTGGATAAAGCCATCTGGCAAACCACCATTAAACGCCTGCCTTACGGCGCGTCACGCATGTCGCCGCAGGTGTTTGATGAGCAGCAGGCGTTAGCGGATACCTTTACGCGCGTGGGACTGTTGCCGGTGAAAGTGGATGTGCGCAGCGCGACCTGGTCGCTGGATAAGAAGTAAGTCATTACCATCAACCAGGTCGTCATGAATAGCGACCTTACATGCCCGGTGCGCATTTACGCGCACCGGGTTTTATCAGCCCTCGCCTCTGCCAATCTGCCAAATCCCCGTCGGTGCGGTGCCGTTCACTTTCCAGTCGCCGATATCACGCGCTTTGTACACCACCGGATTATGTGACGACAGGGTGCGCGCGTTGCGCCAGTGACGATCCAGCGCTTTGCTGACGCGCGTATCTGATGCGCCCAGTGCGTTAAACAGCTCGGTGGCGGCGCGTGTCACCAGCTCGCTGGCAATCACCTGCGCCTGCCCCGCTTCAGCTTCGGCCAGCACATTTGCTGCGGCAATTTGCGCTTGATCGCTGCTGAAGTGGGCAACATATGCTGATTGCAGTGAATGTGTCGCGCGGATCACCGTGGCTTCCACCGCAAACGCCAGGCTGGTAATTTCACCGATCACCTGCAGAATCTGCGCATCCTGACGCGCAACACCGCCGTTGCCGTGACTGTAAACCCGATTTCGCGCCGCCACCGCCTGCGCACCGTCGCGCGCCACCGCACGGCCAATTCCCGCCAGCGTGGCCAGCAAGACATGCTGATAGAAAGCGGTTTGATAACGGAAGCGGGTGGCGAAATCGTAGACGTGTTCCTGCTCGACATGGGCGTTAGCGAAACGCGTGGTGCCGCTGCCGGTTAAGCGCTGGCCAAAGCCGTCCCAGTCGTCCTCACGCGTCACCCCGGGTTGGTGAGTGTTCACCAGAGCGATAACGTCGCCCTGATTGTCATTGCGGCGCGCATAGACATCAATCCAGTCGGCGAACAGCGTGCCGGTGCTGTAAAACTTCTCGCCGCTCAGCGTCCAGCCGCTTTCGCCTGGCGTGACGCGCGTGATGACATCGCCGAGTTTTACCGTGCCAATTTCCGTCCAGCCGCTGCCCACCAGCTCGCCATCAATAAAACGGCCAAACCAGCGATCGCGTTCCGCGCTATCCGGCTGATTCAATCGATCTTCGACAAAAGCGAAATGCGCGCGCAGCGCCTGCGGCAGATTCGAGTCGGCTTCTGCCAGCTCGGTTAACAGCTGGAACAGCTGCGGCAGCGATGCGCCCCAACCGCCCTTCTCTTGCGGAATGCGCACCGTGCCGAATCCCGCCTCTTTCAGCCAGCTAATCGGTTGATGCGGCAAAGTACGTTCCCGCTCGCGTGCTACCGTTCCTTCAGCGATGCGCGCGAAAATCGGCCGGAAGTGCGCCGTCAGCGCCTCATAATCGGTGCCTGTTGCCAGTAAGCTCATGGTGACTCCTGAGGTGAAAGATCGTCGATGTCATGCAGCGTGGGCTCGTGGCGCACCGCCAGCAGGAAGAAGATCGGGATGATCGCTGCCAGCGATACCACCCAAAACATATTGGTGCCGAGCGCGGCTTGCAGAAGCGGCAGGATGAACAGCGCTAACGCACTGCCGATGCCGGAAAGCGCGCGGCTAAAGCCCACGCCGGTGGCGCGAATTGAGGTTGGATAGGAAAGCGCTGGATAGACCATCAGCTGCGCGCCCGGCCCGAAGCCCTCGGCAAACAGCCACAAGCCGAGCATCAAAACTGCAAAGACGATTCCGGCGATGGCTTGCGGATGACCAATTAACGCCAGCGCGATCAGCGCAAAGAATTGCAGGGCAAAGCCAGCAATCGCGACGTGGCGCGACGGATATTTCCACGCCAGACGCATGCCAAGCAGGCCGCCGGTAAAGGCGAACAGCGCGTTGAGTCCCAGCGATGCCGAGATGGTTTCAAACACGCCCGCGCCGAGGAACTGCGCCAGAATCGACGGCAGGAAGAAGGCAATGGCGGTGTATTCAAACGAGATACAGATGTTCATCACGCCCGCGACGATGGTGCGTTCGCGCCACGGCTTCTCAAACAGCACGCGGAAACTCACTTTCGGTGCCGCAGCAGCCGGTGGCGCTTCGTGTTCCGCTTCGTGCGCGTGAATGCCGTAGGAATCACGCAGAATGCGCACCGCGGATTTCAGATCGCCCTGATTCGCCGCCCATAGTGGCGATTCGTTCATGAATTTGCTGCGCACCGCGATGATCAGCAGCGCCGGTACCGCACCGAACAGCAGCGACGCGCGCCACAGCCAGTCAAGATGCTCTTTCGGCAGCAGGAAGTAGAGCGCGAAGATCAGCAGGAAGCACAGCGTTGAGGCGGCGTACCACATCGGGCACCAGGCTGCGAGTCGGGATGCCTTGTTGCCTTTACCAGCGAATTTGGAGAACTCCGCCAGATATGACATCGCCACCGGCAAATCGATGCCGACGCCCACGCCCATCAGGAAGCGCGCGCCAATCAGCACCCACACGTTCGGCGCTAACCCCGCCGCAATCGCTGAAACCACAAAGAACAGCATGTCGGCCATGAACACCGAATAGCGGCCATATTTATCCGTCAGCCACCCGCCCACCAGATTGCCGACGATGGTACCAACCATAATTGAGGAAGTGACTAAGCCGGTGAGCAGCGGCGAGAGCTGAAACTCGCGCACCACATCATCGATGCCGTACGACAGCGTGGTGAGATCGTAGGCGTCGAGGAACACGCCGCCGAGCGCGAGGAACACAATCATGCGCGCGTAGTTGTCATTTTTGGTGCGAGTGTTTATCAGCCTTGCCACATCACTGACCGAACGTACCGGTTCGGAAACCGGAATGGTGTTTTCTAAAGGAAGAGAACTCATAACGCCTCACGTTGTTGTTTTGTAGTGCAGGTGAGGTTGTTATAAGCGTTTTTCTGGCTGCGCCAAAACAACAATTCTTGATATAAATTTACATTAAAATCAATTAGATAAATAGTTTTTAGCCAACACAAAAACCCGGACACGCCTGACGCGTCCGGGTGTTCAAACAACAACCATTTATTCGGCTGAGACCGGCACCAACACGCCTTTTACCAGCGGATCGTCGGTGGTCTTCAACCACTGCTGGACGCGCGGATCGGAGAAGGCTTTTTTCAGCTTCTCAATGTTTTCCTGGTCCAGATAAGGCGTGCCAATCACCAGCTGTGAGGCGAAAGTGCGCGGCGCAGGCGGGAAGAGAATGCCTTTTTCGCGCGGCACTTTACCGGCATCAAATTGCGAAACGTAACCAATCGCCGCATCCACCGAGTTGAGCGCACGCGGCATGGTCAGCAAATCGAGCTCTTTAAACACGAAACCGTGCGGATTGCCGACAATGTTCTTCAGTTTGGCCGTGCGCGGCTCGACGTTGGGATCGAGCGTGATTAAACCCTGACGCGCCAGCAACCATAATGCCTGGCCCTGATTGGCGCCATCATCCGGCACCACGATGGTCGCGCCCTGCGGCAGATCCGCTACCGATGTGTAGCGATCGGAGTAGATGCCAAACGCCCACTGGAACAGCGGCAGCGTTGAGGTGAGCGCAAAACCGTTGGCATCCACCACTTGCTTTAGCCACCACTGATGCTGATACACGGTGGCGGCATACTGCCCTTCCGCTACCGCGCGATCGGCTTGCACCGGATCCTGCACGCCAACCGCCTCCAGCTTCAGGCCGTAATCGGGCGCGATGTGCTCGCCAACGTATTCAATCAGCTTCTGCTCGCCCGCCATCGCCGGTTCAAAATGCACCTTCAGCGTGGTGCCAAAGACCACCGCCTGCGCCTGTTGGCTGCGCCAGAACCAGCCGCCTGCTGCAAGTACAACGACCACTATAATCAGTAGCAGCCACGGCCAGCGGCGGGTTTTACGCAGCTCGAAATCTTGTGTTGTCATAACGATGTCCCCTGAGGATGGCGTAATGCGGTGACCAAACGGTCGCCGAGAAATTGAATGGTTTGAATTAAGGCGATCAGCACCACGATGGTGGCGATCATGATGTGGTTGTCGAAGCGCTGATAACCGTACACCACCGCCAGATAGCCGATACCGCCCGCGCCGATGGTGCCGGCAATGGCGGAGTACTCAATCATTGAGATCAGGTTGAGCGTCACTGCCGCCACAATCGCCGGCAGCGCTTCGCTAAGTTGTGCCGAGCGGATGATCTGCCAGCGCGAACCGCCGCACACCAAGCCCACCGCCGTGACTTCACCGGGCAGCTCACGCAGCGCGTTGTCCACCAAACGGCCAAAGAACGGAATACCCGCGGCGATCATCGGCACAACGGCGGCAGGAATGCCGATGGTGGTGCCGGTAAGCCAGAAGGTGAACGGAATGATGGCCGCCATCAGCACCAGAAACGGCAGCGAACGGCCCATGTTGACGATCCAACTCAACACTCTATTAATGCCGCGATGCGGAAACAGACCGCGCACCGAGGTGTTGAACAGCACCACGCCGACGATGCCGCCGAAGGTGACCACGAACAGCATCACGATCGCCACCATCAACGCGGTTTCGCCCAGAGCGGGCAGCATCAGCGCCGGGATGTCTGGCCACGGCGTATCCTGACTCATCACTGATACGCTCATACCGCCTCCCGCAATGGCAACACGCTGCCCGAAACGCTGGCAACTAAGCCCAGCTGTTCCAACTGCAATAGCAAACGCGCCAGCGGCACGCGTTCCTGTTGATAGTGAATGCCCACCTTGAGGCGGCCAGCTTGCAGACCATTCACCTGCTCAACGTGCGCGCCGAGCAGATCAATACGCAGACCAAACTGCTGGCTGAGGCGCGAAATCCAGTCGCTGACAACCGGCACATCGGTGCGATAGCTGAGCTGCAACACCAGCTCGGCATCGCCCGCCTGCGCTGCCAACGGGAACAGGCGCTGCCCCAATAGCGAATCGGGTTGCGCCAGCAGCTCTTTCACCACGCCATACTGCACGATTTGGCCGTCGCGAATTTCCGCTACCGCATCTGCCGCCTGACGCACCGCGTCCATTTCATGGGTGATCAGCACAATCGCCAGCTTGTAGTCATCACGCAGTTTTTTCAGCAGGTCTAGCACGGTGACGGTGGCTTCGGGATCGAGCCCTGAAGTGGCTTCATCTGCCAGCAACACCGACGGGCGCAATGCCAGCGCACGCGCGATACCAATACGCTGCCGCTGACCACCGGAAAGTTGGCCAGGATAGGCTTTGGCTTTGTGGCTGAGGCCGACGCTATCGAGCAATTCGCCCACGCGCGCGGCGATATCGCGATCCACTACGCCAAGATAGTGCAGCGGCAAGGCGATATTCTCCCACGCGGTTTTGCGTTGCAGCAGCGCGGAAGACTGGAACACGGTACCAATTGAGCGACGCGCCTGACGCAGCGCTTCGCCATCCAGACGAGAAAGATCGTTGCCGTTAACGCGGATGCTGCCGGCGCTCGGTTGCTCTAGCAGGCTAATGCACTTCGCCAGCGTCGATTTACCCGCGCCGCTCGGCCCAACTACCGCGGTGATGTTGGCTTGCGGTACTTGCAGGCTGATGGATTTCAGCACCTCGGTGATGCGGCCGTCGGGCGCGCGATAGTGTTTGCTGAGCTGATCTATTTCGATCATAAGACCTCCTGCGGCGTGGAGGATTTAACGCGATAGCCCGCGCCCGGATGCGGTGCCTGCAGCTGCGGGCCGGCGGAGAATAACTTCTCGCGCAACGTGCCCTGCGCGTACTCTTTTTTGTAGACGCCGCGCTTTTGCAGCTCCGGGATCAGCAGCTCCACCACATCTTCAAAGGTTTCATGGGTCAGTGCGTAAGCGAAGTTGAAGCCATCTACGTCGGTCTCTTCAACCCAGCTTTGCAACTCATCCGCGACGGTTTCCGCGCTGCCGACAATCAGCGGACCAAAACCGCCGATGCCAACCCAATCCGCCAGTGCTTTTACCGTCCACTGACGATCGGGATCGGCGGTGGAGAAAGTTTCGACCGCCGATTGAATGGCATTGGTGTGGATATATTTCAGCACCTGATCCGGCTGATACTGGCCGAAGTCGATACCGGTCCAGCCTGATACCAGCGCCAGCGCGCCTTCGTAGCTGACCCAAGTGGTGTACTCTTTCCATTTCGCCTGCGCCGCCAGATCGGTTTCGCCAACAATCACGGTTTGCAGATTGAAGATTTTGATGCTGTAAGGATCGCGCCCCGCTTCCACCGCGCGGCGGCGAATATCGGCGACGGTTTTCTTCAGCAGCACTTTTGACGGCGCGGCAACAAATACGCATTCGGCATGTTCTGCGGCAAACTGTTTGCCACGACTCGATGCGCCCGCCTGATACAGCACCGGCGTGCGCTGCGGTGACGGTTCGCACAGGTGAATGCCCGGCACGTTGAAGAAGGTGCCCTGATGATTGATAGGATGGATTTTACGCGGGTCGCTGAAGATACGGCGTTCGCGGTCACGCAATACTGCATCCTGCTCCCAGCTGCCTTCCAGCAGCTTGTACACCACTTGCAGATACTCGTCGGCGTAATCGTAGCGGCTATCGTGATCGATCTGGGTTTTGTGCCCAATGTTGCGCGCCCCGCTCTCCAGATACGAGGTGACGATGTTCCAGCCGATGCGGCCTTTGGTCAGGTGATCGAGCGTGGATAAGCGGCGCGCAAACGGATAGGGATGCTCAAACGACAGCGACGCCGTAAGACCAAAGCCGAGGTGTTCGGTCACCAGCGCCATTGGCGTAATCAGCGCTAACGGATCGTTGACCGGCACCTGCGTCGCCTGGCGGATCGCCGCATCGCCGTTGCCGTTGAGTACATCGTAAACGCCGAGCACGTCAGCGATAAACAGGCCGTCAAATTTGCCGCGCTCCAGCAGGCGCGCCAAATCGACCCAATACTCCAGGTCTTTGTATTGCCAGGAACGGTCACGCGGATGTGCCCACAGGCCCGGCGACTGGTGTCCGACACAGTTCATATCAAATGCGTTCAAGCGAATTTCACGTTGCGATGGCATAGCAATCTCCATAGCGAGGCCGTGATCGTGTTACGACCCGGCGTTCGTCAGTTAATTTTTAGGATGTTGAGAGATTAAAGCGCTGAAGGGGGACATCGCTCGGCGGGAGCGATTTGCAGTTCTTGTAAAATATGTTTCGCCACAGCGGCGGCGTGATCGGCAACCTGCGGCAATCCCATCAGTTCACCGAAGCGCGCACGCGCAGCGGGACCGACGACAAACAGTCGTGCGTTGGGCTGGCCGTTAACATTGAGCGTGTGCGATTGGCTATCGACATCAATACCAAAACCGAGCAGGTCAGCGCGGATTAGCCCTTGCTGGCTGAGCGATTGCAGCAGCGGCTGGCTGGCGGTTAAGGCTTCATGGCCGGGACCGGTTGTGACAATCAGATGATCGAGGCGATGGGTTTCGCTGGCGCCCTCGCGCGTGCGTAGCGTGATGTCCAACTGCTTGCCGACATTGGAGATGTCGCTAAGGCGCGCGGCCAGCACCTTCAGACTGCCCTGCTGGCGACGTGCGCTGATCACCGCTGACACCTGCGGCGCGATGCGATAGCGATGCACATCCCACCACGAGCGCAAGTGACGAACAAAGCGCTGCTGCTCGCGCAGCGGCAGCGATTGCCAGATATCCTGACCTTGCACGCGCACCTGATCGAGCACGCGCTGCCACGGCAAATCCTGTTCCGCGGCACGCGCGACTTCGGCACGGATATGTCGCAGCCACAGACGCGCACTGGACGCTTGTTGCGGGGCTAACGTCCATTCAGGCCATTCACCGCTCAGGTTGTCGCGCGAGAGCTGTCCACGGCGTGAGAAGGCGATTAACGGGCCACGATGCTGTCTGGTGCCCAATGAAGCCACCACGTCCGCCATGCTCAAGCCGGTACCGATAATCGCCACCGAGGATTGAGGATCGATGGCGTCTAATACGCTGTGCTGCCACGGATTGGCAATCAGCGCCGGATGCGCCGAGAACGGTTGCAGCGCACGCGGCAACGATGGTGGCGGATGACTGATCGCTAACGCCAGTACATCACCCCGCAACATTTCGCCGTTGCTGAGCAACAGCTGCTCGCCTTCCCAGGCCACGGCGCTGGCCTGAACATGGCGCAGCGTGACGTGCGGATACGCCTGCGCAGCTTGCGCAAACTGTTCTGCCAGATAGCGACCGAACAGGCTGCGCTGCGGATAAACTGCGCCGTCTTCACAGTGCGCTACTGAGTCCAGTGAACATTCCGGCTGTTGGCGATACCAGCGGTCAAACGCGCCCTGCTCTTCACCGCTTAACTGCATGCGCGAAGCGGGTACGTTGATGCGGTGCGCAGGCTCCTGCGTGGAATAGGCAACGCCGCCGCCGAGGTTGGCGCGCGGTTCGACCACTGTAATCAGTAATCTGCTCGATGAGGTTCGTGCGAGATGAATCGCCAACGCTGTGCCGCTAAAGCCACCGCCAACAATGATTACCCGTGCCATTGCCTTCTCCTGCATTAGCTGGCGCTCGTCTGTTTTGACGGACGCTTATCGCCACCAATGGTTTCACCAAACGGGCCAGTGTTAATGGTGCGCTCACGCTGCTGCTGCGCATTAGCCAGCGGTAGCAGCGGTAATAGCAATTCGGCCACGCGATGCGCTTCTTCCAGATGCGGATAACCGGACAGAATGAAGTTGGTGACGCCCAGCGCCTGATATTCCCGGATACGCTCAGCCACCTGCTCCGGGCTGCCGACCAGCGCAGTGCCCGCGCCACCGCGCACCAGACCCACGCCCGCCCACAGATTTGGCGAGATATAGAGGTTGTCACGCGAGCCGTTGTGCAACGCGCTCATACGCGCCTGACCGGCAGAATCCATACGCGCAAAGATTTTCTGCGCCTGCGCGATGGTTTCTTCATCAAGATGACCAATCAACTTATCTGCCGCCGCTTTGGCTTCTTCTTCGGTCTCGCGCACAATCACATGCAAACGAATGCCATATTCCAGTTTACGTCCGCGCTGCTCTGCACGTGCGCGCACCACTTCCAGCTTCTCAGCAACCTGCGCTGGCGGCTCGCCCCAGGTGAGATAGGTATCGATCTGTTCCGCTGCTACATCAATCGCCGCCTCAGATGAACCACCAAAATAGAGCGGCGGACCCTTTTCCTGCACCGGCGGGAACAGCACTTCCGCGCCTTCGACGTGAATGTGTTTGCCTTCGTAATCCACTTTCTCCCCGCGCATCAGGCGGCTATAGACGTCGAGGAACTCTTTGGTGACTTCATAACGTTCACTGTGGTTGAGAAAAATGCCGTCGCCTTTGTTCTCAATCGGATCGCCGCCGGTCACCACGTTAATCAATAAACGCCCTTCAGATAGACGATCAAGCGTGGTCGCCATGCGGGCTGCCAGCGTTGGCGGCTGCAGGCCAGGTCGCACCGCCACTAAATAGCGCAGACGTTTGGTGATCGGCGCTAACGCGGAGGCCACCAGCCAGGAATCTTCGCAGCTTTTGCCGGTAGGAATTAACACGCCATAGAAGCCAAGATTGTCGGCGGCGAGCGCCACTTGCTGTAAGTAGGGTAAATCAACCGGGCGTCCGCCTTGCGTGGTGCCGAGGTAGCGTCCATCACCGTGCGTCGGTAAAAACCAGAAGACATTAATTTTATCGTTCGCGGAATCGGCCATTATGCTTTTCCTATATAACCTTATTAAAAAATGATCATTTTGAACTGCTTATTTGGTTATATAGCTGTTAGCAGAAAGCGTGCCAGGTTGTTAACTGGCGCGAATCGCCATATTTCAGGCGGTTAGCCTTGTCGCCGTCAATCAAAATAGTTGCATTTGCGACTCTGGCGCAACAGCTATTGCTGCATATGCAACTGCTTATGCTTTTTACATGGTGTTAATAGTCAGCGTGAGCATTTAGGTTAACGATATGCTCGTTACAGGACTCAATACCATGTTAACCACCTATAACCACACCGACTCACCGCGCTTAGTCGATCCCGCTTCTCTGGCGTTTCAATCGCTGCTGGATAAATTCGCGCCCACGGATGCCACCGTTCTGATTGTCGGCGAAACCGGCACAGGTAAAGAGGTGGTGGCGCGCTATCTGCATCATCACAGCCAACGCCGTCATGGCCCTTTTCTCGCGGTTAACTGCGGTGCTTTGACAGAAAGCCTGGCTGAAGCCGAGTTGTTTGGCCATGAGAAAGGCGCTTTTACCGGTGCGACGCAGTCACATCCCGGCTGGTTTGAATCAGCGCAAGGCGGCACCTTGCTGCTGGATGAGATTGGCGAGCTGAGCCCTTCACTGCAGGTTAAATTGCTGCGCGTGCTTCAGGAGCGTGAGATTACGCGCGTGGGCTCGCGTAGAGCGATCAAAGTGGATGTGCGAGTTATCGCGGCTACGCATGTGGATTTGGCGCAGGCGATTCGCGAGCGACGCTTCCGAGAAGATCTGTTCTACCGGCTGAATATTGCGGTGGTGCCATTACCGCCGCTGCGTCAGCGTCGTGAAGACATTCCGCTGCTGGCGCAACACTTCCTCGCCCTCTACGCACGACGTTTAGGGCGCCCGGCACGGCGTCTTTCTCCTGATGCGCTTGAAGCGCTGCGCGAATACAGCTGGCCGGGCAATATCCGTGAACTGGAGAACACGCTGCATAACGCCGTATTGCTAAGCCGTGAAGAGATGCTGACGCCCGCACAGCTGCGACTTGCTGGTTACAGTGAACATGGCTTTAACGAGTCAAACGATTCAACGCTCGACAGTTTTCTTCAGCAGCAGCTAACCAGTCAGCCGCAACAACTGTTTGATCGCGTTATCAGCAGCCTGATTAGCAACGCGCTGTCGATGACAGATCACAATCAAACCCAGGCCGCGGCGCTATTAGGCATTAGCCGCCACACTTTACGCACGCATCTGGCGAATCAGGGAATGATTAAAGGACGGCGCAAATCGCCGGTAACTGCATCGACATCCAATGTGCATGGGACGCAGGAGCGTGAGCTGCGCATTGGCTACCAGAAATTTGGCAATCTTGGCGTATTGAAAGCCCGTCAAAGCCTGGAACACTGTTTCGCTCAGCAAGGCATAAGCGTGTTGTGGAGTGAGTTTCCCGCCGGGCCACAGCTGCTGTATGCGCTGCAAAACAACGAAATCGATTTTGGTACCACCGGTGAAGTACCGCCAATCTTCGCTCAGGCGAGTGGCAATGCAGTGACTTATATCGCGTGGGAGCCGCCGGCGCCGAGCAGCGTTGGCATCGTGGTACCGCATGACAGCGATATTCGTACCATCAGCGATCTGCGCGGTAAGCGCATATCGGTTAACAAAGGCTCGAACGTTCACTGGCTACTGCTGCAGTTACTGGAGGAAGCGGGCATTGGTCTGGATGAACTCAAAGTGGTGTATACGCCGCCGAAATATCCGCTCACCGCCAGTGATTATCTTTCGGTTGATGCCTGGATGATGTGGGATCCGTTGCTCAGCGCTGCTGAGAGCAATCCCGAGCTGCGGGTTTTGGTCAATGGTGATGGGCGCGTACGTAATCATCAGTTCTATCTGGCGCGGCGTGATTACGTTGAACAGCACCATGACATCCTCAGACAGCTGGTGGAGAGTTTGCAACAAACGGGTTTGTTCATTGATAGCCATCGCCAAGAAGCGTCAATGTTATTGGCTCAGGAGCTGGGATTGGAAATCGCATCAGTAGAACGTGCCTTGACTCGCCGCAGCCACAAAACGCGTGCGATGGCCTTCGAAGTAATCAAAGAGCAGCAGACCATCGCCGATCGCTTTTATGCGTTGGGGCTGATTAACAAACCGGTGCGCGTGCGCGATGCGGTCTGGCAATTTTCATCAGCTATAACGTTAATTGAGTAATGTGAGTCTTGAAAGTTATCCACGTTTTCTGTGGATAAATCATTGAATATCATCTGGCTAATCTCGCTTACGGACTCTTGATGATGGCTGAAACTAAAAGTTAATTGGCGATTTCAGCCTGAAATTTTATCAGAAACCCCTTATATTTCATATCAATAGAGATGAAATCGATTAGGCGAGCAGATGAATTTTCACTCGCTGGCTGGACGGCAATTCTGCTGTGGCTGGCTGTTGTCGCTTTCGCGCACAGCTGGTTAAATTGGCTGCAGTCAGTTAATCAGTATTGGTGATTTATTAACGGATACCTTTGAGCTGCTGGCTAAACAGTGGCGATTTCAGGCTGAAATTTCCGCGGCGATAATCTATATTTCATACAGTTAGCGATGAAATTGCGCTGGCGAGGCGTTGAGAAGGGCATAAAAGAACCGCCCGGAGGCGGCATTTCACTTACTGATTAAGATACTTGTTGAGCGTCTCGTTAATCACCTTATCCAGCTCTTCCTGCAACTCTTTTGACTGGCGATTAAACTCGTAGCTGAACATGCGTCCGCGCGTTTTTTTACGCGCAAAGCGGTCTTTATCGGCGAAACTCCACAATGGCGTCGCCACGGTTTTATCTTTTGCCGGTGACTGAATCAGCGTCTGGCTACCGTTACGCACTAAACGCAGAATGCCATTCTTCACTTCGTCTTCGGCCAATCCATCGCGCGCGCATACGGTATCAACATCCATGCCGATAGTATCGATCAGGGCATCAACCGTTTGTCCGGTTTCCTGCAGCTTCTCATACGCCTGCAGCAGCGATTTATAATCAGGATAGGTCAGCTCTGAATGATTCGGGAACAGCGTTACCAGCTCAAGCGGCACGCTTGCCGCTTGCAATGCACGCGTTACCTTGGCCTGCGATAAGCCTTCGCTTTGCGCAATCTCTTTCTGCGACAATCCACTCTCTTTAAGCGATAGCAGACGCATGCCCACTTCACGCAGATTGTGCTCGCGCGCGGTCTGAATATCCTGGGCTAAACGGCGCGCTTCTTCCGCCGAGATAGCCACGTCTGTAACCAACACATCAAGCCCAGTTTTGCAGTGCAGAGCCGCTGCACGACGGCGTGAACCATCGAGAATCTCAATGCGATCGTCACGCTTTACGCCAATCGCCGGGAAAAACTGCTGCAATTTGATGGTGCGAATGATGTCGCGCAGCGATTCTGGCGTCAGTCCAGACTGATCGCGGCCATTGGTTTCCATCTTAACGAAGGTTTTCTCTTCAATTTCCTTCGCCGGGATGTGCTCCAGCGTGAACAGGGCGCGTTTACCCGTCGCCAGAATAAATGTCTGAGAATGGCCATCGGCGCTTTCTTCAGTCTGCAATGGTGTCTGGCTGAAGGTTCGGCCAATAGTGATTCTTTTTGCGCTCATAGTAACCTCAGTTCAGGCGAATGAATTCAATGCGATCAAATACGGCTTTCGCGAAATCTTCCGCCGCTGAACGCGCATTCTTTAAGGCTTCGGTGCTGCCCACGTAGGTTGATGGATTGGCTGAGATAACCGTGTCAAACGACTCTCCACAGCGCTCAAAGCCATCCAGACGCGGCAACGCAGCATCAAGCATATCGCCGCCAAAAATCTCTTTCGCCAGGCTGTGACACAGCTTGTGATCCGCTTTATTCGACAGTTTAGACATAAAGCCAATGTTGCCCTGCAAACGGCAGGCTGCGCCCGATTCTTCAATGATGCCAATCAACTCCGGCAAACGCGTCAGGTATTTCAGCGTGGAGTGGAAATCCACCTGCGCGGGCGGCACTGGCGTCATTAGTAAGTCTGAAGCTGCAATGGCATTCTTCAGGAAGGCATCAAGATGCGGGCCGCTGTCGATAAAGATAAAGTCATAATCTTTCTTCAGCTTGGCCACTACATTGTCATACAGCACCGCGTGGATGTTTTGATCGGGCAGGTGAGCAGCACACAGCTCTTCCCAACGCGAGGCAATAAAGGCGTCATCAATTGACGCCGGCAGCACATCGACGCCCGGAATAATCGAGGAAACGATAAACTCGTTGAGCAACTCTTCGCGGCTGACGTTCTGTAGCATCGCTTGTGCGGCGGTCGCTTCCACTAATCCCACTGAACGTTGATGGTTCAGGAACATGGTGGCGGAAGATTGCGGGTCCAGATCGATGACCAGAATACGCAGATCTTCAAATAGCAGATGCGGATGCGCACGTAATGCGTGTGCCAGCGAAACGGTAGAGACCGTTTTCGAAACGCCGCCTTTGAGGTTGCCAACAAAGATGCTAAAGGCTTCATGGTGGCGATCGCGGTACTTGGGCACACCGCGATGGTGATAGATATCGATGATATTCTGGATCGACATCGCATACTTGGTTGAGCTGCCCGCTGCACGCTTATCGAACGGATAACCATTTTCTTCCATTTCGTTGACAGCGTAATCCACGCTCGCACGCGTCAATTTGGGCAGTTTGGCTAACGCCGCTTTAGCGTAAACCTGATAGAACGTGTTTTCCCGCAATTCTTCTTTCTGCGCCTGAATCTGTTCAGTCAGGCTCATCAGCATTCTTTCTGAACGTTGTGCGACCTTCAGAACTTGCTTCTCATCGTTAGCCATACTTGCTCCACACATGTAGGATTTATGACTTTATACATAAATCCAGCACATGAGGCAAATATATCTCTTCTGCTCAGGAAGAATAAGTTATGTGAAAAGACCTTGATTAAGAGCGGTTTAACGCAAAGATTCACTGTAATCAGCGTTCGTAATTTAGTCATCCCGGTTTTTTGTTCAATATTGAACCGCTGAAATCTTGTTCAAAGGCCCAAAGATTCACTGTATTCAGTAGCCGGTTTCTACTCTGTATACTTTTAAACAGAGAAAAGAGAAGGGGGCTTGCGACCAAAATTGCTGGAATATTCACTGTAGTTAGTAAGCTGATAAGCGTCGTAGATAAACGTTCACTGCAATCAGTAAAAGGTTCACTGTAATCAGCGAGCGGTGGCTGAAGATTCACTGTAATCAGTAGATGATGCCTGGAAGTAAAAACAGGCGAGAGAGCAACGATAAGTGCCATGCTGGTGAGATGTTCACTGTAATCAGCAAATCCTGAAGACGTTTTCACATAACGCCAAACGTTCACTGTAATCAGTAAAAGCCTTGTACTCTTAATCGGCAAAGATTCACTGTAATCAGTAGACGTTATCGCACTGCGATAAACCGTTCACTGTAATCAGTAAGTCAATTCGGCCTGACTGAGAACATTCACTGTAATCAGTAAAAGTTATGACGCTGTAAAGAACGTTCACTGTAATCAGTAGAGTGTTATTTGCCGACAAGCTGATATGCCAGGAATCGCCATATGCGATACAGCGAAATATCCATAATGTCGTCAACAACATTCACTGTAATCAGTAGAAACACGCTGCTGATTAAAACACCCAACGTTCACTGTATTCAGTAAAAAAACGTCGCGCTGAGCGAGTTTGTTTCATGCTGGAAACCTGGCAGAGTAGGGGACGAGTTGGTAACGTTCACTGTAATCAGTGACAGCGTGACATGTTGTTCAAGAGGCATATGAGCGTCAGTACGAACGTCTCTCGTTTCAGTTCACTGTAGTGAGAAGACAGACCAAACGTTCACTGTAATCAGCATAGTAACCAACCCTGTCACTTTTACTGGCTGTATTCACAGTCAAACTGCTGATTACAGTGAATTACGTTGGAACAGGTTTTGCTGATACTTATAAATCATGAAGTTGCATTTGATCGTTCACTGTATTCAGCATGCAGCGCTGTGATTAGCATTCACTGTAATCAGTGAAAGCGAGCGGTCGAACAAACGTTCACTACGATCAGTAGAAAGGCAGTGAAAAGGGAATCAGAGTGAAGGGTTACCGCCCTTGTAAGTACTCACTATCTTTAAAAGTAGCTTAGAAAGGGCACAACGCCGTTGAAGACATCGCAGAAGACATGGCAAAAGCAGAAGGCTTCTGATTACAGTGAACGTTGCTGATTACAGTGAATGACGCGAGGACAGCTGATTGCAGTGAATGTTAGCGGAAGAGCATGTGTCACTTTTGCTCAAAAAGTGACACAGCTTAAATGGGATTACTTATTACAGTGAACGGGCAAGATCACTCTTCAAACTCGATATCTTCCAGCGAATCGATACTTTCAAGATTGCTGATGCCGTCGAGTTTTGGCGTCCTGCTGTGGATGATGAAGAACACTGAGCGGCCGCGTTTCACTTCCGAATAGTCGAGATAACCGATCTCTTTGAGCTGCTCCATCGCACGTCGCACCACGTGGTTTTGCGTGGTAGTTTTCGAGCCCAGATTTAAACGCATACGCAAACGCGCCAGAGAGATGGGCGCCGGATTCGTTGGCAAACTTTCGAGATAGGTATACAACGCCTGAGCCGATTCTTTACGTTTTAAACGCGAAATGGCTCGCAGCTGCAGTAACACTTTATGGTCGAAGTTGTAGAGCTCGAACAACTTTGGATCGGCCTGAATACGCACCAGATCCTTTTCACGATCGTAATACGCCGATTGCACAAGGTGAGTGTGATAGGCTTTGCCATTACCTTCAAAGGACAACGTATTGGTAGCAATGCGTCGCAGAGAGGCATCTAAGCGCTTACGTAGCGCAGCCGAAGAGTTTGCCGATGGGATCCCGCACATCTTGACGAAATCGATAAACGGCAGCGTCACGGTGTCGCCCTTAGAAGGATAACGCGAGAAAGACTGAATAATTCCGGCCCAGGTTTTGAAATCATTATCCATGTCCAGCCTTGCGCCGGTAATGGTAATCTTTTCATAACCTTCCGATTTCACTAAAGAAAGGTTCTTTAGCTCTTTCGTTGCATCGGTCGATGCCATTGCGCCTGATTTACCGCGCGCGGTGGACTTCAATGTAGGAACAAACAGACCCAGGCGCATTAAAGCGACCGGTTGTACGGTGTTATTTTTATTGGGATGGAGTTGAATAACTTCACCGCTATTTTTTGTCACCGACAGAAAAGGCTCGAGTAACGCCTTGTTTTCACTCTCTTTATCTGCCATAGCCTGAGATCTTCATTCTGTGGATGAAAAGGGTCGTTTTCTGATTACAGTGAACATTAACACTGTTTATAGTGAACATTCTACTCTCTATAGTGAATAAACTACTGACTCCAGTGAACACTTTACTCATTATAGTGAACGCGATCACCTTCTGAGCCCTTGTGGGGTGCGGCCTGCGACGATCGGGGATCTCTTAGGATCTCTTTAAGATCTCTATATGATCTTTCTTTAAGATCTATTCACTGTATAACTTAATAACGCCCGGACTGACGCGGCTTTAGACCGGCAAAATGTTTAAAACAGCTCCATTGCAATAACATCCCCTTTGATCCCACCAAATCATCAGTTATGTGCGATCAGGATCCTTATTCTTCTTCATAAATGAACAACTTCCTCATTATTATTCATTTTTAAGAAACTTTATCCCGGCGTAAAGTGAACTTCATCGAACAACACATCACTTATGACGAGGTTATATTTCATGACTGACAACGTTATTTCCCGCAACCCTACTACCGGCGACATCCTCGCAAGCTATCCGCTACAGAGCGCAGCCGAGTTGGAAGCCGCATTGCAGCAAAGTGCTGATGCCTATGCAGAGTGGCGCTATACCTCAATGCCACAGCGAGTGAGAGTGCTGCATCAACTGGCAGAACAGATCCGCCAACGTCAGGATGAGCTGGCAACCATGGCCACGCTGGAAATGGGCAAACCTATCGCTCAGGCACGTGCTGAAGTACTGAAATGCGCCAATCTGTGTGACTGGTATGCAGAGAACGGTCCGACGATCCTTGCCGACAAACCAACATTGGTGGAAAACCAGCAAGCGTGGCAGTCATTTCGCCCGATTGGTGTGATTCTTGCTGTAATGCCATGGAACTTCCCTTACTGGCAGGTTCTGCGCGGCGCAGTCAGCATATTGCTGGCGGGCAATACCTACGTGCTCAAGCACGCACCGAGCGTAATGGGATCCGCTAACCTCATGAAGTCGCTGTTTGACGCCACCGAACTGCCTAAAGGCGGCTTTACCGTGATCAACGTCGATAACGATGGCGTTTCGGCCGCGATCAAAGATCCACGAATTGCCGCTGTAGCGGTAACCGGCAGCGTGCGTGCAGGCGGTGCAATTGCAGCGCAAGCCGCTGCAGTACTGAAGAAAACTGTACTGGAGCTGGGCGGCGCGGATCCTTTCATCGTGCTGGCGGATGCAGACCTGGATGCTGCAGTGGCCTCAGCGGTCACAGGACGCTATCAGAACACCGGACAGGTCTGTATGGCAGCCAAGCGGTTCATTATTGAAGAAAGTGTCGCAGAAGCGTTTGAGGCGCGTTTTAGCGCAGCGGTGCAGGCATTGAAGATCGGCGATCCTTTGGCAGAAGATACCTACATCGGACCAATGGCGCGTTACGATCTGCGTGACGAGCTGGATAATCAAGTGCAGCAGACCATCAAGGAAGGCGCACGTCTGGTATTAGGCGGCCATAAAATTGACGGCCCAGGCAACTATTACGCCCCGACGATCCTCGCCGATGTCACGCCAGCCATGACAGCTTTCCAGCAGGAAATCTTTGGCCCGGTCGCAGCAATTAGTGTCGCTCGTGATGCACAACACGCCCTTGAGCTGGCGAACGACAGCGAATTCGGGCTGAGTGCAACAGTGTGGAGCGGCAACGAAGCGCTGGCCAACGAACTGGCGGAAAAACTGGAGACCGGCGCGGTATTTATCAATGGCAATGGTGCGTCAGATCCGCGAGTTGCGATTGGAGGCGTGAAGAAGAGCGGCTATGGTCGTGAACTGTCGAGCTTTGGCGTCCACGAATTCTGCAATATTCAGACGGTATGGAAAAACCGCCGCTAAGCATCACAGGGCGCGTCAGGCGCGCCCTTATTCCCATCCTCCGCCCCCAGATATCTCGCATCTCATACCGTTGCCCATCATTTAAAATGTTGTGGTCCAGTTCAAAAAATCCACCAGTGGTATTACAAAGGTATTATATCCGGTGTTAGATTTGCCTCCACCTACACCGGGGAGTCCTTTTAAATGAAAACAACAATCCCAAAACTGTCGTTCATGATGTTTTTAGAGTGGTTTATCTGGGGCGCATGGTTTGTACCGCTCTGGGCATTTCTCAGCAAAAACGGCTTCTCGCCGGTTGAGATCGCCTGGTGCTACGCTAGTACTTCGATAGCCGCCATCCTGTCGCCGATCCTTGTCGGATCGCTGGCCGATCGATTTTTCCAGGCGCAAAAAGTGTTGTCGCTGCTAACAATCGTCGGATCGATTCTGATGTTCTTCGCAGCTCAGCAAACCCACTTCGGCGGTTTCTTCCCGCTGCTGTTGCTGTATGCACTCACTTACATGCCCACCATCGCCTTAACCAATAGCATCGCGTTTTCGCACGTCGCGGATGTGGAGCGTGATTACCCGCGCATTCGCGTCATGGGCACCCTTGGCTGGATCGCGTCCGGCATCATTTGTGGTTTCCTGCCGCCGCTGCTGGGCTATGGCGATATCTCAGCCAGCAACGTGCCGTTATTGATCACCGCCGCAAGCTCGCTGTTACTGGGAATTTTTGCCCTGACGTTGCCCGCTACCGAGCCGAAAAGCACCGGCAAATTCAGCCTGCGCGTGGCGCTTGGTCTGGATGCGCTGCATCTGCTAAAGGATCGTAGCTTCCTCGTGTTCTTCGTCTGCTCCTTCCTGTTCAGCATGCCGCTGGCGTTTTACTACATTTTTGCCGAAGGCTATCTGACGGAAGTCGGCTTACCGCACGCCACCGGTTGGATGACGCTAGGCCAGGTTTCGGAAATCTTCTTCCTGCTGGCGCTGCCGTTCTTCATCAAACGCTTTGGCATCGGCAAAGTGCTGCTGCTGGGATTAACCACCGCCGCACTGCGCTACGTGTTCTTCGTGTTCGGTGGCGATCAAAACATGCTGACTTACGGCTTGCTGTTCATGGGCATTCTGCTGCACGGCGTCAGCTACGATTTCTACTTCATCACCGCTTACATCTATGTTGATAAGAAAGCGCCAGTGGCGATGCGTAATGCTGCGCAAGGGCTGATCACGCTGGCTTGTCAGGGAATCGGCAGCCTGCTCGGTTATCGCCTTGGCGGCTATCTGATGCAGGAAATGTTCGCCTACGATCAACCCCGCAACGGGCAGACTTTCAACTGGGCCGGCATGTGGATGTTTGGCAGCGTGATGATCGTAATGATCACCATCGCCTTTATCGTCCTGTTCCGCGACGGAAAAAAACGTAGCGATGAACTTACCGCTTTCGAAAATTCAGCAACCGCTGACAGCCATAAATAAGGGATTTCACCATGACGATGACAACGCAAGAAAAACGGATTTTAGGCACGTTTTACGGCCAGGCGCTGGGCGATGCGATGGGCATGCCATCGGAATTGTGGCCGCGCTCACGCGTGAAGCAGCACTTTGGCTGGATCGATCGCTTCCTGCCCGGTCCGGCTGAGAACAACGCCGCCTGCTACTTTGGCCGGGCGGCCTTTACCGATGACACTACTATGGCGCTGGCGTTGGCTGATGCGATCGTCACTCACGACGGCGAGATCAACGCCCAAACCATTGGTGCGAATATTTTGCAGTGGGCCGAGTCGTTTGATGCCTTCAACAAAAACGTGCTTGGACCGACCTCAAAAATCGCGCTCAACGCCATGAAAGCCGGCACGCCAGTGTCGCAGCTGGAAAATAACGGCACGACTAACGGCGCAGCGATGCGTGTGTCACCGCTCGGCTGTCTGCTGCCAGCACGCGATTTACCGACTTTTATCGATGCCGTCGCACTGGCGTCGAGCCCTACGCATAAATCGGATGTCGCGATTTCCGGCGCGACGGTGATTGCGTGGGCTGTTTCACGCGCCATTGACGGTGCCAACTGGGCAACGATCCGCGATGAACTGCCCGCGATCGCACGCGCGGCACAGGAAAAGCGTGTCACCACCTTTAGCGCGTCGATGGCGGCACGCATCGAACTGGCGTTAAGCGTGGTCGCGCAGGGCAGGGGCGTGGAATCCACCATGCAGAAGATTTACGATTTGGTGGGCACCGGAACCGGCACCATTGAATCGGTACCGGCGGCGATTGCGATGGTGGAATTGGCCGAGACCGATCCTAATCGCTGCGCGATCCTTTGCGCTAACCTCGGCGGCGATACCGATACCATCGGCGCGATGGCGGTGGCCATTTGCGGCGCGCTGCACGGCATCGACAGCATCGACGTTGCCTTGAAAGCCGAGCTGGATGCAGCTAACGCGCTGGATTTCACTCGTTACAGCGCTGCATTCACGCGTTTCCGCCAGCAGCGCGAGGCCGCTTATGTTGACGCCTGATGATCTGCAGAGACTTGAAAGCCGTCTGCCAGTGCTTGTGATTGGTGCGGCGGTAGTGGATGTGATTGCTGACGCTTACTCGTTGCCCCATCGTGGCAGCGATATTGAGCTCCATCAGCAGGGCGTCAACGTGGGCGGCTGTGCGCTAAATGTGGCGATTGCGCTGCACCGGCTTGGCATCCCGTCCATCAATGCGCTGCCGCTCGGCAACGGCACTTGGGCCAGCATAGTGCGGCAGAAGCTGACGGAATATGGCATCCACAGCGTGCTGGAAACGGCGAAAGGCGATAACGGCTGGTGTTTAGCGTTAGTGGAACCTGATGGCGAGCGTACTTTTCTGTCAGTGAGCGGCGTGGAAAATCAGTGGGATGCAGCGCTGCTGAACACGTTGCCGCAGCTGGCCAATCGCTGGATCTACCTTTCCGGCTATCAGCTCACCAGCAAAAGCGGTGATGTGCTGATCGACTGGCTGGAGCAGCAAAGCCAGCCGTATCAGTTGCTGGTGGATTTCGGTCCGCGTCTGGCGGATATCGGTGATGCGCATTTCGAACGCGTTATGGCGTGCCATCCACTGATTACAGTGAACAGACAGGAAGCCGAACTGCTGTGGCATGAACGTATGAATCAAACAGAACCCTTTGATGCGCATAAGTTAATGACGTGCTGGCAGCAGCGATTCGGTGGCGCGATGGTGGTGCGACTTGATAGCGAAGGCGCCGGTTTCGTTAACGCGGAAACACAGGGCTGGATGCCGGCGCTGCCGACAAAAGTGGTCGATACTATCGGCGCAGGCGACAGCCACGCGGGTGGATTACTGGCGGGATTAGCGTCGGGTTGGTCGCTGGCAGAAAGCGTCGCGCTGGGCAACGCGGTGGCGTCTTTTGTGGTGTCACAACGCGGCGGCGATTGCGCGCCCGATCGCGCCACGTTAACAGCTTACTGGCAACAGCGCCTTACTCCGCAATAAACACATACATATCGCTACGACAGTAGCTAATGCTGTACTCCAGCGGATTGCCCTGCGCATCTAACGCCAGCTGCTTGATCACCAAAACAGGTACGTTGTCGGGTAGGGCGATCTGCTGCTGCAGCGCCTCATTAGGCATGCGAGCACTCACTCTGCTTTGCGATTTTACCGGCAGAATTTGTTGCTGGTGGAAATAGTCGTAAAGCGAAATGCCAATCTCATCCGCATTAGCGATATAGCGCGCCGGCACCCAGGATTCTTCCACCGACACCGCTTGCTGATCGACATAACGAATACGTTTCAGCAAATACACTTCGCTGCCTTTGTCCAGCCCCAATTTCTCAGCGATTTCTGCATCGCAATGGATTTTGCTTTTGTTAATCCACACGGTGTCGGGCTTTTTACCACGCAATACCGCTTGCTGCGACAAGCCTTTCGGCTCTTTCAGTGAGTACTCTAACTGGCTGCAGATTTGCGTACCGTAGCCTCGAGAGCGCAATACCACGCCCTCTTTTTCCAGCGCATCCATGGCTTTACGCACGGTAATGCGCGAAATGTTCAGCGACTGGCTGAAGTCACGCTCACTCGGCAGGATCTCTTCATGCACTAACAAACCATCACGCACCGCATCTTTGATCGCAGTGGCAAAGCGTCTGTACAGCGGCGTGCGGCTGTCATCAGCAAGGGTAGAAGTAAGCCGCGAAAATAGTGGAGTTTGGTCGGTCATAGCGGGCGGATTCACTTATCCTGGTAAGCGGCAGAACGTCTATGATACTGATATTTCGACGTTCGCGAAGCACTCGATGAGTATGAATATCACGAATAATCACTTTAAAAACAATAAAAGCCCCATTGGGGCTTTTAGGCATACACCCGACTCAACGCTCATCAAACGGCACGCCGCCTTTCGACTTATGATGTTTTGGCGTTTCGATGATGGAAACCGTTACTGAATTAGCATCGATCTCAAACGAATCAGCCACCGCCGCGGTGACGGCTTTTAACAACTTCTTTTTCTGCTCAATCGTGCGACCTTCTGCCGCATACACAACGATTTCTGGCATCTCTGCTGCTCCATAAAGTAAACGTTCGTTTTCAGCATAGCGCAGCAAAAGCACTGCGCGCAGCGTCAATTACCCGTCTTTGCCAGCAATCTGTGTTGAAATGTGTATTGTTATGTTATAACGTAATTAACTCACCTAATTTGTAGCGGCTTCAGTCGGAAATCTTAATGAAATCAATGAAAAATTTGCTTATCGCTTCGGCGTTAGGCCTGGCTTCTTACGCCTCAATGGCGGCTGAACATCAGGATAAAACGGTGCGCATTGCGGCACCGTTTGAAATCAAAGGCGCCGATCCCGCACTCTCCGGCGACATTTTGTTGCGAATGGATGTGGTGGAAACGCTGGTGGAAGTGAACGAACGCGCCGAGCCCATTCCGGCGCTGGCGCAAAGCTGGCAGGTGTCGGCAGATGGTTTGCAATGGCAATTGAATTTGCGTCCCAACGTGCGCTTCCATGATGGATCGCCATTGGATGCGGCCGCGGTGGTGAAATCACTCAACACCGCGCGCAGCAAGGCGGGGCTGCTGGATAAAACGCCGATCACCGCTATCAGCGGGGAAGGGCAACGCGTCACCATCACCTTGAGCGAACCATTTACGCCGCTGCTTTCGGTTTTAGCAGAGAGCCGTTCCCAGATTCTGGCGTTGGCTAGCTGGGATGTGCAGGGCAACATCACCCGCATCATCGGCAGCGGCCCGTTTATGCTGACGTCATTCCAGCCACCGCAATCGCTGGCAGTAAAACGTTTTGACGATTACTGGGGCAAAAAGCCAGCGATTGCGGCCGCCAGCTATCTCTCTTCCGGGCGCGCCGAAACACGCGCCTTGCTGGCGGAAAGCGGCGACGCGGATTACGTATTCAACCTGGATGCTGCCAGCCGTCAGCGTTTAGCACGCAAGCCAGCGCTGCAGCTGCCCGCCATTCCGGTGCCGCGCACGCTGATGCTGAAACTCAATGCGGGCGATCCGCTGTTAGCCGAACAGCCGGTGCGTGCAGCGATCAGCATGGCGATAGACCGTAACGCGCTGGCGATGGCGGTATTGCGTTATCCGGGCGCGGCCACTCAGTTATTCCCGCCGAATATGGGTGAATGGCACAACAACGCACTGCAACCGTTGCAATTCAATTCGCAGCAGGCGGCACAGCAACTGCAGGCGGCGGGTTGGAAAATGGGTGCAGATGGCGTGTTAGCACGTAACGGCCAGCGCTTTAGTGTGACGCTGCTGACCTTCCCCGATCGTCCCGAACTGCCGCTGATGGCGATGGTTATCCAGCAGCAGCTGCGCAAAGTCGGCATTGAAGTGAAGATCAACTCCACCAACGCCAGCGATATTCCGGCGCAGCATCACAGCAATCGTCTACAACTGGCGCTGTTTTCACGCAACTTTGCACTCACGCCTGATCCCACCGGCACGTTACTGCAGGATTATGCGGAAAAGGGCGGCGACTGGGGCGCGATGAACTGGCATCCGGCCGGTTTTAGCGCGGCGTTGCACACCTTAACGCAATCCACTGACTCGGCAGAACGTGCGCAGGCGCGTAACCTGATCACTGCCTCGTTACAGCAGGATCTGCCAGTGATCCCGATTGCCTGGTATCAGCAATCGGCCGCGATTAACAGCAAGCTGAAAAACGTCACGCTCGATCCGTTTGAACGCCACTTTGGTCTGCGTCAGATGGAGTGGGAGCAATGATGTTCAAACTACTTGGCTGGCGCGTAGCGCAGGCAGCTTTTGTGGTGTTGGCGGTGGGATTACTCACCTGGTTTTTGGTGCAGTCCTTGCCCGGCGATATGGCATGGCGCATTGCCAGCGGTCGTTATGGCTACGATCGTGTGGATGCCAACGCGGTGGCGCGGGTGCAGCAAGAACTGAGTGGCTCGCTGCAGCAGGGCAGCGCGTTGCTGCACTGGCTATTCGATCTGTTGCAGTTCAACTTTGGTCGTTCGCTGGTCTCCGGCGAACCGGTGATGGATGAACTGCGCTGGCAGCTGAGTCAAACGCTGGCGCTGGCAGGTTCATCGCTTTTCCTGACGATTCTGTTTACCTTACCGCTGGGCATTTGGGCGGGATGTCACGCCAATGGCAAGCTCGACCGCGCGTTATTCTGGCTGAGCGCGCTGCTGAAATCGGTGCCGCATTTTGCGCTGGGCATGCTGCTGATTGTCCTGCTGGCGCTGCAACTCGATTGGCTGCCCAGCGCCGGGCATGGCGAGCTGCGTCATTTTCTGTTGCCATCGTTGACGCTGGCATTGTCGTTAACCGCGGTGGGCGTGCGCGTGGTGCGTGAAGCCACGTATCAGGTTGTCAGCTCGGGCTATTACCGCTGGGGCGCGCAGAAAGGATTAGCGCCCGCAACGTTATTGCGTCGTCATGGATTGCGCAACCTCGCATCGCCGGTATTGACCTGGTTCGGCATGCAGTTTGTCTGGCTGGTGGAAGGCGTAGTGGTGGTCGAAACGCTGTTTGCCTGGCCTGGCATTGGTCACGCGCTGGTGCATGCCATCTTCGCCCGCGATGTGCCGGTGATTCAGGCCAGCGCCATGACGCTCGGACTGCTGTTCGTGCTGCTGAATATGCTGGTGGATGCGGGTTGTCATCTGCTTGATCCCAGAGGAGCGCGCGCATGAAAATTTCATTTTCGCGTCTTATCGGCCTGCTGCTGTTGTGCTTGCTGCTTGGTTTCGCCTTCCTGCTGCCCCTGATTCATCACGGCGACCCGCTGGAACAGGATCTGCTGCAAATGCTGCACGCGCCGAGCGGCGCCAATCTTCTCGGGTTTGATCATCTTGGTCGCGACATGCTGCCGCGCCTCAGTGCCGCGTTGCGCCTTTCGCTGGGTCTCGCGGCGCTCTGTGTGATGAGCGCACTGCTTGCGGGCGTGCTGGCTGGCGTATTCAGCGCACTGTATGGCGGCTGGCTGGATCGTCTGCTCAGCATGCTCGGCGATATGTGTCTGGCGCTGCCGGGATTGCTGCTGGTGCTGCTGTTAGCGGCGATTGCGCCGGATTCTCCCGGCATGTTGTGGCTGGGGATTTCGCTGGTGCTGTGGGTGGAGTTCTTCCGCGTCACGCGCGCAACCCTGCGCCCGATTGTGCAGGCACCCGGCATGCAGGCCTCAAAGTTGCTCGGTTTTTCGGCGTTCTACCGTTTCCGCCGACACCTGTGGCCAGCGTTAGCGCCGGTATTAACCACGTTGACTCTGTTCTCGTTCAGCAGCGCCATCATGGCGGTCTCTGCGCTTGGCTTTATCAGCGTCGGCGTACGTCCGCCGACGCCAGAACTGGGTTTGATGATGACCGAACTGCTGCCGTTTGCCTGGGAAGCACCGTGGCTGCTAATGCAGCCGGTAATCGCGCTGTTTCTGCTGTTGATCAGCCTGAATCTGTTAATGAAAGAGGAGCGTAAATGAAAGGATTACAGGTTATCGGCATCAGCGTCACAACCGCCAGCGCTACGCTGGTGGAACCGGTTGATTTCACCCTGCAGCCCGGACAACCGCTGACCTTGCTGGGTGAAACCGGTTCAGGTAAAAGCCTGCTGGCACAAGCGGTCATGGGCATTTTGCCTGACGATTTACAGGCCAGCGGTACGCTAATCATCAACGAACAGCGTTTTACCCTGCCGCAGGATGCCGGATTGTTGCGTGAATTATGGGGCCGCACATTAGCGTCGCTGCCTCAGGAGCCGTGGCTGTCGCTGGATCCCACCATGTCAGTGCTTCAGCAGATTGCGGAAGGCTATCGTTATGTACGCGGACAGGCGAAATCCACCAGCGCACTGTCGGCCCAGCGCGATTTACAACAGCTTGGTTTACAGGATGCGGCGCCGCGTTTTCCGTGGCAACTCTCCGGCGGGATGGCGCAGCGCGCCGCCTTTGCCGCCGCACGAGCAGGTGGCGCGGAGATACTGATTGCCGATGAACCAACCAAAGGGCTGGATGTGGCGCGTCGTGATGAGGTAGCGGCCTTACTGCGCCGGGAAGTGGCCGACGGCGGCACACTGCTCACCATCACCCACGACATCGCGCTGGCCCGCCAGTTGAGCGGTGAGGTGATCGTGATGCATAAAGGCAAGGTGATCGAGCAGGGCAGGGCGGAACAGGTGTTACATGAACCGCAGCAGCGCTATACGCGTGAATTACTCGCCGCCGATCCCACCGCCTGGCCTGCACGGCAACAAACCGTTATGGGCAGTAAACCGGTGGTGAGCGCTGAGGGCATCCGCTTGCAGCGCGGCGGTAAATCGCTCGGCGTGCCGCAAGACTTCAGGCTGCACGCCGGGGAAATCGTTGGATTACACGGTGCCAGCGGCAGCGGTAAAAGTAGCTTTGGCGATGTGCTGCTCGGCCTGCTAACGCCGCAGCAAGGCAAGGTGACGCGGCATGCGGCGGTCGATGGGCTGAAATACCAGAAGATTTATCAGGATCCGTCTGCGCTGTTCCCACCGACCCGCACGCTGGCGCAAAGCCTGGACGATGTGTTGCGCCGTCATCGCATCGCCTCCACGCGGCGGGATGCGCTGATGGAGCAATTGGCGCTGACGCCGGAACTGCTGACGCGTCGTCCCGATTCACTGTCGGGCGGCGAGCTCCAGCGCTTCTCGCTGTTACGCGTGATGCTGCTGGATCCGGTATTTCTGTTTGCCGATGAACCTACATCGCGTCTGGATCCGCTGGTGCAGCAGCAAACCATTCAGCTCATCACCTCGCTGGCGCGCGAGCAGCAGTGCGCGGTGTTGCTGGTGAGCCACGATCGCGATCTGCTGGAAAAGGCCACGCATCGTATGATCGCGATGGAGGCAGTCGCTTAACGTTCTGGCGGCTGGCTGTCGCCGTGACCGAGTGAACGCTGCATCACTACGGTATCCAGCCAGCGGCCATGTTTGAATCCCACCGATTTCATTACACCGGTGTGCTCAAAACCGAGCGCCCGGTGTAATCCCAGCGATCCGGCATTCGCGCTATCGCCAACAATCGCGATAATTTGGCGAAATCCCGCCGCTTCCGCCAGCGCAATGGCTTTTTGCAACAGTGCGCGACCAATGCCTCTGCCGGTTTGCTGCTGATCGAGGTAAATCGAATCCTCCAGCGTAAAGCGATAGGCATAGCGCGGGCGATAAGGCGCCAGATAGCAGTAACCCAGCACCTGCTCATCCTCCTGCGCCACCAGCCAAAAACCGCCGCGCTGCTGCACATCCTGCACGCGATTCTGCATTTCGCTCGCCGAAGGCGGTTCAGTTTCAAAGGTCGCCGTGCCGTGCAGCACATGCCAGGCGTAGATTTTCTGAATGGCAGCGGCGTGATGAGGTCGGGCGGGAATAATGTCCATATGTTCCTGATTCTTAGCGGCGAAAACTACAGCATGCCACCGCGCCGCACGTGAATCATCGGGTTTAACAATAGGAAATTCTGATGGTCACTCTGCAATTCCGTAGTGGCGCCATTTATGGCGACCTGATCAACCTTCGCTCAATTCTGCTCCGACAGCTGCACCGCCATGGTATCCGCCTCTAAGGCTTCGAAAACATGCGGTTCGTCTGCGGGATAGCAAATGTAGTCACCGGGATGCAGTTCGACCGGCGCATCGCGCGGCCCAACCAGCGCCCGGCCACGCGCGATAATCACATGCTCCACCGAGCCCGGCGGATGCGGTTTTGAATCGCGCGGCGCGCCCGGTTGGCTAGTAACCAGATAAAGATCGCGGCGTCCGCCGGGCGGGCAGCTTGCCAGCAATGCCGCCTGATAATCCGCCATCTCCGCTGAGACGATCATGCCTTCGCCACGGCGAATCACCTGCAATCGCTTCACTTCCGGCTCCATCAAACGCGCGAAAGGAATGTTTAGCGCCACACACAGCGCCCATAACGTTTCAAGGCTGGGATTGCCATTGCCCGCTTCGAGCTGCGACAGCGTAGATTTGGCGATACCGGCGCGACGCGCCACCTCTGTCAGTGAAAGCCCTGCGCGCTGACGTTCGCGCAGTAATCCGACAGCAATAATATCAATTGGCGTGGTCAAACCCTCTCCTGTTCTTTATATCGAACGATTTGTTCGTCTTGTAAAACGATTCTGGCGCGTTCATTATAACGGCTTTCCTGTTCGATATGAGATCAAATTGTGATGCGTCTGGGTGCAGTACCGCTTGATCGCGGAGTAATAAAAGCCATTTTCCTGGTTTGTCTTGCCGACGGCATTGTCGGGCTCTCTTACGGTTCGCTGGCGGCAGCGGAAGGGTTTCCGCTGTGGGTGCCGATTGCACTATCAACGCTGGTGCTGGCGGGCGCGTCGGAATTCCTGTTTATCGGCATCGTGGCTGGCGGCGGCAGTCCGTTAACGGCGGCGGCGGCGGGTTTGCTGGTCAACGCGCGTCATCTGCCGTTTGGCATTGCGGTGAAAGATCTGGTTGGTAAAGGCAGCCGCAGTTTGTTGGGATGCCACATCATGAATGATGAAAGCGTGGTGTTTGGTATTTCCCAGCCAAAACTGGCGCAACGTCGTGCCGCGTACTGGATTTGCGGATTAGGTATTTTCACCATCTGGCCGCTGTCGGTAATTGGCGGTGCGGTGATCGGGCGCTTCATTCCCGACGTATCGGCCATTGGTCTGGATGCGGTGTTCCCAGCGATCCTGATTGCACTGATATTCCCGGCGCTGCGTCAGCGTCGTACGCTGATCCCCGCTACGCTCGGCACCGCGCTGTCTGTGCTGGCGACACCGTTTGTGCCAGCGGGCATGCCGGTGCTGTTTTCACTGCTGGGATTACTGAGCTGGCGGGAGCGTAAAAATGCAAAATAATCTGATCATTGGCGGCATCGCGCTGCTGGCGGTAGGCACTTATGCGATTCGTTTCGCCGGTTATCGCCTGGGCAGCCGCATGCAGATGTCGGATCGCGCACGCAATATGCTATCCGATGCTGCCACCGTTTTGCTGCTGGCGGTGGCCGTTACCACCGCGCTGTTTGAAGGCACGCATTTTGCTGGCGTGGCGCGCATCGCCGGCGTGCTGTTTGCGGTGTTTTTGGCCTGGCGGCGCGCACCGCTAATCCTGGTGATTATCGGTGCCGCACTAATGACCGCGTTGCTACGTTACTTCGGCGTGCCCTGATCGCGCCAGGTTTGCGCGCGTAATTCATATACCAAACTGGCGGGCGCGCCCGGGACATCGTGAACCTGGCCGTAACAGCGCAGTCCCGCCTTTTCCAGTACCTGCTGTGATGCTATATGATCCTGACGCACCGCCGCATCAATAACCGGAAGCTGGCATTCATCGAAGCCATAAGCGATAACCCTTCGTGCAAACTCCGTGGCGAAACCTTTTCCCCACGCCTCTTTCGCCAGACGATAGCCAAGATTATTTATCGGCTTGCCAGCAAACTCGCGCACCGATAAACCACCAAATCCGATAACCTCATCCGGCTGTTCCCGCAGGCAAATTGCCCAGTTGCCGAAGGGAAAGGATTGCCAGTGCGCCAGCCAGCGATTTAACACCTCCTCTGCAAAGGCTAAATCGGGAAACGGACCCGCCGGATTGAACATATTGGTAGCGGGATCGCCATAGATGGCAAACAGGCGCTGAACATCGGTGGGTTCAACTGGACGAAGAATCAAACGTGATGAAGTGAGTTGCATTGTCGTAACCTTTTGTAGCCGGAACCGGCGTTATCTTCCTGATGAGTTTTGTTACTGTGATACTCCACGGATTACTAGCATAGAGGAAAACGTATGAAACCGCGTTTAGCCCGCTGTGATGAAACGGCCACGTTGTGGCGCATCCGCAACCTTGCCATTCGCCACGGTTGCCGGGGCGTTTATCCCGCTGATGTTATCAGCGCATGGACACCCGATGCGTTACCGTCCGGCTATTTCGAGGCGGTCAGAAGCCATCCGTTTTATGTGGTTGAGGATGCTGAATATGGCGTGGCCGCGACCGGATTTCTTGACTTGCACAACGGCAGCGTTGAAGCGATCTTCACGCTGCCCGCCTGCAACGGCAAAGGTTATGCCAGCGCCATCATGCAGGCAATCATCGATGAAGCGCGTCAGCGGGGTTTTGATAAACTGACGCTCGCCGCCACGCCCAACGCGAGCAGCTTTTATCTGCACCACGGTTTTCGTGTTGTGCGTGAGACGCTTTATCCCTCGGCGCTGGCACAAGCCGATCTTCCCTGCTTCGAAATGGTACGCGAGCTTTAAGGCTAAAATGAAAAAGAGTGAAAACAACAAGGACGACGCGCATATGGTCATTAACTGCGTGGCGTATCGCCACGGTAAGCGTGAAGAGCATGTCGACATCGCTGATATTAGTGAAGTATTAAAAGAAGAGAAATCCTTTGTCTGGATGGGTTTGTACCAACCCGAACCGGCCTTTATGCAGACGCTGCAGCAGGAGTTCAGCCTGCACGAACTGGCAATAGAAGATGCGCTGGTAGCGCATCAGCGACCAAAGATTGAGCAGTACGGCGATTCGGTATTTATTGTGGTAAAAACCGCGCACATGGACGATTTGCAGCGCATCACCTTCGGCGAAACCCACTTCTTCCTTGGCAAAAACTTCCTGATCACCGTGCGTCACGGTTCATCGGAAGGTTATGCCGACATCCGCACCAAAGCCGAAAAGAACCACGCATTACTGTGTGAAGGTCCGGGTTATGCGCTCTATTGCATCCTCGATTTCATCGTCGATAACTACAGCAAAATCACCGAATCACTTAACGATCGCATTGGCGGGCTGGAACAGGGCATGTTTACTACGCGTTTTGACAGCGACGCGTTGCAAAACGTCTATCACCTGCGCCGTGAACTGCTGGCGCTACGCAATGCGGCGCTGCCGGTGACGGAAATCTGCCAGCAGCTGGTGCGCTTCCACGAAGATATCATCCCGAAAAATCTGCGCGCCTATCTGCGTGACGTACAGGACCACGCGCATCACGTGATGATCGATGCGGAAGACATGCGCGAAATGCTCACCAGCGCGATGCAGGTGAATCTGGCGCTGGTGTCGGTGCAGCAAAGCGAAGTAAACAAAAAGCTCGCCGGTTGGGGGGCGATCCTGATTGTGCCCACCATCATTTTCAGTATGTACGGCATGAACTTCCCCGATATGCCGGAGTTGCACACGCACTTTGGCTATCCCGCCGTGGTGGGCATTACTGTTGTTATCTGCTGCGTGATGTGGTGGCGGCTGAAAAAGGCCGGTTGGCTTTAACCGCTGAATGCCTGCATTTTTTACAACTTCCTGCGATCTGGAGCGAAAGATGTCCTTTAATATTGGTCTGTTGCTGTTCCCCAACCTCACGCAGCTCGATCTCACCGGTCCGTGGGAAGTGTTTGCCCGCATGCCAAACGCTAACAATTATCTGATTTGGAAAGATCGTCAGCCGGTGATGTCGGATCGCGGGCTAGCGATCGTACCCACCGTAACTTTTACCGATTGCCCGCAACTCGACTTGATCTGCATTCCTGGCGGTCCCGGACAAATTGCGCTGATGGACGATGACGAAACGCTGGATTTTGTCCGTCGTATGGCGGAGAACGCCAAGTGGATAACTTCGGTGTGTACCGGTTCGCTGGTGTTAGGTGCTGCGGGATTGTTGCAGGGATATCGCGCGACGTCGCATTGGGGTTCGCTTGATCAGCTGAGCTTGCTCGGTGCCATGCCAGTAGCCGAACGCGTGGTGCGCGATCGCAACCGCATCACTGGCGCGGGCGTCACCTCGGGCATTGATTTTGCGTTAACCGTAGCGGAAGAGCTGCTTGGACGTGAAATCGCAGAAAATATCCAGCTGCAGATGGAGTACGATCCGGCGCCGCCATTCCATTCAGGTTCACCGCGCAGCGCCTCGCCGCAACGTTTGGCCGAGGCAAAAAGCCAGATGCAGGATTTTATTGCTCGCCGACGTGCGGCGACAGAAAGTGCCGCTGCACGGCTCAAGCGCGAGGAGTGAAAGCTGGCGATTTCAGCCTGAAATCGCCACGGTTGTTACTGCTTAATGTGCGCTGGCAGTAGGGCGCACGGTGATTTCACTGGTATCCACTTCGCCAGGTTGATCGATGGCCCAACTCACCGCGTTGGCAATCGCTGCTGGCTGGAGCGCGATCTGGCGATAGCTTTTCATCGCTTCACGCGCGGTGCTATCGGTGATGCTATCCGCCAGTTCAGATTCGACTACGCCGGGATTGATCACCGTAACCCGCAGATGTTGCGACTCCTGACGCAGGCCATCGGAAATCGCGCGTACGGCGAATTTAGTGGCGCAGTAAACGGCGGCGGTCGGCGAAACGGTTAGCGCGCCAACCGAGGCGATATTAATAATGTGACCAAACTGCTGCGCCTGCATGGTCGGCAGCACCGCCGCAATGCCATACAGCACGCCGCGAACATTGACGTCGAGCATCAAGTCCCATTCATCGACTTTCATTGAACTCATGGGTGACAGCGGCATGACGCCGGCATTGTTGATCATCACATCAATACGGCCATATTTTTCCCGCGCAAAATCGGCCAGCTGCTGGATATCAGCGCGTTGGGTGACGTCGGTAGCGAGATAATCCACGTTCGCGCCGCCAAAGCGCAGCGCTTCACTTAACGCTTGCAGACGATCGGTGCGGCGCGCGCCAAGCACCAGTTGATGACCTTGCTGCGCCAGATGACGTGCAATACCTTCGCCTATGCCGCTGCTGGCACCTGTCAAAATAATCACTTTCTTCGCTGTGTTCATGATGCATTCCTCGTTGAATTGACGAGGCTATTGTTGATAAATCACGCAATGCGCAACAGACCGGATTGTGGCGCATCTTTGCCTGATCCTCTCGCGTGCATTGTGCAAACAGCAGCTTGATGGCTATGCTTTGCCTGAATATCTCAGTGGAAATTATTTATGTCGCAATCCGTGCAACAGCGCACCTGCGCTTTACTCAGCCAGCTGGCGCGTCAGGAAGGCTATACCGAATCACTGCTTGATAGCGTGCGCTTTATGCGTGCCGATCGGCAGTGGGCGCGTACGCCGGTACTGTATGAGCCGAGCATCATTATTATTTGCCAGGGATCGAAGCGAGCTTTCCTCGCCGACAAGATGTATCGCTATGATGCGCAGCACTATCTGGTGTTGTCAGTGCCGCTGCCGTTTTCTGCCGAGACGGAAGCCACATCAGAAGAGCCGCTGCTGGGCATCGCGATTCGTCTGGATGTTGCCATGGTGGCGCGGCTGGTGGCGCAGCTGGCCAGCAGTGAATCGGCGGTAACCGCTGCGCCGGCGGGCATCATCTCCACACCAATCAATAAAATCCTGGCGGAGAGCACACTGCGTTTACTGGAAGCGTTGAGCGATCCGCTTGAAGCCAAAGTGTTGGGGCCCGCGCGGGTCGAAGAGATCTGTTTTCGCGTATTAATGGGCGAGCAGGGTGGCGCGGTGCGTGCAGCGTTAACTTATCAAGGCCATTTTGGTCGTATCGCGCGGGCTTTGCAGCGCATCCATGCCGACTGGCGTCAGCCGCTGGATGTACCGCATCTGGCGAATGAAGCCGGGATGAGCGTGCCGCGCTTCCATCTGCATTTTAAAACGGTGACGCAAACCTCGCCGATTCAATATCTAAAATCGCTGCGATTGCATCAGGCGCGTCTGATGATGATCCGCGACAATCTTACCGCCGCAGGTGCCGCAGCGCGAGTCGGCTATGAAAGTGATTCGCAGTTTAATCGTGAGTTCAAGAGGCTGTTTGGTCGTAGTCCGGCAGAAGAGGCGCGGGAGATGAAGCGGGCGTTTGAGTTGTTACCGCCGGAGCAGCTGTCCGGCCGATTACAGGCGCATTAGCTTAGCGAATGCTCATGATGGCGACGACCATCAAAATCCAGAATACCGCGCAGCCGGTAAACATCATTTGCCAAACTACACGGCGTTCGACTGTCAGAAAAGAAGAGAAACGTGAACGTAAAATCGATTGCATAGCGACCTCAAATCAGAATTTAAGAAGAAAGTTTGTTGGCTGAAGTAAGAAATCCCTGTCAGCGAATCAGACTATTCTGTCTTTTATCTGGTAATGAAATCGACGAGACCAGTCTTGTTTTTGGTCTGGAATGTAAACCATAAATAAAAGAAAAGCCGCACAGGGCGCTGATCCCTGAGCGGCTGAACACTACGCATTTACTCGCTAAACGTTGCGCGTCACGCCACCATCAACACGAATATTCTGAGCGGTAATATAGGCTGCGCCAGGCGAAGCCAGGAAGGCGATGGTCGCCGCCACTTCTTCAGACGTGCCGTAACGCTGTAATGGCACGCTATCCTGACGTTCACCGGTTTTCGGCAAGCTGTCGATCCAGCCAGGCAGCACATTGTTGATGCGGATGTTATCGGCCGCGTAGGCATCAGCAAAGATTTTGGTGAAGGATGCCAGGCCGGCGCGGAACACCGCCGAGGTCGGGAACATATCGGTTGGCTCAAACGTCCACGCGGAGGAGATGTTGATAATGCTGCCGCCGCCTTGTTTCTGCATAATTGGCGTGACCAGACGCGTGGCGCGTACCACATTTAAAAAATAGGTTTCCATGCCAAGCTGCCACTGCTCGTCGGTTAACGCCAAAATCGGCGCGCGCGGACCATGACCGGCGCTGTTCACCAGCACATCTATTCGGCCCCAGCGCGCCAGCGTTTGATCCACCAGCTTCTGCAGATCCGCTACCGACTGATTAGAACCGGTCACGCCCAAACCGCCCAGACGCTCCGCCAGCGCTTCACCTTTGCCGGAGGAGGAGAGGATTGCCACTTTATAGCCATCGTTTGCCAGTTTCTCGGCTGCTGCTGCACCCATGCCGCTGCCACCGGCGACGATTATTGCAACTTTTTCTACTGTCATCATTGATCTTCCGGTTAATTAAAATCGATTAAACCCAGTATAAAAGGTAATTTTGGCAGCAGAGAGTCAGTCTGTTTACCAATTGACGATAGGAAAACTACAGGATGAGTCAGGGATTCAGCGAACTTCCGCCGCTTAATGCGTTGAAAGTGTTTGAAGCGGTGACGCGCCATCTTAACTTTCGTCTGGCGGCGGAAGAGTTAGGCGTCACACAGGGCGCGGTGGCGCAGCAAATTCGTGGTCTGGAAGCCAGCCTTGGACTGAAATTGTTTGATCGATTGCCGCGCACGCTGGCGCTGACCGGCGCGGGTGCGGGCTATGCGGTCAGCATTCGTCAGGCATTTGAATTGATCGATGAAGCCACGCGCACGCTGCGACCAGAACCGAATCGCTTAACGCTGAGCGTTACACCTACCTTTGCCAGCCGCTGGATGCTGCCGCGTTTACCGGGCTTTACCACCGCATGGCCGGATATCGATCTGCGCGTGTTGGCTTCTGAGCGGCTGGTGCAGTTTCATCATGAAGGCGTCGATTTAGCGGTGCGTTATGGCAGGCCACCGTTTGGCGCGGGTCTTGATGCCACTTTGCTGTTTAGCCAAACGGTATTAGCGGTGGTGAGTCCTATGCTGTTAGCCGAGCTTGGCGATCCGGCAGCAAGCGACAACTGTCAGCGCTACGCCTTGTTGCACGATGGTCACCATCTGTGGCCAGCATTTCTCGCGTTTACCTTCCCGAATTTATCGCTGCATCATCAGCATCACCTGCGTTTCAATCAAACCGCGCTGGCGCTGGAAGCGGCGATCAGCGGGCAGGGCATTGCGCTCACCAGCCCGCATTTCGTGCAGAACGATCTCACCAGCGGACGGTTGGTGCCCGCGTTTACGCAGCAAATGACCCTGGATGCCGGTTGGTATCTGGTGTGGCCGCGCCGTCCGCGCCAGCAGGCGCCGGTGATGGCGGTGCGCGATTGGCTTTTAGCGCAGGTTAGCGGCTGATATTTGTTCAATAACGAAATCAGTAAAACTGATGATCCACGCAGGATCATGAATGTTATAACTGCTTAATGATGCAGACATGGGGTTTTATCCTGTCAAGGCAGTGAATTAGCAAAATATCGCGAAAATTCAGCAAGTAAAGCAACGGATTGCGCGTTGCATTCTGCCGGGTGGTGTGAATAAATACGGAGTCAATTTTAATAAAAATGCCATAAAGGCCAGGTTTACGCCTGAAAAAGATCTTTGCATATGACCGATCATAAAGATGTTTTAGCCAGGGACATCAGCGCCAAAAGTGAAAGCATGCAGGCGCATCTCATCGCCATTCGCCGTGATATACACGCGCATCCGGAGCTGGGTTTCGACACCGTCCGCACCGCCCACATCGTTGAGCAGGAACTGCTGCGCCTGGGTCTGACGCCGCAAACCGGCGTTGGCAGAAGTGGCGTGATGGTTGATATTGTCGGCGCGCATCCCGGTAAAACCGTGTTGTTACGCGCGGATATGGATGCGTTGCCAATCCACGAACAAACCGGCTTACCTTTCAGCAGCCACTATCCCGGCAAAATGCACGCCTGCGGCCACGATATTCACACCGCGACGATGCTCGGCGTGGCGGCGATAGTGCCGCACTATCGCGCGCAGCTGCATGGCACGTTACGTTTGATTTTCCAGCCAGCAGAAGAGACGCCCGATAGCGGGGCCGAAGCGATGATTGCTGATGGCGCGGCAGATGGCGTCGATCTGGCCATCACGCTGCACAACAAACCGGAACTGGCCGCCGGTGAAATCGGCCTAACGCGTGGCGCCAGCACCGCTTCCAGCGATGAGTTTGATGTGGTAGTGCACGGTAAATCAACGCACGCGGCCCGTCCGCACATGGGAACCGATCCGATCATTGCTGCCGTCAATCTGGTGAGCCAGCTGCAAACCATTATTTCGCGCGAACTCGATCCCGCCAATTCAGCGGTGCTGACCATCGGCCATATTCATGGCGGTACCACTCACAATATTATTTCCGATAGCTGCCTGATTCAGGGCACAGTGCGCGCCAAATCACCGGCGGCGCGTGCGCACATTGAAGAGGCGTTCAAACGTATCTGCGCGGGCGTCGCGCTGTCGCTGAATGTGCGCGTTGAGGTCAAATATCAACGCGGTGTGCCGCCGTTGATGAACGACGATGCGTTGATTGATGTGCTGGAACCGATTTTGTCGCACCAGTTTGGTAAAGCGATCATCGCCAAACCGAGCGCCAGCTTTGGTGCCGAAGATTTCTCGCTGTTTACCGAGCGCGCGCCAGGTTGCCAGATCCACATTGGATCCGGTGCACCGGGACGCGACGACCATCTGCATAATTCGGATTACCAACCCGACGAGCGCAGTATCCATGCCGGCACGCAGGCATTAGCCCGTTTAGCCATTGATTTACTCTCAAAATAACGAACTTCGAGGTTTTATGATGATGCGTAAAGGACTGTTTACCGCTTCTGTGGGCATGCTGCTGCTTGCCTCTTCTGCTCTGGTGCAGGCAAAAGATTTTGGCACGCTGAAATTCGCCACTGAGGCCGCTTATCCGCCGTTTAACCAATCTACGCCGAACGGCAAAATCGTCGGTTATGAGCCGGATATGGTGGCTGAAATCGCTAAACGAGCCGGTTTCAAATACGAAATCGTGGCACAGAAATGGTCCGGTATGATTCCGGGTTTAGTCGACGGCAAATATGACGCGGTAATCGATGCCGTGACCGTCACGCCGAAGCGTGAAGAAGTGGTAGATTTCTCCCGCCAGTACACCGTCAGTGTTTCAGGTTTCGTCACCCTGAAGGGCAGCGCGGTTGATACTTTGCCAGGCAATGGCGAAGTGGTGCTGGCGGATGACGAAGCCGCGATGACCAAATCTATTGATGCGCTGAAAGCCAAATTCAAAGGCAAAACCATCGCGGTACAGGTTGCCACCATTCAGGCGGACTTCCTCAACAAATATCTGGCGGATGTGGCGACGATTCGCACGTATCAGGCCGGCCCGGAAACCTTCGCCGATCTGCTGAATGGCCGCGTTGATGCGGTAATGGCATCACGCACTAACCTGAATGCCTATGTGAAAAAGCATGCGGATACGGTGAACAGCACTGGTTACGGTTTCTCGGGCGGCGTGTTGGGCCAGGGTTCCGCTATCGCGATTCAGAAAAACAATCCGGAGCTGAAAGCGGCGCTGGATTCGGCGTTAAATTCCATGATCAAAGATGGCACGCTGAAGCAGCTGTCTGAAAAATGGTTCGGCGAAAACGTCGCACCTAAAGAGTAATTCCAGGCGCTTATGGCTATTGATTGGCAAATCTTAGGTTTTGGTGACGAAGGTTGGGGCGGCGTGTTGCTTAACGCCGCCACGGTGACCGTCACCGTTTCTTTATGTGCATGGCTGTTGGGCGCAATCCTTGGCAGCCTGCTGTGCTGGATGCAGATTGGTGGCGGGCGCTGGCAGCAGCGGCTCGCCAACGGCTACATCACGCTGTTTCGTGGTGTGCCGGAGCTGCTGGTGATCTACCTGTTCTATTTTGGTGGACGTCAGGTGGTGTCGTTTGTCGGGGAAAGTCTCGGCTTGCAAGGTCCGTTCGACGTGAACGGCTTTGTCGCCGGCGCGATTGCCATTGGCCTGATCTCCGGCGCATATCAAAGTAGCGTGTTCCGCGGTGCATTTTACGCGATCCCGAAAGGTACGCTGGAAGCCGCAACGGTTACGGGCATGGGCCGTTTGATGCTGTTCCGCCGCATGATCGTGCCACAGGCGCTGAAAACCGCGCTGCCGGGCATGGGCAATCAGTGGCAATCGGTGATCAAGGAGTCGGCGCTGGTTTCGGTCACTGGTTTGGTGGAAACCATGAACCAGATCTCCACTGCCTCCAACTCGACGCAAATGCCGTTCTTCTTCTACAGCGTTGGTGCGGTGATCTATTTGATGATCACCACCTGTTCCGATTTTGTTTTCCGCTATGTGGAAAAAGTGGCCATGCGCGGGCAACAACGCGCGCGGTTGTAAGGAGCCACGATGGATGTCACTTTCCTGCAGCACACCTTAGCTGCACTGCTGCGCGGCCTGCCGCTGACGCTGAATCTGGCGCTGCTGTCACTGTTGGGCGGCGGCGTATTGGCGCTGCTGCTCAATCTGCTGCGGCAGAACCGCTTTGGTAGCTACGTTACGCGCTTTTATGTCTGGGTGTTTCGCGGCACGCCGCTGCTGATTCAGATCTTCATGATCTATTACGGCCTCGGCAGCTTGCCAGCAGTGCGCGAAAGCGTGCTGTGGCCGCTGCTGCGCGATCCTTATTGGTGCGGTTTGATTGCATTAATTCTTAACGATGCGGCTTACACCTCGGAGATTCTACGCGGCGGGCTAAACGCAGTGAGCGTGCAGTCGCTGGAAGCCGCCAAAGTGAGCGGTATGTCGCGCTTCACCACGCTGCGCCGCATTACGCTGCCGCTGGCGGTGCGTCAGGCATTACCGGCTTACAGCAATGAAATTATCTCGATGATCAAATCGACCTCGCTGGTCAGCACCATCAGTTTGATGGAAATGACCGGCATCGCTGATTCAATCGTCTCTGAGACCTTCCGCGCGCTGGAGGTGTTTATCAGCGCGGCGATTATCTATCTGCTACTGACCGTGCTGGTGAGTAAAGCGGTGGCGCTGCTGGAGCGCCGTTTGTCCCCTTATCACGTTGGAGCACGTCCATGAGTAAACCCACTATCGCCCTGAGTCATCTCAGAAAAAGTTATAGCGGGCACGAAGTGCTGCACGATATCAGCCTGACGGCCCAGGATGGCGACGTGATTTCGCTGATTGGTGCCAGCGGATCGGGCAAAAGTACCTTATTGCGCTGCATTCCGTTTTTGGAAGTGCCGCAGGGCGGGGAAATCGCGGTGGGTGACGAAGTGGTCACTATCGATAATCCCGATGAGAAGCTGAGCCGCGAGCAGCAGCGCCGTATCAAGCTGATGCGTATGCAGCTCGGTTTTGTCTTCCAGGGTTTCAACCTGTGGCCACACAAAACCGTGCTGCAGAACATCATCGAAGCGCCAATTCATGTGCAGAAGCGCAGCAGTAAAGAGGCGATTGAAGAGGCCGAAGCGCTGCTGCAAAAAGTGGGATTGTACGAGAAACGTAACGCGTGGCCATCGCAGCTTTCGGGTGGTCAGCAACAGCGCGTGGCGATTGCCCGTGCGCTGGCGCAGCAGCCGAAAGCCATTCTGTTTGATGAGCCGACCTCTGCGCTTGATCCTGAGCTGGTAGGCGAAGTGTTGCGCGTGATTCGTAGCCTGGCGGAAGAGGGGCGCACCATGATCATCGTCACACACGAAATGGGCTTTGCACGCGATGTCTCGAACAAAGCGGTGTTCCTGCATCAGGGCAAGATTGAGGAAGCCGGTTCGCCGCAGCAGGTGTTCAGCGATCCCCTCTCCGCGCGCTGTCGCGCATTTGTGAGTAGCCACTTACAGCGCAATAGTTAACAACAGTTTCATTTCCCTTCGCACCAGCAACGAGAGTGAGCTGGTGCATTTCTTCTGCGTCTCATGTTTTACCTAAATTTCTTCCTAATTGAAGCCATTGCTCTAGCAACGGGTGGTCCGGATAGCAGCAACCACGCGCCAGGCACACTTCTGAAAACACGCGACGACCGGGAAAAGTCGTTGAATCCCTCTACGGCGCGGGTTAAAACGTTTGACTTTAGTCAGGCCTCCTTTACTGGAGTACTTCTTTACTGCATAACCACGGAACTCTATGCCGCACACTTACCGACCATGGATGAAAAGGTATTGGCTGGTCTGGCTGCTGTTAACGCTGATCACCTTGATAGCGTTATTTACCGATCAAATTTTGCAGCAGCAGCGTGTCGGCGAGGCGCGACTTAACCAGCAGTTTAACCGTCTCGCCGCCTATCAAACGCAGAATGAAACGCTGTTGCCGCTGCTGAATGGCGATGAGGAACTCGGCTCTTTGCAGAGCAAATTCCCTCAGCTTGTCCTGTTGGAACACACCGTAAATCGTCCGTTAACCGCGCCGCGTTTTGAAGAAGTGAGCGGTGGTCGCTATTGGCTCTACAATCCTTACCGCCAGATTCGCATGCTGATCGATTTGCATTTTGCCCTGCAAACCTCGGATGTGGCGCTGGCGCTGGCTTTTCATATCCACGCACCGCCCGCCATGCAAACGGTGAACTATTCGGACACCGCGCGCTGGCAATGGCAGCGGCCGTTCATCAATCACTATCAGCCATTCTTGCTGAAAGGCAGCGCCAATCCCGACTGGCGTGCGCTGCATGCGCTGCCATTTATGCTGGCGCTGCTGGCATGGCTGGTAATTGGCGGTTTAGGCTGGTGGCTGCTGCGTCACTGGCGTCAGCACGTGGAGATGCGCCTGCGCGCGGACTATTTCCAGCGTACGCGACGTGAAGCATTGGGCGAGTTTACCGCTGGCATCATTCATGAAATTAATCAGCCGCTGACAGCCATCAACACCTGGCTGCACAGCAGTGAGCTGCTGTTGAAACAGGGCAAGTACGAGAATCTGCCGCAGGCGCTCAACGCGATGAACCTGCAAACCGAGCGCCTCGCTGCGTTGCTGCAGCGCTTTCGCGACATCGTGAGCGAACGTCCGGTGGCGATGACCGCCGTGAATCCGGAAGCCATCTGGCGGCGCGTGACGGTGCTGCTGCAACAGGAACTGGATGACGGCGATGTCACGCTGCGTCAGCAGTGGCAGCACGGTCAGGCAAAAGTATTGAGCGATCCCCAATGGCTGGAACAGGTGTTTCATAACCTGTTGCAGAACGCTATTCACATGCAGCAAGGACGTCCCGATGCATGGGTGAACATGGCATCTGAACCTATTCCTCACGGCATCAAAATCATCATTAGCGATAATGGTCCCGGCTTCTCGGCGGAAGGATTAGCGCAGGCTTGCATGCCGTTTTACAGCTCGCGCGCCAATAGCATGGGATTAGGCATGACGCTGGTCGAGAGTTTGATGTTACGCATGAACGGCCAGCTGCGGCTGGCAAATCGCGCTGCAGGCGGCGCGGAGATTACCTTAATTTTCCAACTGGCGGAGTAACGGAATGGTCGCAAAGGTTTGGTTAGTGGATGATGATTTATCCGTGCGAGAATCGCTCGGTTTTCTGCTTAAGACGCTGGATTACGACGTGGCCGATTTTGCCGATTTGGCCGCTTTTGAAGCGGCTACGCAGGCGCAACAACCGCTGCGCGGCTGTTTGCTGTTGGATGTGCGCATGCCGGGCATCAGTGGCCTGAGCTGGCTGGCGGAGCAGGGCGATCGCCATCCGCTGCTGCCGGTGATCATCATGACCGGTCACGGCACCATTGATGCCTGTCGTCGCGCATTTCGTCAGGGCGCATTTGAGTTTTACACCAAGCCGCTGGAGATAGAACCGCTGTTGGAGACCATTCATCTGGCATTCAGCGAAAGTGAGCAGCGTGCCGATCGCTGGCAGTCGCAGCAGGGTTTGCAGGCGCGGTTTGCGCTGTTATCGGCGCGTGAAAGTGAAGTGATGCAGTTGATGATTGCCGGACAAACCAGCAAAGCGATCGCGCGTGATTTATCGCTATCACCGCGCACCGTGGAAGCGCATCGCGCGGCGGTGTTTGCCAAGCTGGAACTCAATAATCTCGCGCAGTTGATTCACGCCTGGCAGCAGTTGAACCAGGTATAACTACCTGGCCGAACGGGTAATCGCCCGAATATTTCTTTTGCCCGCCGCGCTTTACAGTGTCACTCACTATTAAACAGGAGTGACACATGAACATCCGCCTTTCTCTGATTGCCGCTGCGGCGGCCCTGGTATCCTTCGGCAGCCACGCTGCATTAACCGAATCCAACCTGTCCCTTGCTGACGCACAGAAGCTGGCGAGCGCCGCGATTCAATCGTGTGCGGCGAAAAACTACAACGTCACGGTGACCGTGGTGGATCGTGCTGGTTTGGTGAAAGCGGTGCAGCGCATGGATAACGCCGGTCCGCACACCGTTGAAGCCAGCCAGATGAAAGCCTATACCGCGCTGAGCACCAAAAACCCAAGCGGTAAAGTGATGGAAGCCGCACAGAATAATGCTGGTGCGCAGAACATGCGTGATATTCCAGGCTTCCTGCTGCTGGCGGGCGGTGTGCCGGTGAAAAGCGGCGACCAGGTGATTGGCGCAATCGGCATCGGCGGCGCACCGGGCGGCCATTTGGATGAAGCCTGCGCGGTGGATGCGTTGAAAGTCATTCAGTAATACGCAGCAGGTCGTCATTGATGGCGACCTGGTTAGTTACGGCGCGACAGTGCAAAACAGATTAGCGGCATCGGCAAGTTAACAGCAGCAGTTCGACAAGCAACCGTGCCCGACCGCGTGCCTGTGACAGCATAATTAGACAGATAGCGATTGTCGGCGTTGAGGCAAGTAGTGCTAGCGAAAATCTATTGCGAAATCATACTAAAGGCCCGCCGCAACGGGCCAAAGGCGTTAAGCGAGGATGCGTTCAGCCCAGGATTCAATCTCGTCGCCGCTGCCGATATCCAGCTGCACCAAACCGTTGGTGATGAAGGTTGGTGAAACGTGGATACCGTTTTGCCGCGAGTATTTGCTGTGCCATTTGATCTCATTCTGCAGCTCGGCACGCAGAAAAGGTTCGCGCGCGTTAACGCCGCTGTATTGCTCCAGACGATCGAGAATCTGATTCGGCGTGGCATCCATATTCGGGCCGTGGCTATGATCGGTAAACTCGAACTCTTCACGATGATCCGCCACCGCCTGCAGCACCTTTTTGGCGGCTGCTTTGCCCTCCGGCAAGGTTGAGGCGGCAAGGATGTAGCGCACAATCACGCCGGAATACATATGCCACGGCTGTGATTGCAAACGAATTTTTAATGTCATCTTCTCTTCGCCTACCCGTTGCAGCAACGCGTCCAGCTTGTTGAATGCGCGCACGGAAAACGGGCAGGTGGGTTCCAGAAATACTTCGAACACTTTCGGGCCGTGGCCCCAAACCAGCGGATCGGCGTGTAATGCGATGGATTGGCTCATGGTCATTCCCTGTTGCAGCGATAAAAGTTGTCTTACTTTGGCAAAGCGCGGCGCGGACAGCCAGCGTGGGCTTGTGCTTTTTTGTTACAAAGCCATTCGATTGCTGCAAATGTGGCGCAAGAAAAATCGTTTTATAGATCCGCGAGCTACAAGAAACTCAGCCTGCAACCGCCTTGCACAGAAAATAAGCGGCTATAGTTAATCCTGTTTCAATCTTCTTACTTGTAGCATTTTTGATTCATTTGCCTGGAGCCAAACGTTAAGAGCATCGAGGTTCAATGTGTTTGCCAATCTCTCCTGGAAAATCATTCATCAGGTTCTTAATGAAACCATTGCCGAGTTAATGGATGAACACCAAACGCTGGACGTTCCCACTTTGCGCGAGCGGCTGCTAGAGATGGCGGAAAGCGAATCCGATGAACTTATGGTGTTGTGTTACTGGCAAGCGAGCAAAGTGCTGACGCGCTTGCCGCCCACGGTGACCGCCAGCCAACTGATTGAAGAGGCGCGCCTCGCGTACCGCACGCCGCTTAATCACGATCCGCTTTAACCCTTGATGCTTTTCGGCGGTTTAATCGCGTTAAAGCGGCTAAGTGACGGATTAATGGTCAAGAGCGGGAAACACGCTCTGCTAGACTTGCCCTGTCAAAAACGTGGATACAGAGGACAGTAATGAAAATCAAAAGTTATGCCGCCTTGAACGCGGGTGAAGCGCTGGTGCCTCATGAGTATGAAGCCGGTGAACTGGCTGCTGAAGAGGTGCAGGTTGAGGTCGATTACTGCGGTGTTTGTCACTCAGATTTGTCGATGATTGATAACGAGTGGGGCATCTCCTCGTTCCCGGTGATTGCCGGCCACGAAGTGATTGGTCGCATCAGCGCGTTAGGCGATGCGGCGCAGAATAAAGGCTTGAAAGTGGGCCAGCGCGTGGGCATCGGCTGGACGGCGAAAAGCTGCCAGCACTGTAATGCCTGTATCAATGGCGAGCACGTTAACTGTGAGAACGGTTCGGTGCCAACCATCATGAACAAAGGCGGTTTTGCCAGCCATCTGCGCGCCGACTGGCAATGGGTGATCCCGCTGCCAGAAGCGATGGATTACACCTCGGCGGGTCCGCTGCTGTGTGGCGGCATCACCGTGTTCAAACCGCTGTTGATGCATCATGTCACCGCCACCAGCCGCGTCGGCGTGATCGGCATCGGCGGCCTGGGCCACATGGCGATTAAATTGCTGCGTGCAATGGGTGCGGAAGTGACGGCATTCAGCTCCAACGCCAGCAAAACCGAATCAATCAAAGCGATGGGTGCGGACCGCGTGGTAAATAGCCGCGACCCGCAGGCGCTGAATGCGCTGGCCGGTCAGTTTGATTTGATCATCAGCACGGTGGCGGTGGATCTTGACTGGGCACCGTACTTCCAGGCGCTGGCTCCGCACGGTAAATTCCACACCGTCGGCGCAGTGATGAAGCCTTTTGAAGTGCCGGCGTTCAGCCTGATTATGGGCGATCGCGCGGTGACCGGTTCCTCTACCGGTTCGCCAGGCCAGCTACGTTCACTGATGAAACTGGCGTCGCGTGCGGATATCGCACCGCAGGTGGAAGAGTTCCCGATGTCTAAAATCAATGAAGCGCTGGATCACGTACGCGCGGGTAAAGCCAATTACCGCGTAGTGTTGAAAGCCGATTTTTAAATCTCAATGACCAGATCGCCATAAATGGCGATCTCAGGCCGTACGGTGCGCATTCCTGCGCACCGTTAAACTCCACGCACTTATCCCCGATCATCCTTTTCGCCGAGGAAGAAATACCACAGCGGAATCGACGTCAGCGCGGTAAATACCGTGGTGTACAACGCAATCATAAAGCCCTGCGTGATGTACATGGTCAGCGACCAATGGCTGAACGGAATGCCATATTGATCGATAACGCCACCGATAATCGCATTGCTCATTACCGTGCCGACAATCAGCGCCAGGATAAACAAACCGCGCAGGAAGTAGCGCATCTCTTTACGCTTCACGGCATATCGCGCGCGAATAATGCCCAGCGGAGATTGCTGTGAAGCCAACAGCGCGGCTTCATCGAGCGGTGCGCGTTGCTGTTTGCGCCAGCGCAGAATGTCCAGCAGCAGGAACGCCAGCAAACTCGCGCCCATCACCGGCAGCGCATAACCCAGCGCCAGCGCCACCATTAACCAGGCGACTTTGGCGTAATGCGGTAACGCCATCCAGGTTTCGGTTAGGGTCTGTGCCGGATTCGCTTCGACATCTTTTGGCCGACGAATCCACCACATGCGATAACCGAACACGATCATGCTGCATAAACCCAGGCCAAAGAACGCCAGCAGCAGCTGATTGGGTAAACCAAACAGCACGCCCATATGCGCATCAACGCCCCAGCGCGTCAGCTTCGCCACCAGCGGGAAACGGGCAAAGTAGACGTGATCCACCACGCTAAAATCCTGCGGATTCACCGACACCGCATCAACTCGCGTAGGCCAGCTGCGATCGATCTCCGTCACCGCCCACGCGTTATCTGCGCTTTTCGGCTGACGCAGTTCGAGCTTCGCCGCGCTCAGTCCATCCTGACGCGCCGCATTCAGCACGCGATCCCAGTCGGCATCAGCGGCGTTATTGCGCGCCGGTTTGGCGGGCGCTGCCGTTGGTTTGGTCATCGACGACATCGGCATACTCATGCCCGGCATATCCCTATCCGGCATGTGATCGGCGTGCGGATTGGCCGGTGCAGCAGGCGCATCGCTGTTGAGCGAAGTATTCACCTGTGGCGTCAGCCAGTTCAGTTCGGTACGCATGCGATCGATATTACCGCCCGCCCACTGCGACCACGTCAGGCCGGTCACCGAGAAGAACACCAAACCGATCGCCAGCGTCAGACCGAGCGTAATGTGCCAGTGGCGGCTGAAGGCGAAACCGCTTCGCGGTTGCTTCAGCTTACGTTTCGGACGCGTTCCCAGCCACAGCACCACGCCGCCGAGAGCGGCCACCCACAGCCAGGACGCCGCCAGTTCGCTGTAGTTACGACCGAAATCGCCAAGCAGCAGGCTGCTGTGCAGTAAGTCGATGGTGGTGCGCAGCGGCAACACACCGCTGGTGCCGTAAACCGGCATATCGCCTTTCACTTTCAGGCTATAGGGATCGATAAACACCGCGCGCGACAGTGATGCACTGAGCGTGGCGTCGCTGAACTGCACGCGCGTGGTATCCGTTGCACCCGGCGCAGGACGCACCGCGTAGATGTGCTGGTTTTCGCCCGCATAGGCACGGGCCGCGCTGATTTGTGCCGACAGCGGCTGCGCGTTGCCTTGAGGTTCAGCGGTTAGCGCATCGGCATAAATCAGGTTTTCCAACTGGGGCGTCAACACATAAAGCGTGCCGCTGAGCGCCGCAACAAAGATGAACGGGGCGACAAACAGACCAATATAAAAATGTAAGCGACGTAGCAAATTAAGCACCGCGCCGCGCGGTGCTGCAGAGTGAGCAGCAGACAAAGCCGTCTTCCTTCCAAAAAGAAATTGTCTTAGCACATCGCTCAGGCTGAGCGTGCGCTGCAATAAAAGAGGTCAGCAGGAAAGCGGTGCAGGCGGGGCGCGCGGACGATGAATGCTGCTAACGCGACGCACAATCGGCGCAACCACGTGGGGCAGCGGCGGGGCGCGCGAGATCACCATGATCAGCCAGATAAACGGAATAAACACCCACATCAGGAGCGGGACATGCACCAACAGATCACAATAGCCGCAGGCAAACTCGCCGTCGTCCATCATGTGATGGCTCATGCCGGGCATCGGCATATCCGCCATCATCATTTCATGATGGCTCATTGAGCTATCCATCATGCTGTGCTGCGGCATCGCCAGCAGCTGGCTTTGACGCTCCATCAACGTTTTCGACACAATCGGCGCGACGAACAGCAGCAGCACCGCCACAATGGCGACGCAGGCAGTCAAACGCTGGCGGAAGTGATGTGTAAACGTCATGGTTGCTAGTGGATGATTCCGTAAATGAGGCGGAAGTGTAACGCGATTGACGTTGATGGGTTAAAAAAATAGAGGCTATTTAAGAAAAAATTCGCACCTTTTGAAAATAGTCACTTAAAGAGATGCGGCTGTTAACGTTAATGCAACCTGATAAAAACAGAGCGGAAACATAACATCGCGTCAGGAAAATACCATTGATGACAAAGGTCAAGAGAAGTACCTTTCACCTGTACATGTTGGAGGTATTATGAACAAGTTTACTTATACCAGCGCCAGAGAGAATTTATCTCAGGTTTTGGACCAGGCGATTGCAGGCGAGGCCGTTGAAATTACTCGACGCAGCGGTGACTCAGCGGTTGTCATCAGCAAAGCCAGTTTCGAGGCGTATCGAAAAGCCGTACTGGATGCTGAATTCGCAGAGTTAATGGGTGAGTTTGATGCATCTAATAAAGCGTTAACAGATAGATGATTCACGTTTCTGCTGAGGAGGTTATCGCACTTCACGATTACCTTTTAAAGCGTTATGCCGGTGTTGCAGGAATGCCCGATCCCGGAAGAGCAGAAGCTATTGTTACCCGCGTTATTAATCGTGAATATTACGAAGGGATTAAGGATATTTTTGAGCTTACAGCAACCTAGTGGGTGGCAATCTCACGCGGGTATATTTCTGCCGATGCGAATAAGAGAACCTCGCTTAACGTAACCATGTTGTTTTTAAAGCGTAATGGAATACGCGTACATGACCGGCCTGAATTAGTCGAATTGACGGTCATGGCAGCAACTGGCGAAGCCGGAGTGCCTTATCTGGCAAACCAATTGCGCGCATTCTTCGGATCGCACTAACCACATTGTCTAAAAAATCGATCTTCCCAATCGCTCGGTAAGTTTCTCCAGCAGTGCGGTGCCCGCTAAAGAGTTGCCCGAATGATCCAGCGCTGGCGACCAGACGGCGATACTCATGTCACCGGGGATCACCGCGACAATACCGCCGCCGACGCCAGACTTCGCTGGCATGCCCACGCGCCAGGCGAATTCCCCGGCACCATCGTACATGCCGCTGGTCATCATCAGCGCGTTGACCTGACGTGCCTGGCGCGGTGAGATCACCGCTGATTCATCATCCTGCGTGCGGCCATGATTGGCGAGATAGAGAAAGGTGCGCGCCAGTTCCTGGCAACTCATTGCCAGCGAGCAGTAGTGAAAATAGGTTTCCATCACTTTGCTGACATCGTTATGGAAGTTGCCGAAGGATTTCATCAGCCAGGCGATAGCAGCGTTGCGCGCTGAATGTTCGTATTCGGAGCGCGCGACGACGCGGTCGTAATGGATGTCATTTTGCTGCGCAAGACGGCGCACAATTTCCAGCATGCGCTGGCGTGGTGCTGTCAGGCGGCTTTCCAGCAGATCGCACATCACCAGCGCACCGGCATTGATAAACGGATTACGCGGTTTGCCCTGTTCCAGCTCCAGCTGCACCAGCGAGTTAAATGCCTGTCCCGACGGCTCTTTGCCGACGCGTTGCCAGATTTCACCCTCTTCATACAAGGTAAGCGCCACGCTGAGCGACAGCACTTTGGAGATCGACTGAATGGAGAAGCGCGTCGCGGCATCGCCCGCCTGAAAACAGCGTCCGTCGGGCGTGCAAATGGCGATGCCGAGCTGATCGGCATCCACGTCGGCCAGCGCCGGAATGTAATCCGCCACCTTTCCCTGCTGGGTGAGCGGACGAACTTCGCTGACAATCTCTTCTAGCAATGCATTACTGAGTTCCGACACCTTCACACTCCGTGTAACCAATATTGGCCAGGATGATGGTGATTTGCGCGCAGCGCGTCAATCGGCGGCGCAAAATTCTGTGAGCCTTCTGGGTGAAGCCTGCGTTACAGTGCGGGCTGATTTCATTAAATGTCGAGCCCGCGCGATGATAACTAACCTGTTTCGCGATTTCCCCGCCGCCGCACAGAACGGCAACGCAGAGACGTTTGAAGCGCTGCTGACGCAGCCCAATCTGCATATTGAACGCATCGTTTCTACCGGACAAGCCAGTCCGCCCGATTTCTGGTACTGCCAGACGCAAGGGGAATGGGTGCTGGTGTTACAAGGATCGGCAGGATTGCAGCTGGAAGGGGAAACGCAGGAGCGTCACTTGCAGGTCGGTGATTTTGTCGAGATCCCAGCTGGCTGCCGCCATCGCGTCAACTGGACCGACAGCAAGGGCCCAACGGTGTGGCTCGCGGTGCATTACGGTGCGATTCCGGTTAGCACAATCTGAAGTGAGAACCTCATCACATGCGAAAAATTCATTCCATGATATAAAATATGGAAAATTTATTTCAAATTGAGAGGATTCTATCATGTCATCGCTGCCGTCCTTAGAAACCTTGCAGCAGCAGGAAGCCGAGCATCGTTTACCGCAGTTTGATTTCGATTTAGCGTGGCAAATCGGCCAAAGCATCCAGCAGCGCGCGCGTGAAGACAATGCGCCTGTGGCTATCGAAGTCTATGCGTTTGGTCAGGTGGTGTTTCTGGCGGCGTTGCCAGGATCCGCCCCAGAAAATCTGGAATGGATGCGTCGTAAGCGTAATACTGTGCTGTTGACCGGCCACTCTTCGATGTATGTGGGGCTTATGAATGAACAGAAGGGCGAGCGTATGGCGCAGCAGCGCAATATCCGCCAGGAAGATTACACCGATCACGGTGGTTCTTTCCCGCTGCTCACTGCTCAGGGCGCGATCATTGGTGCAGTCACCATCAGCGGTTTACCGTCTGCAGACGATCATGCGTTAGCGCTATGGGGGATTACTCAGCTGCTGCGCTGATGCATCGATAAAAGGTCGCCATAACTGGAGTGACCCCGAGCCCATAGACAAATCTGCCCTATATTTTGAGCATAGGAGGAGTCTATGGGCACACCACGATTTACCCCTGAGTTTAAAGAAGAAGCCGTCCGCCAGATCACGGAGCGGGGCTA